>OJQS01001017.1_pt1 | contig 5902 bp, 4 predicted proteins | sample 1598761 | NCBI WGS metagenome assembly OJQS01 (sample SAMN03922516, study PRJEB24848) | human gut metagenome | isolation source: stool sample | host: Homo sapiens | place: Germany | collected 2010-02 | reverse complement strand
ACGAGATAGGAGTCCGTCTCGTGGGCTCGGAGATGTGTATAAGAGACAGCCTCTTGACGTGGCTAATAATGAATGCTATATTACGTGTAGAACAATGAAACAAGTAGTGAGGAGGAGTTGCTATGAATATAAATAAATTTACACAGAATTCAATGCAGGCAGTGCAGAATTGTGAAAAGATTGCGTATGATTATGGCAATCAGGAGCTTGCGCAGGAGCATTTATTATATGCGCTGGTTACGCAGGATGACAGTCTGATCTTAAAATTATTGGAAAAGATGAGCATTCAGGGACCTCTGTTTATTAACAGAGTAGAAGAGCTTTTGAATAAGCGTCCGAAAGTACAGGGCGGGCAGGTGTTTGTCGGTCAGGATCTGAACAATGCACTGATCCATGCAGAGGATGAAGCAAAGCAGATGGGCGATGAGTATGTGTCTGTAGAGCATATTTTCCTTTCTTTACTGAAATATGCAAGCAGAGATTTAAAGCCGTTATTTCGTGAGTTTGGAATCAGCCGGGAAGGTTTTCTGCATGCACTTTCTACTGTGCGTGGAAACCAGAGAGTGACCAGTGACAATCCGGAAGCAACGTATGATACGTTAAACAAATATGGACAGGATCTGGTGGAGCGGGCAAGAGATCAGAAGCTGGATCCGGTCATTGGACGTGACGAAGAGATTCGAAATGCGATCCGGATCCTGTCGCGTAAGACAAAGAACAATCCGGTCCTGATCGGAGAGCCTGGTGTCGGTAAAACGGCAGCCGTAGAAGGGCTGGCACAGCGGATCGTCAGCGGAGATGTTCCTGAGGGACTGAAAGATAAGACGATTTTTGCATTGGATATGGGAGCTCTGGTTGCAGGAGCAAAATACAGAGGAGAATTTGAAGAGCGTCTGAAAGCCGTTCTGGAAGAAGTGAAGAACAGTGACGGCAAGATCATTCTGTTTATTGATGAATTGCATACCATTGTGGGAGCAGGTAAGACAGATGGTGCCATGGATGCGGGAAATATGTTAAAGCCAATGCTGGCAAGAGGCGAGCTGCACTGTATCGGTGCGACGACACTGGATGAGTATCGTCAGTATATTGAGAAAGATGCGGCTCTGGAGAGACGTTTCCAGCCGGTCATGGTGGAAGAGCCGAGTGTGGAAGATGCGATTTCTATTTTAAGAGGACTCAAAGAGCGTTATGAAGTCTTCCACGGAGTGAAGATCACAGACAGTGCGCTTGTGGCAGCAGCAACCTTGTCGAATCGATATATTTCTGACCGTTTCCTGCCGGATAAGGCCATTGATCTGGTGGATGAAGCCTGTGCGCTGATCAAGACAGAGCTGGATTCCATGCCGACAGAGCTGGATGAGCTGAGACGCCGTGTGATGCAGCTGGAGATTGAAGAAGAGGCACTGAAAAAGGAAGAGGACCGTTTGAGCAGAGAGCGTCTGGAACATCTGCAGGAAGAGCTGGCAGGACTAAAAGAAGAATATGCAGGTAAGAAAGTACAGTGGGAGAATGAAAAGACATCTGTAGAGCGGGTACAGAAGGTCCGGGAAGAGATCGAGCAGGTCAATAAAGAGATCCAGAAAGCGCAGCGGGAATACGATCTGAACAAAGCGGCGGAATTGCAGTACGGAAGACTTCCGCAGCTGCAGAAACAGCTGGAGGAAGAGGAAGAAAAGGTAAAGGCAAAAGATCTTTCTCTGGTGCATGAGGCTGTGACAGATGAGGAGATTGCAAGAATCATTTCCCGGTGGACAGGAATTCCGGTGGCAAAACTCAACGAGAGTGAGAGAAGCAAGACGCTGCATCTGGGAGACGAGCTGCACCGAAGAGTCATCGGACAGGACGAAGGAGTGGAGCTGGTAACAGAAGCGATTATCCGTTCCAAAGCAGGAATCAAAGATCCGACCAAACCGATTGGTTCTTTCTTATTCCTGGGACCTACCGGAGTTGGAAAGACAGAACTTGCCAAGGCACTTGCTCAGAGTCTGTTTGACGATGAGAATAACATGGTCCGCATTGATATGAGTGAATACATGGAGAAGTATTCCGTGTCCAGACTGATCGGAGCGCCTCCGGGATATGTCGGATATGACGAAGGCGGACAGCTCACAGAGGCAGTCAGAAGAAAACCGTATTCTGTTGTATTATTTGATGAGATCGAGAAAGCCCATCCGGATGTATTCAATGTCCTGCTTCAGGTGCTGGATGACGGAAGGATTACGGATTCACAGGGCAGAACCGTAGACTTTAAGAATACGATCCTGATCATGACTTCCAATATCGGGGCGAATTATCTTCTGGAAGGAATCCGGGAAGACGGCACGATCGAAGAATCAAATCAGAATCTGGTCATGAATGACTTAAGAGCACATTTCAGACCGGAATTTTTGAACCGGCTGGATGAAATAATTATGTTTAAACCATTGACGAAATCCAATATTCATGCCATCATTGATTTGTTAGTAAAAGATGTCAACAAGCGTCTGGTAGACAAAGAACTCTCCATTGAGCTGACGGATGCTGCGAAGAATTTCGTAGTGGAAGGCGGATATGATCCGATGTACGGAGCAAGACCGCTGAAGAGATATCTCCAGAAGAATGTGGAGACGCTGGCAGCAAAACTGATCCTTGCAGGAAATGTGGGCAGAGGAGATCGGATTGAGATTGATGTTGTTGACGGAAAATTAGAGGCAAAAGTGAAAGGACAGATCGTCGCATGACACCCGTTATTTTCCATATAGATGTCAACTCGGCTTATTTAAGCTGGACTGCAGTCGAACAATTAAAAAATGGTGCCGGAACAGATTTGCGTATGATCCCGTCGATCATCGGCGGAGATCAGAAATCCCGTCATGGGGTTGTTCTCGCAAAGTCAATTCCGGCAAAAAGATATGGCATCCGCACAGGGGAACCTGTTGCGAATGCCTTTCGTAAGTGTCCGAATCTGGTGATGGAACCGCCGGATCATAAGATGTACCGGGAAAAAAGCCGGATGCTGATGGACTATCTTCGGACATTTACGAAAGAAATCGAACAGGTCAGTGTGGATGAGTGCTATGTGGATATGACACAGGCGATGGAAGGTTTCTGTTCCCCGGTTGATGCGGCTATGTTGATCAAGAACGGAGTTCGGGAGAAGTTCGGTTTTACGGTCAATGTGGGAATTTCTTCGAATAAGCTGCTGGCAAAGATGGCTTCGGATTTTGAAAAGCCCGACAAGGTACATACCTTGTTTCCGGAAGAAATCCGTGTAAAAATGTGGCCTCTTCCGATTGGAGAACTGTATATGGCAGGGCATTCCAGTGTGGAGATCCTGAAAAAGCTGGAAATTCTGACGATTGGAGATCTGGCACAGGCAGATCCCAGACTGATCACGCTGCATTTGAAGAGCCATGGACAGATGCTCTGGGAGTTTGCAAACGGAATCGATCATTCCAGTGTACAGTCACAGCAGGCAGAAGCAAAAGGGGTTGGAAATTCTACGACATTGTCAAAGGATGCAGAAACACTGGAAGAAATCCGTCCGGTCTTTGCACATCTGGCAGCGAGTGTTGGTGAAAGGCTGAAAAAAGCCGGTCAGAAAGCATCCATGGTCAGTATGGAAATCAAATATTATGATTTCCGAAAGATTTCGCATCAGAAACAGCTGATGCGGCCGACATCGGATCAGAATGTTCTTTACGAGAGTGCCTGTGAACTGTTTGAAGAAGTATGGACAGGTGAACCGGTCCGCCTGCTTGGAATCCGGACGGCAAAACTGGTGGATGAAAAAGAGCCTATGCAGCTATCTATTTTTGATATTGAGATCCCCAAGCCTTTGGATGAGAAGCATCAGAAATTAAAAGATGCGATGGAGAAGCTGGATGCCCGTTTTGGAAAAGGGACTGTCATTAAGGCAAGTCTGATGAAAAAAGAACCGGATACAAAAGAGAAAGACGAAAAGAGAAGATAAATGAGACGAAATTATAATCTGGAGATCATACGGATGATTTCCTGCATTTTTGTGATTGTGATCCATGTGACCAATTATTTTTGTAGGGCATATGGAGAAATTACACAGAGTGAGTATTTGTTTGCACTTTTACTGGATACACTGGCGAGAGTAAGTGTTCCCTGTTTTTTTATGATCTCCGGAGCATTGCTTCTGGGAAGAGAAGAACCGTTGAAAAAACACGGGGAGAGACTGCTTCGTTTTTTGATCGCACTGGTAGTATGGAGTGTAGTGTACTATATCTGGAATCGTGCTTTTATGAAGACAGAATATGATCTGAAAGAGATTCTGTATGTACCGACAGAACCTCATTTGTGGTATCTTTATGCGATGATCCCAATTTATATGGTATTGCCGTTTTTTCAGGTCATGTGCAAAGGAATGAGCGGAAAACTGGAGAGAGCTCTGCTTGTTGTCTGCAGCGCTTCCGTAGTCTTTAACTATGTGGTTTCCCTGCAAAATGGGGAAGCGTATTATGATTTGCCGCTGATCGGAGACAAGGTGTATATGCTTTATATTTTTATCGGGTATTTTATTTATAAGTACCGGAGATATATCCGAATCAGTCAGAAATGGGCAGCTGCAATTTTTATCGGCTGTATGACCGGCGTGTTTGCTCTGACAGTCTTTATCACACAGCGGTCAGGGGAGCATTATGAACGGGTTCTGGAATACGGATGTCCGCTCATCGTACTTGCAGGCGCTGCATTTTTTATGATTCTTATTCGCTGGCAGGACTGTGAGATCCGTCTGAAAGAAAGGACAAGAAGACTTCTTGATATCGGTTGCGGATGTTCGTTTGGGATCTATCTGATCCACATTCTTTTTCTGGATGGATATAAAAAATATGCAGAACCGGCTGCTGTATCTGCGTGGATTGCAGTGCCGGTCCTGATTGCCGGAATCGGAGGTCTATCCTTTCTGTGTATTACGCTTCTTCGAAGAAGCCGTATCGGACGGGCGATTACGTAATACAAGGTATGTGATGCCGCATCCTGTCAGGATTCCGATGCTGTCTACAAATACATCTGTAATCTGGGGAGACCTGCCGGGAATAAAGGACTGGTGGAATTCGTCCCCGGATGCGGAGATGACACAGAATAAAAATAGAGCCAAAAGCAGTTTTTTTCCACGAAGACCATAGGTATAAAGCGGCAGGGCAGCCAGCAGAGTCAGGATCAGGTATTCCGTGGCGTGGGCTGCTTTGCGCAGAGGATATTCGATTTTTTCGGTATAATGTTCGATTGTCTCTTCCGCCAAGTCCTGATGAAAGAGGGTATCACAGACAGTGACGATCTGCCTGCTTACTTTTTGGCTCAATCCACCGGAAGTTGTTCCGTTCTGATTGGAAAATCCAAAGATGGTACAGAGCATGACAATGACCGGAAGAATGGTCAGAGGTTTTAAAATAGATTTCCATCGTTCTTGTTTCATATCTGAAAACTCCTTTGTATTCAAACTGATACTAATTGTAACATTGCGGATGAGATGTGGCAATGTTTTATCTGCCGGAAAGCCAAACCTTACAAAAACGTAAGACAACAGTTGTGATTTGTAATGTGAATCAATGGAACAAGCTTCTGTGTTCCAGTTATAATAAACGAGAAGTAAGAAAACGGGAGAAATGAAAGGAAGGAATGACGATGACATTACTGGAAGTAAAGAATCTGAAAAAAATATATACCACACGATTTGGAGGAAATCAGGTACAGGCGCTTTCCAATGTGAACTTTTCGGTGGAGGAGAAAGAATATGTAGCGATCATGGGAGAGTCCGGATCCGGAAAGACAACACTTTTAAATATTCTGGCAGCGCTGGATAAACCAACATCCGGGAAGGTGTACCTGAAAGGAAGAGATCTGGGAGAGATCCGCAATCTGTCTCTTATACACATCTGACGCTGCCGACGAC
>OJQS01001011.1_pt1 | contig 5933 bp, 7 predicted proteins | sample 1598761 | NCBI WGS metagenome assembly OJQS01 (sample SAMN03922516, study PRJEB24848) | human gut metagenome | isolation source: stool sample | host: Homo sapiens | place: Germany | collected 2010-02 | reverse complement strand
GACAGGTTTTATACAGTTCCTTTTTAGGAAACTCATCCTCATCATAGTAAGTAATATAAAGTTCCAGATTATTAACGACCTCTTTCAGTATTGTTTTTGAGCGTAGCACTTCTATCTCATTATCAATACTCTGCGTAGAAGTAATCATTCCACCTAATCCCAAACTTTCCAAATCTGCAGTATTTCCACCACCATTCTTTTTATCATTCTTTATCATGATAGAAGCAGAAACCTGATATACGGGAGTTTGAAAATGCAAATACACCCAGGCACCAATAAAACAAGCTAAAACCGAAGCAACAAACCAAGGCCAGTGAATTACATTATTGTTATACGAATTCTCTTTCATTACTAATTACTTATTTAATAAAATTACCAATATATTTGCAAGTGAAACCAAGATAGAAGTAGCAGAAAACCATAATCCCGTATTGGTTCCTATATCCGAATTCTTAGCCTTAGTCTTATTAGGTGTCACATAAATTATATCATTCTGTTGTAGCTGATAATAAGGAGACAGTACCGTTTCAGCCTTATTCAAGTCCATAGTAATAATTTCCTGCTTGTTATCTTGCCCTGTCCGGATCAGTTTCACATTATCACGCATACCATAAATGGTCAAATCACCTGCCATTGCAAGAGCTTCCAACAAATTAATCTTCTCGTTAGAGACTACAAAGCTGCCTGGCTTGGTAACTTCCCCCAATACCGAAATCCGATAATTAACAATACGTACAGTTACAAGCGGTGCTTCTTTCAAATAAACCTTCAACTTATCTATGATTAAATTTTCTATTTCCAGCCTAGTCAATCCACCTACATGAATCTCACCCAATACTGGAAAGTTGATATTCCCCTGATTATCTACCAAATATTGCTGTAGAGCAGATGACGCGGTTCCTTGTCAACCACCTACTCATGTAATTTTACAACTATTGATTTAATTTTTACTCAATTTCCAATACCTCACCTAATAAGCCTCTTTATCCCCACGGATGACATTATACACAGTCTTATACATGATATATAAGTCCAGAATGAACGTCCAATGCTCGATATACCAGATGTCACGTTGCACACGTCCTTCCATCTGCCAAAGCTCTTTCGTTTCTCCACGAAAACCTGTCACCTGTGCCCAGCCTGTAATACCCGGTTTCACAAAATGACGAACCATATATTTATTTATTAAATGGGAATATTCTTCTGTGTGCTTCAACATGTGCGGACGGGGACCCACTAAAGACATATCCCCTTTCAATACATTAATAAATTGAGGAAGTTCATCCACATTCGTCTTGCGAATCAGATTACCGATACGGGTTTTACGAGGATCACATTCCGTAGCCTGAAGCGTATCACTTTGTGCATTCACCCGCATTGAACGAAATTTATAGCAATTCACCCGCATTGAACGAAATTTATAGCACCAAAATTCACGACCATCTTCACCGCTTCGTTTCTGTTTGAAAAAGACAGGTCCGGGAGAACTTATCTTTATAGCCAGTCCCACAATGATATATATAATCGGGAAAAGGGTACAAAGGAACAGTAGCGAGCAAATAATATCAAAGCTACGTTTCACAATACGATTTTCCAATAACTCAAGTGGCTCACGACGGATAGAAAGTACCGGAACATTACCTAGCATTTCAAAATACATTCTCCGTTTCAGATAGTTCCGGACATTGGGAACGCTGAAAAAACGAATCAGATGATTCTCGCAATAGTTGATAATCGGTACAATTTCAGCACTACGGGCGGAAGGAAGACTACAATAGAGCTGGTCTATCTTTCCCGCATTACGGGTCAAATAATCAACAGCTTCGCACGGCTGTCCCAAATAAGCTATATTCATAGGATAGCGGTCTGATGGGAAATCTTCAAAATATCCCAGCACACGATATCCGGATGTCGGATCATCCGTCATGGAATGATAAAGTTCCTGCATATTTTCATGGCTACCCACCAGTACTACCTTTCGGACATTTTCCCCACTTTTGCGATAAAGCTCCAGAATATAACGAAACGTCAGGCGATAAGAAATAATAACGATAATGAGAACTACGTAAAATGCCCCCAACTGACGCAGGTTAACACATTCAAAATGGAATATGTACGAAAGTCCCAGTACCATCAATACAAAAGGAATCATGTTCCGTGCTACCCGAAGCATTATTTGCTCCGGACGAACCACCGGACGATGAAGGATCACTCCAGAACGAATGTTGCAAACCAGATAACATAAAGTCATCAAAGCCATGTTCTGGAAAAGAGGCATGGAAAACTCAAAAGGAGAACGGTTTCCCCAAAGAGAACCAAACACCCACAACAGTAAGTTCAGTAAAATGATGTCCCCTGAAAGGACAAAAGATTTTAGGACTTTATTAAAACGTTGGACTTCCTGCATTACTTTATTCTTGATTTAGATTTTCATCCATATCCTCATTTTTCTCCCTATACTCAATATAAAGTTCTCCCCATTCTACCATTTTGGCTCGAAACTCTTCTTTTGTGAGATTGTCATAGTAATAGGAAAAAAGACGGGTAAAATCACTTAGACGTAAATCTCCCCAGATGTCATCTTGTAATAAGTGGGTTTTCCCATGTGGATTTCTTTACGCATAGCCTCTATTGCCAAGTTAGCACGTTCAAACTGCTCTGCGATGAAATGGCCCAGTACGGGATGATTAAATTTTTTCATGTTTATAATTTTATTAATTGTTAAATACGTTGTATTATATGTTAATTTTATGCATATCCGTTCAGACATGTCTGAACGATATATTTAAAAGCTATTTCTACCTTCGCCCCGCGTTTTGAAAATTCAAGGCGATAATCAAAAAATATAAATGTTATGACAAACGATTTTAGAATGTCTTATTTCATGCCTCCCATTGCTCCCATCAAAAATGAACAGGGACGGATTGTTACTCCTGCAACACTGATTCCCTCCTGCGAAGTCTCCGTAGAACAAGTTTTTCAAATGATAACCTGCAACGAGAATCTCAAAATTCTGACCGAACAAGTACGCAATTCCGGAGACAGCAAAAGCATCACTATTGCCTTATGTGACTCCCTGTGGTACGTTCTCGCGTCGCAACAGCAAATGTTTCGTAGCTTCTTCACATCTGGTAGTGGTAGATATCGACCATCTCGATTCCTATCAGGAGGCAGTGGAAATGCGCAGCACATTGTTTAATGACCACCTTCTGCATCCTGTACTCACGTTTATCAGTCCCAGCGGACGGGGCGTGAAAGCATTCGTACCCTACGATCATTTACCCATGGCTAACGACACAAACAGTATCATCGAAAATATGAAACTGGCAATGATGTTCACCGTGCTGCTCTATGGTACGGAAACACTTCCCCCATTCGGAGAAAAACGTAAAGGGGTAGACTTTTCCGGTAAGGACATTGTAAGGTCTTGTTTTCTTAGTCATGATCCGGGAGCGTTGTTTAGAAACAACAAATAATTAGATATTAAAAACTATAAATTAAAATTATGGACGAAATTGAATCGTTATGCCGCCTCTGTGAGGCGGTTGAAACTGCAGGAGCGGATATTGCCCCTACGTATGCTGAATATGTACAACTGGCGTTCGCCATCGCAACGGATTGCGGAGAAGCGGGACGCGAGTTTTTCCATCGGTTGTGCCGGGTGTCTGCCAAGTACGAACGGGAACATGCCGAACGGATATTCTCCAATGCACTTACTACCCGGCATGGAGATGTCCATCTGGGCACTGCATTCCATCTTGCTGAAAGGGCGGGTGTGACTCTCTGCAAAGAGGAAATGATGAACCACCGGAAAAATGCAAAAAATGCAGGAAATGCACCGTCCAAAAATCTCACACACACGCACGTATATAATAAGGTGGACAATGAAGAACCGTACGAATCCGAAGAACTGCAGGACGGGAGTGACCCGAACCAGCCATTGCCCTCTTTCACCGAAGCGGACTGGCCGAAAATCCTGCTGCTCATCATGAGTTATGCCACCAGCCCCACACAACGCGATGTCATGCTGCTCGGAGCATTGACCGCCATAGGTGCCAGCATGGAGCGATATGTGAGATGTCCATACGCCGGCAAACTCCAGTCTCCTTGCCTGCAAAGTTTTATTGTAGCCCCTTCCGCCTCGGGTAAGGGAATTCTTTCGTTCATCCGGCTGCTTGTAGAGCCTATTCATGACGAGATCCGCCAAAAAGTAGCGGAAGAGGTCAAGGCCTACAAAAAAGAGAAAGCCGCCTATGATACCATGGGAAAGGAGCGCTGCAAAGTGGAAGCTCCTCAAATGCCCAAGAATAAAATGTTCCTCATCTCGGGTAATAACACCGGAACGGGTATTCTGCAAAATATCATGGATGCCAACGGCACAGGACTTATCTGCGAAACCGAAGCGGATACCATCTCCGCTGCTATCGGTTCTGAATACGGACACTGGAGCGATACACTCCGCAAAGCATTCGACCACGACCGTCTGTCGTACAACCGGCGCACCGACCAGGAATACCGGGAAGTAAAGAAAAGCTATCTCTCCCTCCTGCTTTCCGGCACGCCCGCACAAGTAAAACCACTCATTCCCTCGACAGAGAACGGTCTCTTCTCGCGCCAGCTGTTTTATTATATGCACGGTATATGGACATGGATCAACCAGTTTGAAAGTGGCGAAACCGATCTGGAGGCCATCTTCACAGGCATAGGCCTGGAATGGAAAAAGCAACTGGACCTGATGAAAGCACACGGGCTTCATACGCTCCGGCTCACTGATGAACAAAAGCAAGAGTTCAATACCCTCTTTGCCGATCTGTTTTTCCGTTCGGGACTTGCCAACGATAACGAAATGAGCAGTTCCATAGCCCGACTGGCTGTCAATACGTGCCGTATCATGGCAGAAATAGCTATGATTCGTGCACTGGAATGCGACCAACCTTATCAGTTCAAGGATTCTTCCTCCCCTCTGCTGACCCCTGACAAGGAGATTGCCGCCGATAATATCAAAGACGGCATTATCACCCGTTGGGATGTGACAATCACCGCTGAAGATTTCCATGCGGTGCTGGAACTTGTAACTCCGCTCTATCGTCATGCCACACATATCTTATCTTTTCTTCCTTCCACAGAGGTCAAACATAGAGCCAATGCCGACCGGGATGCACTTTTTGAAATAATGGGCAACCAGTTCACCCGTGCACAGTTGTTGGAGCAGGCTGAAAAGATGAAAATCAAACCTAACACTGCTCTTAGCTGGCTGAACCGTCTGATAAAAAAAGGATTGCTTATCAATACAGACGATAAAGGCGTTTATACGCGCACGCATGTGTGCGTGTGTTAGGGAGCCCTCGGAAAAAGTGCATTTTTTGCATTTATATAACAACAGGACGTTTCATGAATCCTAAAGCGGCGCTTTAGAGGTGGTAAAGCATAGCTTTACGATTGCTAAAGCGGTGCTTTACTTTTCCGCTCTTCTAAGGTTCTCCCAAGGCATCTACAATCACTCTCACCTCCAACGGGGTGAATGAGCGGCGCTTTGATTCGTAACCTAAGTCGTACAGACGTTGCAGAAGTCCGGGACATAAAGAGATCCATTTCTTCATCTTTCGATATGCAGCAATGTCAGTTAGTTCCGGAGAATAAAGTTGAGCCAGTTCCATGCGTCCGTAGGCACGTATTTTGAATTCGTTCATAATGAATAAGTTTCTGATTTACAGTTACAAAAATAACAAAACATATCCACATATCCTACGTTTTTCCATTGAATAACCGACCGTTACTGCGCATAATTGACAACAATCGCGTGCAACTGTAGACTATTGATTTCTGCGGGTTTCAGGGTTGTATCTTTGTATCGTCGAAAGGGAAAAGAATCCCCCGGACACAATGTTTAACCCTTTAATTTATTGTTTTATGATTCGTTACAAAATTTATCA
>OJQS01000975.1_pt1 | contig 6099 bp, 7 predicted proteins | sample 1598761 | NCBI WGS metagenome assembly OJQS01 (sample SAMN03922516, study PRJEB24848) | human gut metagenome | isolation source: stool sample | host: Homo sapiens | place: Germany | collected 2010-02 | reverse complement strand
TAGTTCTAATACAGGATTTATCCCACATTAGAGTTTGTACGACAACAAGTCGCACGGACATCTGTGCAAGCCCCTGCTGGTCTTCTGCATTACTCTCATCCAAAAATGGGACAAATCCAAATCTGGGACAGATTGGAATATACCCCAGTTCATAAATCTTTCTGCAGTATTTCTGCACCTTTACTCTGCTGTCCTCTTCGGAGCAGCTCACATACGCAAACGCTCGATCCATATCTCATCTCCTTTCGCCAGGCATCCTTATGGATGCCCTAAATTTCTATCACGAAAAAATGGACATCCTATTGGACATCCACTTCTTCTTTCAATGCTTCTCTCACTCTTTCCGTTCCCAATTGGAAATAGGCATCTGTCACTTCAATTCCCACTGCCTGGTATCCCTGCTGGGCAGCCGCAAGAATCGTAGTACCTGCTCCGGCAAAAGGATCTAATATTCTTCCGCCTGGTTCGCATATCTGCACCACGTCCTTCATCAACTGCAGCGGTTTCTCTGTCACATGCACCCGGTTCTGGGGATTCCCATATCGGAACACACCTGGAAGACAGGAAACCGGACGGCTGATCGGCATAGGTCCGTTACTTCCCCATATGATAAACTCTGTCTGCTGGCGGAACCTTCCCTTCTGTGGCCGGCTGTTTGTCTTATCCCAGACCGCTGTTCCTCTCCAGATCCACCCTGCCCATTGAAGAGCATCCGTCATCGATGGATACTGTCTCCAATCAATAAAAAGGCAAATCGGAGCACCACTTTTACATGCTTTTCTCACATCATACAGCCATTCTGCCATCCAATGGGTCCAGGAACGCTGATCTTTCTGGTCGCCGTCAAAATCTGGCAAGGCTTTTTCCGGTGACATGCTGCTATATTTCTGATTGGTTGTACGGTTCCTTTCATTCTGCTTTGTACCGCCCGATGCGTAGGGCGGATCTGTGATCACTGCATCAAAAGTTCCCGGTTGAAACGCTTTTACTAATTTCAGTGTATCTCCGTGTAAGATCCTCCAGTTATCTCCTCCTTCAGACTCCACAGGATACATTCCATCTTTCAATATTTCCCCTAACTGCAGGGTATGTTCCATAGGCATCATCCTTTCTCTTCAACGATTTAACCGTTTTTTCGAGTTTACTTTTCTCTTATCGCTCCCGATTTTTTTTCTTTTCATCGAGACAACGTTTCAATTTTTTATCTCTTCCACTATACTCATAGACATGATCACTTAACATCTGCTGGATACCCATTTCACGGTTTCTTTGTTTCAACGCCTCTCTAAGATATTTTATCGGCGCATTCTCGGTTTTTCCTACAATCAAAACTTCATGGATATTGGCTGGAATCACATAATAATCCATACCTGCCATTTTCCTTAACTGTTCTAACATTCCCGGATAAGTGATGGCAGTCGCTCCATTTCGCCCATCTTTGTTAGACAGGATAAAGTAAGGAAACCTGTCATTGGTATCCACTGGCATCACCACAGGAGGATTTATTTTTATAGTATTTTCCATGGCCTGCTTCATCATGGTACTTTGACTCACGCCACAAACTTCCAATACATCCCTTCCCAGTCTTGCCATAACCAGCTGGTTCTTCTGTTCCAACCTAAGGTACAGAACCAATGCCCCAATAGGCTGCTTTTCAAAAATTCCATGAGATAAATGTTCTCCGTTGAACTCTGAACGTTCCAATTCTACCACCAGCAGATCTTTTATGTAATCATAATCTCTAAAATCAATTCCATGCGTACCATCTATTTCTGGAATCATCGTAAATGCAGTATTTACTGTATCTTGTATAGTTTCTATAACTTCTTCTATACTTTTTTTGTTCTGTGAAAAATCCTGATACATCTCCTCCATAGAGATGCCTGGTACAACTTCCTTGTCAGACTTATTGATGATCAACATCTTGCCAAGCCCATACTCTGTTTGATCCACAATAGTGATTACATAACCTTCTTCTTGTGGCAGAATCCTTTTTGCCTGTTCCATAATCTGTTGTTTAAATACAGCATATTCCATAGGTTTACCTTTCCCTTTCTGTTTTCTTTTTTCCTTGTTTCTCTGGCTTTGGTTGATCCGTATCCCTACTCAGTTCCGTTTCCACGTATTCGCTGATGATCGCAAGTGCCTGCTCATAACTTTTGGAAGACGTGACTCTGTCAAACATCTCTTTTGCGGCTTCTGGCTGTCCATTCTGTTTTAAAAGCCTGCTGGCATCACCTAAAATAGAAAAACATTTCCATTATGTCCAAGCAGTTTTAACTTTGGTTTTACTGCACATTCCGGTTTTATCTGCTCCGGAATCTTGTGCAGGATATCCATCCGGAAATAGTCACTATTCCAGAAATGAACATTTAAAACACCATCTTCTACCGGAATATCCTGCTGTTCAAATCCTTCTCCCCAGCCATCGGAATATTGCCCAGTCAGATAAGTTTCCAGTCGATTCATTTCCCATCGATCTAAGGGCGCTTGGATGGTAACTTCCGCACATCCCATAAGTTCTCCATCCTTTAAGACAACCGACAGCTCCAGATTTGTAACTTTTTCTTTGACGGAATCCTTTTCATCGTAATATTCCATCAAATCTTCTCCTACATGATCCGCTCTCTCCTGCATCTTCTGTAGAATGTCTGCTCCATATACTGCCAGTGCCCGGCCATCCATCACGTCATCTGGGTACATCCGGTCACTCTCGTTTTCATAAAATTCTGCCTGTAATGGTGATAATAAATATAGTTTTCGTTCCATAGAGACTCCTACCTTTCCATTCGATTTTTTTCTTTCTTTTCCCATGCTTCCTTTGACAGGTCTGCATAGTCTGCCCCTTCACGCTCCGGTAAGTTTATCAAAATCTCATATCTATCCCGATATGTTCTTTTCATAGTTTCACACGCATATCTGCCTGGTCCGTCATTATTGGTACAGATTTCAATCTGCGTAACCTCCGGATGGTTCTCCAGAAAATGTTCCAATGCCAGTGGCGGTTTTTCCTCTTTTTTTCGCCTGCCATCTTTTGGAGCATAAATCCCTCCAACGGACAAGCGATATTTATCTGTACGATTTCCCTCCAGCGTCATGTGTGCTAAGGTTTCGATTGCCGCTTCATATACCGCCACTCTGCAACACTTCCCACTTGGTGGAACACAAAAACTATATGCTTTGTCACTTCCTGACTGTTCCATCTTAAAGGGTTTCCCCCGGTCATAGATTCCCCGCAGGAAAGCATACCGGGCTTGTCCTTTTTCATCCCTGCCAACAAAAACAGCATTATGATATGGCAAGCTTTCATAGAGAATTCCTTGGTTCACACAGTACACAAAAGTTTCCCTGCTGATTCCCCTGTGTTTCAGATAATCCCAGATACGGTTTACATCCTTCGCACGTTCTGGAAGAGCAAATGGCTTCTTTGCCATTTCACGTTCCTGTATGTTAGGCGGTATATAGGATGGGTTCTGCTCCAGTAAAAAACCAACTGCATCCAGAAAAGACATCCCATTCACATGAACCAGGAAATTCAATGCGCTGATTCCTCCGATATCCCTGGATTTCCAATGCCACTGGCTGGTGATCTCATTGATCTTGAAGCTGTCATGATCAATCAGTTCATATTCATGCCGAAGACCTCTGCAGGGTTTGAGCCGCTGTGGTTCATATTGTTTTAAGTATTCAATCGCTGTCATTTCTCTGGCCTTTTCCAAATCTTCCTTTTCGTACCACGGCATTACAATAGTGCTGACCGTAGTGCTTCTACCTTATCGGTACGTTCCCACGGAAACTCCTTTCTTCCAAAATGTCCAAACACCGCTGTTTGGCCATAGATTGGGCGTTGCAGCTTAAAATGGTCTATGATCTGTTTTGGCGTCAAACCAAACACCAGCGGAATGGCTGCAGCCAGACAGTCATCCGCACACACAGTTCCAGTACCAAAAGTATCTACCTGCACCATCACAGGTTCTGCCACACCAATTGCATAAGCAAGCGAAACCAAACACTTTTCAGCCAATCCGGCAGCCACCATGTTTTTGGCAATATACCTTGCCATATATGCCCCTGACCGATCCACTTTTGTTGCGTCTTTTCCAGAAAAGGCACCGCCTCCATGTGGTGCTATGCTTCCATAACAGTCCACCATTAATTTCCTTCCTGTCAGCCCCGTGTCTGCATCCAGACCGCCCACCACAAATTTTCCTGACGGATTGATCAAAATCCTGGTATCCTCATCTGGTGGAAGCATCCGCAGTGCCGGGCGCAACACTTTCTGTCGAATCTCCCGTTCCAGATCTTTTTTGGACTTTTCTTCAACATGCTGGCAGGACACAATGACCGTATCCAGACGGACAGGTTTCCCATCTTCATATTCCACGGTTACCTGTGCTTTCCCATCTGGCAGTAATCCCTGGATATATTCACTGATCCTGCAAGCCGACAATTCCCGGACAATCCGGTGTGCTAGTACCACGGGAAGGGGCAAAAATTGTTTCGTTTCACTGCATGCATATCCCGTCATGACTCCCTGGTCTCCGGCGCCCATTTTCCATTCCTCGCCAGCTGCATGTTGCTTTCTGGATTCCATGGAGTTTTGAACACCCTGTGCGATATCCGGGCTTTGCTGATGGATCAAGGCATCAAAGAGGATTTCTCCTGCCTGGTATCCCACTTTTTCTACTACATCTTCAGCAACCGCCAAAACATCTGGCTCATACTTACTTGTAATTTCCCCGGCCAGAAGTACCGTTCCCTTTGTTGCAAGTACCTCGCAGGCTACTCTTGCTTCTGGATCCCCTTTTAAACACTCATCCAAGATACTGTCTGCAATCAGATCAGAGAGTTTATCCGGATGCCCTTCTGTTACGGATTCCGCTGTATAAAATCGTTTCATATCTTTTTTCTCCTTTCAGACAAAAACAGCAGGAACACGATAATTTCATTACCGTACTCCTGCTGTTTAAAATTGTTTTTTCACAAATAAACTCTAGATTTTATCCCACATTGTTAAATTCTTTACTGTTTGAAAAATCCCCAACTTCTCATCAAAAATATACTCTGGCAATTCCACTCTAAAAATATAATCTAAATATGTATTTCCTTCGACTTTTTCTTCATTTTTAACTGCCTCTCTACATATTCCTAATTTTGCTAATGTTTTTGATTCTGAAAGATTTAATATATTTTCCAAATAATCAATGTTCTCGATATAATATGCTAACTCCATAATATTGGAAAACGTATCGTCTAAACGTTCTAATAATCGAGATATTATAAACAATGTATCTGGTTCTATATAAGTTGTTGCATGTTCATCTTCAATCATTCCATGACATTTTTCACTTCTTATTTTTCTAGTTTTGCTTTTTTCTCTGTATTCCTTCTGCAACTCATGTACGTCCTTACTCTTCCAATTATCTTCTTGTAAAACTGCTACCATTAAGTCACTTAATATATCAATGAGAATTTCATGGTGATATTGTAAGGCAAACGACATTTCTTTTCGCTTTTTCTTTTCTGGTATTACTGTAATAATATAGTGAAAAATATAACTAGCAACAATGGAATAGCTAAGAGTGCTTGATAATATTCCTAACTTGTATATCAGATCATTATAAGCAGGAATTCTTGTCCACCATATTTCGTATAAAAATATATACACTATCGCAATAATAAATCCAATAACATGACATGCCCTATTTCTTGCCTTTTTTTCTGCAATCAAGCGATCTAATTTACTTCTATTTATCATAGCTATACCTAATTCCTTCTATTTTTGTTGCTTTAATAAGATTATATTTTATGCTAATATTAGTATTATAACAAGAAAATTCACCAATATATAGGGGGAAAACTGTAGAAGCATGAATGCCTTAGTGACAACTACTAGAACTGTAACAAAAACACCTATAGATAAGACAGCTTTGGAACAATTTATTGGGATGTTACCACTACTACTTATAATTCTTGGCATGTTTATAATTCTTCTAGTATACTGTATTGTTGATATTTAACTAAATATTTATAGCTATTATAGCCGCTTCATGTTAAAATAAAAGAAAACGGCGGTGATTTATATGGCAAGACCAAGAA
>OJQS01000973.1_pt1 | contig 6117 bp, 10 predicted proteins | sample 1598761 | NCBI WGS metagenome assembly OJQS01 (sample SAMN03922516, study PRJEB24848) | human gut metagenome | isolation source: stool sample | host: Homo sapiens | place: Germany | collected 2010-02 | reverse complement strand
AGGCCGGGCGGTTGAAGAAGAAGGCTTACCCTGTTATCGGCAGTACCCCGGCGGATTGCATGACGGACTGAAGGGCGTTTGAGGAAAAGGCAGACGTGCATTATGATGTGGTGCTGTTCGACCTGCCCGGAACAATGGGCAGTGACGGGGTGATTGCCACAATCAGTGCACTCGATTATCTGTTCGTACCGATAAAGGCAGACCGCCTTGTGCTGGAAAGCACGCTGAACTTTGCCACGACTGTCAATGACCGCTTGATAAGGACCGGCATCTCCAATCTGAAAGCCTTGTGCATGTTCTGGAATATGGTGGACCGGAGGGAACGTACCGTCTTATATGACATTTACCAGCAAGGTTTCTCCCTCCTGGGACTGGACTGTCTCCAAACCCGTGTCCCCGTGCGCAGTAACTTCACCAAAGACCTCTCCACTACGGGCGGCCCGGTTTACCGGAGCACCCTGTTTGCACCGGATGCGGGCTTTACGAAGGAGTGCGGCTTTGATGCGCTTATGGATGAAATCATGCGGACAATCAAAATTGTATAGTCATGGCAAAGAAAACGAGTGGACAGAATCCGGTGGATGAAGCCTACCTGCGCAGCCTGATGGCGGGTAGTCCGCCGGAAAAGGTAACACCGTCCATTCCCCCCACCCAAAGAGGAAACGGACAGGGAAACGGCTGAAAAGGCAAAGACGGAATCTGAAGCGGAAGAGACGCCGGAAAAGGCCGCATCCAAAACGTTGAAAGCCGCACAGACCGAATTTATGAGGAGATTCCTCACCCCTTACAAATGCGAAGGCAGGCAGGGTGTCTATATAGACAAGGAACTACACCGGAAAATATCGGTCATCGTCGGCATTGCCGGTAAACGGCAGTTGACGGTGGGCAATTACATTGACAATGTATTGCGGGAACATTTCGAGAAACATTCGGATGAGGTGAAGGCATACTGCCAGAAGAGTTACAACAAAATCTTTTAAGCTATGGATATGCGATTATGTTATGAAGCCGGAGCGGTTCTGTTCTGGCTGCTGTTCGCCTATCTGTTCATGGACAAGTTCCTGTTCAGGGGGCAGCTTGGCGAGATATGTTTCGGGAAGGCACGCCGCCGCATGGCGAAAGCCCTGCGGGGTGCGGCAGGCTGGTTCGATCCGGTGAAGGAGGAACGGAAGAAGGGACGTGGACAGGCGAAAGGGAAAACGGGCAGGAAAGAGATTCCGACAGTCGTGAAAAGGCAGGAGAAAGAGCTTCCACCTGTCAAGGCGGCGATGAAGCCCACAGAAAAGACTGCGGAGAGAAGCAGTGAAAAAACGGTGGAAAAACAGTCGGAAACGGACAGCCTTGTCGTCACGAAAAGCTATGGGACACGCCAGCAGCCGCCAATGAACGCCACCGGTTCCGGGGCTATTGCAGGTAAGGAAAATGCCTCTACTTTTGCTGGCAGAAACGGGGACACGACACCGCCAAAGGCTGCACAAGTGCCGCCGGAGCGCATCCCGGATCTGTTCCGGGACAAGCGTGTGGAAGAGTGGCGGGCTTCCCCGGACGGGAGTTCCGGCGGACATGAAGGCGATGACGGACAGAGAGGAAACGGTGACGGAGTGGATACCGACGAGTTGAACGAAGAACTGGAAGATCTGAACTGTGTCCGCGAAGATTATTCGGACGGGGCAACCGGCATAGGGCCGGAAGAGCTTGATTTAATCATCGACCTCTGCAACGGCAGGGAGATTCCGACAGACAGACGATTGTCCCTTTTAAGGGCGATCCACCATATCAGGGATACGCAGATTGAACGCTCGATACTGGAAAGTATCAATGGCAGCGACAGCCGTATCAGCAAATTTCTGGATGAAGTCGAGCAAATGGGCGGGGCTGCTCCGGACAGTGACTAACCGATTAAAAAAGGAGGTAACAATGGCAAGAGGCTATTTCGATACGGGTTGATGCCCGTATCACTGTAAAAAGAGAGAACCGGCAGGAATACCAACAACAAAACGTATCATCCATGTTTATGACGTATTTCGATTCAAGTTGACAAACGGCGGCTTCCCCTTATGGGGGAAACGTACCGACTCCCGGAGAGACAGTCATTCCATTAACTTATCCATAAAACGACAGCGGTAATGACAAAAGGCCATTACGATTCGGGATGACAGACCGCTTGCGGCATTCACCCGGTAAGACAACAGGAACTATTCACCATTAAATTTTATTTGTATGAACATAGGACTGGTAGATGTGGACGGGCATAACTTCCCCAATTTCGCACTGATGCGCCTTTCGGCCTGTTACAAGGCAAAAGGGCACCGGGTGGAATGGGCGGCACTGCGACAGCGGTATGACAAGGTATTGGCAAGCAAGGTATTCACCTTCACGCCTGATTATGATTATGACCTGCTGGATGTGGGGGAAGTGGTAAGGGGCGGCACCGGGTATGACATAGCCGGCAGGCTTCCCGAAGCAGTGGAGAACAGCCGGATGATGGACTATTCCATTTACCCCGAATACCCTTTTTCGCTCCAGTTCTTTTCAAGAGGCTGCATCCGCAAGTGTCCTTTCTGCCTCGTCCGTGAGAAAGAAGGATACATTCAGACCGTGGAACCGGTGGAACTGAACCCGAAAGGGAAATGGATTGAGGTGCTGGACAACAATTTCTTTGCGAACCCGCAGTGAAGGAGTGCGGTAAGCTATCTGATGAAAGCGGGCCAGCCCGTGAAGCTGCACGGCGTGGACGTAAGGATTATGGACGAGGAACAGGCCTGGCACCTGAACAGGCTCAGGATGAAGCAGAACATCCATATCGCATGGGACCTGCCGCAGCTTGACCTGAGGGACCGCCTGAAAGAGATGGTAAAGCACGTGAAGCCCTACAAGATAACCTGTTACGTACTGATAGGATTCAATTCGACCATTGAGCAGGACCTGTTCCGGTTAAATGTACTCAGGGAACTGGGAATTACCCCCTTTGTCATCCCTTTCCGGGATTATGGAAATGAACGGACGCCTACGCGGTACGAGCGTGACCTTGCCCGGTGGGCGAACCGGATGTGGCTGTTCAAATCCTCCTCCTTTGAGAACTATATGCCCCGCAAGGGATTCAAGTGTGGGGAATATTTGAAATAAACCGATAAGGACAGTAAAGACAATGAGAGCAAAAGGCTATTACGATTCGGGATGATTCAGACCCTCATCCCGGGAGAGAATTAACAATGAAGTTTCACCATTCAATCATGTAACCATGCGAAAGATGTATTTTGACTCCGGCTGATTGCCTGCCGGAACTTACCCCCTGAACCATTAAACCATAAGCGGCTGCGGGCTGCCTTATGGGGATAGTGCAAGGGGTAGCCCGTGGCTTTTTAAATCACTTAAAAATCACGGAATTCAATGAAACAGAAAAGATTGATTATGATGCTGGCCGTACTGGCGGCAGCGGGTGCGGCAATGGCACAAGGAAACGGACAGGCGGGCATCACGGAAGCCACGCAGTTGGTGACGGGATATTTTGACCCGGGCACGAAACTGGTGTACGCGGTGGGTGCCATTATCGGCCTGATAGGCGGCGTCAAGGTCTACCAGAAATTCAGTTCGGGCGACCCCGACACCTCGAAAACCGCCAGCTCATGGTTCGGAGCCTGCATTTTCCTGATAGTGGCCGCCACTATCCTGAGGTCATTCTTCCTCTAAGAACAGATAAAAGACAATAGCTTATGTCTGACTTTGAGATAAACAAAGGCGTGGGCCGTGAGGTGGAGTTCAAAGGGCTCCGTGCCCAGTACCTTTTTATTTTTGCTTTCGGGCTGCTTGCCGTGTTCGTGGTGTTCGTCATCATGTACACGGCGGGCATCGGGCAATGGACGTGTATCGGCTTCGGGGTATCGGCTGCCACGGCAGTGGTCTGGCTGACCTTTTCGCTGAACCGGCGTTTCGGCAGCCACGGACTGATGAAGCTCCTTGCCGCCCGGCAGCATCCCAGGAGAATCCTCTCACGCAAACGTATCACACGTCTGATTAAAAAACAACAATCGTAAATCATGAGAAGTACATTGACAACATCCACACTGGAAAGCAAATTCCCCGTCATGGCGGTGGAGCACGGCTGCATCGTCAGCAAGGACGCCGACATCACGGTGGCTTTCCGGGTGACACTGCCGGAAGTGTTTTCGGTATCATCCGCGGAATATGAGGCGATGCACGCCACATGAGCCAAGGCAATCAAGGTATTGCCGAACTATTCAATCATCCACAAGCAGGATATTTTCATCACGGAGAAATACAGGCCCGACATCGGAAAAGACGGCCCGGGCTTCCTCTCCCGCAGTTTTGAACGCCACTTCAACGAACGGCCCTACCTCAACCACACCTGCTACCTGTTTCTCACCAAGACCACCAGGGAACGCTCCCGGCAGCAGAGCAACTGGAACACGCTGTGCCGGAAATTTCTGGTGCCGAAGGAGATACAGGACAGGGAGACGATGGAGCGTTTCATGGAGTCGGTGGGACAGTTCGAGAGTATCGTGAATGACAGCGGCCTTGCCAGGCTGGAGCGGCTGTCCACGGAAGAGATAACGGGAACGGAAGACGGCCCGGGCATCATCGAGAGGTACCTGACCCTGTCTTCGGACGGAAGCGTCATGTTGCAGGACATGCAGCTGAACCCGGACGGGATGCGTATCGGCGACAAACGGCTCTGCCTGCATACCCTTTCCGACCTCGACGACCTGCCGGGCAGGGTACGGACCGACGGACGCTATGAGCGTCTTTCCACGGACCGCTCGGACTGCCGCCTGAGCTATGCCTCGCCCGTGGGTATCATGCTTCCCTGCGACCATATCTACAACCAGTGGATATTCATAGACGACAGCAGCGAGAACCTCGCCCGTTTTGAGAAGACGGCGAAGAACATGCAGTCGCTTTCACGCTACAGCCGGAGCAACCAGATAAACAAGGAATGGCTGGACGAATACCTGAACGTGGCGCACACCAACGGGCTGCAATCCGTCCGCTGCCATTGCAACGTGATTGCATGGGCCGAAAACGGGGATGAGCTGCGGCGGGTGAAGAACGACGTGGGCAGCGCACTGGCGCTGATGGAATGCACACCCCGCCATAATACCACCGACCTGCCGGTCCTTTACTGGGCGGGCATACCGGGAAACGAGGCGGACTTCCCTTCGGAAGAGAGCTTCTACACGTTCACCGAACAGGCACTATGCTTCTTTACGGCAGAAACCTGCTACCGGAACTCGCTCTCCCCCTTCGGGCTGCGCATGGTGGACCGGCTGACGGGAAAGCCCGTCTTCCTCGACATATCCGACCTGCCCATGAAAAAAGGGGTGGTGACCAACCGGAACAAGTTCATCCTCGGCCCGTCGGGCAGCGGAAAGAGCTTTTTCACCAACCATATGGTGAGGCAGTATTGGGAACAGGGCACGCACATCCTGCTGGTGGATACCGGAAATTCATACAAGGGGCTGTGCGACCTGATCCGCCGGAAGACGAACGGGGATGACGGAGTTTATTTCACTTACCAGGAAAATGACCCGATTTCCTTCAATCCGTTCTTCACCGAGGATTACCGGTATGACATCGAGAAGCGGGACAGCATCAAGACGCTGATTCTGACCTTATGGAAAAGGGAGGACGAACCGCCCCGGCGCTCGGAAGAGGTGGCGCTCTCGAACGCAGTCAGCCTGTATATCGAGAAGATAAAGAAGAACCGGAAGATAAAGCCGAACTTCAACTCGTTCTATGACTTTGTAAGGAAAGACTACCGCAAGGTGCTGGCGGACAAGAACGTGCGCGAGAAGGACTTTGACGTGGACGGTTTTCTGAACGTGCTGGAACCCTATTACAAGAACGGCGAATACGGGTATCTGCTGAACTCGGACAAGGAACTGGATTTACTGAACAAGCGGTTCATCGTATTCGAACTGGATGTCGTGAAGGATAATCCCGTCCTTTTTCCGGTGGTGACTATCATTATCATGGAGACTTTCATTAATAAAATGAGACGCTTGCAGGGCATCCGCAAGATGATACTGATTGAGGAAGCATGACTGCGACATGTAAGTCTTGTATATGATTGTTTAACATTCCATTCCACGCGCTGGA
>OJQS01000959.1_pt1 | contig 6181 bp, 6 predicted proteins | sample 1598761 | NCBI WGS metagenome assembly OJQS01 (sample SAMN03922516, study PRJEB24848) | human gut metagenome | isolation source: stool sample | host: Homo sapiens | place: Germany | collected 2010-02 | reverse complement strand
AGGAGTCGTCGGCAGCGTCAGATGTGTATAAGAGACAGGGAAGAAGAAATCTTGATCGAGAATACCGAAACCCGTGACCAACCAAAGAACCGTGAGAATGCAATGCGTCAGTTACGTTCTATCTTATATGATAAGGAACTGCAGCACCGTATGGCAGAACAGGCGAAGGTGGAAGCTGGTAAGAAGAAAATCGAATGGGGTTCTCAAATCCGAAGCTACGTATTTGATGACCGTCGTGTGAAAGACCACCGTACCAACTATCAAACCTCGGATGTGAACGGCGTGATGGATGGCAAAATAGATGGTTTTATCAAAGCTTATTTGATGGAGTTTTCTTCACAAGAATCATAAAAAATAAAATTAGCAAGAGTTATTTTTGGAAAGTTAATAGATTTGTACTTACTTTGTTAGCGTTGAACTTTAAAGCTAACTATTATGGGTAAGGTGAAGAAAAAAGTAGCAATTAGTAAGAAAGAAGAAGAACAAGCCCAGAAGGTTGTCAAAATAGTGTTCGTCTCATTAATTATTTTGGCATTGATTATGCTGATCGCATTTTCCTTTTTCGGCTGATAAGTTCGCCACAAATTACACGGTTAACCCAGATTGTTTGGTTATTGATAGGATGAATATCAAATCCGATCTGTGTTAATCTGCATAATTTGTGGCGAACTCTTTGTTTTGTAATGCATTTGTGTTCTCTGTAATATAAATGTAACTTTTCTGTCATTTTCCCGTAGTTAATTTGTCATCTCCGTGTATCCTCACAGTTGTACTTTTGCCGTGAATTTAGTAGCAGACAACTGAAATGAGTAGAATCACAACAACCGTCGTTATGCTTTTGCTGGCGACAATGGCCTTTGGACAGGCAAAAGAAGATGCAGGGGATGGTAAGATGCTGGATAAGCAGACCATGGAGTTTAAGGATTATCTGCCGGAGATTCACGGAACAATCCGGGGAAAGTACGAATACCAGACAGAAACAAGTGAAAGCCGTTTTGAAGTACGTAATGCACGCTTCAGTGTTTCGGGAAATGTGCATCCGATAGTTGCTTATAAAGCGGAAATCGACCTTTCCGATGAAGGCTCTATCAAGATGCTCGATGCGTATGCACGTGTTTTTCCGGTGAAAGACCTGAATTTTACGATTGGTCAGATGCGCGTTCCTTTCACAATAGACGCTCACCGTTCACCACATCAACAGTATTTTGCAAATCGCTCATTCATAGCTAAACAAGTAGGAAATGTGCGTGACGTTGGTTTTACGGCTGGCTATACGAATAAAGGTGGCTTCCCTTTTATCCTTGAAGGAGGATTATTCAACGGCTCCGGTTTGACCAATCAAAAGGAATGGCACAAAACGCTGAATTATTCCATAAAAGCACAGCTATTACCTAATAAGAACTGGAATCTGACACTCAGCACCCAAATGATAAAACCGGAAAATGTGCGTATTAATATGTATGATGCCGGTATTTATTATCAGAATGATCGTTTTCATATTGAAGCGGAATATTTATATAAAATGTACGGGCATGAAACATTCAAAGATGTTCATGCAGTGAATAGCTTTATTAATTACGATTTGCCATTGAAAAAGGTATTCAATAAAATTTCTTTCCTGGCTCGCTATGATATGATGACCGACCATAGTGATGGCAAAATGGATGAAACGACAAAAGCCCTGATTATAAATGATTATGCTCGCCATCGTGTGACAGGTGGAATTACATTAAGTCTTTCCAAAGCCTTCATTGCCGACCTCCGGCTGAATTTCGAAAAATATTTCTATAAGAACTCCGGAATCCCTAAAGAATCGGAACGGGATAAAATCGTGATTGAATTCATGACGAGATTCTGATATAAATTGAGAATTGAAAATTGAGAATTAAAAAATGATAGTTTGATACCTCACACCGTGTATCAGAAAACTACAGCGTTTCGATTCTCAATTTTCAATTTTTAATTTATCTTTGTGTCATGGCACAAGAAATAGAACGTAAATTTTTGGTTACCGGTGAATTCAAATCTTTGGCTTTTGCGCAGAGTCGCATTGTACAAGGGTATATCAGTAGTGCTCGTGGGCGTACTGTTCGGGTTCGTATTCGGGATGATAAGGGGTATTTGACGATAAAGGGAGCCTCTAATGCTTCCGGTACGAGCCGTTATGAGTGGGAAAAGGAACTGCCTTTATCAGAAGCGGAAGAATTGATGAAACTTTGCGAACCGGGGATCATTGACAAGACCCGTTATTTGGTGCGCAGTGGCAAGCATATATTTGAAGTCGACGAATTTTATGGTGAGAATGAAGGTCTTATCGTGGCTGAAGTAGAGCTTGAGTCAGAAGATGAGGTCTTTGTGAAACCCGGTTTTATTGGTAAGGAGGTAACCGGAGATATACGCTATTATAACTCACAGCTAATGAAAAAACCGTATAAAACGTGGTGAACGTTAACAAATAAACCGTATATTTGTTCTTAGTATAAAAAAGAGAGCAGTGTATGGATATGGAACAGTTATACGGTTATGTGCCGCGTGAATTGGTTACTTTTGTTTTAGTTACTTTGTTTTCATTATTAATCGGACTTTCGCAGCGTCGAATCAGTCTGAAACGTGAGGGTGAGACTACTCTTTTCGGAACCGACCGCACTTTTACCTTTATCGGTATACTGGGTTATTTGCTTTATATACTCGACCCTACGGATATGCGTTTATTTATGGGAGGCGGAGCCGTGTTGGGATTGCTATTGGGATTAAACTATTATGTAAAGCAATCACAATTTCACGTCTTTGGCGTGACTACCATTATTATAGCTCTGATTACTTATTGTATGGCGCCTATCGTAGCTACCCAACCTTCCTGGTTTTATGTCATGGTGGTCGTGACAGTGCTTCTGCTGACCGAGCTCAAACATACTTTTACGGAATTTGCGCAACGAATGAAGAATGATGAAATGATTACGTTTGCAAAGTTCCTGGCTATCAGTGGTATTATCTTGCCGATGCTTCCACATAAGAATTTGATCCCGGATGTAAATCTCACTCCTTACTCTATCTGGCTGGCAACGGTGGTGGTATCCGGTATTTCTTATCTTTCTTATTTATTAAAGCGATATGTATTCCATGAATCCGGAACATTAGTCTCCGGTATTATCGGCGGATTGTATAGCAGTACGGCTACTATCTCGGTACTTGCCCGTAAAAGCCGGAAAGCCTCGGAGCAAGAAGCCACTGATTATGTTGCTGCCATGTTATTGGCTATCAGCATGATGTTTCTGCGCTTTATGATATTGATACTTATTTTCAGTAGAGAAATCTTCTTGTCTATTTATCCGTATCTGTTGACTATGGCAGTGGTGGCAGCTATTGTGGCCTGGTTTATTCATTCCCGTCAAAAGCGTTCCAACGACCAGCCTGTTGAAGAGGAAGAGGATGATAGCAGCAATCCGTTGGAATTTAAAGTTGCTTTGATTTTTGCCGTACTCTTTGTTATATTTACTTTCTTAACTCATTATACACTTGTTTATGCAGGTACAGGCGGATTGAATCTTCTTTCTTTTGTATCCGGTTTTAGTGATATCACTCCTTTCATATTAAACTTATTGCAAAATACGGGTAGTGTTGCTGCATTGATAATTACTGCTTGTAGTATGCAGGCTATCATCAGTAATATAATGGTAAACATGTTCTATGCTTTATTCTTTGCTGGGAAAGGAAGTAAACTTCGTCCTTGGATTCTGGGAGGATTCGGTGTAGTGATTGCTTGTAATCTCGTGTTGTTGCTGTTCTTCTATATTTAAAGAGGCTTTTAGGTATAAAACAACTGTTATTTGTATGGACGAGATAGATTCTTAGATTTATTTTAGAATAAAATGCTCATGTATATAATTCCATAAAAATATCCCTATCTATTTTTACTTGATATTAATAGATAGGGATATTTGTAGAAAGAGCCTTTACCAAGACCAGTCGCTCTCTTTGTAATTTGCTTCTACTGCTGTCTCGATCTCATCAGGTAGATTATGATAGAAATCAAGCCCGGTTATGGATTCTAACTCATCGATAGATTTTGCACATGCTTTAATATTTTTTGATTTGTCGCTTTTGTGCTCTATATAAAATCCAATAGCTTTGTACTGTCCATTCTTGTAAGATAAGATTGTACTGAAGTAATATTTAGGTATCTTGACACCATACGTACCTGTTTCCAGTATTGCATAATCTATGGATGTTCCTTTCACAATGTAAGTTGTATCTTGAGGATTTGACACCTTTGCCCACTCCTGTACTTTGTTCTCTATCGCATCCCAAGTACTTCCACCTTGGTTGAATCCGGTTATTAGTTGCGGACTGATATTAGAATAATAGAATGTCTGACTATTTGCCTCACGGCTATATAATCTGTCACTTGAAGCTACCATGTGTCCTCTATTATACGGTGAATAGTAGTCTTGTTTGTCAGTCCTGTATTGTGCCGGAATATTAGTATCTGGTTTATAATCGTCTTTACGATCCACATTCTTTTGAGAAGTCACATTGTCAAAAGTCAATGCTACCCAACGTACATGTTTTTTCGTACAATCGTATTCATAACTGTAAGTGACAGTCTTTTTTCCATTCTCTGTAGTTGTCCAGGTATGAAAAATGTTCATGCTTCCACCTTTCAGTTTAGGAATTTCGATTCTTCCTGCATACCCTGATGGATTAGGGTCCGGATCAGGATCTGGATCTGGATTTGAACCATTGCCTGCTAATTGTTTGAGTGTGAATTTGGCCTCCTCTTTTCCGGCTGTGATTGTAATAATGACACTTCGTTCAGCTCCGGTATTTGCTTTCATATATCCGCTGATTGAGCCGTTTCCATTGCCGGATGTTCTACTCAACGTGCACCAAGTCTCACTACTTGAAGCCTGCCATGTGCCGTCAGCTTTTACACGAATGATAAATCCGCCTCCGTTTCCATTGATTTGCGTTTGGTCTATAGAGGCGATTCCTTGATTCGTATTGCCCGGATTATCAGGGAGTTCGGGAGAATCCTGTTCACTACATGAGATTGCTGTGTTACAGGTTATGAACAGGATGAATAGTTTAAATAATGCTTTTGTCATTTCATTTCTTTGATTAAATAAATAATAGTAGGCAAGTGATCGCTATATCCGTTTAGCCATACACCACCTGCTTGTGTCCGTTTAGGATATCCTTTGTATTTCCCTTCTTTTTGGAACATAAAATCACGGCGGAAAATTTCATGTTTATAAAACTTCAGTGTGCTGCGGTCAGTACCTAGTAGATTTCCGGTAAATACGATTTGATCGAACAGATTCCATTTACCTTTGTACATCAGAGTTCCGTATCCTTTCTTCAAAGTATCCCACCACGGATTGTACAAGTCTGTAGGACCTACATCAGCAGGTTTCCGCTTAGCTCCAAGTGCTACAGCCATACTTTTATCCATCGGGTCATCGTTCATATCCCCCATGATAACAATTTTGGCTGCGGAGTCTTCCCTTAACAGTGAGTCTTTGATAGCTCTTACCTGTTCTCCTGCACGTTCACGTGCTGGAGAAGCCGCTGCTCTCGAAGGCCAGTGATTGACGATAAAGTGCATCTTCTCTCCTGCAATATTACCGCTGGCAATCAGGAAACCGCGCGTCTTATGTATCGTGTCATTGATATATACATAAGGTACGAGCTTGCTATTCGTCAGTTCAAATAGTTTGGGATTATAGAAAAAAGCACAGTCCACACCACGTTGGTCTTCTCCTTCGTAGTGAACATACTGGTAACCTCTGTCCGCTAAAGCAGGTTGTTTCAGTATGTCTTCCAATACTCTGTAATTTTCGATTTCAGAAACGCCGATAATGGCGGGACCCATTGGCAACTTGTCGGTACTTAACAGGCTTAATATTTCCGACATGTTTTTCAGCTTAGCCTTATACTTCATCGTATTCCACTGATTAGTACCGTTAGGAAGATACTCGTAGTCATTCTTACCTTCATCGTGAATGGTATCAAACAAATTCTCCATATTGTAGAACGCTACACTGTAGAGGGCAAATTTCTTTTCCTGTCCATAGGCCATGAGGACGAAAAGAGCGAGTACACCTAAAGTCATTAAGCTTTTTTTCATCTTTGAAATTGATTTTAAAAGTGGGTAATTTGTCATTTGTATGACAAATATCTA
>OJQS01000951.1_pt1 | contig 6217 bp, 8 predicted proteins | sample 1598761 | NCBI WGS metagenome assembly OJQS01 (sample SAMN03922516, study PRJEB24848) | human gut metagenome | isolation source: stool sample | host: Homo sapiens | place: Germany | collected 2010-02 | reverse complement strand
GGCGCACAAACCACGCGAACAGCGCCGCGCCGTCCACGGTTTCCGGCCTGGCCCATGCGCCGCACATACGCTCGGGGTGGAACTGCACGCCCCACACGGGCAGGGCCGTGTGGCGCATGGCCTCGATGACGCCGCCCTCGCTGAACGCCGTGGCCTCAAAGCCCGGCGCGGGCGTTTCCACGGCCTGATGGTGGCAGGAATTTACGCTGAACACCTCGCCGTACAACCCATACAGGGCGCTGCCCGGCACGGCGCGGACGGCGTGCACCCTGTCCTCCGGCTCGCCGGAGGAGTGGCGGTGAAAAGGCTTTTGCGCCTGCGGCATATCCTGCAGGATGCCGCCGCCGAACACGATGTTCAAAAGCTGGTGGCCCCGGCACACGCCCAGCACGGGCCTGCCCGCCGCCAGAAAGGCGCGCGCCAGCGCAAATTCCGCCTCGTCGCGCGCGGCGTGCAGCGTCATATGTGTATAAGAGACAGCACCTCTTCAGTGCCCGCAAAGGGCTGGCCGTAGCGGTGCGGCTCTATATCCACGCCGCCGCACAAAATAAGCCCCGCGCACGAGGTGTCCGCCCGGGGGCAATAGCCGCCCTGCGGCACTGCCCCCACAAGGCGCAGTGCCTGCGCATAGGAATCGTAGCCAGTCTGCGATGCTGAAAGAAGGATGCGCTGCTCCATGCCTATTCTTCCTCCCTTCCGTGTGCCGCCTGCCCGCCGCGTGCCGCCCACTGCCCCCGCCAAAGGCGGCAGTATGCGCAGGGCACCGTGTCCTGCGGGGGTGAATCTGCCTTGCGCTTATCCATAAGCTCCTTCTCATATACAAAGCCGCATTTTTTCATCACCGCGCCGGAGGCCGGGTTTGCCCACTCGTACCAGGCCGCGATGCTTTGCACCGGCGTATGGATGAACAGGTGTTCCACCATGGCGGCCAGCGCCTCACTCATATAGCCTTTATTCCACCAGGCGCGGCCCAGCACATAGCCAAGTTCGGCCACATCCCCGTTCAGAAACGCACCGATGCTGCCAATGACATGCCCCGGCCGTTGCCTTTCCGCAATGGCAAGCGGCAGCCAGTCGTCCGAGGCCTGCCGTGGCAGCAGGCGCTCGCGCAAATCGCGCTCTGTCTGCTGCACGCTTTCGTGCGCATACCAGGGCATATACCGCGCGGCCTCTTCGTCGCCGCAGTAAGAGTCGAACATGCTCTGCGCGTCCTGCAGGCGAAAGGCCCGCAGGATGAGCCGAGGCGTCTCAATATAGGCTTCCATCGTCTTCCCCTTTTCTCCGGCACGCGGGCTCAGCCCATATGCCAGTAATATGCGCGGTGCGGCGCCAGCGTCACTGCGCCGCCGAACTGCCGGGTTTCGCCGGTGATAAGGTCCCGCCCGGCGGGCGCGCCCGCGTCGAAATGCGCCTCAAAGGGCGCCGCGTCCGCATTCACGGCCACCAGCACGCGGCCTTCGGCGCACGCGCGCTCGAAAATAAGCTGGCGGTTCGTCTGCACCACTTGGCGGTAGCCGCCGCGGCGCAACGCCGGGCTTTGGGCGCGCGCGCGGGCCAGCGCGGCGATATACTGCGTCAGCCCGGTCTCCTGCGGCGCAGCGCACGCGGGGCGCAGGGCCGCGTCGCCGTCCGCCTTGCGCCCCTGCGCGCCCCATTCGCTGCCGTAATACACGGCGGGCACGCCGGGCATGCCGAACAGAAGGCCCCAGGCCGGGCGCAGGTGCGCCTTGTCTGCCAAAATGCTGGCGATGCGCTCTACATCATGGTTATCCAGAAAATTCAAAAGCGGCCTGCCCCGGTACAGCGTCCACGGCTCGGGCCCGAACTGCCGGTTCAGGCTGTAGCCTATCTCGAACAGGTTCATGGTGTTGAAGCTGGAATACAGGCCCTTATAGCACTCATAGTTCGTGACGGAATGGCACATTTCATCATTCATCCAGCGGTTGTAATCGCCGTGCAGCGTTTCGCCCAGCAGCACAAAGCCGGGCTTCAGGCCCTCTGTAAAGGCGCGCAGGGCGCGCAGGTATTCCGGCGGCAGGCAGTAGGCAACGTCCAGCCGCAGGCCGTCAATGTCAAACAGGCGCACCCATTCGCGGATGGCGTCGAACTGGTGGCGCACCACCTCGGGGTTTTGCAGGTATGTGGAACCAATCCTTATAAGGCGACTGCCATTTTTTCTGCCGCACGTCGCGGAACGCCCAGAAGCCGCGCCCCACGTGGTTGAACACGCCGTCCAGCATCACCCGGATGCCCGCGCCGTGCAGGGCCCTGCACACGGCGGCAAAATCCTCGTTTGCGCCGAGGCGGGCGTCCAAGGTGAAATAATCGCGCGTGTCATAGCCGTGCGCATCGCTTTCAAACACAGGGTTGAACAGCACGGCCCCCGCGCCAAGTTTTCGGATATGCTCTACCCAGCCCAGAAGCTGCCGGATGCGCGGCTGCGCCGCGCCGTCGTTCTGTGCGGGCGCGCCGCACAGGCCAAGGGGGTATATCTGATATACCACCGCGTCTTCAAACCACATAAAATACCGTCCTTTTCCCATTTTTTACCCGCCCGGCAAAAGTGCCGCCAGGGCGATGGCGGCGCACAGCGCGGCATACAGCACAAGGCCGCGGGCGCGCAGCGCCTCGTGCACGGGGTGCAGCACGCTTCGCCGGCCGGGCAGCAGCCCCTGCCAGAAGACCTTCAGGCGAAAAACGAGCCAAAGCGCCCCCGTAAACATGCAGAAAAGCGCAAAGCCTGAAAGGCACAGCGCCGCCGTGGCGCTGCGCAGGGCGAGCGGTGCGGCCAGAAGGCCCATGGCGTTCACAGCCATGTGCGCCAGCACGGCGGCCCACAGGCGGCCCGTGCGCGCATACAGGGCGGCCAGCGCCGCGCCCACGCACAGCGTGTATAAAAGCTGCGCCGCATTGCAGTGGAACAGCGCGAACATCAGCGCAGAAAACGCCACATACACCCTTTCGCCATACATACCCACGGCGCCGTGCAGCGTCCGGCGGAACAGCCACTCCTCGCCCAGCGGCGCTATCACACACCCGAACAGCGCGTTCGCCCATGTGCTGCCGCCCAGCGCCAGCGAGGCTATCTGCCCGCTTTGCTGCGCCGCGGGTGCAAACAGCAGGGTGACAAAATTGGCAAGGTAGGCAAGCCCCAGCACGCATACCAGCCACGGCACGGCGCGCCAGGGGCGCAGCGGCCCGCGCACCGGGCGGGGCCCCGCGGGCACGGCGCGGCGCAGCCACGCAAGGGCCGCGGGCGCGGCGATGCCGTAAAGGGGAATATCTGTGGCAAGCCACACGCCCCAGCCGCTTTGCACGAGCTGCGGCCAAACGGCGCGCATCAGCGCGGCACACAGTGCGGCGCCCGCCTGTGCGGCCAGCAGCAGCGCGGCATACGCCCCAGCCGTATGCGAAATGCGCGCACGAAACGAAAGCTCCACCCCGCGCCCCCCTTTCCCTGCCATGCACGCAGCATGCGTGCGGATGGATATGCTTATTATCATACCAGACGCCGCCGCGCGAAGCAACCAGAAGCGGCGCCAAACGGTATGCCTGCACAGGAAAGCAGCGGTTTTGTGCCGGATGCTCCGGCGCCCTTTTCCTGCGGCGCGCCGGCCGGGGCCGCGCCCTTTCCCGCGCGGCACAAAGCGCCCTGCGGCAGCCATTAGGCCGCCGCAGGGCGCACTTTGCGAAGGTCCCGCCTTCCGCCCCGGCCAAAGCCCGGCAAAAGGCGCGCTGGCGCAAGAAAACCTCGGCTTTGGCTGACGGTATTGGCGCCCGATGCACGCAAAAAAAGGCAGGCAAGCCGTCAGGCTTGCCTGCCTTTTTCACACACCGCGCCTCCAAAACTGCCCGGCACCCCGGAAACGGCAGCTTTTGATGCAGAGTAGGAAAGCTTTCCGCAGGCATCCTCTGCGGCTGTCCGGGAAATCTGAAGAAGCCATGCGCAAAAATTGCTTTTCAGGGGCAGTGGTTCTTGCGCCAGCGCGCTTAAACTGTGCCTTTTCATTTTATTTTACAGGCGCGCGGCGCAAAAGCAGCCACACCACCCCGGCCAGCGCCAGCGCACCGGCCAGCCAGATAAGCGCCCACTGCCATTCGTACAGCGCGCCAATGGACACAAAGAACTGCCTGATGCGGAGCTGAACACCCACACCACCCAGAAGCCGGCCTGCCCGAAGCGCTGCATCACGCCGCCCATCCCCCCGCCGACGGCCACCGCCGTCAGTGCGATAAGCGGCAGTATCCAGATGTGCCCCTCAAACACCCACAGGGCAGGCATGGCGCTGTGCAGGCTGCCGCCCTCCAGCGGGGCGGCGGGAAAAAGTGCCTGCTTTGCCAGCCAGGCCAGCGGGCTGATGGGCCATGTGGCCAGCATAGCGCCAAGCGCCAGCACCACATTTGCCGCAAGGGCGCTGAACAGATAGGCGCGGCGCGTGCAGCCCATGGTGATGGCAAGCTGGAACGAAGAGGAAAACTGCACCACCCCGCTGACAAAAAACACCAGCGTCACGGCGCCCAGCGCCACCACACCGCCTATGGAAAGCCAGCCGTCATCCTGAAACCCGCTGGAGGCAGTAATGATATTGACAACGGCCTCCAGCACCAGGGCAGAGCCCCACCCGATGCCCAGCGCCAGCCACAGCATGGGCACAGCGCCCCTCAATTCCCGTTTGATTGCTTTCAACATTCAAGCCACCTCATTTCACACCAATGCGCCGCAAAAGCAGCCAGCTTGCCGCCTGCACAGCGCCGCACACCGCCAGCGCGCCCAGCGCGCTGGCCCCCACGGCCGCCGCTGCCCTGGTCGGCTCGAAAAACAGCAGCACCAGGCTGAGCTGCGCAGAGTGGGGCGCAAGCACAACGCCCAGCACCGCCGCCGCGATAATCACCAGCAAAACCGCAAAGCCGCTCACCCAGCCCCAGCCGCCGAACCGGTAGCCCAAAAGCCCCACAAGCTGGCCCAGTGATGCAAGCGCAACGCCGGCCGCCACCAGCAGGGCAAACAGAGCTGGGACGAAGGCATCCGGCAGCCACTGCCCAAGAAAAATGCGGCACTGCACCACGAATACAGCGCACATGCCGGCGTCCGCGAACAGGGCCAGCGCCAGCGTGATGCAGGGCAGCTCTGCCCACAGGCTGCGGCGCGTCTGGCCCATTGTCAGGGCAAAGCGCACCGTCTGCGGCGTCTGAATAAAAGACAGAAGAAACGGGATAAGCGTCAGGTACACAATACCCATGCTGATGATATAGCCCGTCATGCCCTCCCTCGCGCGCGAGCCTGTAAGGTTGATAAGCGAGATGAAGAAAATGACAGCCATCATGCCGGGCACGGCCCAGCGGTAAGACCAAACGCAGAAACGCGTGGTTTTCAGCATGGCGCATCCTCCCTTTCGCCGGCCAGATACACAAAGGCCTTTTGCAGGTTCACAGGCGAAATATCCACATTGCGCCCCTCCGCCGCCGCCTGCGCCTGCCTGGGCGGCACGCGCAGGGCCGCGCCCGTCTGCCGGCCGAAATGCTCTGTATGCAGCACCTTTGAAGAGCCCAGCCGCGCGCACAGGGCAGCCACGTCTTCATCCTTACCCGTCACAAAGCTGAACGAGCCCACAAAGCTCTCGGTTTCGGCTACCTCGGCAATGGCGCCTTCCTTCATGATGATGACCTTTTCAAACACGTTGGCCGCCTCTTCGATGATATGGGTAGAGATGATGAACGTGCGGCCTGTCTCGGTGTAATCCTCCAAAAGCAGCTTGTAAAAATCTTCGCGGGCCAGTAATCCTCCAAAAGCAGCTTGTAAAAATCTTCGCGGGCCACCACGTCCAGCCCGGCCACGGGCTCATCCAGAATGGTGACGGGCGCGCGCGAGGCCAGCGCCAGGATGATGGTGACCATGCTCAGCATACCCTTGGAGAGCTTTGAAACGCGCTTTTTCGTCTCCAGCCCGAAGCGCTGAACCAGCCTCTGCGCGTAGGCTTCGTCCCAATGGGGGTAATAGGTGGCCGCGGCCTTCAGGTAATCGCGCACCTTATAGGTGTTTTCGCCAAACATCATCACGGGCGAAAGCTCGCGCGAAAAGCAGATGTCCGCCAGGGCCGCCGCATTTTCCCACACGGGTGCGCCGCCGTAGGTGACGGTGCCTGCATCCCAGGTGTTCTGTGCCGTAAGAATGCTGAGCAGCGTGGTTTTTCCCGCGCCGTTGCGGCCTATCAGCCCA
>OJQS01000918.1_pt1 | contig 6428 bp, 4 predicted proteins | sample 1598761 | NCBI WGS metagenome assembly OJQS01 (sample SAMN03922516, study PRJEB24848) | human gut metagenome | isolation source: stool sample | host: Homo sapiens | place: Germany | collected 2010-02 | reverse complement strand
GATTGATGTCATGCAGGCCATCATGCTCCTGCCCCTGGTAGGCAAACGACACATGCTTCAGCTCAATCATCCGAACACCCCCTTCCAGTACAGCCCCACAGCGAGGTACGCCGCGAAGCAGACGCCCGCCAGAAGATCCGCGGGTCCTATGTGAATCTGCACCAGACAGGTCCGGGGCTTCGGGTTTTCGATCCCGCGGGTAATGGAGGCGATGGACAACTCATCCGCCGCCTTGGATGCCGCCATCATCAGCGGGACATAAATGCACTCCACCGTCATGGCCGGGTGCGTCAGCAGTCCCTTGGGAGACGGCGACACATCCCGCATCCGCATGGCGTCCTTGATAAACCGCCAGTCCTCCTGGATGGTGGGGACATAGCGGAGCATGACGGCCAGCGGGATCACCAGCTTTTTCGGTGCGTGGATGCGGTTCATGGCGGATAAGAATTCGCTGACCTTCGTGGTAGAGAGGACAATGCCGGACAGCATCCCACAGGGATAGACCTTATGGAACAGCCCCAAAAAGGCGATAAACATGGTGCGCCAAGTGCCCGTCATGGTGTCCATGATCCAGAGGGTGAGCAGGACAATCAGCGCATAGAACAGTACACCCTTCCAGGCATATTTCCACTTCCCGAAGCAGACGCCGAGCAGCCCGATCAGCACCACAAGGCCCAGTTCGTAGAATAGGGACGGGGCCATCATAGCGGAAAGGATGCAGAACAGCAGCAGCAATATCTTCGTCCTGGGGTCCAGCCACAGCCCGCGCCGGGATGACGCTCCGCCCATCATGCGGTGATCCCAGCCTTTTCAAACTGCTTTTTCAGCATCTTGCCGCCGACCCAGCCGCTGAGAGCCGCCACCGTCAATGTGCCGGCGATGATGACCACGAGGAGCCAGGAGGGTGCGGAGGCGTTCATGGTGTCGATGTAGGACTGTTCCGTGCCATTGTTCAGCATGGTGCTGGCCCAGCCGTCCGGGTCAAGAAAGAATACCACATAAGTATAGATGCCTCCCAGGGAAATCAGCATATAGGACAGCAGATTGATGGCCTTGTTGCGGTAGTGACCGGCGCCGGCTACCAAGTCCGCAATGAGTCCCATCCCGATATAGCCCAGGGAAAACGCCCAGTGCATTCCGGTGGCAAACCAGATGATCCCCATGATGATGCCGAGGATTGTGACGCTCCACCGCTTCTGCACTTTAGCCACCATCAGCAGATAAATAGGGCCGCACAGCAGCGCCGCCCCCATCGGCATATAGAAGGTCAGGACTGGATTCGGGGCGAACGGAAGTCCGCCGACCAGGGTAAACACAAAAAAGATGGCACTGAAAATACCCGTTGTCACAAGATCCTTGACCGTAAGGCCCTTCTTCAGTGAATTGACTTGATTACTCATTTTGCTCCTCCTGTTTTTGCGTCATGTTGACTTTTTCTTTGTGATATGCTACTCTTTGGTTAGAGTTCGCTAACCGTCACCTATAACATACACTCGATTGGGGCGGCTTTCAATGATTTGAAACGAGGTTCGTCTTTTCGTTTCAAAAGTTCGTCCAATCGTTGTAAAGAGGAGGCGAGTCTTTTGTCATGCCCGAAATCATTGAGCAATACTATGCGCCGCTGTTGAAAGGGCACGGTTTTATTCCCGACCCGGATAATCAGCAATATGGTTCTTTAGGCATCTCGTGGAAGTTATCGCCCGAAATCGGAGAGGGGTTCTACTGGACCTATGGGCAAAAGGATCTGTACGACATCAAGATCCATAACTTTTCCTTTCACGAGGACTCTCTGCTGGAATTCTCCCTGCCAGAGTGTTTGAGCATCACCCGCTATGATTCCATATCCGGCGAGGAATTGGCTCCGTACCGCCGGCTGTCCGCCGGGTGTATCAAAACCTATATCGGTGGCTATTCGCCCTACCGGGTGCTGATCCACAAAAATATTCCCATTCGCTCCATCGGCGTTGAGATCATGCCCGCCTACTATGAGGATTATCTCAAAAAGCAGTATCCGGACGAATACCACAACCCGGTGGAGGCATTCCGAAAGATCGACCAGACAACAGACTTCCCGGAAATGTCCAGGCTCCTTACAGAGCTTCAAAATTACCGCGGAGATGGGATCGCCGCCAAACTGTTTTATGAGGGCAAGGTAGCCGAAGCGTTGTCGCTGGTGGTGGAGTATCAGAAAAAGCGTCCGGCGGCCACTGGGCGGCTGGCAACCCAGGATATTGAGAATATTCAGACAGTCGCTACCTACCTGAGCGACCATTACGCCGCGGAAGTTCCCATGGAGCGTCTGACCCAGATTGCCTGCATGGGGACAACAAAACTCAAGAGCAGTTTCAAGAAGGTCTACGACTGCACCATCACCGAGTACATCCAGCAGCGCCGCATGAGCCAGGCGGAGTACCTTCTCACCAATACTGATTTGTCCATTGGACAGATTGCGCAGACTGTGGGCTATTCTACCTCCAGCCGCTTTGCGGAGCTGTTCCGAAAGAGCACTGGACTGTTACCGGGAGAGTTTAGGAAGGTAGGAAAGAAGTAGAATAGAAAGCGTGCAGCTCCACTTTAGTTTTGGAACTGCACGCTTTCTTTATAGCGTTCCCCATATCTGCGCATGGCGATTTTTTTGCTGCAAATGCCATAGCCACCCAAAAATCACAGTGCAAATATCTGTACTGCAGTTTTGTCTTTTGCGATCAATCAAAGTGTCCATCGGCTGGACTCCGTGCGCTCGGACACGAAATCCCGGTAGATGCCCGCCTGCTGGATCAGTTCGTCGTGGGTACCCTTTTGGACGACGCTGCCCTGGTCCAGCACCAGAATCTGGTCCGCGCTCCGCACGGTCTTGAGCCGGTGGGCGATCATCAGCACGGTCTTCTCCCTCGTCAGGGCTTCCATAGCCCTTTGGAGCTGATCCTCATTCTCGGGGTCCACATTGGCCGTGGCCTCGTCGAAGATGACGATGGGCGCGTCCTTCAAGAGACACCGGGCGATGGAGATGCGCTGCTTCTCTCCGCCGGAGAGCGTGGCTCCTCCCTCGCCAATTACCGTATTATATCCATCCGGCAGGGCGGAGATAAAGTCGTGGCAGCACGCCTTTTTAGCGGCCTCCACCACCTGCTTATGGGTAGCGCCCGGGCAGCCGAACTTGATGTTGTTCTCCACCGTGTCGGCAAAGAGGTACACCCGCTGGAACACCATGCTCACCTGCTCCATGAGGGATTCCAGTGTGTACTCCCGCACATCCCGGCCGCCGATGGTCACACGGCCGCCGTCCACATCCCAAAACCGGGCGATCAGGTTGCAGAGAGTGGTCTTGCCCGAGCCGGAGGGCCCTACAATGGCGGTGGTCGTTCGATCTGGGATGGTCAGAGACACATCCTTGAGGATGGGGCGACTTCCATAGGAGAAGTTCACATGGTCGAATACAATCTCGTGGTCCTCTGGACGGATTACCGTGCCGCGCTGATCCATCTCCGGGATGTCGTCCACCTGGTTTGCATGGTCGATGGAGCTGCCCACCAGACGCAGGGCGGACACGCCGCTGCCCGCGGACTGGATCTGGGAGAAAATCAGGAAGGAGACGATGACCGCCATCAGCGCATTGGCGAGGGACATGGCTCCTGTCAGGCACAGCCCCACCGACGCGGCCAGGATCAGAACGCTGAACAGGTGGAGAACCATCTCCTGGCCCCAGATATAGGGAGTGAACAGCTTCTCTACCGCCAGATTGTTCGCCCGGCTGTCCTCCAGCGCCTGCCGCACCCGCTTGTCGCCCTTTCCCGTCAGGTTAAAGGACTTGATGACGCTCATGCCCTGGAGCTGCTCCAGCACCGCCTCCACCAGCCGGGCCTCGTCCCGCTGGCGCTTGGGGGCGATTTTGGCGGACTGTTTCTCCATTCCGGAGAGAAGGGCCAGATACACCAGCATCCCCGCCAGGGCCAGCAGACCGATCCGCCAGTCCCAGAACAGGATGCACAGCAGCATGACGGCAGAATTGATCAGGCCGCCCAGGATACCAACCAGTACCATAGGGCCGGTGCTCTCCACCTCGTCCAGAACGGTGGTGGTGATGCCGGTGAGCTCCCCCAAACTCTGGTCGTTGAAATAGCCCATGGGGACCCGCTTGAGTTTGTCGCCGATGGAGATACGCTTATTCGCCACCATGAAGTAGCCGGCGTGGGTCTGTTGGAGCTGGCTGAAGCGGTTGAGGACCGCCCGGCCCAGAATGCTGGCCAGCAGAAGCCCCAGCGCCTGCCAGGCCGGGGCGGAGTCTGTGGAGCCGCCCACCAGGGCCAGCACCACCACATAGATGGCCGCGATCTGGAACATGTGGAACACCGCGTAAAAGAAGCCTAAAATCATGGACTTTCGGATATTGCCCTGTTCCTCGCCGGCAAAGTGCCAGATTTTTTTCAGAACGCCGATCATGCCTGCTCTCCCTCCTTTGCGCCCATGTGAGCCCGCCACATCTCTTGATACAGCGGGCAGTTTTTCAAAAGTTCTTCGTGGGTGCCCGCATCCTGGATGCGGCCGCCATTGACTACCACGATCTGATCCGCTCCCGTGATGGTGCTGAGGCGGTGGGCGATGACCAGAACGGTCTTTCCCGCCACCAGCTTACCCACGGCCTGCTGAACAACAGCTTCGTTCTCGGGGTCTATGTAGGCGGTCGCCTCGTCCAGCACCACAATGGGCGCGTCCTTGAGCATGGCCCGGGCGATGGCGATGCGCTGGCGTTCGCCGCCGGACAGATGGGCGCCGCCTCCGCCCACCACGGTGTCGTAGCCGCGTTCCAGGCCCCGGATAAAGGCGTCGCACCCGGCGGCCTTTGCCACGGCCTCCACCTCGGCGTCGGTGGCCGCCGGGCGACCCATGCGGATATTTTCCCGGATGCTCTCGTCAAAGAGGTAGTTGTCCTGGGAGACAAAGGCCACCTGGTCGTAGAGTTGCTTCAGCGGGACCCGATTCAAGTCCTGCCCGCCCAGGGTGATGGCGCCGGAGGTCACATCCCAAAAGCCGGCGATCAGCTTGGCGATGGTGGACTTGCCCGATCCGGAGGGCCCCACAAAGGCGGTCATGGTCCCGGCGGGGATGGTGAGAGATACATCGTGGAGCACTTCCTTGTCCGCGTGGTAGCCGAAGGACACATGGGAGAGCTGGATGCCCCGCCCCTGGAACTCCGCTGGCGTTTCCCCGTGGTCCTGCTCCGCTCCGTTCAAAATGGCGTCCACCGAGCCCACAATGGTGCCCACCTTGGCGAGACTGTCCACAAAGTCCATGGCGGCCAGCAGGGGCCCGGCAATGCCCAGGGACAGGACGATGGTGGTGATAAAGGTCTCGATGGGCAGACTCCCTCCGGTGTAGAGAAGCCAGCCCACCGGCAGAATAGTAATCATGGTGGTAGGTGAGATGGCACGGGCCAGAGAGACCGGCATCTGGCAGCTCTTCATCCAGTGGTAGAAGTAGGAGGCGTTGGCCTTTACGCTGTCGGAGAAGCGGGCATAGGACTGCTTGCCCTGGTTAAACGCCTTGATGACCTCAATGCCGCCGATGTACTCCACAATGGCGCTGTTCATGGCCTGGGTGGTCTTGACCGAGCCCTCATACTGCTTGCCGTAGCCAGCCATCACCGCCATCATGAAAGCCATGCCCACCGGGATGGACACCATGCTTAAAAGGGCCATCCGCCAGTCCAGTACGAACAGGTAGATCAGGATGCACACTGGCCCCAGCACATTGGCGGTCATCTCCGGCAGAAGATGGGCCAGGGGCCGTTCCATGCTCTCCACCTGGTCCACAATGATCTGCTTCATCTGGCCGCTGGAGGTGTCCAGAATCGTACCCAGAGGCATCTTTGGCAGCTTCTCCAGCACCCGCTCCCGGATGGATTTCAGGATGGCAAAGGTGGCCTTGTGGGATTGGGACAGGGCCAGGGAATACAGGGTGGCCCGGAGCAGGAAGCCCACGAGCGCCACAACACACCATATCAGGTAGTATTGCATACTCTGCTCCCCTTTCAGCAGGCCCAGGGTGATCTGCGCCGCGGCGAAGTAAGGGAGCATCCCAAACAGTACCCCCACCACAGCGGACAGGACCGCCCGCTTCAGGCCGCCCTGCTGTCCCTCTCCCAGCTCCCACAGACGGAGCATGGGGCTTTTCTGTTTCATGATAAATTCCTCCTTTTGGTTAGTAATTGCTAACTTTTGCGCAAATGAGAGGGCTGCACCCAAAGGCACAGCCTCTTATCAGGGCTGAGGGTCAAACACGGTGGAAAATCCCGCCATGTGGTAGCAGTTGAGCATCTTGATATAGCGGTGGGCGGCGGCGCGGTCCATGTTGTGCCGCACCACCTCAAACATGCCGTTGAAGTAGGCGGTGACGATGATATGGATGAACTCCTCCGTCACCAGACCGGA
>OJQS01000916.1_pt1 | contig 6439 bp, 3 predicted proteins | sample 1598761 | NCBI WGS metagenome assembly OJQS01 (sample SAMN03922516, study PRJEB24848) | human gut metagenome | isolation source: stool sample | host: Homo sapiens | place: Germany | collected 2010-02 | reverse complement strand
CCTCCGCCCCCAGCATGCAGGCGATGGCCACATCCCGCCCGGTCATCAGCTTGCCGTCGGCCTCCAGGGCCACCTGGCTCCGCAGACCGTTGGCGATCAGGGCTTGGTGGGCCTCCGCCACGCCCAGCTCCCAGGGCAGGCCCGCCCCGTGGATGGAGCTGCGGGGCGCGGCGCCGGTGCCGCCGTCATGGCCGGAGATCAGCACCACCTGGGCACCGGCCTTGGCCACGCCGGCGGCGATGGTGCCAACCCCCGCCTCGCTGACCAGCTTCACGCTGATCCGGGCCCGGCGGTTGGCGTTTTTCAGGTCATAGATCAGCTGGGCCAGGTCCTCGATAGAGTAGATGTCGTGGTGAGGCGGCGGAGAGATCAGTGTCACGCCGGGGGTGGAGCACCGGGTCCTGGCAATCCAGGGATAGACCTTTTTCCCGGGCAGATGGCCGCCCTCGCCGGGCTTGGCACCCTGAGCCATCTTGATCTGGATCTCCTGGGCGCTGGTGAGGTAGGCGCTGGTAACGCCGAACCGGCCGGAGGCTACCTGCTTGATGGCGGAGCACCGCTCATCGCGCAGGCGCGCCGCGTCCTCGCCGCCCTCGCCGGAGTTGGACTTGCCGCCGATGCGGTTCATGGCGATGGCCAGGCACTCGTGGGCCTCCTGGGAGATGGAGCCGTAGCTCATGGCGCCGGTTTTGAATCGCTTGACAATGGACGCCACAGGCTCCACCTCGTCGATGGAGATGCCGCCGCTCTCATCGAACTGGAAGTCCAGCAGCCCCCGCAGGGTATGGGGCTTGGCAGGCTCGTCCACCAGGGCGGAATACTCCTTGAAGGTCTCGTAGCTGCCCTCCCGGACGGCCTTCTGCAGCAGCAGGATGGTCCGGGGGTTGTACATGTGGTCCTCCTTGTCCGGGCCGGACCGCAGCTTGTGAATGCCGGTGGAGTCCAGCGTGGAGTCGTAGCCCAGGCCCAGGGGATCGAAGGCCTGGCTGTGGTTCCACTCCACGCCCTCCTCGATCTCCGCCAGGCCGATGCCCTCCACCCGGCTGACTGTGTTGGTGAAGTACTTGTCCACCACGTCCCGGTTGATGCCCAGGCACTCGAAGATCTGGGCGGACTGGTAGGACTGGATGGTGGAGATGCCCATTTTGGAGGCGATCTTCACGATGCCGTGGAGGATGGCGCTGTTGTAGTCGTTGACGGCCGCAGTGGGATCCTTATCCAGCATCCCCAGGGTCACCAGCTCCTCTACGCACTCCTGGGCCAGATAGGGGTTGATGGCCTGGGCGCCGTAGCCCAGGAGGGTGGCGAAGTGGTGGACGTCCCGGGGCTCGGCGCTCTCCAGGATCATGGAGACTGCGGTGCGCTTTTTCGTCCGCACCAGATACTGCTCCAGGGCGGACACCGCCAGCAGAGAGGGGATGGCTACATGGTTCTCGTCCACCCCACGGTCTGACAGGATCAGGATGTTGGTGCCATTCTTGTAGGCCCGGTCCACGTTGACGAACAGCCGGTCCAGGGCATTGGCCAAGGGAGAGCCCTTGTAGTACAGCAGGGAGATGGTCTCCACATGGAAGCCAGGCCGGTCCATGTAGCGGATCTTCATCAGATCCACGGAGGTGAGGATGGGGTTGTGGATCTGGAGGACTGTGCAGTTCTCCGCTCTTTCCTCCAGCAGATTGCCGCCGGAGCCCACATACACCGTGGTGTCGGTGACGATCTCCTCGCGGATGGCGTCCATGGGCGGGTTGGTCACCTGGGCGAAGAGCTGCTTGAAGTAGCTGAACAGGGGCTGGTGCTTTTCCGACAGCACCGCCAGCGGTGTGTCCACGCCCATGGCGGAGGTGGGCTCCGCCCCACCCCGGGCCATGGGGAGGATAGCGTCCTTCACCTCCTCATAGGTGTAGCCGAAGGCCTTGTACAGCCGGTCCCGCCGCTCCTGGGAGGACCGCTCCACACGCCGGTTGGGGATGGGAAGATCCCGCAGGTATACCAAGTGGGCATCGAGCCACTCGCCGTAGGGCTGCTGGCGGGCGTACCGCTCCTTGACCTCGGCGTCGTCCACCAGTCGACCGGCAGTCAGGTCTGCCAGCAGCATCCGCCCCGGCTGGAGCCGGGACTTCTTCACGATCTTCTCCGGCGGGATGTCCAGCACCCCCACCTCGGAGGAGAGAATCAGCTGCTTGTCGGTAGTGAGATACCACCGGCAGGGGCGCAGGCCGTTCCGGTCCAGCACCGCGCCCACCGTGTCCCCATCGGAGAACACGATGGCCGCCGGGCCGTCCCAGGGCTCCATCATGGTGGCATAGTAGTGGTAGAAGTCCCGCTTCTCCCGGCTCATTTTCCGGTCGTTGGCCCAGGGTTCCGGGATGCACATCATCACCGCCTGGGGCAGTGGGATGTCGTTCATCATCAGAAATTCCAGGGTGTTGTCCAGCATGGCGGAGTCGGAGCCGCTCTGGTCTACCACCGGCAGGATCTTGTCCATGTCCGCCTCCAGTACGGCCGAGTGCATAGTCTCCTCCCTGGCCAGCATCCGGTCCACGTTGCCCCGGATGGTGTTGATTTCACCGTTATGGAGGATGTAGCGGTTGGGATGGGCCCGCTCCCAGCTGGGGGTGGTGTTGGTGGAGAACCGGGAGTGGACCAGGGCGATGGCGCTCTCACAATCCGGCTCCGTCAGGTCCGTGTAGAACTTCCGCAGCTGCCCCACCAGGAACATGCCCTTGTACACGATGGTCCGGCTGGAGAAGGAGCAAATGTAGGTGTTCACATTGGATTGCTCGAACTCCCGGCGGACCACATACAGCTTCCGGTCAAAGTCCAGGCCACGGGCGCAGTCTACAGGCCGGGCCACAAAGCACTGGCAGATGCAGGGCATACAGTCCAGGGCCTTCCGGCCCAGCACCTCCGGATGGGTGGGCACATCCCGCCAGCCCAGGAAGTCCAGCCCCTCCTTGGACGCGATGATCTCCAGCATCTTCTGGGCCTGGGCCCGCTTCAGCGCGTCTGCGGGGAAGAAGAACATGCCCACGCCATAATCCCGGGGGCCGCCCAGGGCGATGCCCTCGGCGGAGGCCGCCTTCACCATCAGCTTGTGTGGCACCTGAATCATCAGCCCCACGCCGTCACCGGTCTCGCCGGTGGCGTCTTTACCTGCCCGGTGCTCCAGCTTTTCCACGATCTTCAGGGCACTGTCCACTGTGGCGTGGGACGGCGTGCCCTTCAAATTCACCACGGCGCCGATGCCGCAGGCGTCGTGCTCCCACAGGGGATCATAGATATTGTGTATGTTCTGCGCTGGTCCACTCATTGGGACTGCCTCCCTTGTCGTTTCATCGTCAGGCTTCAGCCTGTTGTGTACCGCTCCAGGATCAGCCGGGCGGTCTCTGCAAGCCGCAGCCCCGTGTCCATGCTGTACTTCTGCAGAAAGCGGTGGGCCTCCGCCTCGCTCATGAGGTTTACCTCCATCAGCACCGCCTTGGCCCGGCAGATCAGCCGCTCCTCCTCGGCACTTCGCTGGATATGAAGCCGGGAAGCCGGGGCGCCGCCTGCAAGGACTCCCTGGGCCAGATCCAGCGAGGCGAAGAACTCCGCCCGGGAGGAGGGGACGGCCAACTTGATGAGGTTCCTGTCCCCGCACAGCTCCAGATTCCCGGGAGAGGAGATGACCAGCACCGGGGCGATGCCCGTGAGGTCCACGGCCAGCATCTCCGCAGTCATGTCCCGCAGCCGGAAACCGCAGATGACGACGGCTCCGCCCAGCTTCCGGGCGGCTCGGATGGTTTCCGCGCCGCTGAAGCAGGAGATGGACGGCGCGAGGCCGCCGGAGCCCAGAATGCGGGTGATCTGGGCGTGGGCTTTCTCAGAGGCAAACGCCAATATGATCCTGTCCATGGAATTTGCCCCCCTCCTCTCTCTGCGGCCCTGTCAGAAGGGCCGGCAGGTCAGTACGCCACCAGATACTGTTCCAGCTCCCACTGGGACACCTGGGCGGCGTACGACCGGCACTCCCGACGCTTTCCGGCCAGATACTGCTCCGTCACGTGGGCACCTAGCGCGTCCGTAATGACGCTGTCTGCCTCCAGGGCCCGGACGGCCTCCTCCAGAGAGCCGGGGAGCCGCTGGATGCCGGAGGCGTCTCCCACCTCGTAAAGGTTGCCGGTGAGGGGGGCGGGGGGCGTCATCTGCTGCTCGATCCCGTCCAGTCCCGCGGCAAGGCACGCCGCCAGGGCCAGATAGGGGTTGCAGGCGGGATCAGGGCTCCGCAGCTCCACCCGGGTGCTGTTTCCCCGCGGTGTTGGAATGCGGACCAAGGCGGAGCGGTTGCCGGTGGACCAGGCCAGATGGCAGGGGGCTTCGTAGCCGGGCACCAGCCGCTTGTAGCTGTTCACCAGTGGATTGGTGACGGCACAGCATCCCCGTACGTGTCCCAGCAGTCCCGCGATGAACTGATAGGCCGTGGAGGCCGTTCTTCTGGGCCAGGGTCTTCACCGCCAGCTTGAAGGTCATGATGTTGTCCGCAGCCCGCAGGGCGTCGGTGTACTGGAGGTCGATCTCGTGCTGGCCGGCTGCCACCTCGTGGTGGCTGGCCTCCACCGCCACGCCCATCTGCTCCAGATTCAGGCAGATCTCCCGGCGGGTCCCCTCCCCATGGTCCAGAGGGCCCAGGTCAAAATAGCTGGCCTCGTCGGAAGTCCGGATGGTGGGCTGACCGTCTTCATCGGTCTGGAACAGGAAGAACTCCAGTTCCGCTCCCACATTGCAGGTGAAGCCCAGGGCGTCGGCACGGCGGAGCACCCGCTTCAGCACACCTCGGGGATCACCGGCGAAGGCGGTACCATCGGGGTTGTGGACGTCGCAGATCAGCCGGGCCACCTTGCCGTACTGGGGCCGCCAGGGCAGGATGGCAAAGGTGTCCAGGTCCGGCCAGAGATACTGGTCTGATTCTTCAATGCGGACGAATCCCGCGATGGAGCTGCCATCCATCATAATCTGGTTGTCCAGCGCCCGCCCGATCTGAGAGGCGGTGATGGCTACGTTTTTCAGCTGGCCGAAAATGTCTGTGAACTGCATACGGATGAACTGGGCATCCTCCTCCCGGACCAGCCGGATGATGTCCTCCTTGGTGTAGTGACGCATGAGCCTGACTCCTTTCCGATGGTGACCGTGTATGGACGCGGAGCGCCCCTCCGCGAAAAATTTTAAAAAGAAAAAAGAGCAAAGGATACCGCCAAAGGGCGCCTTTGCTCTCAGTGCTATTATTATACGAACTTTAAGGCGGTGTTGTCAAGACACTTGGGGGCCCGGAATCCCCACAGACGGAAAATTTGTGGGACCGCCTAAAATCGTTCCGCCGTCCCCAGGAGCTTTGGCGAAATCGACAAAAAATGGAGGAATGCGTTGACAGCTCCGACAAAGCTGACTGCGCGCCCGCCATCAAACAAAGGTACTTTGGCCCACCATCCCACAGCGCCTTGTTTGATACACGCAACGAGACATATCCCACTCAATGGCGGGGGCATTTCTTTTGGCAAAAGAATATGACCGACACATCAGCGGTTATGAAGATCGTCAGCACACCATCTTGCAGGACAGCGATTGCCCCGCAGGCCCCGGATGCCCGGTCCCCTGACCACGCCGGACGAAAAGGGCCGTTGCCCGCAGGCTGCTCTGGAACGGCCCTTCCGGGGAAATCTTCCATTGGCAGCAGTTATCCCATGACTTAGGATGCCCGCTGCCGTGCAGCTGGGACCGCGTTTCCCCCGGCGGGAAGGAAACACAAAACGCGCCCGGACCGGGAATCCCGGTCCGGGCGCGGCGCGTGGAGACAGCGCGGATTTACGGCTGCCGCAGGTGGATCTGGCAGGAGGGCAGATCGTAGAAGGGCTCTGCCGCCGTAGGGGTCAGGCCGGATACGGCCCCGGTCTGGTACAGGACGGAGGAGGACTTAAAGCACAAGGGCAGAATAGGCGCTTGCTGCTGAAGATAGGCACACAGGTCCGACAGAGCTGCGGCCCGGTCCTCCGCTGCGGCGCAGGCGGCCAGGAGCTGCTCCGTCTGGGGATCCGCCCAGCCGCCGTAGTTCAGACTGCCGCCGGTGCCCACCAGGGCGGAAAGGTCCCAATTCGCAGGCAGCCGCACTTCGCCATAGTACAGGTCGAAGTTCCCGGCGGCCAGGGCGGCGGCATACTCCTCCCAGGGCAGGGCCTCCACTTGGATCTGAAGGTCGAAATCCGACAGGGCCTGGGCGATATGCTCCGCAGCGGAGGCCTTGAAAGTGTTCTCCTGATTCACCAGCAGGGTCACTGTGCGGGTCCGGCCGGTGTTCAGTCCCGCTGCCTCCATCGCTGCGGCGAAATCGTCATAGGAGTATAGGGACTCCAGCTCCGCCGGGTAGAGCGGGGAGACAGGGGAGACCGGGAACTGGGCCGCCCGGGCG
>OJQS01000915.1_pt1 | contig 6443 bp, 4 predicted proteins | sample 1598761 | NCBI WGS metagenome assembly OJQS01 (sample SAMN03922516, study PRJEB24848) | human gut metagenome | isolation source: stool sample | host: Homo sapiens | place: Germany | collected 2010-02 | reverse complement strand
CACAAAGCCTCGAATGCTTTCAAAGGCAAAGCCCTTGGGCTGGCCGAAGATATGATTTTGCACAATAACATCGGGCACCTCTACTTTTTCATCCGTATATTTCTGTATCAGGTTGTGGTTGGAGGCATCGATGGCGATCATCCCCTTCGTGCCCAGCAGATTGCACTTGATGTCGTTGACACACGGGTTTGCATTGGGGGTAATCCATCCATTTTCCATGTGGGCGATAGCACCGTTTTTGAATTCCAGCGTAGTGAGATATTCGTCCACAGTGTCCACCCCCAGTCCCTTCAGGACGCCGGAACGGCTGACACAGTAAACTCGCTCCACCTCGGAGCCAAATATCCACCGCAGGGTGTCGAGGCTGTGGCTTCCCAAAAACCATAAAATTGAAGACTGAGCCGCCCAAGGCAGCAGATCGGTAGCCACCCATTTGATGTCGTTCAAACGGAAGTAGCCGCTGTACAACTCGCCCAGTTCGCCTGCGCGCACCGCTGTATAAGCTGCGTTGAAGGGCGGCGACCATCGATTGTGGAAGTCTACCATGACGCGTACGCCATTTTCCTCAATAGCGTTCACCATACGCTGCACATCCTCCCGCGTGGTGGCAAGCGGCTTTTCAATAAGCACCGCCTTTTTTGCTCTGGCGCATGCAATGGTCATCTCTGCGTGGAGATAATCCGGCGTGACGATCGCCACCGCATCGCAGCCGCTTTTTTCCAGCATTTCATGATAATCCTGATACACTTGGGGAATGCCGAGCTCCTGCGCTACGGCCTGCGCCTTGGACAGATTTGCGTCACAGATGGCCACCGTTTCGGCAAACGGATGCGCATTGTAAATTTGAGCATGATTTTTGCCCCATGTGCCCGCACCGATAATGGCCACTTTCACATTGGAACTTATCATAGTACGATACTCCTTCTTTCTTTAAAAACAGTTTTCTGCCGCTTTGTCCCGCTAAATCATCTTACAGCAGCAGGCCCGTGGTACGGCGCACCTGCTCTGCCGTTACCATACCCGGTACGCCGCCCTGCCGCACCGCCAATGCCGCACAGGCTCCGGCCGCCTCGCCTGTGGCCAATGCAGAGCCAAGTTCCCCGTGTTCTGCCGCCAGAGCTCCGCACACCAGCAGCCCCGCCGGCTGCGGCACATTCAAATGTGAAACGCCAAAATACAGCGGCCTTCCGTCCCGCCCTGCAGTAACTGCCGCGGCCTGCTCCGGCCCGCATACGCTTTTTCCCGCGCAGCGCACCACCGGCGCACCACAAAGCTGCAGTTGCGGTGAAACACTCGATAGACGCACAGCGGAAAGCTCTGATCGGGCGCACAGGCTGCGCAACAATTCCAGCGCCTTTGTATGCGCCTGCACAGCAGCCCTCGTGCGTGAAGCAGGGTCTGAAGGGTCCACCTTGCAGGCAAGCGGTAGCTGTACCAAAAAACGGTTGGGTTCCACACAGGCATAGACGGTACAGACTGGCCCTCCCTCCGTCAGAGGCCCCTCGTAGCGGGCGCCGGGGCGTGCTTTGGCAAAGCCCGGCTCCGCACCGCTTTTTTTTCGGTGCCAGAGCTCGGCGGCTTCCAACCCAGTGAGAGTCAGAGCCGCGCAGGCTTCCAGGGGCGGGTCCTGTTCCAGTGCCCCTGCGCTGCGCGCCAGATCGCCCGCACCCGTGGCGTCTATCGCAACAGGGGCCTCGACCTCCAACAGCGTGTCCTTTCCCACCGCGGTGAGACCGCGCACCGCACCGCCGCAAAGGCGCACCTCATAGGCCTCGCTGTACAGCAGAACGTCTACGCCGCTCTCCCGGCACAAGCGGTGGAACGCCAGTTTCACCGTCTCACCGTTCACCGGGATCTCCGGTCCATCCAGCGGGCCCGCCGTGCCGCCCAAGTCCGTAAGGATGCATAGAAATTCGTCCAACAGCGGCGTGTGCTGCGGCGCCACCCCGCGCAAAGGCATGCCCAGAGCCGCCGCACCGCCCAGAAAGCCTGTCCTCTCCAACAGCAGCACCCGCGCGCCGGTTCGGGCGGCCGCCACGGCGGCAAACACACCGGATGCGCCTCCCCCTGCGCAGACTACGTCATATCGCAGATTTTTCAACGTTTTCATGACTTGCCACCTCCTGTGGTATCGTCAATACGGCTCCGTTCTCCTTCAGCAGCGCACGCAGATTCTCCACCGGCACCTGTGCCGGAGTGCAATTGAGCCGTACACACAGCGCCGCCGCCAGGCCCGCGGCCTCCCCTAGCGCCATGCAGGTGCCCATAACCCGGCTGGAACCATAGGCCACCCGGTCGGCACAAATCAGCCGCCCTGTGAACAGCACCCCGTCCATTTGTCCGGGCACCATACAGCCGTAGGGGATTCCGTATCCACGCTCCACAATGTATAGTTCACTGCCTTCATCCCGGCCGTGATGGATGTCCACGTTATACCCGCAGAGCGCAATCGTATCTCTTGGAATTGCCCCTGCGCGCACATCCTTTTCCTGCAGACAGCGACGGCCCAAAAAGCGCCTTGTCTCCCGCACGCCCAGCACCGGTGCAATAAAGGAGAGTGCGCACTGTTCATAGCCTGGTATGTATTTGGGCATGAACTGGAGCAATTCCTCCACTTGGCGGCAGGCCTCGCCGGTGCCCCGGCTGAGCTGCCAAAGGTCCGTGCCGTCGAAATCTGTCAGGCGAGTGTTGTTGATGATGGTCGTATCGTCGTTGGGATGCGTGATGATCGAAAAGCGGTCGCGCGGAACATCCACATAGTCTCCGTTGGCGCGTGCGCGGCGAATTAGTGCGTCCAGCCCCAGCAGGTTATATCCCTGCACCGTTCGAAAAAACGCTGCGTCTACATTCATCTCATATCCCTGCGGTGTTTCCACTTCGGAGGGATAGCGCTCCACATATTCCAGCAGTTTTTCTTTCTTCACCCCCGACACGGCGAAGATCAAAGAGGCGGGCTGTAACTCGCCGTCGGGGCCTCCCTTCTCAAAGGGAATACCAATGCTCTCGCACAGGTCGCCGTCACCGGTGGCATCGATAAACACCTGTGCCTCCACCTCAAACCGCTTGGCACGGCCCTGCACATACACACGGCGCAGCCGGTGCCCGTATACCTTGCCCGCCACAAACGTGCAGCCCAGCAGCATCTGCACGCCAACCTCGCCGCACATTTCAAACAGCAACAGCCGCACCAGCGCAGCGTTTACCGGCGTAAGACTGTTTAGAACGGGACATGGATTGTGCCCCAGCGTGCCGTGCATTCGGCCCAAACGGTCCACGATCTCCTGGGCGATACCGCCTATGACCGTATTGCCCGCGCGGTCTTTAAAGCCAAGAGTCCCCAGGCCCGACACAAGCACTCCGCCCAGAAAATCCTCCCGCTCCACAAGCAGCACGTGTGCGCCCTGGCGCGCCGCTGCCAGTGCCGCGACTACTCCGCTCACGCCGCCGCCCAGCACCGCTACGTCGCAGCGGACGGCCTGCGCAGTTTTCTTCTGCATACTTTTCCTCCTCAGCCCTTTACGGCTCCCTGTGTAAGTCCGGACACCATCAGCTTTCCCAGGAACGAGAACACCACCAGAATAGGCAGCACCGCAATCATGGCCGAGGCCATCAGCGCGCCCCAGTCGGTACCGAAAAAGCCGCGGAAATAATAGATTACCAACTGGATGGAACGCAATTCCGGCGAATCGATCATTACGGCAGCAGTGATAAACTCGTTCCACGCGCCGATAAACAGGAACAGTGCTGAAGATGCAATAGAGGGCAGAATCAGACGCGGAATCAACCGGCCGATAATATAAGCCCGGCTGCAGCCATCAATGAGCGCCGCGTCCTCGATTTCCAGAGGAATGGCCTCAATGCCGCCCTTCATAATCCATATCGCCATGGGCAGATTGTATGCGGTATACAGCAGAATCAGCGTATACCATTTGTTGGTAAGGCCGAGCTCCATCATGTACAAATAGTTGGGGATCAGCATAGCTGCACTGCCAATAGACAGCGGGATGCCTGCGATCACGATGTAAAACAATATTTTTTTAAATGGGAAATGATAGCGCTCAAAGCCATAGGCAGCCAGCAGGCCCAGCACCAGGCCCAGAGCAATGGTGCATGCCGAATAGAGCAGGCTGTTGCGCATACCTATATCTAACCCGTTGCGAAACACGTTGAAGTAGTGCTCCAGGCTGGGTGTGAAGTTGAAAAACTTCGGGGGATACACCAAAATTTCGCGCCGTGTTTTCAGTGACGTAACCAGCCCCCACAAAATAGGGGTAGAGTTCACCACAAGCATGATCAGCAGCCAGACCGAATTTGTAGTAGGTAAAACCCATGCGGTACAGCTCGAGCGAGATCACGTTGGTGGCCGTGCCCGGGCCGCCGCCCGTCAGGATGAGCGGCACCGTGTTATTGTTGAAATTGCTCATGGTGAGCACGATGGTGGACAGCAGCATGGGCGTTTTAATGAGCGGCAGCTTGATGCGCATAAGTGCCTGCCAGGTATTGGCGCCATCCACACGGGCAGCCTCCAACAACCCTTTGTCCACGCCTTTGAGCCCTGCCAAGATCATCACCATGGAATAGCCGATGGTACGCCATGCCATCACCACGATGAGCGTGACGAGCGAAGCTGTTTTATTTTCAAAAATAGCGACCGGCGCAATACCCAAACACCGTAGGAAATAGTTAAACAAACCAGTGTCTCCGTTCAAAATCCAGCGCCAGAGTACTGTGCCTACCATCATGGAGATAACCCAGGGCAGCAGGCCGATGAGCTGAATCAAATACGCCACCGCACCGGTACGCCGGTCGATCCACAGCGCAAACACCAGGCCCAGCACCATGGAGATGCCTGCCGATACCAACGTTACCAAAATCGTAATACCGAAGGAAGCCCAGATGCCCGGATCCTGAAACAATGTCACGTAGTTTTTAAAGCCTACAAATCCCCCATTCTGCAGGTGATCCAGTTTGAAAAGGCTGCTGTACACAGTGCAGAAAAGCGGTACGACCAGTATCATAATGATGAGAAACATCCCAGGCAGTGTGAGAAACAGCCCCAGATAATCGCGCAGCGTTTTTTTGATCTTCAAACGATATCCTCTCCTTCCACCGCGGCCGCGCACTCGGCCGCCGGATAAAGGAAAGGCGCCCATCGTATAGGAAAGGGCGCCTTTCCGCACGGCGCTCCGCGCGCCTGCTATTTCATGTCCGGCGCCTGCGGGCCGCAGGCGCGTCAGCCACCGTTGCGCTCGTCAAAATCTTTGGCAACACTGGCCAGCGCATCCGGAATTGAGCTTCCGTCCACCATCACCATCTGTGCGGCGCGGTTAAGGTCGTTCTTCCAGGAGCTCACGGGATAATCCGTAGGCTGCGGCCAACCGGCGTTTGTAATGCCGTCTGCCACAACGGTCAAATAACGGTTGTTGGGGTCCTCATAGAAATCACCGAGTTTTTCCATCGTGGATTTGCGGATGGCCAGCTGACCGCCCAGAGTAACCCACAACTCATCGGATTCAGGGCTCATCATAGCCTCTACAAATTTCCCGGCGGCCTCTTTGACCTTGCTGCCGGACCATACGCCCACGCACCAGCCGTTGATGGTGCTGGGGGAATTTCCGTTGCCGTCGGCAGAAGGATACAGCATCAGCTGCACAGCGCTGGGTTCGAAGGGAACGTCTGCGCGCACAGTGGGCACACGCACGGCACCGCCTGTGATGATGGCGTATTTTCCGGCTGCAAACTCGGTGAACAACTCTTCACCAGTCAGGTTCACCGCTGCTTCCGGCGTGATGCCGTACTTGGTGATGCAGTCCAATTGGAACTGAAGCGCTTCCTCGCCTGCGGCATTGGCCCAGTTTGCCTTGCCATCGTCAGTGAACAAGTTGCCCTGCGTGTCCAGCAGCAGGCTGGTCATGATTTGTGGATCTACTTTGTCCACGTTAAATGCCTGGCCAAAGCCATAGCGCTGAATACCAGTCTCCGAATCTACTTCCGTCAATGCCTGGCACACTTCAATAAATTCATCCCATGTTTTGGGCACTTCCAGCCCTTTTTCCTCAAAGAGGTCTGCGCGGTAATACATGGCCATGTAGTTGCGGGAATGGGTAATCTGATAATGCTTGCCGTCCCTCACGCCAAAATTAAAGAATGAGTCGTCGATATCCGCAATCTCCTCCTCCGTCCAATCCTTCAGGAAGAGGTTTTCCAAAGGTTCCAACGCCCCCAGGTCCAGGGCCGCACCCATTTCATCCATGATGCACCAGATGATGTCGGGCGCATTGCCCGCCGCATGTGCGGCAAAAAACTTGGGGGTCATCTGTTCCCAATCTTGCGTTTCCACCACGATCTTGATGCCGGGGTTTTCCGACTCAAAAGTTTCGATCATCTGTTTGAGCGCTTTGCTTCGGCCGTTGTCCGCCTCTGGGTCCAGGAAAGTCCACATG
>OJQS01000914.1_pt1 | contig 6444 bp, 10 predicted proteins | sample 1598761 | NCBI WGS metagenome assembly OJQS01 (sample SAMN03922516, study PRJEB24848) | human gut metagenome | isolation source: stool sample | host: Homo sapiens | place: Germany | collected 2010-02 | reverse complement strand
CCACGAGGTTCTATATTTCCAATAAGCTTATCTCTAAAAGGGAATAGGAGGGCTCCTTGCCCTCCACATACTCCCAGTACTTTTAAGTCTTTCATTTCTTATAACTTCTCAATTTTATGTACTTGAACCAAGCATAATGCTTCCTAGTTGAAATATAATCCAGGTTCGAATCATTGTTATGAGCCTCTTCCTCAAAACTTACATCATGATACCTTTCATTCTGCTTGTTCCATTTAGCAAAACAAAGGATGATTAAGTACTCGATTCCATACCAAAGGTAGAAAAATACCCATAACATCTCAGCCATTTGCTTTGAATGTATATGTTCATGGTTATAATCCACCTCAGTAAACTTAGCTCCCTTTCTTACAAACACTAAACCAAAGATGTTGATAGCTTTGTATCCCTTGAAAGGTATAATGTTGTTGTATATTACTTTCATAATTTATCTTTGAAGTTTTCGTAGGTATTTCTTAGTTTTTGGTCGTAGTTATTATCTTTGTAACCCGGGCCATTGTATCCTTTAGCGAAAGCATCCCAGTCTTTTGCCTTCAAATGCTTCACTAAACCGGAGTTATAGAGGAAATGGTACATCATTTCTAGCTGCATTTCATGAGATTCAGACATCTTTTGGATCATTTCATCCACTGATTGACATCCACAAAGCTGATAATTGAAGCCCATAATCTGTCCCAATCCCCAAGAAGTAGCTAAATTAGCACAGTTTTCATCAATTTTACGAGCTGCTTCGAGTCTTTTCCACTCTCCTTCACCTCCTAAGTAGAATTCTTTGGTCCATTTCTGATAAACCAGACTGGGATTTCTCTTGGCTAGATCGTATAAATAGGTTCTTTTGCCTGCTCCATCGAGTTTTATCTTCAAATATTTCCACATTACATGACCCTCGAAGAGAATCTGAGGTCTACCAGAGGGTAAAAATCCGTCTCGATTACCACATTCTACTACAGTTACTGTCTTTAACAGAGCGGGTTCAAGGTTTAACTTGTTTGCAACCTTGGCAATTAATTCGTTAGTAAGTTTATCCATAATATAAATTCTTAGAGTTTACATTAAAGATGGTAAAGTATTGCTTGTAGCCTTTCTTAGGTGGGTATATCGAGTTCTATTTATCAATGAATAAATAATTTAATTATGGGAAAGAAACAACAGATTATGGTTGATTGGTTTAGGAAAACCTTAGATGAATCGAAGAAACCCTGGAATACCCAGGTATATTTAATAACTGATAAATATCATGTTTACATTGCCAACAAGGATATCAGATTAATAGGAAGTAATTTCGGTAAGGCAATCGATAGACCCTTGAAATATTTCTTATTTACTGATGGTAAAGTACAGTATTTCAACAGTATAGAATTTCTTGGCTATTTGCCTTTCGAATTAAGGGACGAATACCCAGTCAATTGCAAACCTCTCAATCCTTGGGAATACGACTACTACCGTCAGCATGGGATAACCTCGGAAGATTTGCAGAATTTATTCAATAATGATTGATATTTAAAAATAAAATAGTATATTTGTATAACGAAATAAATACATTATTTATATGAAAAAAGAAGTAATAAAACTCAAAGAGGGTAACTCGGTAATTTACCAAGACAAAACCCTAATGGAAAAGGCAAACGTAGTATCTATCGATAAAAAGAATGGTACTGCAATATTATCTAATAAGGTAATAATTACTAGAACAACAAATCTAGAGGGTCAATTTACTCGATTAGATGGGAAAGGTAATGCAATAATCCTACCTTGTACTACAGAGAATGAACAGAAGTATAATGCCTTTGTTGCATATCACCAATCCAAGAAATCCTTAGAGGCAATCAAAAAATGGTTGGATGATAACGGAAAACACAAGGATGATGAAACCCTTGAGAAAGTGATGACCTTAGATAAGAAACTTAAAAAATTAATCGAAAAGCTCAATGAATAGTACTTGGATAATATTAGGCATAATCTATGGGATATGCCTAATCCCCTCTATATTTCTAACCAAGATGTTATGTCAAGAAATCAGGATGATAAGACCTCATCTATTATTCCTTACAATCTGGTTAGTATTACCTTTATTTCCTATTTACCTAATATTCTTTAAAAAGAAAAACAATGGCTAGAATTAAAGATTACGACGAAGATTTATCTGCTCCTAAACTTCTAAGGGAAAGGGCAAGAGATAGCAAGGGTAGGTTCATTAAAAAGGACCTACCACCCTACCTAGGGGCTGAGCAAGTATTAAAACCTAAGAACTACTATCACTTCGATAGTCACGGTAATTATAAGGGTAGCTCAATGAATTTTGATGCTCTAGTATGCCTTGGCTTTACTTGGTTTAAATTACTGGGAGTAGCATTAATGATGTTACTATGGCCCATAGTATTTATATATGCCCTCCATGATGGGATAGAAGGATACCCATTTAAGAAGTATGCAATCCCTTATATCTTTATCCTAGTGGCTTGGTTTATAATATTTTTATATGGATTAGTATCATGAGTAATATCGATGAAAAGGCAAAGAATAACTTCACCATAGAGATGAGGATATTTGAAAACTATGAGAAAGTGAAGTATGAGATAATCAAGGTAATTGATTTCCTAAGACATGCAGAAACTAACCTAGGAATGTGTAGGATATTCGATAATCAGAACCATGAATTTTGGTATCAGGTAATTAAACCCTGGTTCAAACCTGAAAGGTTTGGTATTACCCATCTCTGGTTTCCTTCCGGATTTAGTTTCATAGGTTATGGAGAGTATCATACTATAAGAGGTAATCGATGGTTGAAGACTCCCATAGATAAGATTGATAGAGAGAATCGTATATTTGGGTATTGGTTTCCTACCTATAAGAAGTATATCCCACATAGGATTAAGGTTTTGAAATTGGCTTTAAAGGATTTGGAAAGGATTAAGGAAGAGTATGGTAAGGATTGATAGATTAAGAGAAGATAATGAAAAGAGAATCCTAAGATGCTCTGAAGGTAATCGGGTTTGGTATCAGATATGGATTACCCAATTGGATATGAATTGTATAGAAAGGTACTTTGATGGGTATGGTGAAGTTAAGAGGTGGTGGTTAAGGAATCTTCAACAGTATTATGTTTTCTTTTATGAGAAGAAAGGTGGTAAGGTTCGAGGAGTTCTTGGGAAGGATAGGACTAAGGATTTACTTAGGAGTATTTTATAGGTATAGGCCCGAGATGGTTAATCTGTCTTGGGTCTTTTTGTGTGAGCATGTATGGTGTGTGGATGTGGGGTACCCCTTAATACGAAAGCCTAAAAATACCAGGTACTAAATGCGGGGTACGGTAGCCCTTATTTAGAATAAGTCAAAAAAAAGTAAGGGACAAACATTCCCTTACTTTCTAAAAAATTTTAAGAATTAATTATAATTAATTATAATTCGGTTGCTTGCAAAAAAAATCCTATTTGATTATCGGATTCAATATTTAAATTAAACACGTAATTATTTTCGTGACCCTGTTTTTCTAAATTGGGGTCTACTCCAATTAATTCACAAATTTCTTCTCTAATTAGGTCTAATTTTTCTTGTAGCAATTCATTTTCAGAATTTAATACTTTACTTTCTAATTTAGTAGAAAAACTTAAATCCCTATGAGTATAATTATAGAAACCTTGAATTAAAACACTCGTAGTAAAATCAAATTGGACTAAATGTATATGTAAACTAATTTTAGAATAATCTTTACAGAAATCAAAATATGTTTTCATGTAAGTAATTATTACAAAAAGAATTTTATCAAAGTCATTAATGCTTTCTAAAAATTGGTTTGCACTACAAAAATTAGTTTTCTTTTCTTTAAACTCATCTACTAAAGAATTTTCAAAATTTTGCATAGCTTCGTAAAAATATTTAATATTGCGTTGATTAATACGAAAATTTACGCTCTCTACTGTATCTCGATTATAAGAATATTTAAAGCTAATTTCCTGTTGGAATCTTTCTTTTGTTTCAAAACTTTCTTGTAAAAATTTAATAGTTTTCATAATGATTTATAATTTTGAGTAGGGAACTAAATCCCTACTCTAGTTAAACATTGATTTATTTTTTTACGATTTGTAAAGCCTTTTTCAAAATTTCTTTGTTTGTTTCTTTCATATTTTCAGAACAAACTGAAGAAAGCGAAAAATCATTTACTTTGTAAACTTGTTTGTAAAAATCTAAAAACGCTTTTTTTAGTTTTTCTAAGCGAGTTTTATCCTTTTCTTGTGTTAAATTTTCGGACAATGAAAGAATTGTATTACGAAATTTCTTTCGAGCAACTTTTTTCTCTTTATCTGAAAGTTCTGAAAAAATTTCTTCTTTATAAATATCTGATTTTTTTACTCCAAAAGAAGTTTTTAATAATCCTTCTGTACTTTTATTCAAGTTTGCTAATATATCTTTATAGATAATATTATTAGCTTTACTTTGTGCTTTTGCTTTTTTAACACTAACTTTGTTTACTTTGTTAGAATTTTCATTTTTTGAATTTTCTACTACTACATTTTTTAATTCTTCCATAATACAATTACATTTAGTTTTTAAATTTATTTTATTATATCCTTTTCTCTATAAAACTAAATGATTTATAAGAAAAAGAGAAAAGGAATATTTGTTTAATATCAAATAACTTGTTTTCTGTACTGCAAAGATAAGAATAATTTTTTAATCTGCAAAATTTTCAAAGATTTTTTTTTGAAAAATTTCTCATTAAAATTTAGAACTCTTATCGTTTCCGACATTGCAAAGATAAGGACCTTATTTTAATCTACAAAAAAATTCGAGAAAAATTTTTGTTAAAAATGAATTTTATTATTTTAAGAATAATTTTCAGAAAATATTTGCATATCTCAAAAATTTTATTATTTGCGTGTACATTATTTATTATCAAAAATTTTTATCAAATTTCCACCCATTAACCTCCGGGCGGCCTAAATTGCCCGCACATTGTCCGCTATATAATACCTGTATGATAACAGATTAGGGCCATCTATGGTTCCCTTACTATATCCTCTTGGTAATCCTCATACTAAATCCCCATGGCCAGAAGATTCTAGGGGATTTTCGGAGGGCCTTTTAAGTGGCTATAGAATATCTGTATATTATATACCTATTACCTGAAGGCCATATATGGTCGATAGTTAGCGTACTTAGGTAAGCCTTATAAGATCTATAGATAGGCCTAGTGGGTTCTTATATAGGGCTAGTAAGTATATGTGTAGTAAAGCTCTAGTACCTCTTAGGTAATTATATGAAGTCTATAGATGGCCTCTTAGGTATGTACATAAAAAAGCCCAGGTACCTTAGTTAGGCCTGGGCAATTAATTAATCGAAGTATATAGTGAAGGCTATACCGGCTGTAGTAAAGTGGCAGTCTTCGCAAAGGTTATCTGAAGAATCTGGTTGCTCAGTAGAAAATTCGATTAGGCAATCGTCGGTATTAATGTAAAGGCTGATAAAGTGGTTGCCAGCATTTATTAGCTCTGGTAAGTTTTCGTCGAATTGGTCATTTGAATTATATATGTATTCGTACCAGGGGTACTCTGGTGAGTAGTTAATAAGATTAGTGATGATCTTATTGGTTATCTGATTTACTGGGACTGAAGGATAATCGGGATAAGTCTCGGGTTCAGATACTAAGGGTTGGGTACTGAGGTTAAATTTAATGTTTGAGATAGTTACTTCTTTTGTTTCCATAATCTAAAATTTTAATTAGTTATTAAATTAATTATCTGATGCAAATATAACTACTTTATTTTATATATGCAATATCCCCGATTGCCTTTCGAAGGCCCCTAATATCCTAGAATTATCTAAAATAACCATAATATAAATACTTATGCAATTAACAACAATATTACTAGGATGGCAATTAAAAATAGCCCCTTGATTGCCTAGAAATTTATTAAATCCGAGGCCATTTATGGCATAAATTGTGTACCCAGTTTTATAAAATCCGAGCCTAAAATGGCCCCTCTAGGTACACAATTTTAATATAAATCCTAGCCTCTTGGCAATTAAAATCCGAGTCTAGGTACACAAAATCACAACCTAAATCCTAGATTACACAAACTAGCCAAACAGAACACTTTTCAATTACACGTGTGAAGCTAAAATACATACGTATCTAAATCCCACCCATATTAGTATATTATATATAGGCGTTACTAAAATAGCTACGTGTCAAAAAGGCTCATATACGTATCTCAAAAACTATTGCCAGAGTGTACTTTTTGCTTTTCTGTGATTTGAGGGGCCATGTATGGTGATTTTATTGCCTAAAATGGCCTTTGGGGCCTCAAGGATTTAGTACTTTAAATTTTGAGAGCTATAGTGTTTGGTATAGTAGATGGGCAGCCAAATGGGTATGTTCCTGACATTTTCGAAAAACCCCCGTCGGTACACAGAAAAGGAATAAAC
>OJQS01000874.1_pt1 | contig 6676 bp, 6 predicted proteins | sample 1598761 | NCBI WGS metagenome assembly OJQS01 (sample SAMN03922516, study PRJEB24848) | human gut metagenome | isolation source: stool sample | host: Homo sapiens | place: Germany | collected 2010-02 | reverse complement strand
CGTAAGGAGTCGTCGGCAGCGTCAGATGTGTATAAGAGACAGGTCTCTGCAGCAATGGCTAAAGCACCAAATGTGTTAAATACTGCCTGCCAGCCATATTGTGCTGAAAATCCTACACCGATTCCACCAAGAATTCCTATATATGCATAGATTGACGAAGGAAGCAGAAAATATAATACTGTAAAACATATAACACCTGCAATATTTCCGACAATCCTTTTACGGACTCTGTAGTGCATATCTTCCATAGACGGCAAAATCACGGACATGGCCGCAATACCAGCCCACATTGCACGTGGCATATTACAAAGTTCTGCAATGCAAAGGACAATCGGTACGCATAAAATCTGACATATCTGCCATTTTGTTCTGGAAGAAGTGATATCAAATTCTTGTATCAGATCTTTCAGATTTCTTTTATAAGTTCTGTTTTTATGATTTCGATAAAATACGAAGCAGGTAAGTGCTGCACCTAAAGCCATTCCGACTAATCGCATCTGATAGCTTTTTCCCGTAACATCATAACCATATAGCAGCAGATACCCAAGAACCAATGTAGATTGATTAAACATGGATGGATTATGGCATCCGAACAGAATCAACACAGCCAGTGCCGCAATATTTAACAGCATTCCCAATACCGGTGAAAACTGATTTGCTAAATGCGGACATACAGTCATAATTACAAAGAACAAAGCCAAAAGCATCGTAGATTGTCCGGTGTGGATCCCCAGATCCGCATTCCTAAACACCATGAGACATAATAAGACTACTACACCTACAATGCTGTTCTCATTTCCAAATAGGATGCTGAAAATACTAACAAAGAAAAAACAAAATGCCATTGTAGCAGCTATCTTCACCAGATATACCCACATATGATATAGTTTTTCTTTTAGTGTTTCACTCTTTTTCAACAGGTTTTTAGAACCTGCCTGATTTAACTGCAACTCCTGATAAAATGTCATATAAATACTCCCATCTTCTAATTTAGCTTAAAACTAGATAATCTCATCTTTCTGCTTTGGCAGCTCTATAACAAATCTGCATCCACCATATTCACGGTTTTCTGCTTTGATTGTTCCTCCGGCACTATCTACAATCCGTTTTACAAGTGCAAGACCTAGGCCATTTCCTTCTGCTTTATGAGATCCATCTACCTGATAGAACTTGTCAAATATTCTGGATTTTACATCATCCTCTATTCCTGGTCCTTCATCTTCCAGAATGAACTTAACAGAATCCTGTTCTTGTTTCAGAAACATCGTAATTGTCCCCTTTGAAGGGCTGAACTTAATCGCATTATCTAAAAGATTTATCCAGATATGCATAAAAAGTCCTTCATTCGCAGTATATTTAACTTCCTCCAATTCTACCTGAAAACCAATTTCTTTTTCTGTCCATTTTGTTTCCAATGAAAGCCTGGCGGATCTGTTCATCCAGACGATTATCGTCAATAAACGCACAAACTATTCGAACGCCTGCTACATCATTGAGATATGTCTGTATTCTCGTCTGAGTTGCTTTGTACATTGGACAGCTCCGGTTTGCGGGTATGCAGCCGCCGTTCGATTGATTCGTGTAGAAGCTGAGATACAAGAGCCATTAACGGAATAAAGAAAATCATGCCAAGGACACCGAACAGTTTACCGCCCAGCAAAACCGCCAACAACGTCCAGAACGGGGATAGCCCTACACTGTTTCCCACGACGTGCGGATAGATGAACTGATTTTCAACAAACTGAGTTGCCTGATAGACGATCAAGCATAGGAGCGCCTTGTTCGGAGCCGCCAATAAAGTAAATAAAATGCCGAAAGCGCAGGAGAGAAATCCTCCAATATAAGGAACGAATGCAAAGGCGGCAGTTAAAACGGCTGTTAGCCCCGCATATGGAATCCCTGCAACAGAAAACGAAAGAAAGATCAATGTTCCAAGAATCATAACCTCGACACACTGACCAGAAAGAAACTTCGCATAGGTGTCATGTGCAAGTTTCGAAATATGGCAAATTCTATCTGCAACGGATTCCTTACAGTAGGCATACAGTGCCCGTTTGCTTTGACTGCTCAATTCACGCCATCCAATTAGCACATAGAATGTGATCACAAGTGAAATTGCAACATCAGCAATCGCAGATACCGTAGAGCCAGCAACATTGGCAACTGAGGAAATCACTGTGTTCATTTCGCTCGAAATGCTTTGCAGAATAGATTTCCAATCGAGCGCAGCAAAATGTGCCGACAGTTTCTCTGTGTCAATGCCGTATCTTTGCAATAAGCCGACCCAGTCAGGCCATTTTTCTTGAACAAGAGCAGCAATGCTTTTTACAGATGCAGTGAGCTGTGGAATCGCAATTACACACAGAAGAGCAATAATCGCAATAACACATATCAGCGTCAGTAACAGGCTTATCATGTCTATTTGCCGATCTGTAGCTTTAGTCAGCTTTCGTCGAAGCCTCTTTGCCAGTCCGCGCACGGGTACACTCAGAACAAAGGCCAGCAAAAGGCCTGATAAAATCGGAGCGAGCAAGCCAATACACGATTTTAGAAAGTTGGCAACATAGTTTAGATTGTTGAATGCCGCAAATAAGATCACCCCAAACGTGATTAGTAGAAGCGGCTTTTTGTAGGATTTATCCATGATTACATCCTCGTAAGAAATCGGTTTGTTTTATTATTGGGGAGTATCTTATAGGCAATCCACCAACCAAAGAAACAGACTGGCAATGCAGCGAGAACATCCATGATAGAATGCTGTTTCATAAAAACGGTGGAGAGACTGATACACACGGCGATTGATGTAGCAGCGATTTTCCATCCGACGCTTTGGAGCGCCTTGCAATCCCATAACCCAAACATCGCGGCAACAGAGCCTATTACATGAAGTGAGGGGCAAACATTTGTATTGGTATCGAAACTATAGAATAATTCAATAAAGCGTGTAAGTAGATTATTGCGTACAAATGCTTCTGGCCGCAAATTTTGGCAGGTTGGAAAGAACAGGTAAATCAAAACCGTGATCGTATAGGTGACTATCACAAAATACCTCATACGCCGAAATGCAGGTACATCGACGAAAAAAGTATAAACCAACGTACCGATTAGAAAGACAAACCAAAATAGATACGGAATCAACGCCCATTCACAAAATGGTATTATATCATCGAGTCCACAATAGACGGGATAGTAATTTCGTTGCGGTTGCAACCGCTCAAGAAACAAAAACAGCAAGCCGAAAATTGGCCAGTAAAGCAATAGCCTGACGTGAGAAAATTCAGGTGTATTAAGTTTATGGATGCGGAACTCACGGTAATTAACTTCCGGCTTTATATGATTACTTTGCATGACTGTATATCCATTCATAGATTTTATCGGCTGCCGTACATTCCGTCTGCGACCGCATTGCCGCGCGCATTTTAGAAAGAAGCACTGGGGCATTTAGCGTTTTTATTGTGGTGTCTGCGATTGCTTTTGGCGTATTGGCTGTGACGGCCATTCCATTACGCAGAAAAAAATTCAGATTATGTGTCTCGCAGCCAGCCACTGCATCGATAAGCACCATTGGTAACTCTGCCGCCATTGCCTCAGATGTACTTAGACCTCCGGGCTTTGTCAGGAATAGGTCTGAGGCTTGCATGAGCTGCGGCACATTATTGACGGTTCCCAGAACATGAACTTGAGAATACTTTTCTGTCCTTTTTTGGAGTTTTTTGCGTAAATCATCATTTGTGCCGCATACAACACTAAGTTCTTGTTCTGTTGTGAGGTAAGGGCAGAGATACGATATAATCTCCTCCATTGGACCGCAGCCCATGCTACCGCACATCATTAAAATATGTTGATGAGCAGGAGAGATTCCGGCGTTGGCTTTTCCTGCTTCTTGTGACACACGCTGGTAGAATTGCTGCCGCACAGGGATTCCACTGGCGATCAGCTTTTGAGGTTGAAGTCCACATTGTTCAAACTCACCTAACAGCGAAGTGGACGGAATGAAATACCAGTCCAGCGCAGAATCCGCTGTGCAGGGAGCGCAGGTATAGTCTGTAGAAATGTGGCTCGTTACAAGCTGTAAGCATGGGTGCTGTCGGCGCATTTCTGTCAACGCCAAGGCTGGGAATACATGAGTACAGATAATATTATCGTAGCCTGCAGAGCGGATGTATTGATACATCCGCTCTGCGCCGGAGGAAAGTAGCTTATAGATCGGCGTTCCCTCACAAAAAATATCTTCGTGAGATTCCGCACGCTGATACCCAGCATCAAAAAGCCTTGGAGCATGGCGGTAAATTCGGGTATGCCAATTAGAAATAAACGTGGATGCTTTTTCTGAAATAAACTGCAAAGAATCTGTAATATTGCAGATTTCTCCGCGAGAGTGGTAGGCTTCCTGAACTGCTTGCGCACAGGAGTTATGCCCTGCGCCAGTGTTGCAGCTTAGAATTAGTGTTTGCATTTGAATCTCCTATTTTTTCCTTTGCTGCATAGCAAACAGCTTTTGCAGGCGTGGGCGATTATAGCGCTGGACAACAATAAACGGCAAATTACCCAGCACAATGTAGATAATCGTTATACATACCCCGCCAACACCGGACCATATTTTCAGCAGTCCAAGACCGGCGATAGACAACAGAATATGTGTCCACTCTGCCACGCAAGTTTCTTCTATCATGCGCGGCAAGTTCTCATAGTTTTCCTTTGTCAGTTTCTTTTCCGGCATGATTTTAACGAATATGCGGCTCATATCGGGGATCTTTGCCTGCCATTTCCGAACATGAAGCCGCTTCCATAGTTTTTGCTCTGCCGGGTGGCAGACCCAAGGAAAACGATCGGCGTGAAACCAATGCTTCGGGATCAAGCGCCCCACTACAAAGGAGAGAACCCCTAACGCCGCGATATATAGCAGACACATAAGAAAATGCTTCATAAAAACCTCAACATAGCGGTGCGAAAATACGAAGGACACCATCTACGACCCAGCGGCGCGAATAATGTTTCATATCATAGGGCTTTACCTCTTTACATTTTGCCTGTGTAGCGATGAAATCGTCCTTTATTGCTGCAATAATACTGGAACGATAAAAGAACGAATTGTTTTCAAAGTGGAGAAAGAGACTGCGGTAGTCCAGATTGACAGTTCCTATCGTCGCAACTTTGTCGTCTGATACAAAGCTCTTTGCATGAACGAAGCCGGGAGTATACTCATAAATCTTGATGCCGCCAGTCAGCAACACCTGATAAAAGCTCCGAGACATACGGAAAATCAGCTTCTTATCAGGGATGCCGGGCATAATGATCCGCACGTCTACACCACGTTGAGCAGCGGAAATCATTGCATCCATCAAGTCATCGCCAAGCATAAGATACGGTGTAAAAAACCATGCGTAATCCGTGCTTTGAGAAAGCAAGTCAATAAAGAGCTGATTACTGGTAGCTTCATGGTTAAGGGGCGAATCGTAGTAACTAAGCACATAACCATCAAATGTGTGCGGCGGCGCAGGATACCTTTTGGGATATGTGGGCATTGCAAGCTGTCCTGCTTCTTTTTCCAGCGAAAATGCGTTCCAAAAGGTCAAGAACATATGGGTAAAATTTTTTACTGGCTCACCAGTAATCCGAAAGCCTGTGTCCTTCCAGTGTCCATAGGGATGTTCCAAATTGATATACCGATCTGATAAGTTGATACCTCCGCTATAAGCAACTTCGTTGTCAATAATCAGCATTTTGCGATGATCGCGATAGTTTGCAGTTCCTTTTAAGGCAAGGAAAGGATTAAAAGGAATACATGGAATGCCTTTCTTTTTCAGTTCACGGACATTACTGAAATTGAACGAAGAAATACTGCCAAGATCATCGTATATCACACGTACATCAACGCCCTGCTCCATTTTTACTTCCAGTTCGTTCACGATTGCGTCCCACATATGCCCCGGCTCAATAATGAAGTATTCTACGTAAATCGAGTTTCTTGCATTTTTCAAATCGGCAAGCATATCAGGGAACATATTATCGCCCAACGGATAGTAACGAACCTGCTCAACTGCACACATCGGATATTGCGTTTTTTCTTCCAGCCACCGCACTGTTTGCCCCATGCGTTTTTCGCCGTCAAAGGGCGCTTCTTTTATTGGAAGAGGCTGCGGATTGCAACTCTTTTGAACTTGCTGCAAGCGCCTTTTTAGAGGGCGGGCCGTCCGTTTATTTCCAAAGAGCAGATATAGTAACGCTCCTACCAAAGGTAGTGACAGAATAACCAGCAGCCAAAGCAATTTATAAGCGGTTTCATCTCTCTTTATAATAATAAATACCACCAAGAAAAACGCTGCAACGGAAAGCAGTGACACAATAATCGGTGCGTAAGGGGTCAGCCATTTCATCAACAGCAAAAGCCAGAGCGATTGTAAAGCCACCGCTGGAATAATTGTTAGAATGCGTCGAATGATTTTTCCCATATGTTTACCCCCCTCTATGTTATTTCTCCTCCGAAGATGCTTCCCAATCGCAAACTATTTGTGCCATTTCCTGTGGGGTTTCTTTATAGCCTCGTAATACCCACGCATTCATAAGCCCAAACAATCCATATGTAATAAATTGGATAAAGTAGTGCGTTTTGGCATCGGCATTAGCGACAATGGATGCCGCTTCTTGTAAATAGAAGTTTAGAATCACATATTGG
>OJQS01000849.1_pt1 | contig 6864 bp, 3 predicted proteins | sample 1598761 | NCBI WGS metagenome assembly OJQS01 (sample SAMN03922516, study PRJEB24848) | human gut metagenome | isolation source: stool sample | host: Homo sapiens | place: Germany | collected 2010-02 | reverse complement strand
GCAGCGTCAGATGTGTATAAGAGACAGGTCTTTGGGAACAGTGGCGACACGCACGCCGGCACGGACATTTTCTGTACCTGCCACACCCGACACCATAATACCGCTTTCCGCATCTGCGGGGAAATCGGCAAGCGAACCGGCAAGCGTAATCCTGTTAGCACCCGCATGGGTGGCATCACCCGTAGTGGCGCGAGCATTGGTCAGCACCAAGCTTCTCACCTCACCGGTGTAGGTAACCTTACCCTGCAGGGTGACATAAGCCTGATAATAGATGGTCTGGTTGACACTGCCCGCTACGGTGGCGGAGAAATTTTCCCCACCCGTAGCCGTCACTTTTTCCGTCAACGCATCGGCATCCTCACCATAGTTAAAACCAGTGGTGTATGCGCTCGAAGCCTGTCCTCCAAGCCCTGATACCGTTCCATGCAGAGTGGCCGAAGTGGCTGTCACGTCTGCCGATCCCGTCACTACCGAGTTGTCGGTGAGCAACGGCTGTGTACTTATGGCATAATCGTCATCACTGCATCCCGCCATAAAAACGCCCGTGACGAGAGCCATTATTCCGAATAATATCTTGTTTTTCATTCTACTCATTCATTTATGCAATTACTCAATAAACATGGAAACAATTTCTACCTGAACGTTGGGGCTTCCGTCCTCCAAAGTTTCCACCGTGGCATTACCCTTGTTCTGGATGCCGATGATGAGGCAGCTTGTCCCGTCATAAGTCACCGTCGCACCGGTAGTATTGGTCACAGTCACTGTCTGGGTCGCACCCGGAGCCATATCAAAGTTGACGGCATGTTCCAGCTCATAGCAAGCGTCTTCCCACGTGTTTCCGATATTATTGTCCAAAATGACCGTCTTGGGAGCCGCTCCTACATTCCAGGTGATACCGCCAAGCACCTTATACTGGATGGTGAGCTTCTGATTCTTCTTGAGTTTCATCTTGGTAATGTCGACAGGCCACTCCACGTCTGAAACCCACGGGTTGTAGAACTGGATGCGCAGGCGTTCGGGATTGCCGTCACCGAAGATGACCTGTAACTTACTGTTGTCCACTTTCACCTCCGTAGGTCCGGCTGTTCCCGAAGATACCTTCTTGTAAAGCAGGTTAGCTACGAGGTAAGTGTTCACCACTCCGTTCTCGTCCACCGATTCGGGAATGCCGAGAGTCAGTGTTTCGCCAGCCTCTACGCCCAATACATGGAAAGAAGTGCCCTTCACCAGGACAGTACGCTGGTCGCTTGAAGCGGTAAGGAAGGTGATTTCCCTGTCAAAGGTCATCATGTTGCCGGCTATGGTCACATTGCCGCTCACGTCTCCGCATTCGTACTTGTACGTGCCGTCAGAGGCTTTGCTCAAAATCAGTTCGAAGTCTTCCGTCCCGTCGCCCGGGGCAGGTGCCCACGTGGAGTTGTAAGATCCGCCTGTCACGCTTTCCCATTTGGCAACATCGGGCGAGCCGTTCCACCACAACCAGTCGTAGGGAGCTTCCGTATCAAGATTGAAGGTCATCTGCTGGCCTACGTAAGACACACCATCGATTTCAGTCGTGAAAAGGTCTGTCAGCAAATTGTCGAATACCGGCAATACGGGTTCCACCTTATTTATCTGCCCGCTTTCTTCCTTCGGAATGCACTCACCTGCAGTTTCAATCACTTCTTTGGAAACGAAGTTCCATACGATGTACCAGTTACCTTCATCATTGGTACGCTTGGTCACCAATTGCAGGATGTAAGGAGTAAGTTCGACAATCTGAATATCCTGCGTATAGTTGGAGCAAACGGCATCGAAGCCTGCGTTGTGCATGGAATAGCAGTCGGTGAACGAGATGAGGGGCTTGGTCTTGTCGGTAAGATTCATGTTGAATTTCCCCGTCATGTTCGAACCGGTGCTGGCCCCTTTCGTGCCGTTCTCACCACGGTACATGGTAGCCACACAACCACCGGAAGCATCCATGCTAAAGATCATATACGAATCCATGTAAGGATCGGTAGCTGAAATCAGCCAGTCCTGAAAACCGGGGTCCCAGTTGGGTTTCCAGTTGCCCGTACCGAAGACGATATCCTTATAAACGGCATCAGCCTCTTCCTGTTCGGTATAACCGGCACCGTCACCGTCCGGGTCGAAAGGCGACAGGTACATCACCGGACCGGAGCACTGCCCGATACCGTAGTTACCATCACAAGGATACCACTTCTTGCTGATACCGGCAGCCAATGTTTCAGCATCGGGAAGAGCATCGCCCGTCTTGAAATTCTCGTCTGCCAGCAGGAACCACTTCTCATCACCCAACAGCGAGAAGTCGTTCTGCTCCAACGTGAAAGAATAAGGCTCGCCATAAACAATGCCACCGGGAGTTTCAGCTCCGAAAGTCACCTCATAAGTACCCGAGAAAGGCAATTCGATAGTGAGGTCGCTCTCCTGAGATCGTCCTTGTGGAGTAACCCACAACGGGGTGCAACCGGAGATGTTCGATTTGAGATGTACCTGATTTCCCGAAATGGTGACCGTATAGGCCGTGCCCTGCACCAAATCGCCGGATACGTAGGTCTTTCCACCCATATCGTATTTATCAGGCGTACATGCCGACAGCATCAGTATCAAGCCGGCAATGAGCGAATATATATAACGATTCAATTTCATATCTTACTAATTTTAATGTTTTTCATCAATAGCCCGGACCTTCCCGGATTTACCAACCCGGATTCTGCGTAAGCTTGTTGCCCGAAAGCGTGATTTGCGTACTCGGAATCTGCATCAGTCCTTTCTTGGCGGTGAAGTTGCTCTCGGAGAAAGAAGTAGTAGTCTCGTTGCCACCGGTCATTACCTTAGCGCCGTTCTGTGCGGCGGCAATGGCTCGTGCAGCATAGGCGCCCTCTTTCTCATAGCGCATCAGGTCCCAATAGTGCACGCCCTCGAAGGCCAACTCAATGGCACGTTCGTTGCGAATATTCTCGATGCTGTAAGGCAAGGATTCACCGGGATATACACGCTGGTGCACCAGATTCAGCCCCCTGTTGTTCCCGTTAAGTTCGGAGTGCATCAGCAACACGTCGGCATAACGCATGATGGTGTAGTCCTGATAGTAAGTGATGTTCATGTGTTTCTCGCCCAATTCGAATCCTACCTCTTGACGTGTTCCGTCGGCAAAGCACATCGGCGCATACTTGCGGGTGTAATAGCCGGTGTATTCATAAGAGTCGGCAATGTCGGCATTGAAACCGGCTTCGCTGCAACTCCATACGCAGGCGCTGAAACGCGGGTCTTTGGAATATTGCTCCACAAAGGCGGGAGTTACCGGGCAGCCTCCCCAGCCGCTGGCAATGCATACACCCGTTGCGCTTCGGTTACGCGGACCTAAATAAACGGAGAAGGTATTGCCGTCTCCATTGCCGTTATAGTCAGAAGTGCTGTTCATCTTCAGATTGAGCACAATTTCCTTGGAGAGATTGCCCTGACCGGCCTGCCAGGTAGAACCGTCGTACCATTTGCCTGCATACGTGGTTTTCCAAGCATACGTGTCGCCGCTTGAAGCATCGGCAGTGCAAGCCGGCATCCAAAAGTCGGCATAGCTGCTTTCCAGTTCGTAACCGCCGTTATCTACCACATCGTTGATGGCCGCCACCGCTTCCGCTTTCGTGCAGGCGGGATGTTCTTCGCCATAGTAACCGGTATAATAAAGATAGGCGCGAGCCATCAGCGCTTCAGCGGCATACTTGGTGATGCGGCCGTCGTTGGTGTTACGGTTCGCCAACGGATAGGCATCGGCAGGAATATGCCCGGCGCCATACTTGAAGTCGTCGAAGATAAGCTGATAGACATCTTTTGCCGGAGAACGGGGAATGTTCTCCTCGGACGGAACGGTAAGCAAAGGCACGTCACCGAACAGACGGGCGAGATCGAAATAAAGGATGCCGCGAAGAGTGCGGGCCTCACCGATGACACGTCCTTGCGCACCGGTGTCGCCACCCCAGTCGATGTTGTCCTCCTGCGTGATAAGTTGGTTGCAGCGGAATATCGCCTTGTAATAGTTTATCCAGTCCGTATTGAAAAGGTCGTTGTAAGAAGGAGCAATTCCCAAGTCGAACTGGTCTATCACATTGTTGTTCTTGGCATCGGAAAGGCCGAGACCGGCAAAAGCCTGTTCGGAAGCGAATTCCGCCACCAGATACATGCCCACCCCTTCATCGGAGACAGTGCGCTGCCAGCCATCGTAGCAACCCACCAATGCCATTTCGGCCGATTCGAGGTTGCTGTAAGCGGTTTCCGTATTCAAGGTCACCTTTGAGGAAGTCTCAAAGAAATCGTCGCACGAGGTGAAGACCGCAGCCGACAGTGCGAGTACCCCCATGACTAATATCTGTTTGTTCATATTACTTTTCTTTTTCATGGTTTAAAACGCAAGATTAATACCTACAATAAAAGTGCGCGGATGCGGATAGTAACCCATATCTACGCCCGACACCCAGGTCTCGTTGTTATTGCCGTCCGTACCGTTGAACGAACCTATTTCAGGGTCCATACCGTCATACTTGGTCAGCGTGAAAAGGTTCTGAGCCTGTACATAGAGCCGCAGTTTGGAAATGCCTTTCCAAGAGATAAGGCGTTTGAAGTCGTAACCCAACGTGATGTTCTGCAGGCGGATGTAGTCGCCGTCCTGCAAGTAAAGGTCGGAGAATTGCCAGTTGCCCGCATCGTTGTAAGTCACACGGGGAATATAGTTGCTGGTTCCTTCACCCGTCCAGCGGTTCAGAATCCGGCGGCTGTAGTTGGCTTGCGCGGAATTCGGGTCGCGATACGACTGGGCGATTTGGAAGCCTGCGGCGCCCGTTGCATTCAAACTGAGGTCGAAGCCCTTATAACCCAGGTTGAGATTAAGGCCGAATACATATTTGGGAAGCCCGTTGCCCAAATCCACCTTGTCTTTGGCATCAATGGAGCCGTCGTGGTTCACGTCCACATACTTCACGTCACCCGGCTGCACACTGCTCTGATAAACTCCGTTCCCCGCTGCAATCCAATCGTTGATTTCTTTCGTGTTCTGGAAAATGCCCGCCGTCTTGAATCCCCAGAAGTAACCGATGGCATGACCGTTCTCGGCACGATAGAATTCTTCGGCATTGCTGTATATCTGATTGATGGCGCCATGGATAATGCCGTCTTCGGTAGGAATACTGCCCACTTCATTATGATTGTATGAAAAGTTAGCACCTACGTTATAAGTGAAGTCCCTGCCAATCCGGTCGTTCCAGGAAAGCCCCAGTTCGATACCCTTGTTTTTCACGTCGCCGCCATTGACGATAGGTCCGTCGGCACCTGCCGTAGCCAATACGGGAGCCTGCACCAGCCAGTCTTTGGTGTTCTTGATGTAACCGTCCGCCGTAAACGAGAGACGTCCGTTGAGGAAGCGGGCATCAATACCCACGTTATACTGTTCGGAAGTCTCCCACTTCACGTTTTCATTGGCAAGGCGGCTGGTATAGGAACCGGTGACCCAGCCTTCCTGTCCTCCGGAAGCACCGAAGTTATAATTGGTATTTGTGGTAGACACCGGAGCCAGATACTGGTAACAGTTGATATTGGCATTACCCACCTGCCCCCAGCTGGCACGCAGCTTCAGGTATTCGAGCCAGGATTTCACCGGTTTCATGAAACGCTCTTCGGAAAGCGTCCACCCGGCGGATACGGAGGGGAAGTAACCCCACCGGTTCCCTTTGGTAAATTTGGAAGAGCCATCGGCACGCACGGTGGCGTTCACCATATAACGGTCTTTCCACGTCCAGCCTGCACGGGCAAAGAAAGACAAGCCGCGGGTAGAATCGTAAGGCTTCCCTTCCACGGTCTTATTTTCCGTACCGTTGGTGTTGGCAAGATAGGCATGCTCCCAGTCATCGAAGCCGGGAATAAGGCCGGTATTGGAACCACCGGAACTGCTACCGTCATAAGAAGACAATTCACTACCTATCAAAGCATTCAGATGATGCTCGTCGCCCATGTTGAAATCATAGGCCAGTGTATTGGTCCATACCATAGACAACCCGTTGCCATTACTTTGGCTCACTTTGCTGGTAGCGACCGCACTCTGCGGGGTAAACTGGTATTCCGGCGTATAAGAGCGATAATCGGAAGCACCGTAGCTAATGCCGTAAACCGTGCGGAACCTCAAGTTTTTGACAGGTTCCACCTGCACATAGACATTGGCGTCCAACGAAGCGTTCTTACTCTGGTTGTAACGGTTCATCATCATCACTCCGTAGGGGTTGCCGTCGTTCACGTTCCAGTCGGAACTGACCGTAGAGTTGTAATTACCGTCGGCATCGTAAACAGGAGTAATAGGAGAAGCCGAGAATGCGCTGCGCAAGTTGTTATTCCAGATATTTCCCGTGTTCATGCCGCGCGTGTCTTTATAGACAAAGCCCACATGCTCACCGATTGTCACCAGTCCGTTCCACATCTTATGCTCCGAATTGACACGGAAGTTATACCGCTTATAATAAGAGACATCCGAACCTCCGATCAGACCGTCCTGACCGGTGTAACCGCCTGAAATGGCGTAAGTGGATGTCTTGGAGCCACCCGTGAAGGAGAGACTGTGGCTGGTAGTCAAAGCACCATTATCAATGGCCTGGTCAATCCAGTCGGTATCATGTACATTGCCGTTGGCATCGTAAATAGAGTTGAGTGAAGACCAATCCACCCGGGACATACCCGAATTAAGGCGGGCCTCATCCATGATGCTCATATACTCGGCGGCATTCAGCACATGGAACTTACGCCCTATCGTCTGCCAGCCGGCAAAGCCGTCATAAGAGATTTTGCAGGAACCTTCCTTACCGCTCTTGGTGGTGATGAGCACCA
>OJQS01000817.1_pt1 | contig 7034 bp, 4 predicted proteins | sample 1598761 | NCBI WGS metagenome assembly OJQS01 (sample SAMN03922516, study PRJEB24848) | human gut metagenome | isolation source: stool sample | host: Homo sapiens | place: Germany | collected 2010-02 | reverse complement strand
AGTTATGTAGATGGCAAGGGTGCAGGTGTGAATGACGGGGTAGACGAAAGCTGGGGGCCACGTCTTGATATTGGTTTGTTGATTCCTCAGTTCGATAGCCCATTGGACGCTGACGGTAATCGTGTGGCTACTCCCTGGGTATCCCATCCCAACAATGTACGCGATTATTTTCGCATGGGTATTTCTACAAACAGCGGTATTTCTGTTGCCCGTGGAGACGACAAATACCAGTTCCGTGTAGGATATAACTACGAAAAACAAGTCAGTATCGTTCCTGATGCTGGAACTAATAAGACGAATATCAGCTTAAATACGGATTACCATCTGGCAAAATGGATTGTGGTGGGAGCTACGGCCAATTACATCGTTTATACAGCTCCCAGTTTACCGGGGTCAGCTACCCCCTCGGGCAGTAACGTACGTTCTAACAGTCCTATGCTTCAGTTCTTGTGGTTCGGACGTCAAGTGGATACGAACTCATTGAAGGCGGACTATACTCGCAACTGGAATTCAAGCTATTACGACAATCCTTTTTGGAGTGCTTCTTATAATACACAGAGTCAGGAACGTCATCGTCTGATAGGTGATCTGCATGCCGAATTCCGTCTGACAGATGGGTTGAATGTGCGTTTCCGTACTAGTACCGACTGGTATAATGACCGGAGGAAATCCAAAGTAAAATGGGGAAGTGCAGGTGCCGGTTCGCCTTACGGCAGTTATGCTGAAGATGCCTATACGGTGAAAGAGAATAACACAGAAGTATTGGCGACTTATATCAAACAGTTGAATAAAAATTGGGGAATTGACGCTCTTCTGGGTTTTAATGTACGTAACAAACAATATGAGAATAATTATCAGGCTGCTCCCCGTTTGGCGGTTGCTGATCTTTATACATTGACTAACTCGCGTGATCCGCTCACTTCGTCCAATGATTTCTACCGTTTACGGCAATATGGTCTTTACGGTTCCATACAACTGGATTACCGTCGTTGGGCTTTCTTGAATATAACAGGACGGAACGATTGGTCGTCTACACTACCTGTGGACAACAATTCTTATTTCTATCCTTCGGTGACGGCTAGTGTGTTGCTTTCTGAAGCTTTCGGGTGGAGAAGTAAAGCTGTTAACTACCTAAAAATACGTGGAGGATGGTCTCAAGTGGGAGCAGATGCCAATCCTTATCAATTGGCAACGGTCTTTACTTCAGAAACAGCTTTCAATGGGAATCCACTTCAAAGTTCTTCTACCATTGGTATGAATCCGAATCTAAAACCGGAGAAGACGTCATCTATAGAAGCTGGTTTCGAGGCGGCTTTTTGGGACAATCGCCTATACTTGGATTTCACTTACTATAAGACCGATAGTCGTAATCAAATATTGAAACTAGCTACTACTGCTGCCAGTGGGTACATGTCGCAGGTGCGTAATGCCGGACATATCCGTAATCGTGGCTATGAAATACAATTGGGCGCTGTTCCTATACAAACATCGAAAGGGTTTCGTTGGAATCTGGATTTGAATTATGGTGCCAACAGCAGCAAGGTTGTCAAATTGGATGATGAAGGTCTGATTACGAGTTACCAGCTCTACTCGTCTGGTATTCAGATACTGGCTTCAGTGGGCGAAGCTTATGGAACCCTGTTCGGCACTTCATACGTGCGTGATGCTAATGGAAACGTTGTGGTGGATGCTAACGGTCTGCCTAAGATTTCGACCACAAATAAAACGTTGGGGAAGTTTACGCCCGACTGGACAGGCGGTATCAGTAACACTTTCAGTTATCGTTCGTTAAGTCTTTCTTTTCTGATAGATGCAAGTGTAGGTGGTTCTATTTTTTCCAACACTAATAAAACTGGAAAATATACCGGTGTATTAGCTAACACATTATCGGGCCGGGATGCCGAGCACGGTGGCTTGTGGTATTATACTGATGCCATGGGTAACAATGTACGATTACCAGAATCTCCTTCTTATTCCGTATCCTCTGATGGACTTTACTATGTCCAGGTCAATGGGCAATCCACCCGTGTGTATCAGGATGGCATTATGGTAGAAGGAGTGACGGAAAGTGGTTCTAAGAACGAAGAGGTTGTATCTGCTGAGAAATACTACCATCGTATTTATAGTATTGCTGAAGCTAATGTATATGATGCTTCTTACGTGAAACTGCGAGAAGTCGCTTTGAGTTACCGTCTACCTCGCTTGTGGACGCAGAAACTGCATTTGCAAGAAGCTTCCGTTACTCTGACGGGACGTAACTTGTGGACTATTTATAAGAGCGTCCCTAATATAGATCCGGAATCGGCTTTGACTACTGGAAATGCACAAGGAGTAGAAGCCTATTCATTGCCTACAACACGTTCCTTTGGTGTGAACCTTTCCGTGAAATTCTAAATGTGAACCTTTAAATAATAGGATAAGATGAAAAGAAGAATATATTTTTTATATATAATAAGGGTACAAGTGGTTGCCATTTCCCTATCATCGTGTGATGATGAATTGACTGATATCAACCGCAACCCCAATGCCACTGAAAATCCACAGCCGGCTTATTTACTTGCCGCTGCACAGTATCATGCCGCCAATCTTTATTGGGGAAGTAGTACGAACTATAATTCGACTCTGTTGTGGGTGCAACATTGGGCTAAAATACAATATACAGAGCCAGATTGCTATAATGTGGATAATGGTAGCTTTACCACTACGTGGGACACCGGCTATGCAACGCTAATAACTGACTTGAATGCTATTATCAGTTCGGAACTCGGAAATGATAATTATCGAGGGATAGCTACAGTGTGGCGTTCGTGGGTTTACCTGTTGCTGACCAATCTGTATGGAAATATACCATACAGTGAATATGCACAAAGTGTAACACCCGCTTATGATTCACAAGAGACTGTTTTGCGCGGGCTTTTGGAGGAGTTGATTGCTGCTGACCAGTTGCTTTCTACCACAGGAGGAACGGTAGAAGGGGATTTGATTTACGGAAATGATATTACCCGCTGGAAACAATTGGCCCACTCCCTACGGCTACGTATCGCCCTTGAATTAGCTGACCGTGATGAGGATACAGCGCGTCGGGTTATTGCTTCCCTTTGGGATAATCGTAACAGTGTAATAGATAGCAATGATGCTATAGCCCGTTTTGTTTTTACTTCTTCACCACAATGGAATCCATGGGCATCTGCTTTCAATTCACGTGATGATCAGCGGGTATCAAAAACGTTGATTGATAAACTGAATGAATGGAATGATCCGAGAATTGGAATTTTAGCCCAGCTACCTCAAGACGAAAGTGTGAAAAACTATGTAGGAGCTGCCAATTCCTTATCTGCTGATGCCGCTAATAATCAGGGATTTAATAAAGTTTCCCGTCCCGGTACTTATTTTTTGAAAGATAGCTCTCCGGCTGTATTTTATACGTATGCCGAGGTCTTGTTTATCTTTGCAGAATCCGCTGCACGCGGCTGGATAACGGCTGATGCGGAAACGCTCTACCGCGAAGCTATTACTGCTTCATTGAATCAGTTTGGCATTATAGACAATCGTATAATCGATTCCTATTTGCAGCAGGAGGCAATTCGGTTCGACGCCGCACATTGGTATGAATCTATCGGCTGGCAGAAGTGGATCGCTTATTATGGACAGGGACCCGATGCTTTCACTGACTGGCGCAGGCTCGGTTATCCCCAGCTTATCCCTGGTCCCGATTCCGTTTTGGGTTCCGGAGAGTTACCTCGTCGCTTTTTTTATCCCGTAACGGAACAATCACTGAATGGTAAGCAGTATCAGATTGCCATATCCCATCAGGGAGCAGATGAGATTACTACCCGTTTGTGGTTTGATGTAGCTAATAAAGAACGATGATACCTCCGTGTCTCCGGGCTGCAATATGCGTTTGAAAAATATCCGTTGAATTTAAAAATCAGAATAACAATGAACACTGACATTACATTTATCATAGCAGATAATCAGGATATAACCAGAATGGGAATGCATGGATATATTTCCGCTATATTCAGTGGATGTCGCATGATAGATGTGACAAACAAGAAAGAGCTCATGCTTGCATTGGTAGAATGTAATGACAGTGTCGTTATACTTGACTATACACTGTTTGACATCAATGGTATAGAAGAGTTTCTTATTATAGAAAAACGTTTTCCGAGAGTTCGTTGGATATTGTTTTCCAATGAATTGAGCGAAGACTTTATTCGTAGGATGAGTGTAGAAAGGAATATTGGTATGATTTTGAAAGAGAACTCCGGTGAGGAAATTCATTCTGCATTGATGTGTACAGCACACGGGGAACGATTTCTTTGTCATCAGATAACCAATTTATTGATAATCGGTTCCGACAAACCGGAAATTCATTCTGTTTTGACTGTTACAGAGATTGACATTCTTAAATTGATAGCACATGGGAAATCCGTGAAAGAAATAGCATTGGAAAGAACCTCAAGCATTCATACTATTATCACCCACAAAAAGAATATTTTCCGGAAGTTGGGTGTGAATAATGTATATGAAGCAACTAAGTATACTTTACGCGCCGGGCTGATTGAAATGGTAGAATATTATATATGATATTCAGAAGAGTGTTAGGATAAGAGTTAAGAAGAATTTGTAGGCAGGAAAATTCTCTGTATCTTTGCCCGCATGGCAAAAAAAGGTGAGTTACATATAAGAAATAAGCACAATGGTCAGTATGATTTTCCATTGTTGATGGAAAATTATCCTCCATTAAAGAAATTCGTATCGCTCAATCCCCTCGGAATACAAACTATAAACTTTTTTAATCCGCAAGCGGTGAAGGCTTTGAACAAAGCATTATTGGTAACTTATTATGGCATCCGCTATTGGGACATACCGAAGCAATATTTGTGTCCGCCTATTCCCGGAAGGGCGGATTACATTCATTATATTGCCGATCTTATCCAGCCGAACGAAACAACACCGGATTTACCGGCGGGAGATGCTAATGGCCAGAAGTCAAAATGTAGATGTCTGGATATTGGGGTAGGTGCAAATTGCATTTATCCAATCATAGGACACACTGAATATGGATGGACTTTCGTTGGTACTGATATTGATCCGGTTTCGATAGAAAATGCACGAAAGATAGTGACTTGCAACCCTGTGTTGGCTCATAAGATTGACTTGCGACTTCAGAAAGACAGTAAGAAGATTTTCGATGGAATTATTATGCCTGATGAGTATTTTGATGTGACAATATGCAATCCTCCGTTTCATAGTTCGCGTGAAGAGGCGGAAGACGGAACGTTACGCAAATTAAGCAGTCTGAAAGGTACGAAGATAAATAAAGTGCAGCTAAATTTCGGCGGGAGTGCGAATGAACTTTGGTGCGAGGGCGGAGAAGTTCGTTTCTTATTGAATATGATTTCCGAGAGCCAAAAATATCAGAAGAACTGCGGATGGTTTACGAGTTTGGTTTCTAAAGAAAAGAATCTGGGAAAGTTATATGCCAAATTAAAATCGGTGAATGTGTCCGAATATAAAGTTATTCGAATGCAGCAGGGAACTAAAAGTAGCAGGATATTAGCTTGGCGATTTTCTACCAACTCATAACAATGAGTGAATATTGAACTGTTATTTGTTTAACCTATTAATTAAATAGAATATTATGGAAACCAATTACATCACTTTGACAAAGGAGAATATTGCAAACGAACATATATGCTGTGCTTTTTCAGATAAGAAATGCAAGGATAGTTATGAACTCAAAAAAGAATGGCTGAAGAAAGAGTTTGATAACGGCTATGTGTTCAGGCGTATTGATGAACGGGCAAAAGTGTTTATCGAATACGGTCCTGCTGAAAAAGCATGGGTTCCGGTGAATGCTCCCAATTATCTGATGATAAACTGTTTCTGGGTGTCAGGTAAATATAAAGGTTGCGGACATGGTAAGGCATTATTGCAGTCTGCCATTGATGATGCAAAATTGCAGGGGAAAGATGGGCTTGTGACAGTGGTGGGCACTTCTAAATTTCATTTTATGAGTGACACGAAATGGCTGTTGCGACAAGGTTTCCAAACAATAGAAAAACTCCCTTACGGATTCAGCCTTTTAAGTTTGAAACTAAACCCGGCTGCTCCTGATCCTTCTTTTAATGATTGCGTGTTGAGCGGTGAGTGTTCGGATAAGGATGGAATAGTCGTTTATTATACCCATCGCTGCCCGTTTACGGAGTTTCACGTTCGCGGTTCTTTAGTCAGTGCTGCTGCGAGCAAAGATATTCCATTGAGAATAATTGAATTAGAAAGTATGGAACAGGCGCAAAACGCACCTACTCCGGCTACTATATTTACTCTTTTTCATAATGGGAAGTTTGTAACAACTGACTTAAGTGTGTGTCTTGAAGGACGATTGAGTAAAGCGTTGGGGCTGTGATTCAGATGAATAGCTGACTTGGAACCACGTTACATCTCTAATATGTTTAGCTAATGCTTCTTATTTTTATTTTGCAAATTTAAATTGTGTCTGCACGTTCTATGGAAAATACATACCTTTGGATCATTAATGATTAAACACGATTAAGAGTTTTATGCGTTTTTGGGTATGTATTTTTGTGCTTCTATTTGTACACAATCAATTTTCGAGGGCTGATAAAATTATAAATAATGACTCTTTATATACAGAAAAATATATCAGAGATATTTATATATCCAACCCTAAACGTGCTTTAGAGTTATTGGATGAGGCAGAATCCAGAAGAGCCTTCCCTCTGCGTCTGATTAATGAATTGCGCAGTTTGTCATATCGTAATATGTATATGAATAAACTAGCTTTTATGTATGCAAGGAAGTCATACTTGCTTGATTCTATCTCTCAAAGAGAACCCAAGCACATGTTGAAGATGACGGTTTATTTAGCTGAACTTTCATCTTTAATGAGTAAATATAATGAGAGCATGCATTATGCTCTTAGTGGAATTATGCAGGCGCAAAAACTGAAGGACAGAGAGGCGGAAGCCAGATTACTTTTTTGCATAGGGGAGAATAATTGGAGG
>OJQS01000814.1_pt1 | contig 7041 bp, 2 predicted proteins | sample 1598761 | NCBI WGS metagenome assembly OJQS01 (sample SAMN03922516, study PRJEB24848) | human gut metagenome | isolation source: stool sample | host: Homo sapiens | place: Germany | collected 2010-02 | reverse complement strand
CGATGGCGCGGCTCTTTTCCCGCAGCATCTTGATGGGGTAGCGGATATAATCGGAGTATTTTTTGACGATGCCCGCCAGGCGCCAGTCGTCCAGGAACTCGTCGTAGTGCTCCTCGCCTTCGTTTTCCTTCACAACAAGGATGACCTCGGTGCCCACGTCCTCTTTGTCGCAAGGCTCGATGGTATAGCCCTCAGCGCCCGTGGACTCCCACTGCCAAGCCTCCTGTGCGCCGAACGCGCGGCTGCGCACCGTCACGCGGCTGGCCACCATGAACGCAGAGTAGAAGCCCACGCCGAACTGGCCGATCACATCCACCTTGCCGCCGGTCTCGTTTTCATTCTTGAAATCCAGGCTGCCGCTTTTTGCGATGGTGCCCAGGTTACGGAGTCGTCTGTCAGGCTGCGGAAATACAGCTTGTCGATGGCGTCGCTCGCATTGCTGATAAGTTCGCGCAGGAAAATTTCCTTGTGGGTGTAAATGGAGTTGATCATCATGTCAAGGAGCCGTTTGGACTCCGCTTTGAATTGCTTTTTTGCCATTGCCGCTTTGCCTCCCAAACTGTTTAGCACTCTTTACTGATGAGTGCTAATTCAGCATACACCAAACGGCGGAAAACTGCAAGTCCCTTTTTGGAAAATTTAAAAATTCTTCATACTTCGCGGAGAAAAGCGGCTTTTTTGCCCGCCGGGCTTGCGTGTGCGTGCGGGATGCTGTAAAATAGTGCCATAGCTGAAAGGCGGCGTCCGGCCGCCGCGCGCCTTGTGCGGCGCGGGCTGGCGGGCGTTTTGCGCCCGGCTTTGAATTTTGAAAAGGCGGTGTTTTTGTGCCTACGACGGACTTCTTTTCCGGCCCGGGCTTTGAGCCTGAGGATGTACCGGTGAAAAAAACGTCTCCCGCGCAGCAGCCGGTTGAAAAACAGCCTGCGGACGATGAACCGTTCGCGGGAATGCAGAAGCTGGATTTCGATTTCCTGGGCGGAGATGATCCCGCCGTCCCGGGAGAGACGGACCCCGGAGACCCATTCGACGATTTTTCCTTCCAGCGCCCGGCGGCTCCGGCGGGCCCGGCGCAGCCCGCCCGGCCCGCGCCCTTCGTGTTCGATGAAGAGCCTGCCCCCGCGCCGTTCAGCGGCGTGCCGGAAACGCGCATTACCCCGGCGGCGTCCGCTTCCCTCGGAGGGACGGATGATGCACCCGTTCGGCCGGTCTCTCCGGCGCAGGCTGCGCCCAAGGCGGCTCCGTTCGTGTTCGATTTTGACGATGCGCCTGTGGAGCGTCCCGCATCCCGGACGGCGGCGTCCGCAGCTCCTTCCGGAGAGGCCGTGTTTGATTTCGGAATTCTGGAAGAAAAGCCCGCGCCGGCTCCTGCCGCCACACCGCTGGACGGCTACGCGCCGCTGTCTCTGGATTTTCTGGACGATGCGGAACCCATTGCTGCTGTGCCGCCCGCGGCCCCGGCGGCTGTAAAGCCTGTGGAGCCGCCGCGCCCTGCCCAGCCCGCGCCCAAGGCGGCTCCGTTCGTGTTCGATTTCGACGATGCGCCTGTGGAGCGTCCCGCATCCCGGACGGCGGCGTCTGCAGTTCCTTCCGGAGAGGCCGCGTTCGATTTCGGAATTCTGGAAGAAAAGCCCGCCCGGCCCGCGCCGGCTTCTGCTGCCGCGCCACTGGATGGCTACACGCCGCTGCCGCTGGATATTCTGGACGATGCAAAGCCTGTCGCCGCTGTGCCGCCCGCGGCTCCGGCGGCGGTAAAGCCTGCGGAGCCGCCGCGCTCCGCGGAGCCTGTGCCCAAGGCGGCGCCTTTTGTGTTTGATTTCGACGATGCGCCTGTGGAACGCCCTGCGTCCCGGCCTGGGCAGCCGGGGTCCACGGCCAGTCCCTTGTATTCCGCGGCGGATGCGCCGACGGTGGCGTTTACGCCTGCCGCGCTGCAGGCGGACGCTCCCACGACGGCGTTCACACCGGTGAAGCCGGATGCGCCCGCGCCTGCCGCGGCCCCGCAGCCCGCGCCGCCCAAAATGGCGGCCCAGCCGGCGCCCGCGGCCCGTGCCGCACGTATGGCAAAGGAAAAAGACATCGGTGCGGCTGTATTCAGCGCTTTGGTGGCGGATGATGACGTGCCGCCCGCGCCGGCCGTTCCGCCTGCATCCGGCGGGGAGGAGCTGCGTCCCTCGGGGTGGCCGGCGGCGACGCCGCGCCCTGCAAACGCCCCGCGCACGCCACGGCCTATCAACTGGCATGCGCCCGTATCTCCGGCCCAGCGTCCTGCACCTGCGCCTGCCCGGCCTGCACCGCCGCCGGCGCAGGCGCCGCAGCCCCCGGCAGCGGAGACGCCGTTGGATTTCGATTTTGAGGGCGCGCAGCCCTTTGACCTGTTCGACGATGTTCCGCAGAGCGGATACACCGCCCCGCAGGAAACGGACCAGGCATTCCCGGACCTGTATGACCAGGACCCGGAGGAAGCAGAGCCTGCGCCCCGCGCTCCGCAGCGGCGTACCCGGACGGGCGGCGGTTCAGGCTCCGGCGGCGGCCGTCCGCCACGCAGGAGTACCGGCACGGCCCGGCGCGGAATACCGAACAAAACGATTTTTGCCTGGGCGGGCATCGTGCTCATCGCGCTGCTCATCATCCTTTACTTTGTGTTCTTTGGCGGGAAGGACGGAGACGTGGCGCCCGGGACCTCTGGCTCCGTACCGTCCAGCACATCCCAGCCGGCAGACAGCACGCCGCCGGACGCATCCTCCGCGGCCCCGGTGGAAACCATCCCGCGGGACGAGTGGTATATGGTGCTGGCCAACCGCAGCAGCGTGCTGCCCGGTGATTTCACGGTGGCCGAGACGGCGACCGTGGGAGAGGCTGTAGTAGACGCGCGCATCGCGGAGGCTCTGCGGCAGATGGTGAACGATGCGGCCGCCGCCGGCGTCAAACTGAAGCCTACCAACGGCTACCGCAGCATCGCGCGCCAGCAGGAGCTTTGGGACGCCCGTGTCAAAACCCTGATGGAGGGCGGCCTTTCCCAAGCGGATGCAGAGACAAAGGCCATCGACTACACCTCTGCGCCCGGTACGTCGGATCACAATACGGGCCTGGGCTTGGACATCGTTTCGGAAGACCACCCGGCAAAGGACGCGGGCTTCGCGGAGACAGCAGCGGCCCAGTGGCTGGCCGAGCATGCGGCGGATTACGGCTTTATTCTGCGTTATCCGTCGGACAAGACCGAGGCGACAGGCATGGATTACGAGCCCTGGCATTACCGTTATGTTGGTTCCGAGCAGGCGCATAAAATCAAGGAAAGCGGTTTGTGCCTTGAGGAATATCTGGCACAGTAAAGCAGAAACGGAAACGTTGTGGCCCGCCCCGCGGAAATGCGGGGCGGGCTTTTTGTGCCTGCACAGGGTATGAATAAAATGTAAAATCCGCGGCGGCGGCGCGGCGCGGGGTTGAAATCGTGCCCGCGTGTGTTATACTGAAAAAGTTCCGACCGACCGGTCGGTCGGAATTCGTCCCTGCCGGGGAGCAGGAGGAGAATCCGCGTCCGCGCGTATTTTGGAGGGAAGATATGCTTCCGCAATTCAGTGTAAGAAAACCCTATACCGTGCTGGTGGCGGTAGTGCTGGTGCTTGTGCTGGGCGTTATCTCGTTTACGGGCATGACGACAGACCTTTTGCCGGCCATGGAGCTGCCGTATGTCGTGGTAATGACAACGTATCCCGGCGCAAGCCCGGAGAAAATCGAAACAACGGTGACAAAGCCGTTGGAAGCGGTGCTGGGGACGACGGGCGGCATTAAGAACGTCAGCTCGGTTTCCAGCGAAAACGCCAGCATCGTTATCCTGGAATTTGAACAGGGAACGAACATGGATTCCGCTATGATCGAGCTTTCGTCCAATGTGGACCTCGTTTCGGGCCAGATGGACGATGCAGTGGGGACCCCCATGCTGATGAAGATCAGCCCTGATATGCTGCCCGTGATGGTGGCCAGCGTGGATATGGACGGCATGGACGTGAAAGAGATATCCGCCTTTGCGGACGAAACCGTTATGCCGGCCTTTGAGCGCATCGACGGCGTTGCGAGCGTAGATGCCACAGGCCTTGTGGAGCAGCAGGTGACCGTAACGCTCGACCAGGTGAAGATCGACGCGCTGAACGATAAGGTCCTTGCCGGCGTGGATTCCGATCTGGCGGACGCACAGCGCGAGCTGCGTGAGGGACAGGCCAAGGTGGCGGACGGCAAGGCGAAGCTGGCCGAGGGCGAAGCCGCGCTGGAAAGCCAAAAAGGCTCTGCGCTGGACAAGCTGGCCCAGGGCAGCGCCCAGGTGGACGGCGCCTCCGCCACGCTTTCCGCGCTGCTGAGCGAGGAGACCACGCTTACAGCCAACCAGAAGGCGTTCGAGGCCGAAAGAGACGGCTATACCCAGGCAAAGCAGGGGTATGAAGGCATCAATACGGCTCTGGCGGGGGCGCGGGACACCGCTCGTCAGGCTGCTGCGGCTGCTGCGAAGCAGGGAGTGCTGGACAGCGTGAACGCCCTGCTGGCACAGATGGGCCGGCCCGCTGTGGGCACTTATGAGGAAGCCGCCGCCGTTTACGCGCAACTCCAGCAGACTCAGCCGGGCCTGCCTGCCCTGCCGGACCCTGCGGTGGTGGGAGAACAGGCCGCCGCCGCCGTTCCAGCCAACGTGGACGCGCTTCTGGCTCTGGACGACGCGTCTTTTGAAGCCTTCAAGACGCAGGCGGGCGCACTGCCCGGCGGCGAACAGCTTGCCGCGCTGACAAAGGAAAGCCTGACGCAGCTGCGCGATGCGGTGTTGAGGGCGGACACGCGCCTGCCCGAGGTGGAGGCGGAGCTTTCCAACATTACCACGCGCCTCGCTGTAATTTCCGGCATGAAGCCTGCGCTGGAGGAAAACCTGAAAAAGGCACAGGATGCCTATGCCGAGCTGGAAAAGGGCAAGATGACGGCGGTAAACGAGCTCACCAGGGGTGAAGTGACGCTGAGTACCACAAAAACACAGCTGGAAGATGCGGAACAGAAGCTTGCGGACGCGCAGGAGCAGTTCGATCAGGCGCGGGATGCGGCCTATAAAAAGGCCGATCTGTCCGGCGTGCTGACGGCGGACATGCTGGGCAACATCCTGATGGCCCAGAACTTCAACATGCCCGCGGGCTATATCACCGAGGGTGAGGAGCAGTATCTTGTCAAGGTGGGCGAGGAGTACGCTTCTCTGGAGGAGCTGGAAAACACGCTGCTGATGCACATGGATGTGGACGGCGTGGGCGATGTGCGCCTGTCCGATGTGGCGGATATCGCTCTGACGGACAACGCGGGCGAAAGCTATGCCAAGGTGAACGGCAACGACGGCGTGGTGCTGTCGTTCCAGAAGCAGAGCACGGCGTCCACGGCCACGGTGAGCCAGCGCATCAACAGCGCCATCGCACAGCTGCAGGAGCAGAACCCGGGCCTGCACATCACGCCGCTGATGGATCAGGGCGACTACATCGACATGGTGGTGGGCAGCGTCCTTTCCAATCTGCTGTGGGGCGGCCTGCTGGCCATCATCGTGCTGATCTTTTTCCTCAAGGACGCAAAGCCCACATTTATTGTGGCGTGCAGCATCCCGTTCAGCCTGATGTGTGCCATCACGCTGATGTATTTCACAGATGTGACGCTGAACATCATCTCGCTGTCGGGCCTTGCGCTGGGCGTGGGCATGCTGGTGGACAACAGCATTGTTGTCATCGAAAATATTTATCGTCTGCGTTCTCTGGGCGTGCCTGCCTCCAAGGCGGCCATCCAGGGGGCGAAGCAGGTGTCCGGCGCTATTTTTGCCTCCACGCTCACCACCATATGTGTGTTCCTGCCCATTGTGTTCACGCAGGGCATTTCCCGCGAGCTGTTCACGGATATGGGCCTGACCATTGCCTATTCGCTGCTGGCCAGCCTGGTGGTAGCCCTGACGCTGGTACCCGCCATGGGTGCCGCCGTGCTGAAAAACACCAAAGAGAAAAGCCACAGGTGGTTCGACGCCTTTGTGGAGGGATACCAGAGGCTGCTGGGTTGGGCGCTGCGGCACAAAGCGCCGGTGCTGGCGGGCGTGACGGCGCTGCTGGCCATCAGCATTTTCCTGACAACGCAGATGGGCACAGCCTTCATCCCGGCGATGGACAGCCCGCAGATGTCGGCCAAACTGACGATGCCCAGGGGCGCGGCGCAGCAGGATGCCTATGCCATGGCGGATACCGTCATGGAGCGCATCGCGGCCGTGGATGGTGTGGAGACCGTAGGCGCGATGTCCGGCGGCAGCGGTATGTCCTCGATGATGGGCGGCTCGTCCTCCGGCGGCAGCATCACTTATTATATCCTGCTGTCTGACGACCGCACCGCCACCAATGCCGACGTTTCCGCTGCCATTGAAGCGCAGGTGGCGGACCTGGACTGCACCGTGGAGGTGCAGGAATCCACGATGGATATGTCCGCTCTGGGCGGCAGCGGTGTGGAGCTTGTCATCACCGGGCGCGGCCTGGACGAAATGAACGCCATCGCGGATGACCTGCGCGGTATTCTGCGCAGTACGGAAGGCCTTGTGGATATCTCGGAAAATTCGGTCACGGGAAACCCGGAGACACGCATCACAGTGGACAAATACAAGGCGATGCAGCACGGGCTGACCGTGGCGCAGATATACAGTGAGCTTGCCGCCGAGCTGAAGGCCGAGAACACGGCCACCACGCTGACGCTGGACGGCACGGATACGCCCGTGGTCGTGGTGAAGCCGGCAGGACAGGCGCCTACGCGGGGCAACATCATGGATCACGCGTTCACGGTGACGAACGCGGAGGGCGAGGAGGAGACCGTCCGTCTGTACGACATCGCGGCAAAGCAGGAGACCGACAGCGTTTCCTCCATCAACCGGGAAAACGGCGCGCGCACCATGAGCGTGAGCGCGGGCGTGGACGCCCGGCACAACATCGGCCTCGTGAGCCGCGAGCTGGAAAAAAAGCTTGCGGATTACGAGCTGCCCGAAGGCTACACCGTTGAGAT
>OJQS01000813.1_pt1 | contig 7043 bp, 5 predicted proteins | sample 1598761 | NCBI WGS metagenome assembly OJQS01 (sample SAMN03922516, study PRJEB24848) | human gut metagenome | isolation source: stool sample | host: Homo sapiens | place: Germany | collected 2010-02 | reverse complement strand
AATATACACATAGCACGTGAGTCGGCAGAACAGCTGCCGGAACATGAAGAGAATAACAACATAAGGAGGCAGCACTATGAAGGTTTACAGAACGGATGAGATTAGAAACGTAGTATTGCTTGGCCACGGTGGCAGCGGCAAAACAAGTCTTGCAGAGGCGATGCTTTATGTATCAGGAGCAGTCAGTCGTATGGGAAAGATTTCCGAGTCCAATACGACCAGTGATTTTGATAAAGAAGAGCAGAAGCGCGGATTCTCGATCAGCACGAGCCTGATCCCGATCGAGTGGGAAAAGGCAAAGATCAATATTCTGGATACACCGGGATATTTTGATTTTGTCGGCGAAGTAGAAGAAGCAGTGAGTGCAGCAGATGCGGCAGTTATCGTGGTTTCCGGAAAAGCCGGTGTACAGGTTGGTACAGAAAAAGCGTGGGAGCTTTGTGACAAGTACAACCTGCCGCGTATGGTCTATGTGACAGAGATGGATATGGACGACGCAAGTTTCCGCCAGGTTGTGGAAGATCTGACTGTCAGATATGGTAAGAAAATCGCGCCGCATTTCCAGCCGATCCGTGAGAACGAAAAGCTGGTCGGATATATCAACATTATTAAAAATGCCGGCAGACGTTATACAGGAATCGGACAGAGAGAAGAGTGCGAGATTCCGGATTATTGTCTTCCTAACCTGAAGATTTTGAGAGATTCTCTGATGGAGGCAGTTGCGGAGACGAGCGAAGAATTTATGGATCGTTACTTTGAGGGAGACGAATTTTCAATTGAAGAGATCCGTGCAGCCATGCGTACGGAAGTGATGGATGGGGACATCGTTCCGGTTGCTATGGGATCCAATGTACAGGCACAGGGTGTTGCCAATCTGCTTTCTGATATCGTGCGTTTCTTCCCGAGTCCGGATAAGAGAAGCTGTGCGGGTATCCACAGGACAAAGAGTGAGATCTACGAGGCTGATTATGATTTTTCAAAGGCCAAATCTGCCTATGTATTCAAGACAATGGTAGATCCGTTTATCGGAAAGTATTCATTTGTAAAGGTATGCTCCGGTGTACTCAAAGGGGATGACGTACTTTACAATGCAGATGCGGATGCCGAGGAAAAACCGGGCAAGCTTTATACGATGTGCGGAAACAAACCGACAGAAGTTTCCGAACTGTTTGCAGGAGATATCGGAGCAATCGCAAAGCTTGGAAGTACAAAGACAGGAGATACTCTTTCGACAAAGAATACGCCGATTACATATTCCAGAACAGATTATTCGGTTCCATATACCTATATGAGATACAAGACTCTGACAAAAGGGGATGAAGACAAGGTATCTCAGGCACTGCAGAAGATGATGGCAGAGGATGTGACACTCAGAGCAGTCAATGACAGTGAGAACAGACAGTCTCTTCTTTACGGTATGGGAGATCAGCATCTGGAAATCGCAGCCAGCAAACTGGCAGCCAGATATAAAGTAGAAATTAAACTGGAGACACCGAAAGTGGCGTTCCGTGAGACAATCCGTAAGAAATCGGATGTGGACACAAAATACAAAAAACAGTCCGGCGGACATGGTCAGTACGGACATGTAAAGATGCGGTTTGAACCATCTGGTGATCTGGAGACTCCTTATGTATTTGAAGAAGAAGTGGTAGGCGGCGCTGTTCCGAAGAACTACTTCCCGGCTGTAGAAAAAGGACTTCAGGACTCTGTGGTAAAAGGTCCTCTCGCAGGATATCCGGTAGTCGGAGTCAAAGCAGTTCTTTACGATGGATCTTACCATCCGGTAGATTCTTCGGAGATGGCATTCAAGACAGCTACGATCCAGGCATTTAAGAAAGGCTTTATGGAAGCGGGACCGGTTCTTCTGGAGCCTATCGCATCCTTGAAAGTGACAGTGCCGGACGACTATACAGGAGATGTTATGGGTGATCTGAATAAGAGAAGAGGACGTGTCCTTGGCATGACACCTGTAAGCGGCGGCAAACAGATCATAGAAGCAGACATTCCGATGACAGGACTGTTTGGATACTGTACAGTGCTTCGCTCCATGACAGGAGGAAGAGGTACTTATGAGTATCAGTTTGCAAGATATGAGCAGGCACCTTCGGATGTACAGGAGAAGGAAATCGCAGCAAGAGCAGCGGAAGAAAAATAGAATAGAAAATTGGAAAAAGACCTTTTCTGCAAAAATCAATGATTTTGTTGTAGGAAAGGTCTTTTTTGGCGGAGAAAACAGAAAAAAATTATGCAAAACGTGGAAAAAATATAAAAATGGTATTAAAATTGTGTGTGTGGTATTAAGGTGGTATAATAGAACACGTTTTGAAAAGAAGAATGTGAAAACAGAGAGGACTTAGGGAACCAATGAAAATTGTAATCATAGGCGACGGCAAGGTTGGTTATAAACTGGCAAAACAACTGTCATCAGAAAAGTACGATATTATATTGATCGATAATAATGAAGAAAAACTGCGAAAATCCATTGAAAGAATGGATGTTTTTTGTGTTGTGGGAGAAGGCGGCAGTGTGGAGGTTCAGCAGAGGGCGGATGTACCGCATGCAGATCTGGTGATTGCCTGCACTTCTACGGACGAGTGCAATATGCTCAGCTGTCTGATCGCGAGAAGGCTGGGCGCACGGCATACGATTGCCCGGGTAAGAAATCCGATCTACTATAAACAGATTGATTTTTTGAAAAAGGACCTCCATTTGAGTATGGTAGTAAATCCGGAACTGATCGTTGCGGGGGATATTACCCGTCTGCTGCTGTTTCCGGATGCAAGTAAGGTAGAGACTTTCGTAAAAGGAAGGGTGGAACTTGTTGAATTTCCGATTCACTGCGGAAAACTGGAAGGATTGTCTTTGTCTGAATTATATGCACGTTTTCAGGTTCAGGTGCTGGTATGTGCAGTCGAATCCGGAGAAACGGTTTTAATCCCGGATGGAGATTATATTTTAAAAGCAGGAGACAAGTTGCATATTGCGGCTTCTCATCAGAATATGGAGCAGTTCTTCAAGAAGATTGCCCTGCGAAAAGAGAAGATTAAAAATGCAATGATCTGCGGTGGGGGGAGAGTGGCCTACTATCTGGCAAGCCAGTTGTGTAATCTGGGGATGAATGTCAAGATCATCGAAAGAAACAGAGAGCGCTGTGAAGAGCTCTGTGAACTTCTTCCACAAGCAACCATCATCAATGGCGATGCGACGGAGCATGATCTGCTGATAGAAGAGGGGATTGAAAAAACAGATGCTTTTATTGCACTGACAGGAATGGATGAAGAGAACATCATCATGTCTTTGTTTGCTTCTAAGCAGAGTGTATCCAAGGTGATCGTAAAGATCAATGAGGACCGCAGAGCCATGATGATCGATGAACTTGGACTCGACAGTATTGTATCTGCTAAAACAGCGACTGCTGATGCCATTCTTGGTTATGTGCGGGCGAGAAGAAATTCTCAGTGCAGTGCAAATGTGGAGACCATGTACCAGCTACTGGATGGAAGAGTGGAGGCGCTGGAATTTATTATCAAATCGGAGAATGCGTATACGGGAGTACCTCTTAAAGATCTGAATCTGAAAGCGAACAATATCATTGCCTGCATTGCACGGGGAAGAAAAATCATTATTCCAAACGGGGATGACAGTATTCAGGTAGGTGACAGTGTAGTTATTATCACCATGACAAAACAGATCCGGGATCTGGACGATATTTTGGTGAAGAGGTAATGAGATGAATAATAGAATGATTGTTTATATGATAGGCAGAATGCTGGGAGTGGAAGGACTTCTGCTTCTGGTGCCGGCGCTTGTTTCTTTTTTGTATGGAGAGCAAAGCGGAATTGCATTTTTATTGACAGCGGCCATTCTGCTCATTATTTTTCTGCTGGCGGGCAGAAAAAAACCGAAAGATACGAGTATTTATGGAAAAGAAGGGCTTGCACTGGTCGGGATTGCCTGGATTTTGTGGTCACTGTTCGGTGCACTGCCGTTTTTTATCTCCGGTTCGATTCCAGATTATCTGGATGCCTTTTTTGAGACAGTCTCCGGATTTACAACAACAGGTTCTACAATTCTGACGGATATCGAGGCGCTTCCGCAGGGAATGTTGTTTTGGAGAGCGCTGACACACTGGATCGGCGGAATGGGAGTTTTGGTATTTGTTATGGTACTTTTGAATCTGGATGATGACGGATCCATGTATCTGATGCGCGCGGAAGTACCGGGACCGGAAGCAGACAAGCTTGTTCCGAAGGCACGCAGTACGGCGAGAATTCTGTATCTGATGTATCTGATTCTGACAATGGCAGAGGTGATTTTCCTTTTATTTGGCGGAATGAACCTTTATGACGCACTGATTCATTCATTCAGTACTGCGGGAACCGGTGGATTTTCCAACAGAAATGCAAGTGTGAGCTATTATGACAGTGCGTATATTGACGGGGTTATCACCGTATTTATGATTTTGTTTGGGATCAATTTTAATATTTATTTTGCAATTTACATAAAAAACTGGAAGAGTGCATTAAAAAATGAAGAAGCACGCACCTATCTTGGTGTGATTGCTGCGGCAATATTGATGATCACAGTCAACATTTATCATATATACGGCAATGTGGCAAGTGCGTTCCGGTATTCAAGTTTTCAGGTGGCAGCGGTGATCACGACAACGGGATTCTACACTGCGGACTTTAATTTATGGCCGGAATTTTCTAAAACCATTTTGCTGGTCACCATGATCATCGGAGCTTGTGCCGGATCGACAGGTGGAGGAATGAAGGTGTCGAGAATTCTGATCCTCTGCAAGAGCGTAAAGCAGGAAATCAAGCGGATTCTGCATCCTAAAGCAGTGACGGTGGTGACTGTGAACGGTCAGAAGGTAGGCAGAGAGACTCTTCATGGAGTATATGTATACAGTATTTGTTATGCGCTTATCCTGGTATCTTCTGTTTTGATCGTGTCCATCGATAATTATGATTTTGCGACTTCTGTCAGTGCGGTTCTGACGACCTTAAATAATGTCGGTCCCGGAATTTCACAGGTGGGACCGGTTGAGAATTTCTTTGAGTTCTCCTGGCTGTCAAAACTGGTATTCTGTGCGGATATGCTGCTGGGACGGCTGGAAATCTTCCCTTGTCTTGTCCTGCTTGCACCGGAGCTCTGGAAACGGAAATTTTAAGACAAAATGTTGGAAAAATCATAGGTAAATATTAAAAAGATATAAAAATTGCAAGAAGAATTGTGAATTATCTTTGAAGATGTTATAATTGTCCCACTACTTTAAAAGTAGAAATTATTTTTAGGAAAGGGAATTAGCATGAAAAAAGGTAAAATGAAACTTCTTGCAGTGTTGGCATTGGTTATTCTTGCCGGTATTTACTATTATGTTGCATTGCCGGCACTCAATATTCATTCTACGGAGTTCTGGATATTTCTGATCGTGGTGATCGTGGCAGCAGCATTTTTCTATGCGAAAAGAAAGCGGTTCGACAGATATGCGCTGAAAGAATCCAAGGGGATGAAAGTGATCCTGGGGATTCTTGGCGCAGTTGTAATCGTGTATGCAGCAGGTACACTGTTGTCTTCTCCGATCGTCAACGCGAAAAAATATCAGAAGCTGATGAAAGTAGAGGATGGAGAATTTACAAAAGATATCGAGGAACTCTCATTTGATCAGATTCCGCTGCTTGACAGAGATTCTGCGACGATCCTGGGAAACAGAAAGATGGGAAGTATGGTGGATATGGTCTCTCAGTTTGAGGTAGATGACTGGTACAGCCAGATCAACTACCAGGATCAGCCCGTGAGAGTATCTCCCCTGCGTTATGCCAGCCTGATCAAATGGTTCACGAATCAGAGTGAGGGAATTCCGGCATATATCAAGATCGATATGGCGACACAGAATACCGAACTGGTGAAGTTGGATGAAGGGATGAAGTATACGACCAGTGATCATTTCAATCGCAATATTTACCGTCATCTCCGGTTCAAATATCCGACTTATATCTTCAATGACTTAAGTTTTGAGATCGATGACAACGGAGTTCCATACTGGATCAGCCCGGTGAAGAAATTCAATATCGGTCTGTTTGGAGGTACCACAGTTGGAAGAGTGGTTTTATGTAATGCCATTACAGGTGAGACGAAAGATTATAAGATCGAAGATGCACCGGAGTGGATCGACCGGGCGTACTCCGCAGATATGCTGATACAGCTGTATGATTATTATGGTACGTTGAAGCATGGATTTTTAAACAGTGTGCTGGGACAGAAGGATTGTCTGCATACGACGACAGGATACAACTATCTTGCGCTGGATGATGATGTATGGGTATATACAGGTGTGACTTCGATCACAGGAGACCAGTCCAATGTAGGATTTGTTCTGATGAATCAGCGTACGATGGAGACGAAGTTCTATGAAGTGGAAGGCGCGACAGAAGAGTCTGCCATGTCTTCAGCAGAAGGTCAGGTGCAGAACTTAAAATACAAAGCGGCATTCCCGTTGCTTTTGAATATTTCAGGGGAGCCGACCTATTTTATGGCGCTGAAAGATGATGCCGGACTGGTGAAAAAGTATGCCATGGTCAATGTGCAGAAATATCAGGTTGTAGCCATTGGAAATACGGTCAGTGAGTGTGAAGAAAACTACAATGATCTGATGTATGAGAGTGGCATCAAGAAGCAGGCGGAAGATACGAGAGAAGTAAAGACGCTGGCTTCCAAGATCACAAAGATCGCACAGGGCGTTGTAGACGGAGATTCTCACTTTTATATCATGTTGGAAGGCTCTGATGATATTTTTGATGTTTCAGTCGTTGATTTTATCGATATTATCAAATACAATGTCGGTGATACTGTGACGGTAGAATACAAAGAAGGTGAGCGGGCAAATTCTGTACTTTCTTTGAACGGAGAAGAGCCGGATCAAAAAGCAAAAGAGACAAAAAAATCAGAAGCGGAAAGCGAAGAGCAGGCATTATCAGAAGAATAATAAAAACAGATATACCATAATGTATAAAAAAGCGGTACTCAGTAAAAAATAC
>OJQS01000803.1_pt1 | contig 7144 bp, 2 predicted proteins | sample 1598761 | NCBI WGS metagenome assembly OJQS01 (sample SAMN03922516, study PRJEB24848) | human gut metagenome | isolation source: stool sample | host: Homo sapiens | place: Germany | collected 2010-02 | reverse complement strand
CTCGTGGGCTCGGAGATGTGTATAAGAGACAGGATTAACGAATAAAGCCCTTCCCGAATCCAGATACTATCTTCATCGTTTCTGCCGGCAAAGAATTGTTCTACTTCCCTTTGTGTCTCAAATCCCGGTTTCATCCGATAGGTACCGGAGTCGTCAACTAATTGAAGAAAGTCCTGTTTTACTAAATTGGTATGTGGTCCGAACAACTGTCCAAGGAAAGATTCATGAATAGATGGGAGCAGGTATTCATCCCGGAATGTGAAACCATAACTTTCGATTTCTTCCCGGCTCATAGGGAGGGAAGGATCGAACTGACCTAACAATCCGTGTACGGCGTGCATCGGTATTTCCCAGATACGGAAAAAACCGAGGATATGATCGATCCGATAGGCATCAAAGTATTCTGCCATTTTCTGAAAACGTTTCATCCACCAGCGGTAGCCGTCTTTTTCCATGACATCCCAGTTATATGTAGGAAATCCCCAGTTTTGCCCGTTGATGGAGAAATCATCGGGTGGAGCACCTGCTTGTCCGTTGAGATTGAAGTAATGAGGCTCTGTCCAGGCTTCCACACTATTGCGGCTGATACCGATTGGAATATCTCCTTTTAATACGACACCGTGTTGACGGGCATATTCGGTTGCAGACAGTAATTGCAGGTGCAGGTGATACTGAATATAGTAATACAATGAGATATGAGGATAGTCTACAGTTTCCGGCTGGCACATTTTTTCTATATCTTCCGCATTATAAACAGAGTGTCGTGGCCATTTACGGAAATTGGGCGTTTTGTAGGCGTCGCGCAGATAACTGAAGACTGCATAGGGTTGCAACCATTCTTTGTTGGCTTCAAAGAAGTCTTTGAAACCTTTGGAGGCCAAAACCTTTTCTCCTTCCTGCCGGAATAGTAAGTTGAAAAACTCCCATTTAGTCTGGTTGACTGCTTCGTAGTCAATGGCAGGCAGGCTGTTCAGCTCCTTTTGCTTTTTGCTAAATTTTGATACGGCTTCTTTATCTTTCAGAGTTCCCATTTGCTTGATATCCGCATACATCGGGTGGAAAGCATAAATGGAAATACTGTTATAGGGGTAAGAGTCGATCCATGCATGAGTCATGGTGGTGTCGTTGACCGGTAAAATCTGAATAACTTTCTGATGGGTGCTCACTGCCCAGTCGATCATACGTTTCAAGTCACCAAAATCACCTACTCCAAAACTTTTCTCCGATTTTAAGGAGAATACAGGTATAGCGATTCCTGCGCCTTTCCAGGCAGGAATGTCGAAATAGGCATACCGGTCGGAGATCACGAGCGTTTCGTTTGTCTTCAGTTCCGGGTCTGCCAGATAACGGTTGGGGTTTTTCTCCCAGCAGTCCGCTTTCTTTTCTTGTTTGTTGTAGAGGATGAATTTGTATTCCAGCGGGTATTTTAGTTTGCTGGCATCCAGCTCTATCTGCCACTCCGGGAAATTGGCATCACTCATTAGAACCGCTTTCTCCGGGTCCCAGTGGCCTAATGATTTCTGGTTACCACAGATCGCCAGACAATAATCTTTATTGATATGTGGAGCATAGGCTTTGATAACCAGTCCCTTTTTATAACTTTGCGGGATACTCTCTCTCTCGGGATGTGCCAGTAAAGCTTCTGTAAAAGCTGAACTATACAGATACGATTGTTCCGGGATGTTTTTCCAGCAATCATTGATTCTGTATATCTTCTTGGAAGTGCCCGATAGGCAAATAGATCTCGGAAAACTGTCCCATTCCCTGCGGATAACTATTCCGTTTTGTTCTATCTGATAGTTATAATTGATAATCATCCCTTCATGCGGGATTTCAAGCTCAACTTCTGCCGTCCAATAGATACCATCAGTGGTGTGTAAAGGAATTGATTCCGGAAATAAGCCGGAAATCCTTACTTCTTCTCCCCAGTTGGTGCGGTATTCAATATTAAATGATAGAATCATATATATTAGATTTTAATTGTATATGTAAGACACTGCAAGTATAAGACATTTTTTTGAATAAAAAATAAAAGGAGCCGCACCGGACTCCTTTTAATCTTTTGTTTATATATTAATTAACATACGTAGGACTATTATCCACACCTGGAAGCACCGCAAGTTGTACAAATCAGACAGCCTTCCTGATAAACCAATGTCTCATTACCGCAGTTCGGGCATTTCTTACCTTTGGCTTCTGTTCCATCCTGAATATACTTCTTCAATGCACGTTCCACACCGTTTTTCCAAGTGTTGATACTTTCACTGTTTAATTGGAGAGAGCCAACCAGTTTGATAACCTGTTCAATCGGCATCCGGTAGCGAAGCACGCCGGAAATCAATTTTGCATAGTTCCAGTATTCTTTGTTGAACTTCTCTGACAATCCTTCAATGGTCGTCTTATATCCGCGTTTGTTCTCGAATTGGAAGTCGTAACGTTTGGTACCGTCTTCATCTACATTTTTGATGATACGTCCGCAAGTCACGCTCTTAGGCAACAAGATACCTTCATCATCATCTTGCAAACCTGTGAATATTTCATAAGGGTGCCCATCTAATAATCCGACAAAAGCTACCCATTTTTCTTTGTTGTTCTGGAAACGGACAACATCTGCTTCCAATATTCTCGGACGTACCTCTACAACCGTAGGCGGTTTGCAAGGAGGAAGGTCTTCTTTCTTTTCCTTATCCGATTTAGTGGAAATCAAAACTCCAGAGCGTGAACCGTCGCGATATACGGTACAGCCTTTACAGCCGGATTTCCATGCTTCTACATACAGACGGTTTACTAAATCCTCGTCTACATCGTTTGGCAGATTGATTGTTACGCTGATGGAGTGGTCTACCCATTTCTGGATTCTTCCCTGCATCTTCACTTTCATCAACCAGTCGACGTCGTTGGAAGTTGCTTTATAATAAGGAGATTTGGCAACCAGTTCGTCAATTTCTTCTTGAGAGTAGCGTCTGGCCGGATCGTATCCGTTAGCTTCCATCCAGGTCACAAACTTATGATGGAATACGATATACTCTTCGAATGCATCTCCTGTTTCGTCTACAAAATCTACATGTACATTCGTATCGTTCGGGTTTACCTTTCTTCTGCGTTTGTAAACAGGCAGGAATACAGGTTCAATACCCGAAGTAGTCTGTGTCATTAAACTGGTCGTTCCGGTTGGAGCAATTGTCAGGCAGGCAATGTTACGGCGACCGTATTTCTTCATATCCTCATACAGTTTCGGGTCGGCTGCTGCCAAACGTTGGATGAACGGATTGTTCTGTTCACGTTCGCTATTGTATATTTCGAAAGCACCACGTTCTTTGGCCATTTCCACTGAAGAACGGTATGCGCCGAGGGCGACTGTCTTGTGTACTTTTTCAGAGAATTCTGTCGCTTCTTCCGTTCCGTAACGCAATCCCAATGCAGCAAGCATGTCACCTTCTGCAGTGATACCTACACCAGTACGGCGACCTTGTCCGCTCTTCTTGTAGATTTTCTCCCAAAGTGCGCGTTCTGCATGTTTTACTTCTTCATTTTCCGGATCTTCGTCAATCTTGGTCATGATACGTTCGATCTTCTCGAGTTCGAGGTCGATGATATCGTCCATGATCCGTTGAGCAAGAGCCACGTGTTTCTGGAACAGATCAAAATCAAAAGATGCATCCGGTTTGAACGGATTCACTACATAGGAATATAGATTGATAGCCAATAGACGGCATGAATCGTAAGGACATAGAGGAATTTCTCCGCATGGGTTGGTAGATACAGTTCTGTAACCCAGATCTGCATAACAATCAGGCACAGACTCACGGATAATCGTATCCCAGAATAAAACTCCCGGTTCTGCCGATTTCCATGCATTATGAACGATTTTCTTCCACAAGGTGGAAGCGTTGATTTCTTTGGTAAATGTCGGGTTGACAGAGTCAATAGGATATTGCTGTACATACGGCTTTTCGTCTACGGCAGCCTGCATGAAAGCATCGTCCAGCTTGACAGAAACATTGGCTCCTGTCACTTTACCTTCAGTCATCTTGGCATCGATAAATGCTTCAGAATCCGGATGCTTGATGGATACACTCAACATCAGTGCACCACGACGTCCGTCTTGAGCAACCTCACGAGTGGAATTCGAATAACGCTCCATAAACGGAACAAGACCGGTAGAAGTCAGTGCCGAGTTTTTAACGGGAGAACCTTTCGGACGGATGTGTGATAAGTCGTGACCTACACCACCGCGTCTTTTCATCAGTTGTACCTGTTCTTCGTCGATTTTGATAATAGCACCGTAAGAGTCGGCTGCGCCATCCACTCCGATAACGAAGCAATTGGATAGTGAAGCAACCTGATAGTCGTTACCGATTCCTGTCATCGGGCTACCTTGGGGGACGATGTACTTGAAGTGATCTAATAAATCATACAGTTCTTTTGCTGTCAACGCATTCGGATACTTTGATTCTACGCGTGCCACTTCATTTGCAATTCTCCAATGCATGTCTTCCGGAGATTTTTCATAGATATTACCGAAAGAATCCTTTACTGCGTATTTGTTTACCCAAACCCTTGCAGCAAGCTCGTCGCCTTGAAAATATCGTAAAGATTCTTCGTAGGCTTCGTCATAAGAATAAATTTGTTTTTCCACGATCCAATGTGTCTTAGATTTTATTATTTAATAAGTAATGTGTAGAAGTTTACTTATCAGTAACAAATGTGGCTGCAAAGCTAAGAATGTTTTTTTATCTATCAAAATAAAAATGCAACATTTTATCAACAGGTTGCAAGTTTTCCATTTGTCTATGCTAAGTGTTTGATAAACAGTTAAAATTGAATTTTGTTCAAAGGTTAAAGTTCTCCAAAAAGAAAACTATTCTATTCTGTTAGTGTGGTAGAATATTTTTTTCTTTTTATATCTTTGCAAAAAAAAGATATGTTTGAAACCGTAAAGAACAGAAGAACTATCCGGAAATATCTGCCTAAAGATATAAATCCTAGTTTGTTAAATGATTTGCTCGAAACCTCTTTCCGTGCTTCTACGATGGGGGGAATGCAACTTTATAGTGTAATTGTGACTCTTGATGCAGAAATGAAGGAGAAACTTTCGCCTGCTCATTTCAATCAGCCTATGGTAAAAAATGCACCGGTCGTATTGACTTTTTGTGCTGATTTCCGTCGTTTCAGTAAATGGTGTGAACAACGGAAAGCTGTGCCGGGCTATGATAATTTAATGTCTTTTATGAATGCGTCTATGGATACTTTGCTCGTTGCGCAGACTTTCTGTACACTGGCGGAAGAAGTAGGACTCGGCATTTGTTATCTGGGGACTACCACTTATAATCCTCAAATGATTATCGATACTCTCCAACTGCCTGAATTGGTATTCCCTCTCACAACAATAACGGTAGGCTATCCGGATGGTATTCCCGCCCAAGTCGACCGTCTACCTTTGGAAGCTGCTGTGCATGACGAAAAATATCACGACTATACACAGGAAGAGATAGATAAACTCTATGCCTACAAAGAATCGTTGCCGGAAAATAAGCAGTTCATCGAGGAAAATAAAAAAGAAACATTGGCTCAGGTTTTCACGGATGTGCGTTATACAAAGAAAGATAATGAATTTATGTCTGAAAACTTGTTGAAAGTACTCCGCCAACAAGGGTTCTTAAAATAAGTATTAGGTATAAAGTATTAAGTATTGCCGTACTGATGTGAAACTGCATTATAAATGCGTGTTTGCACGGACAATACTTAATACTTTATACCTAATACTTGATTCTAGTTTCTCTTCTTCAGTAACGACTCTATTTCCTGTACTTCTGCATTAAAGCTCTTGTCTACCTCCAATTGTCCTTTTACGGTTTTGCAGGCGTGAAGTACGGTTGCATGGTCTTTGTTACCAATGAACTTACCTATCTTAGAAGTTGAAAAGTCTGTGTGGTTTTTAGCCAGATACATGGCGATCTGTCGTGCTTGGACGACTTCTCTTTTTCTGGATTTTGTATGTATGGCAGACGGCTCCAGGTCGAAATGTTTGCATACCACTTTGAGAATATCATCAATAGTGACAGCTTTCGTTTCATTGTGAACCACGCCATGTACAATGTGTTGTGCCAAATCCAGGTCTATTTCCTTGTTGAAAATAGTAGAACGGGCCATGATGGCGATGACGATACCTTCCAAATCACGTACACTTTCATTCACATTTTCAGCAATATAGTCGATCACTTCTGCCGGGAATTGTAACCCGTCGCGGTGTATCTTGTTGCGTAGAATGTTTTTGCGAAGTTCTACGGTCGGTTTTTCCAGCTCGGCTACCATACCCCATTTGAAACGGGTCAGGAGGCGCTCTTCGATACCCTGCAATAATACAGGAGCACGGTCCGAAGTCAATATGAGCTGTTTACCATTCTGGTGTAAATGATTGAAGATATGGAAGAAGTTGTTTTGAGTCTTGGTGACACCGGCAAACTCCTGAATATCATCAATGATTAATACATCAATCGTCTGATAAAAATTAATAAAGTCGTTGGTCGTGTTATTACGTACAGAATCCGTATATTGTACCTGGAACAAATGTGCCGAAACGTACAATACTCTTTTCTCTGGATAAATTTCTTTGATTTTCGTGCCTATTGCGTTTGCCAGGTGTGTCTTTCCCACTCCGGATGCTCCATAAAGGAATAACGGGTTGAAAGCGGTCCCTCCTGGTTTTTGCGCTACAGCTTCTGCTACACTTCTTGAAAGTTTATTGCTGTATCCTTCAATGAAGTTCTCAAAATTATAATTGGGATTCAAATGCGGGTCCAGATCTTGAACGGCAGGAGCCTGTAAGAAGCTGGGAGCTTTGTTGCCTCCGATTATACTTTTAGGGGGAACAGCTGTAGAACGATTGCTTGCTTCGAGATTCACGGTTTGATTCGGAATCGAAGTCTTGTCCACCATGACGTTGTACATCAACTTGGTGCCTTCGCCAATGACCTTATATAATGTCTTGCGTATTAGATCTACGAATCTCTCTTCCAGGATTTCATAGAAAAACTGGCTCGGGATCTGTAAGATCAAAGTTTTGTCCTCATATTTCAACGGGACAATAGGGGCAAACCAAGTATTATATGTCGTCTCTGGAACATTGTCTTTAATTACTTCG
>OJQS01000798.1_pt1 | contig 7180 bp, 6 predicted proteins | sample 1598761 | NCBI WGS metagenome assembly OJQS01 (sample SAMN03922516, study PRJEB24848) | human gut metagenome | isolation source: stool sample | host: Homo sapiens | place: Germany | collected 2010-02 | reverse complement strand
ATCCAATGTGGGTAAGTCATCCCTGATCAATGCGCTGATGAACCGAAAATCGTATGCCCGGATCTCTGCCACACCGGGAAAGACACAGACGATTAATTTTTATAATATCAACGAGGAACTTTATCTGGTGGATCTGCCGGGATACGGATATGCGAAGGTTTCCGAAAAAGAAAAGATCCAGTGGGGAAATCTGATCGAGCGGTATCTGCATACATCAAAACAGTTGAAAGCAGTCTTTCTTCTGATCGACATCCGGCATGACCCTTCGGCAAATGACAAGATGATGTATCAGTGGATCGTCGATCAGGGATTTCAGCCGATCATCATTGCTACAAAGCTGGATAAATTAAAACGCAGTCAGGTGCAGAAGCATGTGAAGATGTTAAAAACAGGTCTGAATCTGCTTCCGGGAACAAAAGTAATCCCGTTTTCTTCGGTTACAAAGCAGGGAAGAGACGAAATCTGGGATCTGGCTGAGCGGGAATATCTGTTTCCGGAAAGATTTTTGGAGGATGAAACGAAAGAATAATTTCGGAGAATGATAGAGTAAACAGGAAAAGCACGATGCGGGAAGGAGATTTTTATGGAGCGAAAGAGACCTTACTGGCAAGTGGCGGTAAGTCTTATGTTCAGTATACTGGCAACGGCTGCGTTTATTATCCTGGGCGTAAAAGCAATCGGATTTCTCATGCCGTTCGTTGTGGGCTGGATCATTTCTGCCATTGCGACACCTCTGGTGAACTGGCTGGAAAAGCGATTGAAGATCGTAAAGAAGCTGGGAACAGCAATGATTGTTATCATGGTCATTGGGCTGATCGTTTTAGTGGGATATTTTGCAGTCAGCAGGATTGCAGCGGAAGTGACAGATCTGATTCAGAACTTTCCGGATATTTATGCACAGCTGGAAGAGGGGATGCGTGAGATTGGAAATACCTTATCCGGTGCGTTCAGCAGGCTTCCCCGGGGAGTGCAGAATGGGTGGACAACGATAGTGGAGAATCTGGATACTTATATGGGGAATCTTGTTTCGAAAATCAGCGAGCCGACGGTGACGGCTGCGGGAAATTTTGCAAAAAGACTTCCGTCCTATCTGATTTCTTTCATTGTTGCGATACTGGCAGCTTACTTTTTTACAATCCAGAGAGAAGAAGTGATCGCATGGTTTCATAAAATCGCACCGCCGTCTGTGGAAAAGAGGATGATCCTGGTGATGGATAATCTGAAATATGCAGTAGGCGGATATTTCAAGGCGCAGTTTAAGATCATGGGTATTGTTTTTTTGATCCTGTTTGCCGGATTTCTTGTGCTTGGAATTCATTATGCGGTTTTGGTTGCATTTTTGATTTCATTTTTGGATTTTCTGCCATTTTTTGGAACGGGAACTGCGTTGATCCCATGGGCAATTTACTCCGTATTTATCGGTGAATATAAAATTACAGCCGGTCTGGTGATCATCTATGCAGTTTCCCAGGTAGTGCGTCAGCTTTTGCAGCCAAAGCTGGTAGGTGACAGCATGGGAATGAATCCGCTGGTGACACTGCTGCTTTTATATGTGGGATATAAGATCAAGGGAGTCTTTGGTATGATTCTGGCAGTTCCGTTGGGACTGGTATTGATCAATATGTGTCAGGCTGGTGCATTTGATTATATTCTGGATGACGTGAAGATTCTGGTTGAAGGGATACTGGGACTTCGCGAAGAGCTTCCTCAAGGGCAAAAAGAAAATTCAGATAACACTTGATTCCAAGAATGAGAGTGTTTATAATATCAACAGAAACAAAAAAGGGGTGCTTGCAGAAAGCAGGCTGAGAGAAAGCTGGATCGCTTAAAACCCGTAACCTGATTTGGATAATGCCAACGTAGGGATATACAGAGAAAGTGATAGGATCTGAGAAGAAAAATTGCTGCTGTAATGCGTTTGCGTTGCAGCAGCTTTTTGCATACTCCGCGGCGGGCATGGAAAGGAATGCATATGAGAAACTATACAACACAGATGGAAGCAGCGAGAAAACAGATTGTGACAAAAGAACTGGAGATCGTGGCACAAAAAGAACATATGACGACCGAAGAGCTGATGCCGCTGGTGGCAGAAGGAAAGGTTGTCATCTGTGCCAACAAAAATCACACCTGTATTGATCCGGAAGGAATCGGTTCGATGCTGCGTACAAAGATCAATGTAAATCTGGGAGTTTCAAGAGACTGTAAAGATTACGATGTGGAGATGCAGAAGGTGATGCAGGCAGTTGAGATGGGCGCACATGCCATCATGGATCTGTCTTCTCATGGAAATACAATTCCATTTCGAAGAAAGCTGACCAGTGAGTGTCCGGCGCTGATCGGTACTGTTCCAATCTATGATTCCGTGATCCACTATCAAAGGGATCTGGATACGCTGACTGCCAGAGATTTTATCGATGTGGTCCGTCTTCACGCACAGGATGGAGTGGATTTTGTGACACTGCACTGTGGCATTACGCGTAAAACAATCGAGCAGATTCGGCAGCATAAGCGAAAAATGAACATCGTATCCAGAGGTGGTTCTCTTGTATTTGCGTGGATGTGTATGACAGGGGAAGAAAATCCATTTTATGAATATTATGATGAGATTCTGGATATTTGTCGGGAATATGATGTGACGGTTTCACTCGGTGACGCATGCAGACCAGGATGTCTTGCAGATGCAACGGACGTCTGCCAGATCGAGGAGCTGGTGCGTCTGGGCGAACTGACCAGGCGGGCATGGGAGAAGGATGTTCAGGTGATGGTGGAAGGTCCGGGACATATGCCTCTGGATCAGATCGAGGCAAATATGAAAGTGCAGCAGTCCATTTGTCAGGGAGCGCCGTTTTATGTATTGGGACCACTTGTGACAGATATTGCTCCGGGATATGACCATATTACTTCTGCGATTGGCGGAGCCGTGGCAGCATCGGCAGGAGCGGCATTTTTGTGCTATGTGACACCGGCAGAGCATCTGGCTCTTCCGAATCTGGAAGATGTAAAACAGGGAATCATGGCGTCTAAGATTGCGGCACATGCGGCAGATATTGCAAAAGGAGTGCGGGGAGCAAGACAGGCAGATGACAGGATGGCACAAGCCAGAAGAAATCTGGACTGGGAAGCACAGTGGGAGTGTGCCATGGATCCGGAGACGGCAAAACGGATCTGGAATGAGAGAAAGCCTGAACATGAGGATACTTGTTCCATGTGCGGAAAATTCTGTGCGGTGCGAAGTATGAACAAGGCACTTGCAGGCGAACATATTGATATTTTATAGAAACAGAATAATCAGAAAAACCAGGCAGGATATGTTCCCGTAAAAAGGAAGGCATCCTGCCTGGTTTTTATTTTGAAGCTATTGTGTCTTCTCTGCGTATTCAGCAGCAAGTGTATCAAATTCTTCTGCGTGAGTCGGATACCAGACGTCAAAGGTACTGTCTGCTGCGGCAATTCGTTTTCCGAGAGCTGCGAAAAATTCCGGGATTACAGTCTCCAGAAGAACACCTTTTTCGATGCCCAGATGTGCTCCAGGTTCTTCGCTGTCTCCGTTTACAAATAATTTGAATGCAGGTTCCATTTTTCCATCCACCCGTTTGGAGTGTCCGACAAGACCGATACTTCCCGCCTGATGGCTTCCGCAGCCGGAAGGACATCCGGAAATATGGATACATGGAAGGACTCTGTCGGCGAACTGTTCCTTGCGGACCCGCTGAATGCAGGACTCTAACAGTGCATAGGAATTGCGCAGTCCGTGTTGGCAGATTGGAACGCCAATGCAGCTGACACTGCTTTCAAATAAAGAAGCAGCTCCGTCTTTTGTGGCTTCTAACACAGCAGGTACTTCTTTTGCAGTCAGATTGATGATATACAAGGTGCCGTCCGGTGAGATCCGAAGCTCGGTTTCCGGCATCTCTTTGATCACGGCATACAGTTCAGACGGTTTTTGAGGTGCAAGCCGTCCGCCCAGCGGATGATAAGAAACCGTGTACAGGCCGTTCTGTTTCTGTGGGAGTACCCGTTTTTCTGTCAGAAGTGCTTCGGACAGAGTGCCGTCAGCAGATTTGGAAATCGGATGGACTGGTTCTACAGGCCATGGAGTCATTTCTTTTTGCGCGTCTTCCACAAACTGGAGGAAATAGTTCCGGATTTTTTCTTCGCCAAGGGTATCCTGCAGATAGCGGGTTCTGGATTTTGCGCGGGACTCATAATTGCCGTATGTGGTAAAGAGACGGATCATGGCATGGACGTAAAGGGAAACCTCGTTTGGATCTGCATTGTCTGTAATATGAACACCAAGCTTTGGATTTGGTCCAAGTCCGCCGGCACAGTAAACGGAAAATGTCCCGTTTTCTTTGGCTACAAATCCAAGGTCGCGGAATGTGGCATGAACTTCATTCGCCGGGGTATTGGAAAAACCGACTTTCAGTTTTCTGGGCATGTGAAGTCCCGGCATCTTGGTCAGGAGATATTCTCCGGCAGCCTTTGCATAAGGAAACACATCAAATGTCTCATCCACAGCGGTACCAGTCAGAGGACTTGCCATGACATTACGCGGGTTGTCGCCTCCGCCGCCGTGTGTGATGATGCCGACTTTTAAGGCATCACGAACAAGCTGCGGAACAGAGTCTGCAGACAAATCGTGAAACTGGATGGTCTGGCAGGTAGTCAGTTTGAGCAGAGGAATCTGATGTTCAGAAATTTTGTCTGCAAGGAATTTTAATTTCTCTTTTGTAATATGACCGCCCGGAAGACGAAGACGCAGCATATATCCTTGTTCCTTCTGTGCATAGCTTCCAAAGCCTCCGGAGATGCCTTTGAAGGTCTGGCGGTCAATCTCTCCATTTTCGAAAGCATGTATGTTTTCATCAAATCTTGTGATATTATCTTCAAATTGCTGTAATAAATCTTTTGAAAGCATGGTAAATGCTCCTTTCTTTTTGATGGGTTTAGAAACTCTGTACTAAGTATAATAAACGGGGAAAGAGAGTACAAGGGGAATTTGGAGATTGGTCTTGATTTTCTTTACGGATATTTAAATATGGAACAGTAACGAGAATAAAGATAGATTTCCACACTCCCTGTTGTTATAATAAAGACAAAACGAAAACAGGGGAAATAGACATGGATACAATTTTGATCATAGAGGATGACGCAGATCTCAGGGAAGGGCTGGAGTATACATTGAGTGGGGAAGGCTATCAGATCCTGACAGCGGAAAATGCAGAAAGAGGACGAAAGCTATGGAAGACATCTTCCTGCGATCTGATTCTGTTAGACTGTAATCTTCCGGATGGAAATGGCTTTTCGCTGTGCAGTGAGATTCGGAAAAGCAGTGATGTGTTCATTCTGATGCTGACGGCGAGGGATACGGAACTGGATGAGGTGAAAGCACTGGAAATGGGAGTGGATGATTATATGTCAAAACCATTTTCTATCGCGGTGCTGAAAGCGCGGATCAAAAAGCTGCTCTCCAGAAAGAGTGAAAAACAGTGGATCAGCTCCAATGGAATCCGTCTGGACAAAAGCAGCTGTCAGGTGATCTGCAAGGAAGAAGTGCTGGAGCTGAGTAAGATCGAGTACAAACTGCTTTTGTATTTTCTGGAAAATCCGGGACAGATATTGTCAAAGGAACAGATTTTAGAGCGGATCTGGGACAAAGGCGGAAAGTTTGTGGATGAGAATACCGTTTCCGTCAATATTCGGAGACTTCGCAGAAAGATCGAGGCAGATCCGCAGAATCCGCAGTGGATCCAGACGGTTCACGGACTTGGATATATCTGGAGAGAAGAGGAGAAACGATAAAGGTATGGAATCGATCATAACAGGAATTCTATCAGCAGGATGTGTGTCCGGTGTTTTGTTTGGGATGTATGAGTATCGCAGGCGGAAAAAACTATACCGGGAGACAGATCGGATGCTGGAATCTATTCTGGAGGGAGATCCGATCCTTGTTTCGGATCTGAAGGAAGGCGAAGTGTCAGCTCTTTCCGGGAAAATCCGCAAAATCCAGGAAATGCAGGAGATGTCTGTATCTCAGGCAGAAGAGGAAAAAGAGCAGGTGAAAAGTCTGATCTCCAATATGTCTCATCAGCTGAAAACACCGCTTGCCAATATCCGGATGTACGAAGAAATCTTGAGGGAAGAAAACCAGGACGCGGAGACAAGAGAAAAGTTTCTGGCAAAAATGCAGACGCAGAGTGAAAAACTGGAATGGATCTTAAATTCTCTGTTTAAAATGGTGAAGCTGGAACAGAATGTCATGGTCTTTGAGGTTTCGATGTGCCCGATTCGAAAGACCATTCTGGATGCGGTGAATCTGGTGTATGAAAAGGCTGCCAGGAAACAGATTCCGATCAAAACAGGGTATATCCCGGATCTGTTTCTTTATCACAATGCAAAGTGGACGTCAGAAGTGTTTGCAAATCTGTTGGAAAACGCAGTGAAATATACCAGTGAGGGCGGAGCAATTCAGATTGATCTTAAGCAGTATGAAATGTACGCAGAAATCCGGATCACAGATACAGGAATCGGAATCCGAAAAGAAGAGATGCCGCGGATTTTTCAGAGATTCTATCGGAGTAAAGATGTAGAAAATCTGGAAGGAAGCGGGATCGGTCTTTATTTGTCCAGGCTGATCGCGGAGAAGGAAAAGGGATACATTCAGGTGGAATCTGTCTATGGAAAGGGAAGCTGCTTTTCGGTATTTCTGCGGATGGAAAAATGACAATTTTGTAAGAACTTTCTTTTCTGCTGTAGGATTTTTGTAAGATGGGGCTGTTACACTGATGGTATCAAAGAGAAAAGGAGAACTGGAAGAGAATGAAGATTTTAGAAGTACAGCATGTGGTGAAAACATATGGTTCCCATCAAAATCAGGTAACGGCACTTTCCGATGTCAGCTTGGCTGCAGAACAGGGAGAAGATATTGCAATCGTAGGAACGAGCGGTTCCGGAAAAAGTACATTGTTGAATCTGCTTGGAGGTCTGGATGTTCCGACAGAAGGAAAGATCAGCATCAGGGGGCATGATATCGGAAGTCTGATCAGAAAGGAACAGACGATTTTTAGGAGACGCAATATTGGATTTGTGTTTCAGAATTACAGTCTGATGCCGGTGCTCAATGTGTGTGCGACTTGTTGTCGTACAAACTCTAATGTGGGATAAATCCTGTATTAGAACT
>OJQS01000785.1_pt1 | contig 7290 bp, 10 predicted proteins | sample 1598761 | NCBI WGS metagenome assembly OJQS01 (sample SAMN03922516, study PRJEB24848) | human gut metagenome | isolation source: stool sample | host: Homo sapiens | place: Germany | collected 2010-02 | reverse complement strand
GTTCTCTTTCTAATATTCTTCCTCATTAAAGAAATCAATTAGCATTGATTTTCAATTTATTGTATAAATTACATCGTCGTTTAGCCAAATAAACTGCGCCATTAGAGACGGTCTGAGGCGATAGAAAGAATGGGCGGACAAACAAATTATTAGTTGGTATAACACTACAGCATTTAGAGTCCTATTCCATGATAAGCATTAAATAGGAATATAATTGACGTTTTTATCATATTTTAGCGAGCCAAGGCTATATATCGCCTGTTCTATCAAGTATATTCTCTGAATTATTAGTATCTTTGCCTCTATATTTGAAAAAATTCATTGGATATAGAGCATAAATTACTGAATCGAATCAAAGTCGTCCTCGCGGAGAAAGATAAGAGCAATAAATGGCTCTCCGAACAATTGGATAAAGATCCTGCCATACTACTATGATTTTTGCAAATTATTTATGATAAAATAGGTTTATATCTCTCATTTCTTTTGATGACCGCAAACATCCTCGCCACGATTTTTGCTCGTAGGGCATTGATTACGGACATCTTGTTTTTGCCTTCGGCAACTTTTCTTTCGTAATACTTCTTCAACTCACCTCCAATCCGGTGCGTTACAGCCACGGCAGCCAAATGCAGCAATCTTTTCATCACCTTGTCTGCCCGGTGTGATACCCTTGCTTTCGAGTGTTGGGAACTTCCGGAAGAATAAGAGAAAGGTGCTACTCCGGCATAACAGTTGAACTTCCTCGGATCATCAAAACGTGTAAAGGCTTCCGTTGCGATTATCATGTTGGTTGCCACCACACGCCCCACGCCATCTATGGACATCAACAGTTCCCTCTGCCTGAATAGTACCGGACAAGAAGCTATCACTTCATCCATTTCGTCAGTAATGGACTGTATGGCTTCCTCCAAGTCGTCCATCAATGCCTGCAAACGCTTCATCTTGCGTTCATACAGGGATTTGGGCATATACTCCTTTTGGTCTTTCATCTGTCCTTTATATTTGGCAAAATCCGTCACATACAAGGTGCGTTCGGATTCAAGCTGTTTCAATCTTTCAATATCCTCCGTGGGACGTTCGTAATAGCGCACTTTGTCTTGAAAACGGCTGGCATAAATGGCGATACGCTTGGCATCCACCTTGTCACTCTTTCCCCGTTGTACACCGGAAGAGTATTTGATTTCCGCTGCATTTTCAAGCCATAGCCTACATTCTACTGCTTTGCAGGCACAAGCCAAAGGGAACGTGTACTGCCCCGTATGCTCCGCACAGACAAGCATTTGACCGCTTGCTATCCCATAATCCTCTTCCAAATGATGCAGCAACGACATGATCGCGCCTTGATGGTTGCTTGTTTCTTCTTCATGTACAACCTTTCCCTCAAACATTACGCAGAAGTTCAGCTTCTTTTTCAACACGTCCACACCGATAAAATAAAAATTTTCCATTCTTTTGTCTTTTACTGATTGAAGAAAGAAAGGGCTTGAACTTAACCCAATTACCTTAACAATGGATGCTAACCTACTATCTGGGTCTGGATTCAAACAAGCAGGAAGTCCGCTTATGGCAATGAAGCTCGCAAACTTCTTAATTCTAACTGGTTCACTTTCTGCATTCTTTCTTTGTATCACAAATTTATCCTTTCTATTTTATCTGTAATCTTCAGATGCAAATCTAAGGTAATATTCAAATGGGTTACAAACACAACTCAGCCTAATGTGGAGACGCTAATTCAAATATCCAAAGTATTGGGTGTCACTGTGGATGAATTATTGAGGACGGAATAATAAGTTGATGGAAACAGAGAAATTATATAAGTATCTTGATTTCAATGATGGAGTGATGATGTTGCATTATAGTAATCTTCAATTTACCAATGCTACGCAGTTGAACGACCCGTTTGACTGCCACCCATCGTTAATTGATTTCTCCAATGTTCCGAAAGAAGCATGTGGAGGATGGACTCCGGAAATAATTGAAGAATTAAGAAGAGATCCATTTCGTAGAACCAGAGAAGAGGTGTGGATATGTAGCCTTTCCAAGATACATGATTCAATCTTGATGTGGAGCTATTACGTAAGCATAAAGGTGTCTGCATCGGTTTGGACATGGAGAAAGTTCGAAAATACCTTTTTTGCATGTATGGCGGAATTATGATTGGTTGTTCCGAAGTGGAAGTCCAATATAAAGATATTGTAGAGAAGCCTGATTATTTCAGGGATGCAAAAGATTTCTTCCATTATCAATTATCCACAAAGGCAAAGGCTTGGGAGCATGAACAAGAGGTCAGGCTATTTATTTTAGACCCTAGTCCTACATATATGGCATTATTACCTGGTCAGAATGATGATAAAGGTCCGATTGCTTGGAAGGAAGTACGAGCTTTTCCTAAAATCGGAGGAGAGTGTTTCGAGTCCGTTTATTTGGGAATCAATATGAATGCAGATGAGAGATCAAAAATAATAAGTGTTGTCCAGAAACTGAATTCAGACATTAAGATTTACCAAATGGGGATTGATGCAAATGCTTTTAAATTAAATACAGAACTGATAAAATAATAGAATGGCTAAGAAACAGAATAAACCGGTAAAGGAAGAGACCCTTGAAACGATACTTTTCAACTGTCGTAACAGTCTGCGTGGGCGTGCAGCCATGACAGATAAACGCGACTTGCTGTTGACTCTTGTATTCCTGAAATTCATAGGAGAACGGTTCAAACAGCAAAAGGAGAAGATCAGGTATGAAATAGTGGAAGTGCAGGGCATTGATGATAAGGATTTCATTGAGTTGCAACTTTCGCGCCCCAACCAATATATGTAGGACGGAGTGTTTTTCCTAACGGATGAAACATTTTGGGACAAGTTGATTCTTACCTTGCCTACTGGTATGGCCATAAAATCGTTGGACGACAACGAGCCTAAGCTGAAAAATGCCCTTCCGCAGCAGATTTTCACAAAAACAGCTCTTGAACCGGGCGTTTTGAAAAGCGTTGTGGATGAAATAAACAAGATAGATCCTCAGAAATTTAATGACCATGACCTCATAGGACGTGTATATGAGTCTTTTTTACAGGCTTTCTCAATCAACGCAGACAAAGAGGAAGGGGAATTTTACACTCCGCATTCTATCGTAGAGCTTATCGCGTCCCTTATAGAACCTTTTGATGGGACGGTCTATGACCCTTGCTGTGGTTCCGGCGGTATGTTCGTTCAAGCTGCAATATTCATAGAGGCTCACGGCGGAAATACTAAAGCTGTCAATGTGTATGGGCAGGAATCCGAACCGGCCACCTATCGCCTTGCAAAGATGAATTTAGCTATCCGAGGCATCTCTTACCATTTGGGGGATAGAGCCGTGTCCACTTTCTCTGATGACCAGCATAAGGAACTCAAGTTTGATAACACCATGGCTAACCCATTAAAGAAATATGCCGAATATGGAGGTTTTGAGACTGATCCTCGATGGCAAGGCTATGGAGTCCCTCCGACAAGTAATGCCAACTATGCGTGGATTCTTCATATCCTAAATAAACTGAATGTCAGTTGCGGAATTGCAGGATTCCTGCTTGCCAATGGTGCTTTGGGTGATAATGATACGCAGGGAATACGCAAACAGCTAATCGAAAGCGACAAAGTAGAAGCGATTATCGTTTCGCCGCGAAATATGTTCTATTCTACCGATATATCATCTGTCACCCTTTGAATTTTGAACAATAACAAGAAAGGCGGTCCATGGCATGGCAGACAACTTCGCAATCGTACGGGTGAGATTCTGTTCATCGATTTGCGAATCTGGAACAGTAATATATACGAAAAGAAATATGTCCGTCTGGCAGAAGCGGAAATAGACAGAGTGCGTCAAATATACTTCGGTTGGCAAATCGAAAATTTTGCCGAGTATGCCGAGCCAGAATTATACTATGCGGCGCATTGTGACGAAATTCAAAAAAAAGGATATTCTCTCGTACCTTCAGATATAGATCGCGATACGGAAATAGACTATAAGTCCGCTCTTTCCGAGATGAGTGATAAATTTGATGCGCTGAAGAAAAGATGGGATGCAAACGAAACGGAACTTGTAAATGCTTTCAAAATTTTAGGGTATGGAAAAGAATAAAATACAGCATCTCAATATTACAACCGACAAGCTCTTTGATGACATTCGGAACATCATAGAACAAGGTCGGAGACAGGCATACGCAGCAACCAATCAGATTGTGCTACTTACCTATTGGCACATTGGGCGGCGAATCGTGGAGGAAGAGCAGCATGGAAAAGCCCGTGCACAATATGGTACTCGGTTGATTAAAACATTAGCAGAGCAACTAGTACCTAAATACGGTGCGACATTCTGCAAACGAAATTTGGATTACTTCCGCCAATTTTATTTGTGTTTCAATGATTTGGAGCGATTATACAGGTTGCAGACCCTAAGGCCAGAGAGTGGTATGTAAAAGAGGCATCGGAACAGATGTGGAGTGTGAGGACACTCAATCGCAGTATCGGCACGCAATACTATGGTCGCCATATGGCCTGTGTAAGGGAGGGATTAGCATTGCCTGCACCGGACATCGAATCTAACGATCCCTTGGAATATATAAAAGCCCGGTAGTTGCCGAATTCTTGGGATTCCGTAAGGATAGCAAATATGACGAGAGCCAGTTGAAACAAGCCTTAATAGACCATTTGCAACAATTTATCATGGGGCGTGGCTTCGCTTTTGTCGATAGGCAGAAACATATATCAATAGATACAGGTGATTTTTACATAGACCTCGTGTTCTATAACATCAAGCTCAAGCGTTATGTACTGTTTGAATTGAAAACACGTCCTCTTACACATGCGGATGTGGGACAATTGGATATGTATGTGCAGATGTATAATGATCTTTTCCGTAGGACGTTTATAGTACTGCACCTTGTCCTGAAAACGGCTGGTATAGAGGCGATGCGTCTGGCATCTACTTTGTCATTCTTTCTTCGCTGCACACCTGAAGAGTATTTGATTTCAGCAGGGTTCTCAAGCCAAAGCCTACATTCTACAGCTTTACAAGCACAAGCCAAAGGGAACGTATATTGCCCGGTATGCTCTGCACAGACAAGCATTTGACCATTATTTATCCCATAATCCTCTTCCAAATGGCGTAGCAACGACATGATTGCGCTTTGATGGTTGGCTGCTTCTTCTTCATGTACAACCTTTCCCTCAAACATTACGCAGAAGTCCAGCTTCTTTTTAGATACATCCACTCCGATAAAATAAAAATTTTCCATACTTTTGTCTTCACAAATTTTCAGTAAAGAAAGAGCTTGAACTTAACCTAACTACCTTAACAATGGATGTTAATCTACTATCTGGGTTTGGATTCAAACAAGTAAGAAGTCCTCTTATGGCAATGGACCTTAACTCTTCCTAATCGTAATCGGTTCACTTCTTGCTATCTTTCTTTCACAAATTTATTCTTTCTATTTTATCTGTAATCCTCAGATGCAAATCTAAGGTATCGTCAAGGTGAAGCACATCGGAAAGATAAAGGTCGGCGTGAAGAGCCTGCTTTTGCACTCCGATGTGGAACGTGTCATGGCTGAGAGGGACAAACAACCGTGAGCAACCGCCATTACCGGAAAATTATTTCAAAATGATTGTCGTGGAGTTATTCACGGCTGTTTCACGTTGTTCCTTTACCACCATAAACACGGGGACACCTCCGAAAATGTATAACCAGTAAAACATCATCAATATGAGTAAATGCAAGACAGTCACCTTGCGCAAGCGCAAGGTGAAGAACGGGACACAGTATTCTCTGTGTCTGGATTATTATCCCGGCTACCGTGACAACATCACCATGAAAGTGATTACCCGTGAAGCTCTGGGGATTTATATCTTCGCCAAACCTGCCAACCAGCAGGAACGCGATTTCAACGCACGCATGATGAAAAAAGCGGAGATATTGCGTAACCGGCGTTATGAGTCCATCTTCAACGAGAACAACGGCTTCTTTGACAAAGCCAAGATGAAAGGCGATTTCCTTGCCTACTTCAAGGGGGTGGCAGACAGGAAAAATATCACGTGGCAGCACGTCTATAAACATTTCGAGCGGTTCGTGAACGGCAAATGTACCTTTGAGGAGGTGGAACCGCAAGTTCATGGAATATCTGCTTAACCGCCCCACAGTCCATACACACCAACCAAAAGTTGCATATAAATTCCGTAACAGGTTACTGGTCGGCTTTCCGTGCCGTTCTCCACGCCGCCTACCGTGACGGGAAGATTAAAGAGAACCCCAACGGTTTCTTAGACCGCATCGAGAGCATCCCCACCATAAGGGAGCATCTGAGCCAAGAGGAACTGATACGGCTTGCCGAAACGCCCTATGAGGAAGAAGTATTGAAAAGGGCATTCCTTTTCAGCTGCCTGACCGGGCTGAGGAAGAGCGACATCAAGCAGCTCACTTGGCAACAGATACAACCGTACACCAACGGCAAGATGTTTGTGACCACCCGTATGCAAAAGACCAAGCAGATTGTACACAACCCCATCAGTGATGAAGCCTACGGGTTGCTCGGAGAACGGTGCGAGGGGCTTATCTTTGCCGGATTCAAGGACAAGATGCTGCAAGGACCATTGAAACGGTGTCTTTTGGCGGCAGGCATAACCAAGAAGATAACCTTTCACTGCACCTGGCATTCATTCGGAAGCCTGCACGTGGAAATGGGTATGGACATGGCTGTCATCCAAGCTTATCTGGAACACAAGAACATTACCACCACGCAGATTTACTCCAAGATGGCAGCGCAGCAGATGTGTGAGGTCGTGGACAAGATAACCTTGAAACGCAGAGAGGCATAAGGCGATTTGAATATTCAGAGAGAGGTTATTGCTTGGAGCTTTAACCACTCCTTTTATTTTGGGTGGTAACCAATAAGTCCTTAAAGTATGATAATTGAGTATGATTTCGGATATTTGGTGAAAAACATTGAAAAAGAAACCGCTAACCAAGGATAATGAGTAACAATTGAAAGAAGACTATTAAATTTGCGAAAACAGTAACAAGTAACAACCAGATAAGACAATATGGAACCGTCCGTAAAGGACAAATATATCATTTTAGGATTCATCGGCTTTGCCATTCTCTTGATCCCATTTATCGCAACGCTGATTGTTGCCAACAAATTCAATCAGGATACTTTTGTAAGGCTGATTGTCTTTGTATGCAGCAACCTTTTAGGCTGGCTGCTCTACCTGTCTCTTATACACATCTGACGCTGCCGACGACTCCTTACGTGTAGAT
>OJQS01000750.1_pt1 | contig 7606 bp, 9 predicted proteins | sample 1598761 | NCBI WGS metagenome assembly OJQS01 (sample SAMN03922516, study PRJEB24848) | human gut metagenome | isolation source: stool sample | host: Homo sapiens | place: Germany | collected 2010-02 | reverse complement strand
CGTAAAAGTCCTTGACTTCATCACAACGGCGTTTTAATTCGTCCAAATCATCAGCACAGACACGCACCACATAAGAGAGCTTATACATACTTTCTTTTGTCTGGTCTAAGGTGGATTCCAGTTCATTTACGCTGTCTAAAGCGTCCACCACGTTTGTACTGGTTTCACTGTCATTCTGCCATGCGTGGTTGTCCAAATCTTTCAGCTCTTTTTTCTTGTTCCGCACCGTGGAGAGGGCTTTCCGGTTTGTGACAATCTCCACATTCATAGAGGTATCAATGGGAAAAGTAAATTGCTGCTGCTGATAGTAAAAGATTTCCGAGGATGGGAAGTCCAGTTCCCCCACAATGCTGTTGATAGTAAAGTAGGCGGCATAGACCGTCCCGTCTTCCTGTTCGATTTTCAGATACCGCTGGTTTTCCTCTATCAGACAACGGGTGGGTTTGATGAGGTCATAGTATTTCACCAGCGTTTCTTCCTGAAACCGCTTCTTCGGAAGATAATACTCATAATCTTCGTAGGCAGTTCCGGTCTGTCCGTATAAATGCTCAATCAGATAGCCAAAATCGTCCTTGTTAAGCCGCCGGACTTTGAAGCGGCGTGAGATTTTATTCTCCAACAGTTTTTCCATCTTCTGAAACCGCCAGATTTCCTCATTGCTCATGGAAACAAAATCCCCCATGAGTTTGTGGTTGACTTCATGGAGGAAATCGGAAACGGCGGTCTTTGCTTCCCTGCGAAATTGCTTCATGGTGACTTCCTGCTCATTGACAAGCAGCTTGAAGCCGATAAAAAAGCGGTAGTCCACCTGATTTTCCCCTATCATGGAAATGAGGGCTTCGGTCTGTGCGTCAATCTTTGCACAGGCAACGTCCTTTAACTTGCCCGTCACTTCCTGTTTGGAGCGTTCCTGTGCTGCCCGTATGCTGGATTCGGTGCTGATTTGCAGGGCGTGAATCTTCCCGTCCCTGTTCTGGGCGATAAGCTGCCGGAAGGAATCGTGTACCTGATATTTCTGTTCAGGGCTTAAAAAAGAATAGTTGTAGGGAAGCAGCTCATAGTAAGCGAAGCACTCCCCGTCATGGTTGAATACAAGGTTATTTTCGATATACTTAATCGGATATGCCATAAATATCACTCCTTACTGCCGTGATGGGTTGTGCCGGATATTCCTTTTCCAGCTTCACGGGCTTTCCTGCATAGGTCAGTTTCGGGCGTACCAGATATGCCAGTACGGATTTCAGGAAGCCGTAAGGCTTCTTCCCGTCAAAGGTCTTCTGGCACATGAACCAAGTGAGGGCAAAGGGTACGCCGAAGTATTTCAAAAATGCTCCGTCAATGAACGAAAGAGGAGGGAGGTTCCCCAAGAGCATAACCGCAAACACCGACACCACGAACCACGCCATCTGTGTGAACGTGATGGGGAATGGCAGCTTAAAATCATTGATGGAATAGAGTACCTTTTCCACCGACCAGATACTGGTATAGCTTCGTATTTTTTTCATGTTGTCCGTCCTTTCTAAAAGATGGGGGCAGCAAAAGCCGCCCCTGAATAAAAAAGCCGCCTGCACTTCCCAAAGGAGATACAGACGGGTCTATCGTATGATTTCATATACGCCGTGGTTTGTGACAACAAAGGTTCCCTCCAATTCCATGTCACGCCCATAGGCGGCGTAGTCGATATAGTTTTGTAAGTGTGCCGGAAGTTCTCCGAGCTGTCCGCTTTCTTCCAGATAGCAGCGAGCCACATCCGCCATATCGTCACAGCCGGAATGGCAGATAATATCGTCTTCATGCTCACAGAGTTCTTCGATACTGCCAAAGTAGGATTGTAGCTCTGATAGTTCCTCCTGAATGTACTCCGGTAAGTCCTCCACCATCTCACACAGGCGGTTGACTTCCTCAATGGGGGTATATTCGTCAATCGCAAAAGGCAGCTCATAGTCATGGATGGCGTATTCCTCATATTCATCATTCAAGCCGATACGTTCCTTGACTTCCTCAAAATCCACAGGCGGCGTGAACCATGCCCCTACCAGTTCGCCCTCATTGTATTTGCCTAAGTTGGCAATGTAAATCCGCATTTCTTCCAAGTTCCTCCACCTCCTTTTAGCGGTAAAAAAAGATACCATTGTCCGTAAACAGGTAGTTTTCGCTGGTTTCCAGTTCCCGACCAATGGCAGCGTAGTCGATATGGTTCAACAGGTCTGGATGTACTTCTCCAAATATCTGTACTTCCTGTACTAGATAACGGGCGAGGGATTCCCCGTCCTGTACCGGATAATAGCGTATCTGGTCTTTGTGGTCGATAAATTCTGTAAAGCTGGGAAACCACCGCTTTTGTACCATATCCATTTCATAATAGAGGGGCGTTCCCTGCATTTCCTGTACCATCCGGCAAAGGGCGTTGATTTCCCAGAGCCTTGTGTTGCCCTCCAATGGAAACGGCAGCTCATAGTCTTCAATTTCGATTTCTTCCTCACTCTGAACCCCAAGACGTTCCCTGATTTCTTCAAAATCCACAGGACAGGAAAACCATGCCCCAGGGTATTCCTCAAAATCCTCATGGTAAAACCGTGTGGTGTTCAGGATGTAGATTCTCATTTCCTCAATCTGTATCACGTCCTTTCTCTGTCAGTTTTTTGGGGAGTTACGCTCCCCAAGCCCCTAGTGGACTTCCGCCATGAAGCAATCAGAGCTTGCTCCATAACGGAAGTGTAACAAGGGTTTCCTATGCACCGATAATCTTATTGAACAGTTCCAGTAAGATGTCCTTTACACCGTCCGCATTGAAGACCAGACCAACTGCTACAAGGGACACCACCAGAAAACCGATAAGTTTGGAAAATTCCCTCTTAAATCCGAGGTACAGTCCAATCACCACGATTGCCAGCAGCACAAGGGACTGGGCGTTGGATAAAAACCAGTTGTAAAGATTCTGTCCGAAATTCATAAAAGCTCCTTTCTTTCCTGTAAGCGTTCTTAGGTTCCAAGATTACCGCCGTTAAAGCACCACCTCCTTTGCAGCGGCGGCTTGCTGCTTCAGGATTTTTTCGTGCTTCTCCGTCAGTTTTGCGTGGGTGATGATGTCATGGACAATCTGGGTGTGGTTCATCTTATCCAGACGGAGAGCCAGTTTTAACGTGGGGGCTACCTGATGGGAGAGCCAGTGCAGGGTGCGTTCAAAGGAATACGGTTCCGGTTTGGTTGTCAGTTTCAGACTTCCCCTGTGTTCCCCCATAAACCACGCCCATTCCTCATTGATACGCCAGTCAGAACGGGGCTTTGTATCGTCCCTGTCTACAAACCGGACATAGCGGTTGATGATTTGAAAGGCTGTCCGTTCTGGATTGTCATGTTCTAACAGGTCACGGATGGCGTAAAAGGCACGCTCATTTTTCAGCCGGATTTCAAAGCGGTTCTTTACCTCTGCGTCTGCAATGGGAATATCATGCTTTTTGTACTGCTCATAGTCCTTTTCGTAAATGCAGAAGTATACTTCACTTTGGAGGGAGCCGATATACAGGGTGTTCCCCATACATTCTTTTTCCCCACGCCGTACCAGTTCACCGCTGCGGTAGCTCTTGAAGCTGCGGAAGACCGAGATACATTCCTCATTCCGGCACTTCTCTGTCAGATGGGGAATGTTCAGGATTCCCGTTTTATCATTGATGGCAAGGTCAAGCCGCTTCATCACGCCGTCCTCCATGAGAACATCCATAAAAAATTCATACCAGCTCCGTTCCTGTGCCAGAAGATAGCTTTCAAACTGGCGGCAGCCACGCCCTTTCAGTTCCAGCAGCACCCCTTTTTCCAGTTCCGGCGATACCAGAACGAAAATATCACCCAGATAGTAATGCTCCGTGTAAGAGTAGAATCCGTAGTCTTCATGGATAAAGTAAGGCAGCTTTAGCCGCAGTACGTCTTCCACGATATGCTTCACATCCGTAGTGGGGAAGCGAATCCGCACATAGTCAAAGAGCATTTCAAGGGGAGCGTCTGGATTGAAGCGTTCCAGAGCTTCCGTGATGGCTTCCTGTAATGCTTCGGATGGATGAGCCTTGCCCGTTTCAATATCGCTCAGGTACGGACGGGTGATTCCGGCAGCTAACGCAAGTTTTTGTTGTGAGATACCGTAAACTTCCCGTTTCTCTTTGATGTCCCGTACCCATGTTTCTTCATTCAGTGAAAATCCCTCCTGTCTAAAAAAGCGTATGTCAACTTTCAGAGTCTTGTTGACATACGCCGGATATGGGAAAATCCCTTGTGTACCGAGGGATTCTGCCCTGTTGTTTGGTTGTTGCCTGTCGATTTGTACCCCTCTGTTAGATACGAGGGGTTCCTGCTGGCGTGCCTTGCGGCACACCAGCCACAGCAGGTCAGTCCGTTTCTTCGGCTTTCGCTTCGCACGCCGCCTGCACTCCCTGCCAGCTGTCTATGAGCTTTTTAATTTCTTTGAGGAAATCGTGTCCTTTTGGGACAAGGGGCGTGTAAAACTCCGAGATAACGCTGGTTCCCGCATCCACATAGCCACGCCCTTTTATCTGCTTTAGAAAGAAGTCCTTTGTGGTTTCCCCGAACATCATCCCATAGCCCATTTCCGACATCCGCCCCAGAGCTACACGGAAATTAAACTGGTCACGGATTCCGTCCCCCAGATACTTTGCGTCCGGACGCTGGCAGGCGAGAATCAGGAAGAAACCAGCCTGCCGCCCAAGCATAACGATTTGCTTTAATTTGTTGAGGACAGCGGCGTTTTCCTTTGTGCCGAGCATTTCCATAAATGCTACATATTCATCAAAGATAAGGAAATTTGCAGGAAGCCCCAAGTAAGCGTAGTTTTCCCCTGTCCGGTAATTCTCCATGAGCTTCATGTCTTCGCTGCGTTTCATCATTTCTTCATAGAAACGGTCAATGCAGGCGAGCATATCTTCCTTTTTGTAGTACACATCCGGCATAACCGCCTGTAAATCCGCAAGGTCGGCGTTCTTCGGGTCTAACACGGACAGGACGGCGTTGGTGCGGAGCAGGGCTTCAATAAGGGTCAGGATGAAGTAGGTCTTTCCGCCGCCTGTTCCTCCGGCAATGAGCATATGGGGGAGCTTGTCATACTCCCACCAGACATTTTCCATGAGCCGGAGCCTGCCGTCCTTTGCCTGTACGTCCTCAATGGAGATACGGCTGGCAATGGTATCATAGAGCAGGGTGTACTCCACATAGGAATCCTTTAATTCCTTATCCGTCAGCTCACAGTACAAGCCGCTTTCCAGCTTTTTCTCCAAGTTTAAGAGCTGTTCCTGATATTTACCCAAGGTAATTTCCACACGGATATGGAGCAAACCCTGTTTCATCCGGTAATAGATTTTTGGAAAGTAAGTGATGGTTTCCTTGGAACGGCTGGAAGACAAGTCCTTGAAAAAAGCGTCCTCCTTTCTCTGCTCCGATTCATACCACTTGTTTTCCAACACCATCCTTGCCAGCTTTTGGCGGTGGATGAGCTGCTTTACTTCGTCCCTGCGGTATCGCCAGAACAGAAGAACTGCTGTAAGGCACACCAGCCCTGCCACGCCCATGCTGAATAACAGGTAAGGGATATTTACATCCTGTACTATCTGGGAGAGGGACACTTCCTGCCAGTCGGTTCCGACAATTTGCCGGATATGAAACAGCAGGACAACCAGCAGGAAGACAGGGAACAGGGCGGCAAGGGCAGTATGGAACACAAGGTCTTTATCCGTGGGGCGGATACGTTTTCCACGGGGGAAAAGCTGCTTCATGGGAACAATCCTCCTTTCCATGATTAAAAATAGCCCATATAAAGCAGCGAATATCCTTTCTTGCTGTCTTCCATATGGGCTTGAAATAAAAAAGTATAGCCGGATGACTCCCTGCACAGACATTCCGGCATATAAACTGCCAGATTTTCCGGCGGCTGATAATCTTCTAGGGCTTCGATAAGAAGCTGACCTGCCATCCAGCAGTATTCCGGCAGAGAAACCAGCCGGAAGTCCTGTTCGTATTCTTCATATCCAGTAATTGCGTCCATACTTATTTTTCTGCTGGCGGTTCTTTCTTTGATGATTGCGGATTCATGGCAGCACCTTTTTTCAGAACAATATCATCCGCCTTGATGTACCAGTCCACCTCTGCTCCCTGAAAGGTAGCCGTTGCCACGGTATCTGCCACAGGATTGATAATTTCCACCTCTGCGTTGTAATCGAACTCCTTTAATGGCACGCTGGCAGGGATAGAAACCTGAATCATACGCCCCTGTCCTCTGGATTTTAAGTCATAGGTACGCTCCTTGATTTCTTCTGATACCGAGCCGTCTTCATTCTGGAGGTGAACCTCACGGCGGAGGGCAGAAAATTTCAATGCCCCGAATGTTGCTTCCTTGTCAATCACGATTCCGTTTGCTAATCTCATAGTCTGATGTCCTCCTTTTCCTTACGCTTTTACCATATCATCAGCGTGTAAAATGTAGTTGGTAAAGCCCCTTGTGCCGATTTTATAGCCCTCTGCGGTGATACGGGGATTGATGAGTTTCACACGTTCCTCAAAGTCAAAATGCTTCTCTCCGGCTTCGGCAGGGAGGATAACCACAATATCATCCGCCCTCTGTACGTCTGAATACAGGTTGAAGCTACGGGAGAGTACCGCCATGCGTCCGTTGATTCTTCTTTGTTCTGTTTTGTCTTCTCCGGCAAACTCCAAGTTGCCGAATGTCTTTTCCATGTTGGGGATAACGAATTTTAATTCCATATAGATGTACCTGTCCTTTCTGAATGTTGTGTTTGATGGTTGGTTTCGGGTTCCGGTCTGGAAGCCGGAGGGGAACGCTCCGGCGGTGGTGATTTTTTCGTGGTATCACATCCTTTCTGGCTTTAGGGTAAAAAAATAGACGCTCATTTCTGAACGTCTGAATTGATACACTGGAAAGGCGGAATATCTGCTTTACCCTCTATATTTTTGTATATGTTGTACTTACAAGGTCGCCCCAGAACAAAAAGCCCGTACGACTTACGATAACATTCTCAGGCTTGTAAAAGATCCGGAAGTCTGTGATCCGATTCGTTTCCTGCGTCAGCGTGAAATCGTGCATTACCAGAGATTCGGTGAAAATCTTCGGATCGTGCAGGAACACCTGGACAGCAAAAACTTCTATGCATTCAATCCTGAGTTTGATAAAAATCCGAATTGCGGATGTAAGCGCTCATAAAAAAGCAGGCGGAGTTATGAGGATAACTCTGCCTGACTTTTTATTCGAAAGGGCATTTACTTTTTTCGGGAAGTTTTGTATAATGAAAAACGGTAGTTGCACGACGGGGTGTGGCTCAGTTTGGTTAGAGTGCACGGCTGGGGGCCGTGAGGTCGCAGGTTCGAATCCTGTCACCCCGACTGATCTATTGCGGCGGCGAGCCGAAGTTCGGGCTTGCCCGAGATTTTGGCGGACGCTTGCGATTTCGGAGCGTGCTTTTTGGCACTTCCGGTGATTGCAGAAGTATATTTTTGTTTTGAAGAAGATATCATATACGAGAGATCAATGAGGGATCAGATCTGTCTCTTATACACATCTGACGCTGCCGACGACTCCTTACGTGTAGAT
>OJQS01000736.1_pt1 | contig 7711 bp, 4 predicted proteins | sample 1598761 | NCBI WGS metagenome assembly OJQS01 (sample SAMN03922516, study PRJEB24848) | human gut metagenome | isolation source: stool sample | host: Homo sapiens | place: Germany | collected 2010-02 | reverse complement strand
TACGAGGTAGGAGTCCGTCTCGTGGGCTCGGAGATGTGTATAAGAGACAGGGCGTGGCGTAGGACTGCAAAATGGAATCCTTGGCCTCAAAGAAATGGAGGTGGGTGGTGGTTTCCTCCAGCTTGTACTCGATGTCCATGTACATATCGTACCACGGGGCGTCGGTATAGGTGGTCATCAGCCGCCAGGGCGACATCTCTCCCCATTTGAAGTAGCACCACAGGTTGCCCGAAAACGCCAGCAGCGTGCCCGCCGCGCCCGACAGCGCCAGCCCCACCGAGCGCAGCAGCACGCCCGCCGCGCCCTTGAGCTCCGTCATGCGGGCTTCCAGCCACCGCCAGATCACCCAGGCTGCCACAATGAAGGGCAGGACCACGAAGCACACCACATGCGTGCTCATCACCGTAAAGCACACGGCAAAGCTCAGTACCAGCTTGCCCAGATAGGACCGGCGCGAACCCTGCGGCTCAAGCCCGGCAAAAAACAGCATCGCCCACAGAAGCGCCAGAATGCGCCAGATGTCCCTGGGCGCGCTTTCCACGGAGAAGAACAGGTCCGGCACGAGGTTGAACAGCACCACGCCCAGCAACACCCAGCGCCTGCGCCCCCGGCACGCCACGATGAGCAGCGCCAGATAGGCCGCCGCCATATAGAAGATGTTCATGCCAAGGCCTGTAAAGACGGCCTTGTCGTTGGGATAGCCCACCTGACCGCCGGTATGGAACAGGCCGTAGCTCATGTACAGTTCCAGCGAGGGGAAATGGCTGTGGCCGCGAAAATGGCCGGTGGTGTCGTCCTTTTCCAGGAGGTTTCCCAGGTCGCGGTCCTCACAGTAGCGCTGGGCCAGGGCCAGGTATTCGCCCGCGTCGCCCCCGCGCACGCTCTCCATGCTGGACATGTAGCGCACGCACACCGGCGCAAGCAGAATGACCACGCAAGCCGCAAAGCACGCCGCGGCCACCGTGGCCCGATCCATGCGCAAAAAGGCCCGCAGCCGCTGTGCGGCGGCATGCACGGGCGCGCCTCCGCGCAAAAAGGCCCGCAGCCGAGTAAGGCGGCTGAGCCCCATCCATGCAAGGCCTGCCGCCGCCAGCACCGGCGGCACACCGATACAGACCCACCTTGGGGCCTGGGGCCACACCAGCGCCAGCAGCAGCATCCACAGATACTGGCACAGGGGCGTGGCGGCCACACCCGTGAGAAAGCAGGCCACCCGATGCCGGGGGCTGAACCAGCCCCGCAGGCAGAACCACAGGCCCAGCGCCGCCGCCTGAAGCCCGCAGGAGAGCAGAAACAGGTTGCGCCAGCCATTGCCGATGTCAAGCCACGTCATCAGCCCTTCCTCCCTGCCTTGGCCAGCCTGTCCATCTCGGCCATGTAATAGCCGTTGATATCCACCTTTTCACTCAGGAGCTTCTTCTGCTTTTCCAGCCCGATTTCCTTGAGGCCCGGCGTGGCCAGCAGCTCCTCGGCCCGCGCGGCGGCCCGCTCGTAGCGGTCCTCTCCCTCGTTGAAGCAGTCCATCAGATGGAAGCGCTCGCTCTGCTCGCGCGTGCTGCCGGATACAATGGTATTGACATACAGGGCGTGCGTGCCCAGCACCGCCGCCTCGCTGGCCATGGTCGCGCCTTCGCTGAACACCAGCTGTGCAAACGCCAGCACATGATGAATCAGCTCATAGGGGGTTTTGAGCAGCCTGGGCCGGAGTTCCTCCGGCACGTCGCCCTCGGCGCTCACATATACGCGGCCATAGCGCTCCAGCCGCTTCACCAGCCGAATCTTGCCCTCGTCGTCCAGGCCGTGCTTGCCGATGTCGTGGCTTGCGTTCCAGGCCACGAAGCGCACCAGAATATACTTTTCGTCCGGGTTGAAGCCGCAGTCGCGGAGCACCTGCTTATCCGGCGTGAACACGGAGGGGTGCAGGTAAAACAGCTCCTTGTAGGTATCCAGCCGCTCCTGACGGGGCCCCAGGTCGGTCAAAAACGTCCTTGGCGTCAGGATCTTGGTGGACAGACGCTTGCAGATGCGCAGCGCGAACCTGCTCACCTCGGTATCCTCATAAATAAGGTGCGGCTTTCCGCTTACCCACGCAGCCGCCGCCAGCATGGGCGCGGCCCTGCCGATCATGATATCCGGCTTCCACTTGAGCGCCGCCAGGGAAAACTGGGCGGACAGCTTCAAAAACAGCAGCGCCTTTTCCACGGGGTTTTTGCCGGTGGATTTGGCACAGCGCACATAGGGAATGCCGTAGCGCTCCAGAAGTGTGGAATTGCCGTCCTTTTCGGCCACAAAGCACAGCACCTCGTCGCCGCGCTCGCGCATGCGCCAGATGATATGATGGAACTGGTGCACCCAAGCCGGGTGGGTAAAGCAGATCATGGCCTTCATTGCTTGTTTTCCTCCCCCGCGCGGTCGATCTCCATCTTGCGCACGCGGTACTGCACGTCCTCCAGGAGCTTTCGGTTATCGCTGATCAGGTCGGCCTGCACGCCGGCGACGATCACCTGCACGCCGATCATCAAAAGCGCGGCGCACAGGATGAGGGACTGGATGTGCCCGCTGCCGGACCCTGTGCTGAAAAAGATGATGAGGAACCTGACGCCCAGCAGCACGCCCAGCCCGAAGAACGCCCCGCCGATGATTCCGAAGAACCGAAGCGGCTTATACATGGCAAAAGCCCGCAGGATCACCGACGAGGAGCGCTTCATATAGCGCCACATGCTCTTGAACAGGCGCGAGGGACGCAGCTCCGGATTGGTGCGCACGGGCACGCTGGTCATGGGAATGCGGTTCCAGCCCGCCTGGATGATGGTCTCCAGCGTGTAGGAATAATCGTTGACCACGTTGAGGCGCAGCGCGCCCTCGCGGCTGTATGCGCGGAACCCGCTGGGCGCGTCGGGAATCTCGGTATTGGAGGCCACGCGCACCACCCAGCTGCCCAGATGCTGAAACATCTTTTTCTTTTTGGAGAAATGCTCCGTCTCGTCGATGGGGCGCTCGCCGATGACGATATCGGCCTTCTTTTCCAGAATAGGCCGCACCAGACGCTCGATATCCTCGCCCCGGTACTGGTCGTCGGCGTCGGTATTGACGATGATATCGGCTCCCAGGTGCAGGCAGGCGTCGATGCCGGCCATAAACCCGCGCGCAAGGCCCCGGTTCTGCTTAAAGGATACGATATGCTGAACGCCCCATTCGCGGGCGACCTCCACCGTGCGGTCGGTGGAACCGTCGTTGATAATCAGGATTTCGATCTCATCCACCCCGTCGATGTGACGGGGCAGGTGGTCCAGCGCCACGCGGAGCGTTTCCGCCTCGTTATAGCAGGGAATCTGAATAATCAGCTTCATTGGCAGGCCCTTCCTTACGTCTGGTGTGCATATCAAACCAACGATATCATACCGTTTTTCCTGCCTCCTGTCAACGACGCATACCGACGGCAAAAGCCCGAAGGTTTCGCACCTTCGGGCTTTTGCCGCAGCTGGTCAGTGGGCTCGGTACAGGTCGCGGGTATAGACCTTTTCCGCCACGTCGGAAAGTTCATCGGCATAGCGATTGGCCACGATCACGTCGCATTCGCGCTTGAAGCGCGCCAGGTCGCGCTCCACGCGGCTGTTGAAAAAGGTATCCTCCTTCAGCGCAGGCTCGTACACCGCCACCCGCACGCCGTGGGCCTTGATGCGCTTCATCACGCCCTGAATGCTGGACTGGCGGAAGTTATCGCTGCCGCTTTTCATCGTCAGGCGGTAGATGCCCACCAGCGGGTCCGGGTTGGCCGGATAGCCCGCCAGTTCCAGCACCCGGTCGGCAATATAGTCCTTTCGGGTACGGTTGGCGTCCACGATGGCGCCGATGATGTTGTTGGGCACCTGATCGTAATTGGCCAATAGCTGCTTGGTATCCTTGGGCAGGCAGTAGCCGCCGTATCCGAAGGAAGGGTTGTTGTAATGACGGCCGATGCGGGGGTCCAGACATACGCCGTCGATGATGGAGCGGGAATCCAGCCCGCGTGCCTCGGCGTAGGTGTCCAGCTCGTTAAAAAAGCTCACGCGCAGGGCCAGGTAGGTATTGGCGAAGAGCTTGACGGCCTCCGCCTCGGTGGGACGCATGAGGAGCACAGGCGCATCCGGATCCAGCGACCCTTCCTTGAGCAGCGCTGCAAAGACTTCGCCCGCATGCCACAGCTCCGGCTCCTCCGGCGCGCCCACGATGATGCGGCTGGGGTGGAGGTTGTCGCTGAGGGCATGTCCCTCGCGCAAAAATTCCGGGCTGAACACCAGCCGCGCGCCGGGATGCTTTTCCAGCATGCGCTGGGTGAATCCCACCGGCACGGTGGATTTAACGGCCATGTACGCGCGGGGATTGACGGCCAGCACCTCCTCGATCACACTCTCGACGGAGGAAGTGTCGAAATAATTGAGGTGCGGGTCATAGTTGGTCGGTGTGGAGATGACCACCCAGTCCGCCTGCCGGTAGGCATCCGCCGCATCAAGCGTGGCGGTGAGGTCCAGCTCGCGCCCGGAGAGATACGCCTCGATATCCGCGTCCTGAATGGGCGCCTGGCGGCGGCCCAGCTTGTCCACCCTCGCGGCGTCTATATCCACGGCGGTCACATGGTGCCGCTGCGATAGCAGCACCGCCATGGCGAGTCCCACATATCCGATGCCGACGACTGCAATGTTCATCTTTCGTTCCTCCTTCCGCCATGGCTATCATACCCTGTTTCCTGCCCGCTGTCAACGCGCGGCGCTCCACAGGGCGTAGGCCAGAAATCCCGCGCAGGTGGCGAAAGCCGCGCCGGTTTCGCATTCGCCCGTGTCCTCGTTGACGCTTTCGCAGGCCAGGCCGTTGTCCATGCGGGTGCGGGCCAGGTGCGCCAGCGCCGTGTCCGCATGGCCGCAAAGCAGGCTGTTGCAGATGGACAGCACCCACGGGTGCGGCGCGTGGCGGCAGCCGATCTCCGCGATGGGCCTGCCCGCGAAGGACAGCGGGTACGCCTCCGAACGGATGGCGCGTACGGTGCTTTGCCACACGGGATCGTCCATGGCGCAGAAGCCGTAATGGGGCAGGAGCTGCAGGCTGCCCGGCGGTTCGTCATAGATGTCGAAATGCCCTTGGAGGTCCGTGGACCAGACAAACTGCCCCTCCCTGACACAATAGCGGTAGACGGCTGCCTTTACGCCGCCGGCGCGGCGGGCCAGGTCCGGGCGCTCCAGCCATTCTGAAAGCAGCAGAAGCACGCGCCATACCAGCGCGTTGTCATACGTCAGGTAGGGATAGACGATCTCGTCATCAGTGGGCTGCAAAAAGGTCTCATACAGTTCGATTTCGGGATGCCGCTTGGTTTCCAGCACCGAGAGGATGCGAAAAAGGCCGCTTTTCACGCAGGGCTCCTGAAGCAGCGCCGGGTCGCCTGTGCGCACAAGGTAGCCTTCCAGCGCGAGCACCGGCGCACATAGTTCGTCCAGCTCAAACCCGGGCTCCAGAAGCGTGCCGTCGATATAGCGGCTATGCTGGCCCACGTTGCGGATCTGCCGGGTGAACACGTGCATGAGAATCTCCCGCGCGTAGGCCGCATCCGTGAGCACAATCGCCGGAAAGCTCCACAGCAGGCTGTCGCGGTCCCAGTAGGCCGCCGAGACATAGTAGCGCGGGCTGCGCGAAGTCATCAGGCACAGCTCCTCCGTGTCCAGCGTGCGCCCGCTGGCAAAGAAGAATGAAAAGAACAGATTTTCGTTCATCATTCGCGCAACCGTAGCGTCCTGCGCCGGAAGCATGCGCTTCTTAAGCCATCCCAGCGTCTGGCGCAGGCAGCGCTCATAGCCCAGGCGCAAAAGGTGCTTGGCCGACGTAGCCGCCGCCACCGTCTCCACGCCCACGCCGAAGATCAGCTCCACGCATGCGTGCCCGCCCGGCGCAAGGGAAACCCCGTCTCCCCCCTCAAAGGCCATATCTCCCCACTTCCATTTTACCCCCGCTTCCGCGATGGGCGCGAAGGCGCACAGCGGCAGGCCCGCCACCTCCTGCATCACGAAAGCATTGTTCCAGCCGCTGGCCTCCTGCGTGCGGCGGCCGTCCAGCACGAGGGTTTCGTTCACCTCGTGCAGCGTGCGCGTCCATTGTCCCCGCACGCCCAGCCAGACCTCCAGCGGCGCGTCGCAGCGGTTTTCCGCCTCCAGACGCACAAAGAAGGCCCGCTCGCCCAATGGGCACAGATACGTCAGCGTCACGCCCACGCCCTGCGCCTCTCCCTGCGCCACGGGCACCCAGGCGTTCTCTCTCCGCCAGCGAAGCGCCGCGGGCCGCTCCGCTCCGTTGATGCGCCACACGGGCGCGATGAGCGGCCCGTCTCCGCCGCTTAGTTCCAAAAGTCCCTTCGCGCCCATGTGCAGCACCGTCAGCCCCTCGACGGCCCCCGTGTCCTCACGGATGGCCGGCAGGGACAGATATTCGTTTCCCGTGACCTGATAGGCGGGCATGTGCTCTCCTCCTGTCGTCTCATAAAGAAAAGAAAGGGGAGGCGCATCGCGGGCGCGCCTCCCCATGCGTATGGAAAGAAGATTCGCTTACAGCAGGTCGGCTTCCTCCAGCTGAGCCTGAATTTCGTCCAGCGCCTCCTGGGCGGTCATGTCGTTGGTTTCCAGGGTTCCAAGGACGTTGCCGATGATCTCGCTCGCCGCGCCCTGTTCCAGCAGCGCGGGCGGCGCTACGGCATAGTCCATGCTGTCAAACACGGCCTCGCGGTTGTCGGGCGGGGTCACCTCCAGGTACTGGGTCAGCTTGGTCTGATCGGCGATGGTGGGCAGTTCCCAGCTGGCGTCCAGGCGCAGCTGTACGATATCGGGGTCGGAACCCATGGCGTCCACGAAGCGCGCGGCGGCTTCCTGCTTGTCGCTTTCGGTCGATACGCAGTTGACGTTGGCAAAGAAGAAGGTGCTCTTATCCTTGAAGCCGGGCTCCACGGTGATATCCCAGTCAAAGTCGCACTGATCGGTGAAGGTCTGGAATCCCCAGATGCCGCTGACCAGCATGCCCAGCTTGCCCTCGCTGAACAGGTCCCAGTCGCCGCGGCCCGCCATGTCCTCGGCGTTGGGCATCACGCGGTCCTCGCCGCGCACGCGGGCGAGCATGGCCTCCAGCACGGCCACGTTTTCGGGCGTATTGACGGTGAAGGCGGTGTAGTCCTCATTGAGCAGGCTCCCGCCGTTGCCCTTGACGGACTTGTAGAACTCGTTGTAGGAGATGGGCTGATAATAGCCCCAGATGTCGTCGCCCAGCGCGCGGATCTTTTCAGCAGCCGCCTGCGCCTCGGTCCAGGTCCAGGTATCGTCCGGATAGTCGATGCCCGCCTGATCGAACAGCGCCTTGTTGTAGAACAGCACGCAGGTGGAGAAGCTCATGGGCACGGCATAGAGCTTGCCGTCCGAGCTCACGGCGGACAGCGTGCCCTCGCTGTAGCTGGCGGGGTCCACCAGGCCGGTGAGATCCGCGCACGCGCCGCGCAGCATGTAGGCCAGGAAGTTTTCCATGTTCATCTCGAACACGTCGGGTGCATTGCCGCCGCCCACGGTGGTGGCCAGCTTGGTGAAGTAGTCGTCGTAGCCGGTGAGCTGCACGTCCACCTTGATGTCCGGGTTCTTTTCCTCAAAGACCTCGACCATCTTTTTCAGCGTCTCTTCCTGCGCGCCGGAGGCGGAGAAGGTGGCGTAGG
>OJQS01000726.1_pt1 | contig 7770 bp, 6 predicted proteins | sample 1598761 | NCBI WGS metagenome assembly OJQS01 (sample SAMN03922516, study PRJEB24848) | human gut metagenome | isolation source: stool sample | host: Homo sapiens | place: Germany | collected 2010-02 | reverse complement strand
CACTTTAGCTATGAAAGTCTTATCTGACGATAGGCTTAAGAAGGGCTTATCTCCTAAGAAGCTTAATGATATTATTAAGTATGATGGTTTCCAGGAGAAATGTAGGGAAATAATTAGTAGATTGGAAAACAGGGATTTATGTAAGCGGATAAATATGAGCCTACAAAATAAGACTCTAAATCTTAGTGATTTAAATAAAATGGGATTAGCATGTCGAAAAGGTAAGGGGGATGGTCAAATGTGGTATATGAATCCATATCTTTTCCTTGTGGTGGCCATGGAAATGAGTCCTGAGGTTTGCGCTGATGTTGTAATGTGGTTTGTTGATAATGTTGTAGGGACAAGAAATGCCGCTGGTGATGCTTATATAGAGATGTGCAGTAGTGTATCTTCACTTATAAGTGATAAAAGTAATTTAAAGGAGTTGTTATCAAGGATAGCCAAGGGTATAAATTTCGTCGTGTTTGGCGTGCATGAGGAAGGGATAAGGAATAGAGCTTCTTTTGAAGAATTGGATATGATAGTATCAATAGAAAGGAATATATCTTATGCTATTAAGGCTGGATATATAAAAGATTACAATGGTGTTATAAATGATTTGGGAAGGCAATGGAAAGAAAGATGGGGTAATCCTGTTCTTAAATTGAAGTCTTGATTTTATTTCGTTGTTATAATTCGCAGATATAGGGGATACGAATGTCGTATTCCCTATATTGTTTAATGGAGTGTGTTATCTTGTTATTAAATCAAATCTGTATCTTTGTTGAAAACAATAACATTATTAATATGTGTAGTACAAATGGTTGTTGCCATGATCATTCAAGGGAACGTCCCGAAGAGTGTTGTCATGGCGTTAAGATAGACAGGTTTCTTAACAAATGCCCTAACGATCCTTGTGATCCTTGCGATCGGGATTGTCAGGACGAACCTTGTGTTGGTTATGGATGTCCTATAACCTTGTATGATAAATGTGTCTTATACTCAGGCGATGAGTTGGTGGCGGATGGTATAGAGAAAGGTAATGACATTTCTGTCGTTATAGACTCATTGAGGCGTATTATAGCGTCTAGGGATAAGCAGATAGATTTATACCATCGTGAGGTTCTGGATTTGAAGAAGATTATAAACGAGCTTGTCAACGCCGGTGGTAGCGGCGGGGATAACGATACGGAAGAGGAGACGTGGTAATGAATGGTTGCAACAAAAAACAATACAGGCCTACTGTAGACGATACGAAAGTACCGTGCTCTACGTACATGAGTACCGATTGTATTTATCCTGGTGATAAGGTACGTGTGGAATCATTGGGATTATCCCCTAATTGCGATATGTCCGATACCCTTAACGCTATGATAAAGGCTATACGGGATAGGGATGCCGAGATACTTGAATTAAGAAGAATGATCAACAAATTGATTTGATATGAGAAGTAATTGTAATCCATGTAAGCCGGAATATAGACCTGGGGACGAGTGTAGTATCTACAGTTCCCAGATCGTATATGACGGTCAGTCGTTCCCTGAGGCAGATATCAGGAACGGTGATAGCATGAATAGCGTAATCGAGTCTCTGGTAAGGAAGCTGGTTGCCGTATCTGGTGCCACGGCGTCCATCCAGCGTGACTCGTTCAAGGGCGTTCAAGCTGTCAGATTAAGATACGAGCCGTTGAATGTGCTCAGTGTTACCTATTGTGGTACTATCGTCCCTAATGACGGATATGTCGTTTCTGGCAGGTCCGTTAAGTTTAAGAAGAAATATTGCATGGGTGATGAGTTCACTGATGTTAATATCGTATATACTACATTGAATAGTAATATTTTAAATACCTCATGTTATGGCTAAAAGAGTGTACGATACGGTCTTGGCTTCCGAGTGTGACGGCTGGGTATGTGGTGAGACCCTCAAGAAGGGATCTCTTCCCGTAGACAGGTTAGAGCTTGACTCTTTTTCAGAGGCTGTCAGGGAGCTTATAGAACGGTTTTTCGAGGAGGGATGGTTGCCGGACATGATCTGCGATCTTGGTTGTGGTGGCGTCAGCGTGTTTGAGATTAAGCCTACTAACTTCGAGTATCCTCCTGAGGGTGGCGAGCAGATTCTGGAGATTATCGTAGGTAAGAGTGATAAATGGACTATAACTCAAGCGGAATGATATGAATAATTTAAAAGATATTCTTGCTAAGATCGAGCAAGGTTCCTCATGGGTGTCCTACGACAAGATTTCCGGTACCGGCCCCGACAAGGTGGCTATTAAGGTAGAGCCGGGGTGGATGGGTAGGTTGCCTAGGGAGACTTACGTGGCGGTCGAGAAAGGCAAGGTTACGAAGCTCGCTACTATAACCCAGAAGGGTATAGAGCGGGTAAGCGTGGATCCTACCAGTGTCATGTTCGACATGGAGGGCGGGACGGCGACCATCAACGCCAAGCTCAACTCCGCCTCGGTCAAGGCTTCCTGCCTTACCCTTGGTGGCTCGGTGAGCAAGTCCTATATAGTATCCATGAACGTGAACGGCTTATCCATGAAAGTCCCGGAAGAGGATAGCAGATATATAGTGTATGCCGATCCTGAGGATCCCGGAGCCACTGATTTGTATGAGGCTAGCTTTGTCATAGCTATGCCTAAGAATATGGATAACGAACAGCATCATGAGATGTTTGTCTTGAACGGTAAGGTTGTTAATATCAATCAACAGCCTAATGATATACCTTATATCATACTTGATCATGACTTCGATAACGTGACTAGCGAGAACGGTCAGGTTGTCATCGATATCAAGTCCAATACCGAGTATGATATCGAGCTGGTATGTTGCACTTGCGGTGATGGTAGTGAGCCGGAACCGGAACCACCCTTCAACGTGGATCCGCAAAGGTTGACGCTTAATAAGGATGGTGATACCCAAATCGTGAGGGTAGAGGCCGGAGATGATGTTTCATGGAGAATAACTGAAGGATAATATGGCAAGGGAAATAGATAAGAATTGTGTCGAGGGTAATTGCTTTGCCATTAACGACAAGAGCCATGGGGTAGGCGATAATAAGCTTAATATCGTATACAAGGCTAATTATACCGGTCAGATCTGTACGGCTAAGTTCCGTATAACGTCAAAGGACGGTAATATTGTCAAGGAGTATATGATAGCTCAGGACGCCAAGCCCGTTTATTATAATATCAAGATGGTTCAGCCGTTCACCAAGGACGACTGTCTGGCCAACCAGCATGGATCGGTGGTGTTGTATACGGTCGAGGAAAGGACTTACAAGTCGTTTATCTCGCAGGAGGACGCAGACGCCAAGGCTATGGAGGATATAGCCCTGAACGGTCAGAAATACGCCAACGAGCATGGTGAGTGTATAACCGATATCTGGTATAACGAGGAGCAGAGAAAGACGTTTATACGTAATAATTGCGATAAGTTCAGTGACGGTCAGGAATATGTTTATATCATTCCTGAGGGCAAGTACGTATCTTCCATCTCTCAGGAGGACGCCGATAGGAAGGCTCTTGAGGATATTGAGAAGAACGGTCAACAACAAGCCAATTTGGAGGGTGAGTGTAAGCCTAAGGAGAATATCTATTATGGTAAGTTTAGCAAGACCTTTACTCGTAACAATTGTGATTCCACCCAATACGGTACGGATGTGGTTGTTAACGAGACGATGGTTACGGGAGACTTCAGATCCATCGTGTCTCAGGAAGACGCTAATAGCCTAGCAAGGGCTGCTGTCGAGGCTCAAGGTCAGGATATAGCGAATATCAAGGGTAACTGTGAGAAGATGCCGGTATTTACCGGATCGTACTCCAAGGTATTCCAGAGAACCAACTGCCCTGAGGGTTCTACTCCTGTTGACTTCACTGTGGACGAGAAGATGTGTTCTGGATATCCGTTCACTTCTACGGTATCGCAGGATGCCGCCAACAAGCTGGCGCAGGACGCTGTCGAGGCGCAAGGTCAGGCTATCACCAACGAGCGTGGCGACTGTCAGACTAACGTCTACTATAACGTAAGGATGGAGAAGACAGTTACGAGAAATAATTGCGACGAGTTCCATATCGGTCAACCTTATACTTATGTTGTAGCCGCTGGTAAGTACTTCTCTATTATCTCTCAGGAGGATGCTGACAATAAGGCTAAGGCCGATCTTGAGGCTAACGCCCAGCAACAAGCCAACCTAGAAGGTGAGTGTAAGGAGAAGACGATCTACTACGGTAGGTATAATAAGGAGTTCACTCGTAATAACTGTGATGAGACCCAATACGGCACCAAGGTTGTCGTGGATGAGACTATGGTGACAGGAGATTTCAGGTCTACCGTATCTCAGGAAGACGCCAACAATAAGGCTAAGGCCGCCGTCGAGGCTCAAGGTCAGGATGTGGCTAACGTGAAAGGTAAGTGCGAGAAGGTGCCTGTATATACCGGTACTTATACACGTACGTTTACCCGTAACAATTGTGGTGCTGGCACTGGTGGTACTTATACGGTAAATGATAGGATGGTTGACGGTTATCCGTTCACGTCTACCGTATCTCAGGAGGATGCCAATAATAAGGCCAAGGCCGCCGTTGACGCCCAAGGACAGGCCCTTGCCAATATCCACGCCCTTTGTACGTACACCGGCCGTGCTTCCTTGGAGTTCACGAGAAACAACTGTGGTGAGTGTAAGATCGGATCTAAGGTGACGATCACCCAAGATATGGTAGAAGGACACCCATTCCAGTCTAAAGACTCCCAGACCGCCGCTGACGCTATGGCCATGACCGCCGTACAGGCTCAAGGGCAGGCTTTGGCTAACACCAAGGGTACTTGCTCTAACGCTACTATGTATACCGGTAGGGCTAGCTTCGAGTTCACTAAGAGCAATTGTGGAGCTAATCAGATAGGAGATCCGTTCACCGTGACACAGGATATGGCCGATGGTCATCCGTTCCAGTCTTGCGTATCTCAAGATGAGGCTAATTTAGTGGCTATGGCCGCTGTCATGAACCAAGGTCAGAAGATCGCCGATGAGCGTGGTACTTGCCATGAGGCTCCTAAGTACACCGGTCATTATAGTGAGGCGTTTGAGAAGAATAATTGTCCGTCTGGTCTTATCCCGTCTTCAGTTACCGTTACTGAGGCTGACGTGATCGGAGGTCCGTTCTACTCATACGAGAGCCAGTTCGCCGCCGATGAGCTTGCTAAGGCCGCTGTTAAGGCGCAAGGTCAGGCTATAGCCAATGATCGTGGTACTTGTGATGAGCTGAAGATATATGTAGGTAATTATAGCAAGGAGTTCACTCCTAAATGTCCTACTTGTCAGTACGCTGATCCTATTACCGTAACCCCGGATCTTATGGGCCAGTTCTTCACCTCTACCCGTTCTCAGGAAGAGGCAGACACTTTGGCTAAGGCCTATATTGATAGGATGGGTCAGGCGTTCGTCAACAAGAACTACGATGATACGTGCCATACGAAGACCGAGCAACCAGTATGGGAAACTATAGAGACCGTATGTAAGGACTGTATCTCTCAATTACATCAACGCAATACGAATACCTGTTATACTGATCCTAACAATCAAGAGCGGTATATAGCCGGTGGTAGCAATACCTGTTTCTGGTTTGGTGCGGCATCCAAGGCCTTTACCCGCCAATGCGCTGACGGAGGTGTGGGTAGTTCTGTTACTGTAACCCAGAATGATGTTACGGACCCAAGTCCTAGCTCTGATGGTAAGTTTAAGTCATGTGTGTCACAAGCTGACGCTAACGCCAAAGCATTGGCGGCTGTTACGGCTCAGGGACAGAGCGTGGCTAACTCGAAAGGTACTTGTACGTGGACAGGAAGCTATACCGGTCAGGTTCAGAAGAACAATTGCGCTGATGGCGGCGTAGGAGACATGGTATCCGTAAGTAGCGATAGGCTGCCAGGACATCCGTATACCTCCAACATATCTTTGGCTGACGCTAATAAGAAGGCCGAGAATGCTGTTCGTGGAGCCGATGGACAGAACTACGCCAATAAGAACGGTGGATGTACTTGGACTTACGTGGCAAGCCGTGACTTCTATAGGAACAATTGCGCCGGAAGCGGGGTTGGTCAGAGAATAACAGTGACCTCTACGCAGGTTAACGGCGGTACGCCTATCACCAGCAAGGTTTCTTTGGCTGATGCCAGAAGCAAGGCCGAGCAGATCTTAGACCAGAAGGGACAGGATTACGCTAACCAACATGGAACTTGTGTATGGACCGGTACTGGAAGCGCTACATTTTATAAGGATAATTGTGGTACATGTAAACATGGTGTCGCTCTATCCGTTCCTTATAGCGCCTTAGGATTGTCAGCGTTGACATCCACCGTATCTCAGGCGGATGCCGACAGCAAGGTTCAGGATGCTTTCAAGAATGATACGGCGACTAAGACCGCCGCTCAAGCTTACGCTAATAAGAATGGTGATTGCGCCGATGACGATGATACCCCATCTTATGATGATTGGAGTTACTATTGTAGTGGATGCGATTATCGTAGGAGTAGGAATCAGACCAATCCTTGCTCTTCAGCCCCAAATCAAGATGAGTTGGTTGAGTCCGATTCTAGATCTTGTGGATGCGGGTGTGATAATACATATCATATGGATAATAGCAGGTGTAATAATGGTAATAGCGAGGAGCATTATTCTAGCGAGTGTGATCCTGCAGGATATTGGCAGAATGGTGGTAAACATTGCTGTAATCCACATGACTACACTATCTATACCAATGAGGTATGTAAGGGATGTTCGGGCGAATGCGGTGATATATGTGTTCCTGATAGCCCTATTAAGGTGGTTAGCGCTGGTGAATTTTGTGCTTCTTCATCGAATCTGGCTAGTGAACAAGCTTATAACAAGTATAAAGGGTACAAGGATGCATTGCAAAAATTAGTTGATGCTAGGATATGTCCTTCTAAGGTTGGCAATGATGACCGATGGGGAAATGTCAAGGCTACGAACTGTCCTAGCAACTGTACTCCTAAGACTATCAGTTATAAGCAAATCGCTGGTAAATATAAGGCTTGTACCAAGGACGAGGCAAATAGGATAGCCGACAATAACCTACAATCCGATGGTATCTCTTACGCTAATGGCTTGGCGCAGGCCGATAGATGTGATTGCGTGAAGCCAACAAAGACGTGGTCATGGTCGGTATCTATGAATAATGATTGCATGAGCCATAAACAACTTGTCACATCAAGAGGATTTACGATTACGTATAATAATCAATGTGGTAGATCTATATCTGGTTCTGTGAGTGGTATAGGATATACACAAAACGGAGAAGAGCAGGTCAATAGCGCTAGCTTTACAATTCCCGCAGGATCCGGAACCAAGAGTGGAAGTGTATATTTTAGCCGAGAAGTGGTATGTGGAGATGTAACAATCTCTGGTCATGATTCAGGTAATTGTTGACAATCACTGCTGTTATGGTTTTTAATAAAAAGGAGAGACTTATTAGCCTCTCCTTTTTTGTTATACATCAGAATCTTAACAGTTCCCAGATCCTCCTCCAGAAACCCTTATAGACCCACATTGTACTCCTAAATCAAAACCTATGACACCGGTTTTTTTACCAGACCCAGTAGGTATACTTACGGTAGTACTTCCAGCCGTAACGGTTTGTCCAAGATTATTCCTACCAGTAACAGTTACAGTTATTGATTTAGATGATCCACATTGATTATTGTAAGACACTTCATAGGAGCACCTTAATGTGGATGTAGAACCAGACAGGCCATCACAAGGATCACCGCTCAGCAT
>OJQS01000715.1_pt1 | contig 7897 bp, 6 predicted proteins | sample 1598761 | NCBI WGS metagenome assembly OJQS01 (sample SAMN03922516, study PRJEB24848) | human gut metagenome | isolation source: stool sample | host: Homo sapiens | place: Germany | collected 2010-02 | reverse complement strand
CCTCACTTCCAGTAATGTTCGCTAACGCCGGAGCCGCGGGCCACCACCGTGATGTTGACCAGATCCAGATTCCAGAAGCCGCCCAGCTTGGCATCCCCCTCAATGGTAATATAGAAGGGCGTTCCCAACTGGATGGCCCGGGACATCCCGGAAGGTGTGGGAGATTTATATGTGGCGTCAATCGAATAGGTGATATTGTCGGCCCCCTCGATCTCCGAACAGAGGAAATCAAAGAGAGCATCCGTCTCGCTGTTGATGCCGCCGGACAACTGGATCTGCTTGACCATCTGATCGGCTGCATGGTCAAGCTCCTGTTTTGTAGAGATAATGCCGAACAAGTCGATGATAAAGGCCAGCAAAACAACGGCAATGAAGATAAACACCACCGTGGAAAAGTAGTTGGCCTCGCCCCGCTCATTTTTTAATGCACTGCGGAGCTTTTGCAGTATGCTATGGATAAAAACCACCACCTTTACTCAGAAATAAAAACAGCCGCTCCCGGCCGGAGCGGCTGCATTACAAATTTTTGACTGTACCAAGTATAACAGATATGGATTTACGGCTCAAGGGCAAGGCTGTGCCAATGCAAGGACAATCCTGTGCCAATTACAGCAGCGATTCCACCAGTTGATAAATATCGGTGAATGGATTGACGGCGATTCCAAACGGTTTGCTGCTGCCATTTTGAAGATGATATTGCTCTACACGCTTGGCATTCTGGAGAGCATTGGTTGTATGAGCAGACAACTGGGAATACACATCGCCGGTTTTCTCATAATCCGGAAGGTAAGTGGTCAAGGCATTCTTTACTGCAGGATAATCCTTGAAAAACTTAGTGGTGTACTGAAAGTGAAGCAGATACCAAAATTCAAAACAAGGATTAGAGAGCGCAATATGAATGCCCTTTGCATCAGCCATTTTCTGTGCTTTGGAGAGCAATTTGTCTTTGGCCGCGATAGGATCAGGGGTATTATAGTTCACATCACCGTCTGCAACGACCCATACAGCATCGCCATTGGATACAGAAAGCTGATTTTTGCTTTGGTATTCCACAGCTTTCCGAATCAGAGCGAGGTAATCGGTTTCGCCCCCTTTGGTGTGGCTGCCGACCACGCGAATATCAATGTTGGTCTGGCGGCTGCGATAATGTTCAAAATACTTTGGCTCGGTTTGCGAGCCCTCCGTCACAATCAGAATGACGGGTTTTAATTTCCTGCGTCGCTGTCCACGCTTTTCAATCTGTCCCCGTGCCATTTTACAGCCCTCCCTTGATAAAAGGAATTGCACCAAAACGGCCGATCAAATATCCCTTTTCTACTTTGGTGTCCTTGCGAATGGAAAAATCATAAAGGGAGAACAAGTCTGTGGCTGCGGTCTGCTCATCTTTTTCTGTAAACCAAATCTGATCTCTTCTCAAGAAATCCAAATCAAGAAGGTTGGTGCTGTGTGATGTGAAGATCAACTGAGCACCCTTGGGATTAAATTCTGTGCTGTCGAAAAGGGACACCAGATGCTTGGTCAGAAGTGGATGGAGGTGTGCGTCCATTTCATCAGCCACAAGAAGCGTCCCCAGGTCTAAAGCCTTTTTCACAACACCGATCAGCTTGAAATAACTGTTGGTGCCGTCAGATTCCTCTGCCATATTCAAGGCATAGGAACACGCATTTCCGTTGGCGTCATGTACCGTATGAATGGCATCAATATTTGCAAAAATGTCACTGCGTTGAGAAGGCGCAGGGTCTGAATCGCGCATTTGGAGCGCCTGTATTCCCAAATCTGCAACACGCAGCATAGATGCGATTACACGCCGGTAGTCGTCATTTTTCAACTGCTCTGCTTCAATTCCATAGGCATCCGCCACGGAATTCTTCGTGATGATTTGACAGGAGGCAAACCACTCCAGGACAGGGATCACTTTGGCGTAACTCCAGTTTGATGCAACTGACAAGTAGAGCTTGTTTGCAGAGGTGCGCTCCTTGAGTGTGTTTTGCTCATCAACATCGACCGTAAAACGGAAATCCTTGGTGTTTTTTCTCTCAAAAATAAGCGCCTGTCTGCCGTTGGGATAGTAGTATAGGTATTCCTCCGTGACAGCCTTATCTGTTACAGAAAAGCCATACGCATATCGAACGCCTTCTGTGGTAAAGATGACCTCAAAACTACTGGGGCGAGCAGGTGTTTCAGGATCGAACTTAAATGGTGAACGCGCAATCGTTTTATGGAGCTGCTGGTTATGAGAAGTCAGCACATAGTTTACCATAAACCAGAATGCGTTCAAGACATTAGACTTCCCAGAAGCATTGGCTCCATAGATAACAGCGGATTTCAGATAGTTTTTGTTTCCATCTGCGATGAGATGCTCTGGATGCTCATTGTCCCTACTGGACAGCAGGGATAAGACAACTTTATCTTTGATAGACAGATAGTTCTCTACACTAAATTGAATCAGCATAAACAACCTCCTAATCCAGTGTTTTTATATATTATATCCCGTATTTTGTGAAAAATCAACGCAAACGGAAAATAAAATTAAAAATAGAGAGGGTTGGAAGGATGTATATGCGTTAGGATTGAAATAATAAAATAACCGCCCGAGAAGCAGTTATTTGATACTTCCCAGGCGGTTTTCGGTTTACAGATTCTGCCGGATGATCCGGGTGATGATTCCAAGAGCGATGCCGCGCTCCACATCCAAATGGGTGACGGCAAAGGATACATCATCCTTCTTTCCGGGCATCCGGTAGTCATAACAGGAATGAGCTACCGCATTGACGCCATTGGCAAGCCGGACATAAACCACACCCTTGTGTACATCGGTCACTTTTCCGGCGTATTTACCCTGGATTCGGCACTTCTGGAGATTGTCCCGGTCGGTATTTTCAGATGTGCTCTTGATGTCGGCACGGATTCCGAGGTCTTCAAGGCTGTTGCGCCGCACATTGAGAATGCGGACCAGCACTTCATCGCCCACGGAGAAACGCTCGTGGGCATCGCCGATCCAGTCCCAAGCCAAATCACGGGCCAGAATTGAGGTTTCAACGCCGAATACCTCGACGCGGATGACCTTCTCCGCAACAGCGATGACCCGGGCCTGAACAATACGCCCCTCGTAGATGCGGTACTTCCCCTCGGCGTCCAAATCGAAATAAAAGGTCTGGCGCTTCCGCATCATAGCCTCACGGCGGCTTGCGACAACGCTGCGGGTCTTGGAGTCGATGCCGCGTACCACAAAGTCAATGTCCGCCCCCAGCATATTCCCCAAAATCTTGTTTTGACGCAGCATCAGGTCGGCATACTCCTGGCCGGAAGGGCTGCGGCCCAGATTGATCATCATCTCCTTGATGGGGATAATGATGCGGAAGCCCTTGTAATCCACTACGGCCACAGTTTTGCGGTTGTCCAGCTGCTCAATGCCGCCCAGCTGACCTGTGAGGATGCGGCGGGTGCGGTAGGCGTTGTGGATCTCGTGCCAAATGACATCCTCGCGGTCTTCCTGTGTTTCCACCTCTTCACGACTGCGGATGGTCAGGATAGAGGTGTCACTGCGGTGTGTTACGGCGGTCCGGCGCAGAGCAGACGCAGTATCTACCGGCGCCTCCTCTTGGGGAGCGGTATCCTCTGAAATGGGTGTTTCTCCCTCATCAGGCGGCGCCGTATTCTCAACAGAGGCGGAAGATTCCACAGCCTGCTCTTCAGCAGCCGGAGCCTCCGCAGAGTCCTCATTCTCGCCATGTACGGGATCTTCCACAGGCGCCGCCTTTTTCCGCCGGGGTGCCCGCTTGGGCTTGGGGGGAGCCGGCTCCCCAGCAGTTTCGGAAACCGTCTCCGCCGGGGTGTCATCTGCACCTTCAGCAGACAAATTGGAAGGAGTCTCTTCCTCACCGGCCGCCGATCCGGCAGGCTCATCCGAATCGGAAGGGGCGCCAGAGGCCGTGCCGTCACCCTCGGGGGCAGCTTCATCAGACGCCTCCGTTTCCATAAACTCAAGGGGAGGGTCAGAGCCTTCCAAAGTGGCGTCGCCATCAGGTTGATCCGTAGAGGCGCTGTCATTGGTCTGACCCATAGAGGCCAGCAGCGCACTCAAATCGTCACTGTCAGGCGGCGCCGCCGCATCAGCCGGGGGGCCGGCGGAAGAAATGGTACCGTCCGCGGGGGCGGTGTTTTCAGGAACAGGAGTTTCCTGCTCCAGCAATACTTTTTTCTTGGTTGCCATAAAATTAACCTCCTATGTTTTGTATTAAGAAAGGATCGAGTCCTTATCTGTCGTGATGATGCCATTCGGAGCCTCTGCGGTAGGAACGGCTGCGGTCTGCTTGGTGTTGGTAGATGTGCTGGCCGCCTTCGGCTTTTTCTTCACTGGCTTTTTAGGCGCGGGAGCCTGCGGCTTTGGCTGCGCCGCAGAGGGTTTCGGTTGCTCCTGTTCCAGCCTGCGCCATTCGGGGATATGGGCGGATGCCTTGCAGGAACGGAGCTTGGATGACTCCGGATGCTTGGAATAGTCCAGTTTGTTTACCTTGAGTACCTTTTGTCCCCGGATGATGACCAACGCCTGTGTGATGGGCAGCCGCAGAACTTCGTCCGGGGTGAGAACAGGACGCTTGCCGACACCAGAGGTTTCCCGGTATTCCGGCGTGTAGTTGGAGATACGCCAGGTACCCAGCTGCTTGGATTTGCTGGATACCGACACAGAAGCCAGTCCCGTGCGGGAAGAAATAAACTCCGCCGTCAATTCATCTGTGCAGCCCAGGAACAACTGCGCGTCGCAGTTGCCCAGAATTTCCTGCCAGAGATTGAGAGGATACCGATTCTGCAAGCCCGCCAAGTTCTGAAACACACAGCTCATAGAGATATTTCTTGAACGAATGACGCTTAACCGGCGGGAGAGGTCTGGAATGGTGCCGCAGGCTGTTAATTCTTCACCCAGGACATGCACCGGTACCGGCAGTTTGCCTCCTTCGCAGTTCTTGTCTGCATACCGCACCAGCTTGATGAAGCAGAAGGACAGGAACAGGCTTGCCAGAAAGTCAAAGGTGCTGTCCTGGTCGCTGGTAACAAGGAAGTAGGCGCACCGCTCCTGGCCGGGCAGCTCCAAGTCAATTTCATCCCGGGTGGTGATCTTCTTAATCAGCTCCGACTGGAACACCTGCAGACGGGAGCCGAGGCCGATGATGACGCCGCTGCGGACTGTATCGCTGGCCTGCTTATACAAGCTGTATGGCGCTTTGGCCGGATGGGTGGGCGGCAAGTTCTCAAACAGGCTGTCCAAATCGGACTCGCCGCTTAAAGTCAGCAGCCGGTACACCTCTCCGATATTGCGGTTTTGTTCAGCATAACTCTGGTCCACATAGAGGACGAGGGCCTTCAGCAAGTTCATCTCACAGGAATCCCAGAAATGGTCACCCTTGCCGTTGTTGATGGTGTTCTTAATGATGACATCTACAAAAAGCTGCGCCATCAGTTCCTGCCCCTCCACTTCGGAAAGGCAGTTCCAACTGTCCGAGTTTTCCGGATTGACCAAATTGAACACCTTGACACAGTACCCCTGATCCCGCAGATACTCGCTGGATTTTTCGTAGAGCTCACTTTTCGGATCTGAAATAATCAGGGATTCTCCGCGGACCGCCGCCTGAAGGATACGATTCATGCAAAAGGACCGGGTTTTCATGCTGCCGCTGGAGCCATACACAGCCAGATTGCCGTTGATATGGGGATTTTCGGGAATACAGACAGCCTTGTTGTCCAGCATTCCCAGTACAACGCCTTTATGCTTGCGCAGGTCAGGCACCAGATCCAACACACCGGCCATCTCCTTGCGGCTCATCCAGCCGGAAGTACCGTAAGTGCCCTTGGCCGAGTAAATGAAATTCCGGTCAGTATCATATTCGCCGGTATCGCTGTAGCCCATGCGCATGACCATGAGCAGCAAAATTGCCAACAGGCCGATGCAGATCAGGACACCGTACACTCCATAGGGTGGATGAAACACGGAGGCCAGACAGGTAAAAAAATCAGGCGACGCCATCGCCGGAGAAGTTCCGTCTCCGGGGATGCCGCCGCCCTGTTTCCACGCCGCGTAATTGCCAAACAGCTGTGCCAGGAAACCGCCTGCGTATAGAATCGCAAATACGGCGGCCGGCGCTGCTGCCAGGCCTATGATTAGTTTCTTTTTGTTTATGGGAACAACCTCCCCTCGAATTTTGTAAAGTCAATGGTTTGCAGGTGTACCCGGTCACTGCAATAGCGGCGCAGCACATCTGCTTGAAAATCAAAGCAGATCAGCGTACCGGGGCGTTCCATCAGTTCGAGGGCGGTGTTGAAACGCACGATCCGCGGCAGATCGCAGAAGTAACCGAACAGCACCGGCGTTCCATCCGGCTCTGCGGCATCCTGCTCCATGGCCCTGCCGGGATTGCCGGCGTAGAGGCCCTGTGACAGAATGCGGTCAAGTTCCGCGGTTTTCACAGGGTCACACAGTAACGCCAGTATCCCCTCCCCCTGATGGTCATTGGTTAGGAAATAAAAGTGGTCGTAGCTGCCGTCCAGCATGAAGTAGTCATGCTTGGCCCCACCGGTACTGGTGAGTATCTGGTAGGCCAGGTCCATGCTGTCCCCCAATACCAGTCCATGTACCTGTTCGACACGGTACTGCTGGGCCAGACGCTGCTGGCATAGAATGTTCCAGAGGAGTGTTTTTACCCGCAGTTCGGATTTGTAGCGCCACTTCATCAGAGCGCTCCCGCTATTGTAGGTCACAAAGATGCCGGTGGGGACCAGCAGCACCCCTGCGAAGCGGGAGCTTCGGATCTGGGTGGCATCAGCCCCCAACTCCTTGACTTCGCGTGAACTGTAAAACGCGGGATATGTTACAGTTTCGCCGCCAAAACCGGTCTGGGCAAAGACCTTCGGCTTTTCATCCGGGTAGAGCAATACCCCGGCATTGCCCATAGTAATATAGGTTTCCGCGAGGCGGTGGAGCCGAAACCTCCGGTTTGCTTCGCTTTTGAGCCGGTTGGTTTCTGCGTCTCCTGTAAGGCAGAATGTAAAACGCTCGGGCCATCCGTCCAGCAGAGCTGACTTGGCTTTGATCCCCAGCCGATAGCCCCGGAGCCGATCCCGGTAGTAGGTGCGCAGCAGTCCGGCCTTTTTGAGCGCAGTCACGACCGCCTCCAAGTAGTAAGGGCTGGCGGGAAGGCGGTTGAGCTGGCTGGTGGGGAACTCTCCCGAAATAGCGGTCAGCGATAAAAGCCGGAACGGAAGCGTATCCGGCTGTGGAAAATAGTTGGTGCTTTTCCCAAGTAGTCACCTCCCTTGAAAGCACAGGATTTTTACCGTAATGACTGAGGACTTCGGTAAAAATGGGCCTCCCCATGAGGGGAAAAAGCCCGGAAAATCGGGCGTTTCAGCCGCTTCGCTGGATGTCGGGCCGGAGAAGGCCCAAAATGGTCAAAAATCCGAGATGGATTGTAGACTCGTTTTATGCTCCGTCAGCCATTGCGGAAAACGCTGCTTCTCCATGATATAGATTTTTGTGCAATCCTGGTCGCCCAGTTCGGCCGTGTTATAGGCATCGCACAACAGGCCGGTATCATCAGCCATCACAAAGGAAGAGAGAAGATCCAGTAATTGCTTTTCCGATAAATTATCGTAATCGCGTATCCTCCTGTCGGGAAGTGCCCGGTCATAGACCTGGGCGAAGCAGACAACGCAATCGCGGTAATACGGAAGTGGGTGTTCTCTGGCGTATTGATCAAGGACAAAATAGAGCGGGTCCAACAGGAACTCATCGCTTTGCCGCTGTTTGCGCTTTGGCAGCAAACAGGGCAGCGTCACCTCCAGCACCCTGTCCTCGCAGTTGACAGTGATGCCGTGCGTTGCACCGGCGGATTTGAGATAGTCA
>OJQS01000686.1_pt1 | contig 8262 bp, 3 predicted proteins | sample 1598761 | NCBI WGS metagenome assembly OJQS01 (sample SAMN03922516, study PRJEB24848) | human gut metagenome | isolation source: stool sample | host: Homo sapiens | place: Germany | collected 2010-02 | reverse complement strand
TTATGAAGGAACGCTGTTCCACCGTGTTATCAAAGACTTTATGATTCAGGCAGGTGACCCGGATTCAAAGAATGCACCGAAAGGAAAGATGCTGGGTGCAGGAGATGTGGGTTACACCCTTCCGGCCGAATTTGTTTATCCGAAGTATTTTCACAAAAAAGGCGCTTTGTCTGCTGCCCGTCAGGGAGACAATGTAAATCCGAAGAAAGAATCATCCGGTTGCCAGTTCTACATTGTGACAGGCAAGGTGTACAATGACTCTACATTGCTGGGCATGGAAAGCCAGATGAATGAGAATAAGATCAATGTTATTTTCAATACGTTGGCTCAGAAGCACATGAAAGAAATCTATAAGATGCGGAAGGAAAACGATGAAAACGGTTTGTATGAATTGCAGGAGAAGCTTTTTGCAGAGGCGGAAGCGGAAGCTGCCAAGCAACCGGAATTTCACTTTACGCCGGAACAGATCGAAGCTTATACGACTGTAGGAGGTACTCCTCATCTGGACGGTGAGTATACGGTTTTCGGTGAAGTAATCGAAGGCATGGACATCGTGGATAAGATTCAGCAGGTGAAAACCGACCGTAGCGACCGCCCCGAAGAGGACGTGAAGATTGTAAAAGTAGAAGTACTGGATTAAGTAGAATGAAGATTAACAGGCATATTTTGGACAATGGGTTACGTCTGGTACATTCGCAGGACGAAAGTACGCAGATGGTAGCTCTTAATGTATTATATAATGTGGGAGCCCGCGACGAACATCCCGAGCATACAGGCTTTGCTCATTTGTTCGAACACCTGATGTTCGGAGGTTCGGTGAACATTCCCGATTATGATATGCCGCTGCAACTGGCAGGCGGCGAGAATAATGCCTGGACCAATAATGACATAACCAATTACTACCTCACTGTACCCCGGCAGAATGTAGAGACCGGCTTTTGGCTGGAATCCGACCGTATGCTGAGCCTTGATTTCAGTGAACGGAGTCTGGAAGTACAGCGTGGAGTAGTAATGGAAGAATTCAAGCAGCGTTGCCTGAACCAGCCTTACGGAGACGTCGGTCATCTTTTGCGTCCTTTGGCATATCGGGCGCATACTTATCAGTGGCCTACCATCGGAAAAGATTTGTCGCACATAGCCAATGCGACGCTGGAAGAGGTGAAAGCATTCTTCTTCCGTTTTTATGCGCCGAACAATGCAGTGCTCGCCGTAACGGGAAATATCTCTTTTGAGGAAGCAGTCGCATTGACGGAAAAATGGTTCGGTCCCATCCCTCGCAGGGAGGTTCCTCAACGGAATCTGCCGCAGGAACCGGAGCAGACAGAAGAACGACGATTGACAGTAGAGCGTAACGTACCCCTTGATTCACTATTCATGGCGTATCATATGTGCAGTCATGATCATCCGGATTATTACGCTTTTGATATATTGTCGGATTTGTTGAGCAACGGACGTTCCAGTCGTCTGAATCAACGCCTGGTACAGCAAAAACAACTGTTTTCGAGTATCGACGCTTATATTTCCGGTAGTGTGGATGCCGGATTGTTCCATATCTCGGGCAAACCCGCGGCAGGTGTTTCGCTGGAACAGGCGGAAGCGGCCGTACGTGAAGAACTGGAACGTTTGCAGCAAGAACCTGTTGACGAACAGGAACTGGAAAAAGTGAAGAATAAATTCGAATCGACGCAGATATTCGGCAATATCAATTATTTGAATGTCGCTACCAATCTTGCTTGGTTTGAACTGTTGGGCAGGGCGGAAGATATGGAAAAGGAGGTAGAGCGTTATCGCGCTGTTACTGCCGGACAATTGCAAAAGGTAGCTCAGTCTGCTTTCAGGAAGGAGAATGGAGTGATACTTTATTATAAGAAACAAATATCCTGACTTCTCCTTACCGGCGGGATATTTATTGGAGGCAACGGCAGGATGCGGAGTTGCCGGAATATGCGATTAACTACGGAAAAATAAATGAGAAATATCTATAGTATATATAAGGAGCATTACAAAGCACTGATTTCTCTCGGATTGCCCATTGTAATCGGGCAAATAGGAGTTATTGTGCTGGGGTTTGCCGATACGTTGATGATCGGTCATCATAGTACGATAGAACTGGGTGCTGCTTCCTTCGTCAATAATGTATTCAATCTGGTGATTATTTTCAGTACAGGCTTCTCGTACGGGCTGACTCCTATCGTGGGAGGTTTGTATGGAACTCATCAGTATGCTTCGGCGGGGCAGGCGTTGCGTAACAGCCTGCTGGCAAATTTGTTGGTGGCATTCTTGCTTACCATCGGTATGACTGTCCTTTATTTTAATGTGGGAAATCTGGGACAGCCGGAAGAACTTATTCCCTTGATAAAACCTTATTATCTGGTTCTGCTGGCTTCGCTCGTCTTTGTGATGCTGTTCAATGGCTTCAAGCAGTTTACGGATGGAATTACGGATACTAAGACCGCTATGTGGATATTGCTCGGCGGAAATGTGCTGAATATTATCGGCAATTATATTCTGATATACGGAAAGCTGAGCTTGCCGGAAATGGGCTTGCTGGGGGCAGGTATCAGTACGCTGTTCTCGCGTATCATGATGGTAGTCGTATTTATCATAGTCTTTATGCGGAGTCCGCGTTTTCTTCGTTTTAAGCTCGGCTTCTATCGTCTGGGATGGTCGAAGGCTATATTCGGACGATTGAATTCGCTGGGTTGGCCGATTGCTTTTCAGATGGGAATGGAGACAGCTTCGTTCAGTCTGAGTGCGGTGATGATTGGCTGGCTGGGTACCATTGCGCTGGCTTCTCATCAGGTCATGCTGGCTATTTCTCAGTTTACGTTTATGATGTATTACGGGATGGGAGCAGCTGTGGCTGTCCGTGTGAGTAACTTTAACGGGCAGGGCGATATACTCAATGTACGTCGTTCGGCTTATGCCGGTTTTCATTTGATGATGGCGTTGGGGGTTGTGCTTTCTTCCATCGTATTCCTCTGCCGCAATTATCTGGGAGGTTGGTTTACCGATAGTACCGAAGTGGCGGCTATGGTAACTTCGCTTATCCTTCCGTTCCTTGTATATCAGTTTGGAGATGGATTGCAGATAACCTTTGCCAATGCCTTGCGTGGAATCTCAGATGTAAAACTGATGATGCTGATTGCCTTCATTGCTTATTTCCTTATTTCGCTTCCGGTCGGCTATTTTTGCGGATTCGTGTTGGAGTGGGGGATCATAGGTGTCTGGATGGCATTTCCTTTTGGGTTGACCAGTGCCGGTCTGATGTTATGGTGGCGTTTCCATCACAAGACGAAACTACCGCCTTCCATTCAAAATTCATAATTTAAAATATTAATTGCCTATGGCTTCCTTTCGCTCCACCAAACTGAAAATAACCATCGGCTATATATTGCTGCTGGCGATTCTTCTTTTTTCTCTGGTGTTTGTGCATCAGGAGATGGAGACGCTGTCGGCTGCGGACGATCAGCAGAATCTGCGGACAGACAGTCTGCTGAGTCTTCTCCATGAGAAAGATCAGAATACCCTTCAGATGCTGCGGGTGCTGAGCGAGGCGAATGATAGCTTGCTTTCCGCCTCGGAGATTGAAGAAATCATATCAGAACAGCAGGACTCGGTGATTACTCAGCAACGGGTACAACACCGGGTTATTACCAAACGCGATTCTCTGATCACTACCCCGAAGAAGAAAGGCTTCTTCAAACGATTGGGGGAAGTGTTCGCGCCTTCTAAGAAAGATACTGCCGTGCTGGTCAATACTTCTCTGGAAATTGCCACCGATACGATATTGGAACCTGTCAAGTCGGCGGACTCCCTTCAGCATAAGATTCGCATGGCTACCGAAGAGAAACGGTTGCAGCGGAGGCGAACGATCCGGCGTACCAGTACGAGGTATCAGCGGATGAATACACAGCTGACCGCAAGAATGGATAGTCTGATAAAAGGATACGAGGAGGAAATGTCTGCGCGTGCCCGTCAGGATGCGGAACTTCAACAAGAGGTGCGGATGCGTTCGGCTAATATCATTGCCGGAATTGCCATTGGTGCCGTATTCTTATCCGCCTTTTTCCTGATCTTAATTATGCGGGATATTACTCGTAGCAACCGTTATCGGCGTCAGCTTGAAGAAGCGAATAAGCGGGCGGAAGACTTGCTTGTTGCCCGTGAGAAACTGATGCTTGCCATTACCCATGACTTTAAGGCGCCATTAGGCTCGATAATGGGATATACGGAACTCTTGTCCCGCCTGACCGAAGATGAACGGCAGCGATTCTATCTGGACAACATGAAAAGTTCTTCAGAGCATTTACTGAAGTTAGTAAGCGATTTGCTTGATTTCCACCGTCTTGACCTCAATAAAGCGGAAGTGAACCGGATTGTTTTTAATCCTGCTCAGCTGTTTGAAGAAATCCGTGTTTGCTTTGAACCTCTGACGGCGGCTAAAGGCTTGGTCTTGCAATGTCATATCGCTCCGGAATTGTCGGAAAAATATATCAGTGATCCTTTACGTATTCAGCAGATAGTGAATAATCTCTTGTCCAATGCGGTGAAATTCACTCAGCAGGGCAAGATCACATTAACTGTTGGTTATAACGCTTCGAAGCTGACAATAGCGGTTGAGGATACCGGCAAAGGGATGGCATTGGAAGACCGGGAACGCATCTTCCAGGAATTTACCCGCCTCCCCGGTGCGCAGGGAGAAGAAGGATTCGGACTGGGATTGTCCATTGTGCATAAGCTGGTTCTTCTGCTTGAAGGTACGATCGATGTACAAAGCACGTTAGGAAAAGGAAGTTGCTTTACTGTCGTGTTGCCACTCTTTCCGGTGGGCAAGTCAATAGTGGAAAATAAACCTTTCGGGAGCAGAATTAAGAAACCATCGAAAGATACGGATGTTTCTCCGGAAGAGACAGATGCCGTACCGGCCATGAAGGTGATCCGTGTGCTTCTGATTGATGATGATAAGATTCAGCTGAACCTGACTGCTGCCATGCTGAAACAGCATAACATCGATGCTGTTTGCTGCGAGCAGTTGGAAGAACTGATAGAGCAACTGCGCTCTTCGACGTTTGATGTGCTGCTGACCGATATACAGATGCCTGCTATCAACGGTTTTGATCTGGTCAAATTATTGCGTGCCTCTAACATTCCGCAAGCCCGCAATATTCCTGTTATTGCTGTCACGGCACGCAGCGAAATGGATGAGAAGGCTTTGCATGAACACGGCTTTGCCGGATGCCTGCACAAACCTTTTACGGTGAAAGAATTGCTGGTAACTCTGAATGAAGGACAAATGTCAGCTGATGAGGCGCATATAACACATGATATGCAATTGATTACAGATGCGCTGCCTGAAGATACTTTATTCAACTTTTCTGCACTGACTGCCTTCTCGGAAGATGATCCGGAAGCGGCGTGTTCTATTATCCGGACTTTTATCGAAGAGACCGGCAAGAATGCCGACCGGATGCAACAGGCATTAACTGACAGGGAGGTGGATGGAATTGCCGCTATGGCTCATAAGCTACTTCCACTTTTTACTTTGATTGGTGCTTCTGAGTCTGTTGCTTCATTAAGATGGCTGGAGTCTTGCCGGGGGGAAGAGTTCTCCGAAGAAATAGAAAAGACTACGCTGGAAGCTTTGGAGGCGGTGCGTAAAGTTGTTCGTGCTGCTGAGGAGTATAGTCTCGGTTTACATTAAATCTCTCCCGGCAGCTCTTTTGGAACAGCCTATATAGTGCCATGCTTGTGCCACCCTGTTGGCACAGTTGTGCCAAAGGCATGTCACAGTCGTGCCACTGCGGTGGCACAAGCGTGCCAACGTAGTGGCACGGGCATAAGCTCGTAGCATAGTGAGAAGGTGCTGCCTTGACAAATATCTCACCTTCCGAATGAACGGAATGAACGGGATGAAATTGCGCTAAATGCAACCATAACCTCCGGCTTTTTCACATTTTAGCTTTTGGACAAACCTTTTTTCAAAGTAATTTGTTTACTTTGTATCACTTTTACACTGACACATCCTGCATGAAACGAAAATGGATAAGACGGGTGGGCTGGATATTGCTTACTCCTATAATACTTTTTGTAATACTGATGGTATTACTTTATATACCTCCTGTTCAGAATCTTTTGCGACGGGAGGTTACTGCGTATGCTTCTAAAGCAACCGGAATGCAGATTCAGGTGGAACGGATAGACCTTCGTTTTCCGCTTAATCTGCTGGTACGAGGGGTGGAAGTCATACAGCAGCCGGATACCTTATTGTCTTTGGAAAGCCTGAATGTCCGCGTACAGGCATGGCCGTTGCTCAAAGGAAAAGTAGAAGTTGACGAGGTTACCTTAAGTCAGGTGGCGGTCAATTCTGCCAATCTGATAGAAGGGATGCAGATAAAAGGCGTTTTGGGGCGCTTCTTTCTGCAAAGTCATGGAGTCGATTTATCGAACGAAACGGCAGTTGTCAATCGGACAGAGTTATCCGATACTCATATACAACTTCTGATGACTGATACCACGACCACTCCCAAAGATACGACGGCATCTGCTCCTGTGAACTGGAAGGTGAACCTTCATCAACTGAAGTTGAAGAATGTATCATTCGGTATGAAACTGCCTGCCGACTCCATGAAGATGGCGGCATACATAGGCGAAGCGACCATTGATGACGCCAAAGCGGATTTAAAGAACCAGTTTTATGGATTGAAGCAATTCCTTTTGTCGGGTGCCTCCGCCAGTTATGACACCGGAGAGGCCCAACCGTCGGAAGGTTTTGACGCCTCTCATATGGCAGTCCGGAATATCCGCATCGGATTGGACTCTCTGCTCTACGAAGGCAGAAATATGAACGCTGTGATTCGTGAAATAACGATGGAAGAGCGTTCGGGACTGAGTATTACTTCACTGACAGGGCGGCTCTTTTCGAATGATTCTATCATCCGCATTCCTGAACTGAAACTGCAAACCCCACATTCAGAAATAGACCTGTCCGCCCAGACTTATTGGGAACTCGTAAATATCCCGACGACAGGACGTTTATCCGCCAGCTTTAACGCACATATAGGCAAAGAGGACGTGATGCTTTTTGCCGGCGGACTGCCTCAAACGTTTAAAGAAGCATATCCGTTCCGTCCGTTAGTGATTCGTGCCGGTACGGATGGAAATCTGAAAGAGATGCAGATTTCGCGCTTCACGGTAGACTTGCCGGGAGCTTTCTCGCTAAAAGGGGGAGGAATCCTTGAAAACCTGACGGACAGTCTGACTCGTTCGGGAACTATTGGGCTGGATATGGTTACCCGGAATCTGAACTTCCTGACAGGATTGACTGGAGTCACACCCGATGGCTCTTTGGTAATTCCCGACAGTATGAGTCTCAAGATGAAGATGGAGATGAACGGTCCACAGTATAAAGCAAAACTCGATCTGAAAGAAGGCAAGGGCAGCATGAATGTAAATGCCGCATTAAACAGTTCGACAGAGGTTTATACGGCCGATCTAAAAATAAACGATCTGCAACTGCATCATTTTCTCCCGAAAGACTCGATTTATGAACTGTCTCTTTCGGCAGATGCCAAGGGCAGAGGGCTGGATGTCATGTCCTTCCATTCTTTAGCCAATCTGAATCTCTCTTTGGACCAGCTTCATTACGCCCGCTATCATCTTTCGAATGTTCATCTGACGGGAAATCTTAAAGGAGCTTTGGCAACGGCTCAGCTTACGAGTGACAATGAACTTTTGAAAATGACGGCGGATGCAGAATATAATTTAGCTCATAGCTATCCGGACGGTAAAGTGACAGTTGACGTTACTCAGCTTGATTTGTACGAACTGGGACTTATGCCCAAGCCGATGAAACATCCGTTGGCATTCAATTTAAGCGGAGAGGCACGGCAGAACCGTGTTTTCACTCATTTCACCGCCGGTGATATGAAACTGAATCTGAGTGCCCGTGCCGGTGTATATCCTCTGATTCGTCAGTCTACCCATTTTGTAGATGTGTTGATGAAGCAGGTGGATGAAAAACTCTTGGATCATGCTGCTTTGCGTGAAGCATTGCCGTCGGCTATTTTCTCTTTCTCGGCAGGAAAGGAGAATCCGTTGGCATACTATATGGCAATGAAGAATATATCGTTCCATGATGCTTCCATGAAATTCGGCACGGCTCCCGATTGGGGAATCAATGGAAAAGCGGCTATTCATGCCTTGAAAGTGGATACCTTGCAACTGGATACAGTCTTTTTCACAGTCAAGCAAGATACTGCC
>OJQS01000682.1_pt1 | contig 8320 bp, 8 predicted proteins | sample 1598761 | NCBI WGS metagenome assembly OJQS01 (sample SAMN03922516, study PRJEB24848) | human gut metagenome | isolation source: stool sample | host: Homo sapiens | place: Germany | collected 2010-02 | reverse complement strand
GTCTATAATAGGATACTATACAATTTTCTTACAATCAATATTTTTGCCTGTGTTTTTTTCTCTTTTTTATGGTATGATAGAGAAATCAATACTTATATTTTTTATCAGGAGGACATCCTTATGATCGCGTTAAAACTGACGAATGTCAAAGCCTGTATGTCTCATCTTCTTCTGATGGACACCTTCGATTCATTCCTTCTGATCGAAGGAGAGATCATGACATTCAATACGTTCAAAATAGACGGTTTTATTCAAAAAAACTTTTATACTTCTGAAGAACTGGAACAAATGGGCACACTCCCTGAATACGCTTACTGGAAGCAGCTTCGGGAATACTGCTTCTCCCTGATCAAAGGGAAAAAGACTCCACTTGGATTTCGTTTTGTATTCAGTCTGTCTCCGAAAAATATTGCCCGCCTTATCGAGCAGAATGAACTCGGCCTGAATGCCGATGACATTCAGGGACTCTATTTGAATCTCCGCTATGATTCCACCGGACTTCAATGCATTACCGGTACATCTTTCAAATCCTTCTCCATGGACAAGTCGCTGGAACACGCCTGGGACAACATGGTACAGAAGTTTTTCCAGAAAAAAGGACTGGATTTCGAAATTTTGTAATCTGTAATTTTAGTTCAACGAATACCATTATATAAGACAGATCCACATTTTAATCTTAAAAATTATGAAAGTTTTTCTTAAGATTACAAAGTGATTTTATTGCCTTTTTCGTAAATGACATCTACGGTTTCATCAACTGGCATCGGATGGGACAAAGACAGGGAAGCGAAGCTTTCTAAACAATATAAAAGGGAGTCCGAAAAAGAAATGGTTCTAATCCCTTTCTTTTTCGGACTCCCTATATTTTTTTATTTTGTCAAAAGCATCATAATCTGATTACTTCTCTGTACAAATGCTGTCATCTCTTGTGGACTCAGTGGTTTGTGGGCAAGCAGCGCCAGATCATACAGCTGCTTACAGATCAGCTCTACATTCTCACCTTCTTTGTTCTCTACCACATACTGCACCAGTGGATGATCTGCATTCAGGATCAAGGACGCCTGTCCGCCGAACATACCGGTATCCATACCACCCATTCCATACATCTTCATCATCTCTTCCATACGTCTGGATTCTTCAGACAACACGGCCATGGAAGCAATATTCTCATCTTTTAATTTTTCTACTTTGACATCCAGTTTCTCATTATTCAGCACTTTTCTGAAGATTTCTGTCAGACTGTCTGCATTCTTCTGGAATGTCTCTTTTTCTTCTTCTGCAACTTCTGCTTTCAGAGACTCATGAACATCTGCATCGATTCTCTGGAATTTTACATTGTCATGCTTCTGCTCCAGATAGGTAATGAATGCAGAATCAATATTATGTGCCAGGATCACTGCATCCTGCCCCTGCTCTTTGAACATATTGATGTACTGACTCTGCTGCTGTTCATTCGTCACGTAGAAAATATTAGTCTTTGGTGTCTCTTTCGTCTCTTCTGAATCCGTTGTCTCCTCTGCCTTTGTCTCTTCTGCTGTTTCTCCGCCATTGGCCTTGATACAGTCTTCCAGAGTGAGATATTTGTGGTCAAGATTCTTAAACAACATCGAATCTTTTACTTTTTCTCCGAATTTTTCATCTTTCAAACATCCAAACTTGATAAACGGACTGATATCATCCCAGTATTTTTCATAATTTTCTCTGTCTGTTTTGAACATACCGTTCAGTTTGTCTGCAACCTTCTTAGAAATATAGTCTGCAACTTTTGTTACAAATCCATCATTCTGCAGTGCACTTCTGGATACATTCAGAGGCAGATCCGGACAGTCGATCACACCTTTTAATACCATCAAAAATTCCGGAATCACTTCTTTGATGTTATCTGCAATAAATACCTGATTGTTATACAGTTTGATCTTTCCTTCAATGGAATCATACTCTGTATTGATCTTCGGGAAGTACAGGATTCCTTTCAGATTAAACGGATAATCCATATTCAGGTGAATCCAGAACAGTGGCTCCTTGTAATCCATAAATACTTTTCTGTAGAACTCGATATAATCATCCTTTGTGCAGTCGCTCGGATTTTTTGTCCAGAGTGGATGAATATCGCTTAAGGAAACCGGACGTTTTACAATTTTAACTTTCTGTTTCGGCTCACCTTCTTCACCTTCTTTTGGCTCTTCTGTAATATGTTCTACCACTTCATCCGTATCCAGAACATCTGCCTCATCGATTGTCTCATACTCCGGCTCTGCATTGGCCTTGGAGAGGAAAATCTCTACCGGCATGAATGAGCAGTATTTTTCCAGCACTTCTCTTGCACGGTATTCATTTGCAAATGCAAGACTGTCCTCGTTCAGATATAATGTAATCTCTGTACCAACCTCTGTACGGTTTCCTTCCTGCATCTCATACTCTGTACCGCCTTCACTTACCCAGTGTACTGCGGCTGCACCCTCTTTATAAGACAGCGTATCAATCTGCACTTCGTCCGCTACCATAAACGCAGAATAGAATCCCAGACCAAAATGTCCGATCATTTCATCCTCTGTCGTCTTGTCTTTATATTTCTCCAAAAACTGTGTGGCACCGGAAAATGCGATCTGTGTAATATACTCTTCCACTTCTTCTGCTGTCATACCGATACCGTTGTCAATGAACTTCAGCGTCTTTTCTTCCGGATTGACAATGACCTGAATCTTTCCTTTATAATCATCGGGAAGCTCACACTCACCCATCATATCCAGCTTTTTATATTTTGTGATCGCATCGCATCCGTTGGACACTAATTCACGAATGAAAATATCATGGTCAGAATATACCCATTTTTTAATGATCGGAAATATATTCTCGCTGTCGATAGATAAATTACCTTTTTTTGTTCCCATATCTAAACACTCCTCTTTCTTTACAAACTCACCCGTCCTGCGGGTTTTCTTCTGTCTATGAAGTATTTTAGTACACCATGTTTTAAAAGTCAACAGAAAATTAGCACTCTTTTCAGTTGAGTGCTAATAAAATTATGAACTCTATAAACTTTTTATAAACAAGAAACAAATACAAAATACTCCTGTCAAGTGGTATAATCAATTCTGTCAGCTTATTCACTCTTTCCAAAGAAAAGGAGGTTTTCAAAATGGAACAGAATTTTTCACTTACTCCGGTGCATACTGACAAACAGATTCAGGAAATTTCCAATCTTGCTTCTGTTATCTGGCATGAGCACTTCACTCCCATTATCGGCATACAGCAGGTAGAATATATGCTGGAAAAATTTCAGTCTTTTCATGCCCTGAAAGAACAGATGGAAACCGGATATGAATATTTTCAGATTTTTGACAATACAGAGTTTTGCGGGTACTGCGGGATTCATCAAGAAGAAACTACACTGTTTCTAAGCAAACTCTATTTAAAAAAAGAGGCGCGAAACCGACACCTCTCTACAAAAACGATCCAGTATTTAAAAACTCTCTGTCAAAAACGGTCTCTCTTCCATCTGGCTTACGTGCAACAAATACAATACGAATACCCTTGCGGTCTATCATCATCTTGGATTTGAGACGGTTCGTTCACAGGTAGCGGATATTGGAAACGGATATGTCATGGACGATTATATCCTGGAATGCAGAGTCTGACCGTACTCTGCATTTTTCTTTTGTCTATTCTTTATAAAACTCTCCATAATCAGTAGAACCAATTTTCTCACTCGGCTCAAGCGTAACGGCCGCCCCTGTTGTCTGTATTTCTGTTCCTTTTGGAATCGGTACATTCTCATAACTGAGTTCCAATTCTTTTGGTGCAAACGAAATCACCTCTACTCTGTGTTCTTCATCTGCTGCAAATTCTGATAAAAATGAATCCGGAAGTGTCATCATAAGATCATTCCAGTCCGGTTCAGACTTCACATTATAAAGCCCCTCTGGAAAATCACGCCCCGCAGTCATTGTCTGTCCTACTTCTACTCGCACTGAATCCTGCAGTGGATTTGTCTCTCCATGAAGCCTTTCTGTCTGCGCACAATCCGAACGGAATTGAAGTGCTGCCCCGCTTTTCACTTCCAAAAGAGCTCCATCGTATAAACGCAGATCATCCATCACAGCTGCCTGATTCGGATTTTCAGGGTCTTTTCCAATCTGTTGCCAGATGTAAATTCCATTCTCATCATCGATCAAATAAATCGCACTTTCCCCATCCTGCGCCTCTACTGTATAAATTCCCTCTGGAATATGAACGCCAACCTCATAATATCCTCCGGTAAGAACTTCATCGTATGCTTCGCCTGTCTCAGAAAGCTGTCTCTTTGCAAACTGATATTCATCATATTCCTCTCCCGACTGACTCTGCCCCTTCTCTTGTTCCTCGAAATAACTGTTCAGTGCAACGGCACCAACTGCTGCCACAAGCAGGATTACGCTTCCGATCGCCAGACCCTTCCCGATCTTCTGCACCGCATCACGCGGCTGTGAATCCTGCATCTTTACGCTTTCATTAAGATGATAGACTTTCTTTGTGTTTTTTTCATTATCAAGCCCGCATTCCACGCACCGTCCGTTTACCAGTTTTCCACCACACAGATAACATCTCTTTCCCCCAAGCATAAGCCCTCCCATTCCTGCTGCTTTTTCAGCTTTGCAGACACATCATTTCCTGTTATCATTTACTTTTTACAACATCCAGCGCCTTCTGCAGCTGATTGTCACTGGTCGGATTCGCCGCATCGTAGGTATATTCTACCTCCACATCCGGCTGAATTCCTTTTTTATGGATGTTTTCTCCACTCGGTGTAAAATACTCCGCCGTCGTGATCTTGATCATCGTATCATCCTCAAAACTAAATAATTCCTGCACGATTCCCTTTCCGTACGTCGTGGTTCCCACAAGGGTACCAATTCCGTAGTCTTTTACGGCACCGGCAAAAATCTCTGACGCGCTGGCACTGTAGCCATTTACAAGCACTGCCAATGGTTTCTGAAATTCATGCTTTCCATCGCAGTCGTAGGTTTCTTCATTCCCGTATTTGTCTTTAATAGAAACGATTCTTCCTTCCGGAAGGATCAGTTTCAGCATCTCTACAACAGTATCCAGGTTTCCTCCCGGATTATTCCGAAGATCGATAACAAGTCCTTCCATCCCCTGAGCTTCCAGATCTTCCAGTGCGGACTTGAACTGTTCGTAAGTCACATCTTCAAACCCCTGCACAGAAATATATCCTATCTTATCTTCCTTCATCTCATGCTCGACTGTCTGTGACTGAATTTTTTCTCTCACAGCTGTCAGCGTGTGCTCTTCCCGGTCTTCTCCTCGATAAACGGAGAGTTTCACCTCTGTTCCTTCTTCACCTTTAATCCAGGATACAACCTCAGACGTATCCTGATCTTCGATCTTATGGTCATCGACCTGATACAGGATATCTCCTTCTAAAAGCCCTGCCTTTTCTGCCGGACTGTCTTCATAGACCGTTGTAATCGTGATCTCCCCGGTCTGTACATTCTGCATCATAGCGGCTCCGATCCCCGAATATTCTCCCGAGGTGCTCTCTTTGATCTCTTTTGTCTCTTCCTCATTGTAATATACCGTATACGGATCATTGAGTGCACTCAAAAATCCGGCATACACTGCATCTTCCAGATCCTCCTGCTTTACATCATCACTGTAGAGATAATACTGATCGATCATTTTTTCAATTTTTTTAAATTTTGCTTCGGTCTTTTTCTCTGCCCGCTCCTGCTTGGCAGTCACACTGTCCTTTTGCAAAAGCAATCCGGAAAGCTCCGGTACCTTTGTGCAGACTCCTACTGCAAATAACATAATAAGGGCGCCTGTGAGCGCCCCTTTTATAAAACTTTTATGTCTGTTCATACTCTGTTACCAACTTTCGGTATTTTAGAAATACTGATCCGGACTGACTGCAACTCTATTTAACTCTACCTGAAAATGCAGATGTGGTCCTGTGGACTGTCCTGTAGAACCAACCGCACCAATCTGCTGGCCTCTTTCCACATACTGTCCCGCACTTACACAAATACTGCTGTGGTGCATATATTTTGTCACCAGACCGTTTCCGTGATCGATAACTACCCAGTTACCGGCGCTGCTGCTGTATCCGGCGATGATCACACGACCGGCTGCTGCGGCATATGTAGGTGTTCCGGTCGGCGCAGCATAATCGTTTCCTTTGTGTCCGCCGACTTCAAACTCACGGATTTCTCCAAAATAACTGGACTGGTAACTCATTCCCGGACACGGATGTGTGAAATAACCACTTCCGCTGGATACATTGCCGGATGACGGAGGTGTCACTGTGGAACCGCCTCCTGTACCACTGCCTGTATTATTATTGGAATTATTCTGATTCTGCTGCTCTTGCTGCTGTAACTGCTGCTGTCTTGCTGCCTCAGCCGCTTCTTCCTGGCGTCTCTTCTCTTCCTCCACCAGCTTCTGCAGTGTCTCCATCTTGCTGCCGAGCTGACTGCTTAAATCTGCCAGCTGAACATCCTTTTCTTTTAACAATGTCTGCGCCTGTGTCTGCTGGTTCACAAGATCCGTCTGAAGTGTATTTAATTCCTCATACTCTTTCTGCAGCGCCGCTTCCTGCTCTTCCACTGCCTTTACTGTCTTCTGGAATTCTTTTAACTTATCTCTATCATATTCAGACAGCTTGGAAATATACTCTGTTTTATTCAAAAAATCACTGATATTTTCACTGTCAGCAAGAACTTCAATAAATTCCATATTTCCATTCTCGTACATATATTTGATGCGGATCTTCATACTCTGGTACTGTGTATTTTCTTCTACTTTAGCCTGCACCAGATTTTCCTCTGCTTCTGTGATCTCCGCCTGCTTTGCATCCAGCTTGGACTGTGTCTTTTCCATCTCTTCTGCAATCTTTTTCAACTCTGTCTCAACAGTCGTCTTCTCTGCCTGCACACTGTCCTTTTGCTGCTGCAGCTGATCTACTGCATTCTGTGCATCCTGTACAGTCTCCGCATGTACCGGAAGTACCGTTCCGACAGAAAGCGCCGCTGCCAGACATAATGCTGTCACTTTTTTCATACGTTCTTTCATATGTTCACCTATACTTTCAAATGCTTGCGTACTGTAAAGAAACTTCCCAGAAATCCGATTCCTACTCCAAGCAGAAGTCCGATTGGAAGCAGGTAGCGATATACATCTCCTACCGGCAGGAATTCCACGATATTTTTCAGGATCTGGAATTTTGTCATCACATATCCCACTGCTCTTCCATAAAGTGCATACAATAATGCCAATGGAAGTACCGCTCCGACAATTCCAATGATCAGACCTTCCAGCACAAATGGAGAACGTACTACAAAGTCCTTTGCACCGATATATTTCATAATTGCAATTTCTTCTTTACGAACCGTAATACCCATGGTTACGGTATTGCTGATCAGGAAGATCGAAACTCCAAACAGGATCAAAATGATCGCGATTGACACATATCCAACCAGTACATTGACACTGGAAAGTGTATTCGCCACAACATCTGATTTATTGACCTTTCTGACTCCGTCCAGTCCCTCCGCAAACTTTACCAGTTCCTTCTGTGTTGCAGAAAGTGATTTGCTCTTGGAGATCATATTGCTGTCCTTGTCCTCCTGCGGTTTCATATAAACCGCATAACTGCTGGAGCCTGCAAGCGGATTGTCATCCTTAAATCCATCTGCCAGTTCCGGATTGTCTCCAAAGTACTCTTCTTTAAAACTGTTCCATGCATCATCTTCCGAAACATACTCTACTTTCAGAACATCATCCCTGCTGCGAAGCTCCTTGCCAATCTCCTCGATCTGACTTTCTGTTGCATCCTCATCAAAGAATACTGTAATCGCCACGCCTTCCTCTGCAGTCTTTACAAAATGCTGCAGATTCAGCACGATAGAAAAGAACAGTCCGAACAGAAAAATACAAGCTGACATTGTCGCAATAGATGCGATAGAGAACATTTTATTTCTCCCGATGTTCTTAACTCCCTGTTTTCCTACGTATCCTAATGTACTAATCCTCATCTATATACCCACCTTTTTGTTCATCACTCACGATCACGCCCTGTTTCATCGTAATAACTCGTTCGTTCATCTCGTTTACGATCTCCTGGTTATGTGTAACAACAAGTACTGTCGTTCCTCTGTCATTCGCCTCTTTGAGAAGACTCATGATTTCCCACGAATTGGTAGGATCCAGGTTACCGGTCGGCTCGTCGGCCAACAAAATTGCAGGTTCATTTACGATTGCTCTGGCAATCGCCACTCCTGTCTCTTATACACATCTCCGAGCCCACGAGACGGACTCCTAT
>OJQS01000556.1_pt1 | contig 10344 bp, 8 predicted proteins | sample 1598761 | NCBI WGS metagenome assembly OJQS01 (sample SAMN03922516, study PRJEB24848) | human gut metagenome | isolation source: stool sample | host: Homo sapiens | place: Germany | collected 2010-02 | reverse complement strand
AGGGTAAAGAATTTATAAAAGAAAGAAAAAGTTTACTGTTCCCTTAAGAATAAACATCGTTGTAACCATGGTTACAGTAACCACAGTTACTAACACAATTCATTGACTATGAGGTTTTATAATAGGGAAGAAGAACTAAAGGAATTAAAACGAATTCAGCAATCGGCATTTGAGCCGAAGAAGGAAAAATTTGTTGATAGAAGAATTTGGAAAAATTATGGAACCTACTTTTCTATTTTAAGCGCAATTGCGGAGGTAAAAATACAGCAACACCAGGAGAAAAAAGCGTAGGTGACTATCTGAAACAGTACTTAGTCAGGCACGGATTACAGGTTTTCTATGAGCTTAGTACCCCATCACCTGTATTCCGTGCCCAATATAATATCATTGTTGGTTTTCTTCCCGGTCTGTCCGGATAAACTCCAGAAGTCGTTCTACCGCCTCTTCTTCAGGAATATTTTTCTCTACGCACACCTTGCCTTTATAGAGACTGATTTTCCCCCGTCCTGCTCCTACATAACCGTAGTCTGCATCTGCCATCTCACCGGGACCATTCACGATGCATCCCATGATACCGATCTTCAGCCCTTTCAAATGTGAAGTGGCTGCCTTGATACGGGCAATAGTCTTTTCCAAGTCGTAAAGTGTACGGCCGCAACCGGGACAAGATATATATTCTGTTTTGGAGGTGCGGGTACGTCCGGCCTGCAAGATTCCGAAAGCAGTAGCATCAACGACGGCATGGCTCAAGTTACCCTGATTGAACAGGAAGATGCCATCACAAAGACCGTCAAAAATCAAAGCTCCCATATCGGCTGCGGACTTTATCTGCAAATTCTCCGCATCATCTTCCGAATAATGCTGGAAGAAAACAACCGGATTTTGTAAGCCTTCCGTCATTAGTTGATGTACCAGTGCACGGTGCTCACCCAAACGGTTCGGATGATTGCTTTGGGAAACAATCACTACTTCCGGATGATGTTTCAGGCAGGCTATCACTTCATCCGTTTGTGCCATGTAGGGCATAAACAGGAATTTAAGTTCTGCATTACATTCTCCCATTAAAGGCAGCTGTGCATGATTGAATGCAGGCCAGGTTCCGTCTTCTCCCTGCCATACATCCGCATCAAGAATATATTCTACTCCGTCTTCCCGTTGATCGGGCAAGGTTCTTCCGGCATAAATATAGTCCGGTGTGAATTGCGGATTTACCTCTGTCTTCCCGTCCATGCGGTCGGCAATAACCACAGGTACATGTTCACCTCCGATATTACGGACGGCTTTTGTCTTGCGACGTTCGGGAGACAGGTAATTGAATTCCGGTGCTTCCAATCCCGGGATATAAGGATGATCCTGCCTCAACAGAACATAATCCACCAGTTTACGGGCCACCGGGATTTCAGCTTCAGGAGCTTCGCTCAAAGATACCCGAATGGTATCTCCCAATCCGTCACTCAACAGCGCACCGATGCCAAGGGCGGACTTGATACGTCCGTCTTCTCCATCTCCGGCTTCTGTCACCCCGAGGTGTAATGGGAAAGCCATCCCTTCTTTTTCCATGACGTCTACCAACAGGCGGACAGTTTTTACCATGACCACCGTATTGGAGGCCTTGATGGAAATCACCACATCCGTGAAGTTTTCCTCTACACAGATACGGAGAAACTCCATGCAGGACTCTACCATCCCTGCGGGGGTATCGCCATAACGGGACATGATACGATCGGACAGAGAGCCATGATTTACTCCGATCCGGATAGCCGTGTGATTCTCTTTACAGATATTCAGGAACGGGACAAACCGGTCATGGATTTTCTGTATTTCCTGCGCATACTCCTCGTCTGTATATTCCAGTTTTTTAAAAGTACGCGCAGCATCTACATAATTTCCCGGATTGATTCGCACCTTTTCCGCGTATTGAGCAGCCACGTCTGCCACTTTCGGATTGAAATGCACATCGGCAACCAACGGAACCATATATCCCTGGCTACGCAGTCCGATGTTAATATTCATCAGGTTTTCAGCTTCTTTGATGCCCTGGGTTGTGAGGCGGACATACTCTCCACCTGCATCAACAATACGTTTCGCCTGTTCCACACAAGCCTGTGTATCCTGCGTAGACGTGTTTGTCATCGACTGGACACGAATAGAATTGGGGCCGCCCAACGGCACAGCCCCAATATTTACTTCTGTGGTTTCTCTTCGAAAATAATTGAATAGATCCATTAGTTCGTTTTATATTCAAACTTCACTTCTTTCAGTTCTTCGTTTGCTTTTACGATTTTCTTTTTCAGTCCTTCCTTGTAAGCAGCAAAAGCTTCGGCCAGTTTCTCATCGCTCAATGCCAGCATCTGGATGGCAAGGATAGCGGCATTCATCGCTCCGTTGATGGCAACCGTTGCTACAGGAATGCCCGGAGGCATCTGAATGATAGAATAAAGTGCGTCCACACCATCGAGCACGGAACCTTTTACAGGTACTCCGATTACCGGCAATGTAGTGTTAGCCGCAATTACACCGGGAAGGGCGGCAGCCATTCCGGCAGCAGCGATAATTACTTTAATGCCGCGGTTGCGGGCATTCTTCGCAAACTCTTCCACAGCTTCGGGCGTGCGGTGAGCAGAAAGAGCGTTCATTTCGAACGGTACATGCATATCATTCAGCAGCTGTGCAGCCTTCTCCATAACAGGAAGGTCGGACGTGCTGCCCATGATAATACTTACAATTGGAGTCATAGAATAAAAATTAAAAGCCTCTTCACAGCCCTTTCACGAAGAGAGGGGGTTCAGCTACATTCAACTTATATTAGTTATATTTCTGTTTGCACTATCCGTTTACCACGGCTTTATAGGCTTCGGCATCCAGCAGATCTTCTACCGCTTTCACATCAGCCGGCTTCACTTTAATCAACCAACCTTCGCCATAGGGATCTTTATTAACCAGTTCCGGGTTTTCTTCCAATGCTTCATTTTGTTCGAGCACCTCACCTGCTATCGGCAGGAAAAGATCGGAAATAGTTTTCACTACTTCAATCGTTCCGAAAGTTTCACCGGCTTCCAACGTTTCACCAACAGTCGGGATATCGACGAACACAATATCGCCCAATTGTTCCTGTGCATAATCGGTGATACCAACGTATGCAATGTCTCCTTCAACGCGAATCCATTCGTGTTCGTTCGTGTACTTTAAATTCTGTGGAAAGTTCATAATGATTAGTTTTTAGGATTTATACTGTTTTAAAATAAAAATACTCGAAATAAGATGTTACTCACCGGATGAAGTACCAAAAGGGCACATATCAGACCGACAGCAAAACCGGAAAGCACCTCACCCAGCGTGTGATGCCCCAGAACAATGCGTGCAGAGCCCAATATACCGGCAATCAAAATAAACAGGCATAGCCATACGACCGGATTGTAACCGAACAAGGCGCTGAAAGAAATCAAGCCTCCGATCACCCCGCCCATTCCTGCCATGTGCTCGCTCAACTTCCATTTGAGGTTTACTGCAATGCAAATGATAGACACTACCAGAGAAGCAAGAATGATACCAGTCATATACCACGGGATATTCAGCTTACGCATCATCAGCAGACAGAACACATACGAGATGATGGTCAGTAGAATAGGCACATAACGTTTCTTACGTTCACTCAACTCCTGACGGGCAAATCCATTGATTTTACGAAACAGGAAAATGGTAATAGTAGGTGTCAGTATGGTGAAGCAGTAAACGATTCCCAACACTATCAACTTATATTGTATCGGCATGATACGAAGATAAGAAAACAGGAATAACACCAGAAACGATAAAAACGGAATAGAAAATGGAGTAAAGACCATCGAAGTGACTCTCGCCACCTGCAACATCGTCTTATCCGCTATGATATGTTCTCTCTCTCTGTCCATCAGCACTAATACTTAATACTTTATACTTAATACTTTATACTCTCATTTCCGCAGTCTCGCCACGGGGATATTCAGTTGTTGACGGTATTTGGCTACTGTCCTGCGGGCAATGGGATAACCTTTCTCTTTCAATATATCCGCCAATTCATCATCGGTCAGAGGTTTCTTCTTGTCCTCGCCTTCAATACACTCTTTCAGGATCTTACGAATCTCACGGACAGACATCTCTTCGCCATCCTCTGTAGTATATCCGTCGCTGAAAAAGTATTTGAGCGGATAGATACCGTAATTCGTCTGTACATATTTACTGTTACTCACACGGGAGATTGTCGAAATATCCAATCCAGTACGTTCGGCTACATCTTTCAGAATCATCGGTTTCAATAGCGATTCATCTCCTTCCAGGAAGAAAGGACGTTGCAGGTCGATAATCGCCTGCATGGTAGTCATCAAGGTATTCTGACGCTGACGGACAGCATCGATAAATCCTTGTGCCGCATCCATTTTCTGTTTCAGAAACATCATCGCTTCTTTAGATTCCTTAGACTGGTTAGCCCTGTTTTTTGTATGCTCCTCCACCATTTCCGTGAAGTCACGACTCATACGGAGTTCGGGAACATTGCGGTTATTGAGGCTTACATTAATGGTTCCGTCATCATACGTTTCCACCATAAAATCGGGAACTATTTGTTGGAGATTCCTGCCGATTGCTTCTCCTAAAGAAGCACCCGGACGTGGATTCAGTTTGGTTATTTCAGTAATGGTTTCCTGGAAAGTCTCTTCATCAATATCCAGTTTCTTTATAATCTTCTCCCAATGTTTACGGGTGAATTCTTCGTAACATTCTCTGATAATCCTTTCTTCCAGATTCAAGATAGGACTGGGAGTTTTCTCTTCCTCTTTTTTCCGGCAAATCTGTATCAACAGACATTCCTGAAGACTACGCGCACCGATACCTGCCGGGTCGAAGTCCTGTAAGATGCTCAATGCTTCTTCCAGTTCCTCCTCGGTCGATTCGATACCGGCATAAATCGCCAGTTCGTCACAGATACTTTCCAAAGATTTGCGAAGCAATCCGTCATCATCCAATGAACCGATCAGGTATTCCACCAAGTCACACTGGTGCTCTGTCAGGTTGCGTTCACGCAACTGTTCTTTCAGGATTTCATAAAAAGAGGTGGAGTCGGAAAATGGAATATCCTCCGCCTGTTCATCTTTCGAACGGTTGTTCTCTTGCAATTTATAATCGGGAATATCGTCTTCTGTCAGATAGTCACTTAAAGAATCATAGTCATTGGCATCGCTATCCATGCCATCCTCTGCATTGTCGGTATCGGAATATTCATCATCCGCAGCATTCTCTTCCTTACCTTCTTCAAGTGCCGGATTTTCAAGCAGTTCAGCATGGATACGGTCTTCCAGCTCTACTGCGGGAAGCTCCAACAGTTTCACGACCAGAATCTGCTGGGGCGAGAGCGTTTGTACCTGCTGTTGCGCCTGAGATTGTATTTGACGGGAACCTTGTGCCATATTCGTTTTTGCTTTCTACTGTTTCTCGCTACAAAAGTAACTTTTTAACGAGAGATTACACAGATTAGGGAGATAATTTTTAATCCTATAACACAAAATTCGTTATCTTTGTTGCACGAACTTAAAAACTAGGACAATATGTTTGCCAAAGAAACGTATATGCAGCGGAGAGCCCTGCTAAAAAAGAACTTAGGCTCCGGAGTGTTGTTATTTCTCGGAAATGACGAGTGCGGACTGAATTACGAAGATAACACATTCCGTTATCGTCAGGATTCCACTTTCCTTTATTATTTCGGACTTTCATGTGCCGGACTTTCGGCTATTATCGATATAGATGAAGACAAAGAAATTATCTTTGGTGATGAGTTGTCTATCGACGCAATCGTATGGATGGGATCACAGCCGACATTACACGAAAAATGCGAACGTGTAGGCGTAAAAAATCTGATGTCGTCTGCTGACATTGTAAGCTATCTCCATCAGTGTGTACAGAAAGGGAAAGCAGTTCACTATCTGCCTCCTTACCGCCCTGAACATAAGCTGAAACTGATGGACTGGCTGGGTATTCCTCCCGCACATCAGGAAGGTTCTGTTCCATTCATCCGTGCCGTGATCGCTCAACGCAACTATAAATCTGCAGAAGAAATCGTAGAAATAGAAAAGGCTTGCGATGTAACTGCTGATATGCATATTACAGCCATGAAGGTACTTCGTCCGGGTATGTACGAATATGAAGTGGTAGCTGAAATGAACCGGGTGGCCGAATCTAATAACTGCCAACTATCATTTGCTACAATTGCCACTATCAACGGACAGACTCTGCACAATCATTATCACGGAAATAAAGTGAAACCGGGTGATTTGTTCTTAATCGATGCCGGTGCAGAAGTAGAATCAGGTTATGCGGGTGATATGTCGTCTACCATTCCTGCCGATAAGAAGTTCACCACCCGTCAGCGTGAAGTATACGAGATTCAGAACGCCATGCACCTGGAATCCGTAAAGGCTCTCCGTCCGGGTATTCCTTATATGGACGTATATGAGCTGTCGGCCCGCGTCATGGTGGACGGCATGAAGGCGCTCGGATTGATGAAAGGGAATACCGAGGATGCTGTACGCGAAGGTGCCCATGCGTTGTTCTATCCGCACGGATTAGGTCACATGATGGGATTGGATGTACATGATATGGAGAATCTGGGAGAGATATGGGTAGGTTACAACGGCCAGCCGAAGAGCACACAGTTCGGTCGCAAATCGCAACGCCTCGCCATTCCATTGGAACCGGGATTCGTACATACGGTAGAACCGGGCATTTACTTTATTCCGGAATTGATCGATATGTGGAAAGCAGAAAAGAAATTCACTGATTTCATTAACTATGATGTGGTCGAGACTTACAAGGATTTCGGCGGCATCCGTAACGAAGAAGATTATCTGATTACTGAAACCGGTGCTCGCAGACTGGGTAAGAAAATACCTTTGACGCCGGAAGAAGTGGAAGCTTTGCGGTAAAAGCAAACTGTCGGAATAAGACGAGATTATATCTATTACACAATAGCGGAAGTTTTTCATTTATATGAGAAACTTCCGCTATTTTCATCAAAGTACCAAATAATCCATTTCTTTGCACATTTTTTCTACACACTTTTTGCCAAATCTTCCGTAATATTGCATCAGAATTTAATTACTTACTTTTATGCTTAATATAAAATGATGAATTACACCATGAAGAAACTACTTTTATTCGTATGCCTGTTGTCAGTAAGTTTACTATCTGCCGTAGCCGAAAATTATCCTTATAAAAGCGATGTGCTTTGGGTTACTGTCCCCAATCATGCCGACTGGCTTTATAAAACAGGAGAAAAAGCGACGGTGGAAGTACAATTTTATAAATATGGTATTCCGGGAGATAACGTAGTTATCAGCTATGAAATAGGCGGAGATATGATGCCTGCCGATACGAAGGGAAGCGTGACACTGAAAAATGGCAGGGCTGTGGTGCCAATCGGTACGATGAAAGAACCCGGATTTCGTGATTGTCGCCTGAAAGCAACTGTTGACGGAAAAACGTATTCGCATCATGTGAAAGTAGGTTTCTCACCGGAAAAGTTAAAACCTTATACTACTATGCCTTCCGATTTCAATGAATTTTGGGAGAAGGCTAAAGCAGGGCAAAAGGACTTTCCGCTGACTTATACAAAAGAACATGTCGAAAAGTATTCTACGGATAAAATAGATTGTTATTTGGTGAAACTTCAATTGAATAGACGTGGCCAATGCGTCTATGGTTATTTATTCTATCCAAAGAAAGAAGGTAAATTTCCGGTTGTATTGTGTCCGCCGGGAGCAGGAATCAAAACGATCAAAGAGCCTTTGCGTCATAAATATTATGCAGAACAAGGATGCATCCGTTTTGAAATAGAAATACACGGTCTTAATCCTGAAATGAGCGAAGAAGACTTTAAGGAAATCAGCAATGCATTCAATGGCAGAGAGAACGGATATTTAACCAATGGACTGGACAGCCGTGATAATTATTATATGAAACGGGTATACCTGGCTTGCGTTCGCAGCATTGACTTCCTGACTTCCTTGCCAGAATGGGATGGTAAGAATGTGATTGCCCAGGGTGGTAGTCAGGGGGGTGCGCTGGCATTAATCACTGCCGGACTAGACCAGCGCGTGACAGCCTGTGTTGCCAATCATCCTGCTTTAAGCGATATGGCCGGATATAAGGCAGGCCGCGCCGGTGGTTATCCTCATTTCTTCAGAAATTCCGTAGACATGGATACGCCTGAAAAGATGAAGACGATGGCTTATTATGATGTGGTAAACTTCGCCAAACAAATCAAGGCGGATACTTATATAACGTGGGGATTCAACGACGATGTATGTCCGCCGACAACCAGCTACATTGTATATAATGTATTAAACTGTCCCAAAGAAGCATTGATTACTCCGATTAACGAACATTGGACGTCAAATGATACTGAATACGGGCATTTGCTTTGGATAAAGAAACATCTGAAATAATGTTTAGCCCTCTTGTAGAATGACAATATTTAAACGCCGGATAACTGACTTTCATTATCAGTATATCCGGCGTTCAAGCATATTTCTATTAAACTTATTTTAGTTCAAGCCACACCATTTCAGAAACTCGCCCTTCGAAACGGAAGCACAACCTGTAGTAGAATGACCACCACCAAAATATGGATAATCACGATCGGGCACCGCACCTTCGCATCCCCAACCTTCATAATACATATATAGCTTATCTCCGTATTCCAAGACCTCTCCAAACCATATACCACCCTGATCCCAAGTTTCAGCTTCTCCTCTTTTAAAGAATGGTTTTGTCTTATTTACTTTTGTCCAATTCAACAAATCATCAGAATAAGCCACATGAAAACGTTCCGGAAAATCAAAATGCCGTGTACTTCCCTGATAAATCATAAACCATTTGTTCACATCTTTCAGACGGAATATACGGGAGCCATTCACTGTCATACAGTCGTGATTGGCCGGTCCACCGCCAGGAGTAAGTATTGTTCGGATTTCAGCGTTATCAAAGCTCATCGGATCCGTAGTAATAGCACAATCTATTTTCATATGTGAACCATTGTCATAACCGTAGCCGTAGAATATATAGTATTTTCCGTCATGAAATATTGCGTCACTGCATCCTACCCCATCACGTAGCATAACAGCATCGCTAAATGTATATCCACCATCTGCCGAGTATCGGCACGCCAGCGATCCGCGACGATCTGCATCAGCTGTACCTCTCACTGCCTGATAGTAGAAATATAGTTTCCCATCTCCGCCCATTACCGGAGCACAATCAAGTAAATGCAGTTCGTCACACGTTCCTTTCGCCCCATGTGGAATAACCGGATTAGTCGGGTATGCTTCCCATCCTCCTACAGGATTGAATGAGCTTGCACTTTGTCGAAAAAGTCCAATCTGGTCATGATATTCATTCATTGCGTCATAGCCGCTTCCTCGTGCATACATCCACCAATTTCCGTCAGGTGATTCTGTCGGAGACAAAATTGCAGCATTGGCAATATGTTCGCACATCCAACGTTCAGCCCCTTGATAGGTCAACACAGGATTAGCTTCATAGCGAGTTAATAATTGTTCAGCCTCATTATTTGGTCCGACAATATCATCAAAATAATATACATCTCCTGCCCCGCCCGCAATGCCGGCATCAAAAACAATCACAATTTTGTCATAAGTCTCATCGGGAAGATTCCATGAAGTAAAGTCAAAAGTCAATGTTTCCCACTGATTGGCTACCGTTGTCTTAACGTTCTGCATCTCTTTACTATCTGCCCCACCGGTACTCTCCAGTTTGAAATAAACAGGACTTCCCACTTTAGGCGAGTAGACTTTTACCGTAAAACGTCCGCCATTCTTAGAGAAATTAAACTTTGAGTTATATCTGGACGTAACAGGTTCTGACCAGATAAGTTCCCATTGGTCACCTGCCGCAACGACTTTTCCACACTTACTGCTCGTATTTATACCGCTCATATGAGGATTATCCACAATGCTATACTCTAGCCGGTCATTGGTACGGAATGTGACAAGTGAGGTTTCGAAATTACAATAATTAATATATTGTTTTTCACCCGGCTCCGGTTCCGGCTCTGTTTTCACACCTGTCTTTTGGCGAATATTATCAAAATACCATTCTTCCCCCGAACCCGTCTCACCAGCATCAAAAAGGATAATCACTTTATCATAGACATTATCCGGCAAATTCAATACCGAGAAATCAAACTCCAATGTTTCCCATTCATTAGCTACTTTAGAAACGACGTTCGAGATTTCCTTAGCATCTGCCCCCAACGAGCTTTCAAGTTTAAAGAAAATATGACCGCCTACTTTGGGAGAA
>OJQS01000468.1_pt1 | contig 12454 bp, 6 predicted proteins | sample 1598761 | NCBI WGS metagenome assembly OJQS01 (sample SAMN03922516, study PRJEB24848) | human gut metagenome | isolation source: stool sample | host: Homo sapiens | place: Germany | collected 2010-02 | reverse complement strand
GATAAGCTACTTGTAGAAGGGTTTGACTGGACATATTTAATACCAACAGAAGAATTGCCGGTGAAAGTAGAAAGCAATACTAAATCCTATTCATACACTAAAGACTTAGCTTCTTATCTTGGAAAGCAAATCACCATTGCTTTCCATTATAAAGGCGGTCAGGATGGTGCTGTTAGACAACCTAAATTTTCCTTTAACAATATACGCATAGAACTGGCTTTTAATAATAATAAATCAGAAACTGTCTATGCAAAAAATCTAGGTTTCACACCACTAAACATTGTAAATAATGAAAGTGACCAGCAATCGGACAAAGTTAAAGACAGAGAGTATGGAGCAGTTGATGGCGGTGTCCCCGGATTCTGGAAAACAAATTTACCGACGGAAATAATAGTATCCAGCTCTGCGGCCGGAGCTACACTAAAAAATAGTTGGCTAATCTCTGAACCGCTCTTACTTAATGGTTCCTGCAATCCTGACGCTGGTGTAGCGATTAAGAATATCTCGCAGTCGTTGGAGATATACTCACATACCTATGAAGAGGCCGGTACATATACCGCTACCTTCGTAGCCAACAATGCAAACTACGTCCATCAAGGTGGTCAAGTAGTACGTGAACTGACTATAAACGTTGTAGAATAAAAATATATCCCCCAATTTTTCTAACCTTCAATCATAGAAAACGTTTATAAAAATCAGACTTTAATCAATTTAACATCAGAAAGAGAGGGACCGCGAGGTTCCTCTCTTTTACTTTTTCTGTATCTTTGCACAAAAATAAAAACAATGCCAAAGACTCTTCCTATTCATTTTGCCCCATTACAAGGTTACACCGAAGTGTTTTACCGTAATGCTCATGCTGCCTGCTTCGGAGGTATAGATACTTATTATACCCCCTTTGTACGACTTGAAAAAGGCGGATTCCGCCATAGAGATGTTCGCGGAATCGAGCCCGGGAATAATCAGGTGCCCCATCTGATTCCCCAACTGATAGCTCCCTCTTTTGAGAAAGCAGAAAAAATCTTATCCCTATTCATTGAAAAGGGATATAAGGAAGTCGACATCAATATGGGATGTCCTTTTCCCATGCTGGCTAAACGCCACAATGGTTCCGGCATTCTTCCTTATCCCGAAGAAGTTCAGGCGTTACTTAGCCTGATCACAGAATATCCGCAAATAAGTTTCTCCATCAAAATGAGGTTGGGCTGGGAAGATCCGGAAGAATGTCTGAAACTGGCTCCGATTATCAATGAGCTATCCTTGCGACAAGTGGTTATGCACCCCCGCTTGGGAAAACAGCAATACAAAGGAGAAGTTGACCTTAAAGCGTTTGAGGCTTTTCAGAGTGCCTGCAAACATCCACTGATCTATAATGGAGATATCAATAGCGTAGAAGATATTCGCCGTATTCAGGAACAATTTCCCGGACTAGCCGGAATTATGATAGGACGGGGATTGCTTGCCAACCCGGCATTAGCTTTGGAGTATAGACAAAACCGTGCACTCGAGTTCGATGAAATGAGAGAAAAATTGCAATCTATGCACAAATGCGTATACAATCAATATGCAGAACAGTTGGAAGGAGGAGACGAACAACTTCTGAACAAAATGAAAACTTTCTGGGAATATTTAATGCCGCAAGCAGACAGAAAATTACTGAAAGCAATTCATAAAAGCACAAGTCTCAACAAATATAATCAGGCAATCCTTGCCTTTTTTAATCAACGATGAACTGATAACCAGTAATTTTACGTAATTTTGCGCCCGTTTACAAACATGCACATTATGAAAAAATACATTCTAATCTTTCTTTGTCTGATAACCGTATCAGGCAGTTTCGCACAAATGCAGGATTTCAAGTTCAAATTCTACGGACAGATTCGTACTGACTTCTATTATAATAGTCGTGCTAACGAAGAAACCGTAGACGGATTGTTTTATATGTATCCAAAAGACAAAGTGCGTGATCCGGAGGGGAACGATTTGAACTCAACACCCAACAGTAACTTCTATACTTTATATTCGCGCCTTGGAGTAGACGTTGCCGGTCCAAAACTGGGAACAGCCAAGACATCTGCCAAAGTAGAAGTCGACTTCCGCGGCACAGGCACTTCTTATTCGGTCATTCGCCTTCGTCATGCTTATTTGAATCTGGATTGGGGTAAATCAGCTTTATTGCTCGGGCAGAACTGGCATCCGCTATTCGGAGATGTGTCTCCGCAGATTCTTAATCTCTCTGTAGGAGCACCGTTCCAACCATTCAGCCGTGCGCCACAAATCCGTTATCGCTATACAAACAAGAATTTCCAACTTACCGGAGCCGCAGTGTGGCAATCACAATATACTTCACAAGGACCGGAAGGGAAAACACATAAGTATCTGAAGCAAAGCTGTATTCCCGAATTTTATGTCGGGGCTGATTATAAGAATGGCGGTTTGCTGGCCGGCGTAGGCATTGAATTGTTATCATTGAAACCACGTACGGAGTCTATCGTAAATACAGATAAATACAAGGTAGACGAACGCATCACAACTCTTTCATACGAAGCTCATGTGAAATACACCAACAAAGACTGGTTTATAGGTGCGAAGAGTGTATTAGGATCCAATCTGACACAAGCTTCCGGCTTGGGTGGATTCGGGATCAAGTCTGTCAACGAACAAACGGGAGAACAAGAATATACTCCGATACGTTTCTCCAGCTCTTGGTTCAACGTTGTCTACGGACAGAAATGGAAGCCGGGAATCTTCGTAGGCTATGCCAAGAATCTGGGAACAAGTGATGCACTATATGCTCCCAAAGGAAATGATGCAAAACTTTATGGAACAGGAACAGACCTTAACCAATTAGTTACGGCAGGAGCAGAACTGACCTACAATGTCCCCCACTGGAAATTCGGGTTGGAATATACATTAAGCTCTGCATGGTATGGTTCGCTCAATACGTCCAATGGGAAAATTCAAGATACCCATGCCGTATGTAACAACCGTATTGTTGCCGTTGCCATGTTTATGTTCTAACCTCTCTATACAATTATTTTAATTATATATCTGTCACCTGTCACCGATTACTGCTTAACGGTTTGATTATTAACAATTAACACCGTGACAGCAATAGGTGACAGCAGTGTGACAACAATAATGCTGTCACCAGAAACAGATAAGCTACATTTCACAACGCGGAGGTATTCACTCCGGAAGCTCCAGGCAATCCTATTTATTTCATGAATGCATTACCTTTGTTTCTCGTGGGGAAACTTTTAGTTTCAAGGCTTGAAACCAAAAGTTTTGTACCGGGAAACTAAAGTTTCAGCATTGGGAAACTGTAGTTTCAGCACCGAGAAACAATAGTTTCAACGGCATGGAAACTATGGTTTCTCCAAGAGAAACTACTGTTCCCCTATCAAGGAAAGCAAATGATCTCCTGTTGTCTGACTTTTATCTCCTTAACTCCACTTCAAAGCTAGCACCATCTTTACAACTGAACTGCAAAACTGTTTGCTTCTTATCAGAAGAAATCACCTTACAAAACGGAGTTTCTTCTACATTCCATTGCCCTTTTATCGTTACAGTCACAGGTATTTCACTACTGGCATTTTCAATCCATGGCCGTGAATAGATACTACGTTCGATGCGTTTCCCATCTTTATCAAACGCTTCATCGCTTGGACCGCGATACAAAGCCAAATCCGGTTGTGCCACCGTCAACTTAATCTTATCAGCAGATTCTTTATGAGTCATAACCAGACAGGAAGTATCCACACGTTGTAATAAACCACCCGGCAATGTCGTTTCAGGAGTTTCAAACAACACATAAGAAATGATCTGTTCGGAGACGGACTCTACAATATGTGCATTCCGATCTTGCTGTAATACCTTATAAGCAGGCTTCTTTGCAAATTTCTTCATCAGAGCTTCATTCGTCTGCGGCAGAACAGCGTATTCATAACTTCCGTTTTTCGGCGCCTTTCCATGATCTACAACCAAAGAAACCCAATCACCCTTTGTTTCCTTTCCTGTATTTTGCATTCGCGAGTATTGAGGAAAGTTCTTCTCAAACCGGATGGGAGTTGGAACATAATAACCCGTTCCCAAATGATCCATCCATACTTTCTTATCTCCTTGATAATTTTTCCAATAATCATGCCCTGCTTTATCAGTAACTGCCAATTGGAAGATAGTCGTTTCTGTCGGGAACTCCGTATTTGTATTTTCGATATCCGAACCAAGACAAACAATCATTCCATCGATGAAATGGTAAGATTTACGTGCCCGATGTGATCCGTTGTACTTATCATGCTCATGTAACTTCATTCCGAAATTACCATTCATCTTCTGTTGAGACAAACCACCGGCAAAAGCCTCGTCGGAGTAAAGCATCTCTTCCATTCCAGAGTAACTATCTACATTGAGCACCTTAGCCTGCAATTGCTCCAATGGCAGATGAATAGATGTCACTCCCGGAATACGGTTCCAGTCAAAACCTTCCTGCTGCCAGCCGCTAGTGGCGGGAGTTACTGTCTGTCCCGGTGCAGCAGTCAATATTTGCAAACTGCCGTGTGCCAGGTAGCGACCGTATAGATTTGCTCCCAGATAATGCTCTGCCGCCCATAGATAACGGGAATGTCCACGTGCCACAGCCGACCAATTGCTACGACGTTGAACAGAGACGCAACCATATCCCATCGCTATATTTCCTTGCGGGTCCGGTTCCGGACGGAAACCTTTCTCCACAAGACGTTTTGCCACCTTGCGTTCTTCAGCATTTGAAACCTTAGGCATATATTCGGGAGAGTCATTTTCAATACTTGGGTCTGAAATCAGACGGAGGTAAGAAGAAGCCATTTCACTATCATATTCCTCCTTTCCATCGGGAGAACCAGCTAGAGCCATCATAGCAAAATGCATAGGAACCAGTTTACCTTTTCCATCCGGATGACGACCGGACATGGAAAGAGGGAAGTTCAGCTTATTGCAATAGAAACGCATGGTCAACAGCACATTTTTCACTGTTTCATGAGCTAACTCGGAAACAGCAAATTCCGTCCGGCTGAAAAGATAAATCATATTGGTTGCTCCATCGAGTCCGCCCACAGCATAAGCCGGATAGTTATTTCGATGATGGAAAGCACCCCCGTCTACTTTAAACGAACCGGATAATCCCAATGCAGGACGGCAACCAAAATCAATCCAACGGGAGAAAGACCGGAGATATTGTAGTTTTTCCGGTGTATCTTCCATCATTAAAATGCTGGCAATGCGTCCGGTGGTCTGTGTATTGAAAGAGTCCATATCAATTCCATTGACTTCCGGTTTAGGGTATACTTCGTTAGTAATCGCATACCAGCGTAATGTCCGTTCGGCTTCCTGAAGTTTTCCAGTTTCCCTAAGCACATCTTTCATCAGAAAATATGCCAGGTACAGACCGCGAACACTATAGCCATAATGATGGATATTTCCCCAACAACTACCATAAGCTACCCCCTGATCGGTTATGTGATCGTACATTGCTAAGAACTTCTTCTTCATTTCTTCCCGAATCACCGGATTTGCCGCATTATTATATGCAACGGCAATTCTTTTCATCAGGTCGAAATAAGCACGCATTTCCACTCCCTGTTTAGTTAGCATATCTTTATCCCAGTTCGGTATGATCCGTTCATAAGCTTCTGAAGCACGTACCATGTAAATAGGTACTCCCGATACTTGGCCGTTCTTGTAAGTTATCTGATAGAAATCATATTTCTTGCGGATGGTTTCTACTTCTTTATCTGTCGTTTTCCCTTTCGTGTAGATCATATCACGAAAACGCTTTTCCAACAGTTGCATTTCTGCTCTTTGCTTATCGTCTACAGGAGTCAATTCAATATCCGGTTTCAAAAGCGAGTGTTGATAGACAACCAGCCAATGGTTGGTGGTCCCGGCATTGACAAAAGGGACTTGCAGATCGGCCGTCTGTTGACGTGCATCAACCTTAGTAGCCGTAATCAAATGATCGATGAAAAGGCTTCCTTTTGAGTTTGGAGCAATAATCCGGAGTTCATTCATGCCTTCTTCCGGTGTGCCTTGCATATCACGTTCATAACAAACCCATGCGGCGCGCCAACCACTGAAATTAATACCAAAAGGGAAAGACGTGCATCGTTTGCCGTCTTTCAGAAACTGAAACTCAATGGTCGCATCTTGGGGAACTTCATTATAAACCCACACAATAAAAGCCGAAAGATATAAATCCTTGCCGGTCGGATCTTTCTTCTCAAACTTCAGGTCTTTCTTGAGTTCCAATATTCCACCCGGTTCAAATGTCCATTCCAATGAATGTTTTCCATCTTTATAATGCAGATCAGATACCGACAGGCGGGAATGGGTAGCGGTGATACAATCCGGTATTTGCGGTTCTTCAAAAGAAAACATCCGTTCATCTGTTACAACTTGCGCATGAAGGAATGTTGAGCACAAAAGAGAAAACAGAGTTGTCACTCCAAATTTAGTAAAAGGTTGTTTCATCATGGAAATATAGTCTTATTAGGTTTTCAATATATAAGTCAAAGTATAGTCGCTTTAAAATCTGTAAAGAGTACGTGATTCTGCAAAAGACGTAAACCAAAGTGTCCGTCACCTTCACCACCCGCAAGGGTATAGCGGAACAACTCTTCATCATTCACAGAATAAGTTGTGATTCCCTTTTCCACTCGAATCCGAATCTCATACCACTGATTGGGGACGAGTAAATGAGAGATATCGGTATATTCTTTCAATAAAGGTTTCACCTTGTCATCTGCCACTCCGTAATATTCTCCTTTGTATCGACGGAAACGGGTCGTTGAGTTATCATTTCCTCCGTATCCAACGTAGAAAAGGTTTAATGTATTGTAGTTTTTAAAGATGCCGTCACGCCACTGACTACGGGCAAAAAGATCATCAGGGTATTTAGGATCATTGGCAGCCCAGAAGCAGTTCAGATCACTCAAGCGGTCATACTTTCCACCTTGCATCACCATACAAATACAATAACTTATTTCATAATCGCCCGTCAATCGTTGCCGATACCACATAGTCAGTCCGTCCGGAACTATCAATTCTAATGTATCTGCACGTTCTATTATCTGCAAAGCATGGGATGCATCTTCTATTTTCCATTGCTGCACAAAGGAAGCTTTGTGTTGTGCCAAAAGCACCACACTATTTAAGAGAAAAAAAGTAATCAAACTGTAGCCTATAAAAAATCGCTTCGTCATTACGGTATTAGTTTAAAGATTATTCTTCCGAATACAAAGAAACCCCTCTTTTCGAAAAAAGAGGGGTTCAAATTGTACAAAATATCTCAAATAACGTATTGACTGATAATTTGCATTACCAATATCTTATAGTTTTTTCATCAACAAAGTTCTCATACCATTTCTGGTTTGAAGCACCCTTACTATCTACCCATTTAGTAAAATCAGGATATGCTTCTCTAAATGGTACACGTTCATAAGCATGACGTGTGCCAACCGGAAGTTTAACTCCCCAAGTGGAACCTTTGGTATTTGAATAATAAACATTTGCATCCAGTGTAGTGTCACCCGCAACCAATGCTTCATATTCTGCTTTGTAAGCAGAAGTCGGTGCATAACCCCTCATGTGTATTTCTTTACCACCGTTCACCTTAATAAAGAAATTCTGTCTATTAGTATCTAAAATCAACTCTCTAAATGCTGCAAGCTGAGCATCTCTTTCAGCTCCAGTTAATCCTTCTTTACCAATCAGTCTAACTTCAGCACGCAACATAGGTAGTCCTTCTCTTACTTTTCCTTGTGTTACCTGAAACATATCCTGATTATTATCCATCAAAGAAGTTAAACCATCCAGTGTAATAACAGTTCCTTCCGCTTGTGCTTTATCCACTGTCAATATTGCGAAACGCGGTTCTTTGCGAGTATCATTACTCCAATTCCAATTTTTATTTTCAACTTTCACTATATTTTTTGTAGAAAGTTCCTCTTTAGCTAAGTCTGTCATTGTTCCCTGACCACCTTTTAGTACAAGGCTTGCAGTAATCCGATCAACATACTCGCTTTTCAAACCATCCAGTACAACACCTAACACAGTCGGGTATATACCACCTACAGCACGAACATCCAAAGTCAACAACAATTCTTCTTTACCTCCTACAGTCTCCATCATCTGTTGACTATGACATTCAGTCACCTTCAAGTCATACTCGAATACAACATCGTTGAAATCTTCATCATACCATGAATCCAGTTGAATAGGCCAACCATCTTCGAACATCACCACACCTGTGTTATGATAGAAAAGATAGCCTTGGTCCGTTTCATTTGTCGGCTGCACTGCATCTTCAGGAAGCGCAAGAGTTACCGATGCCAGACGGTTTGTTTCAAAATTGAAACCAGTACTCTGATCTACACCACGACTAACAGGAGACAAAGCAAATTCTTTTGTAGCTTCTGTTCCCGAAACTGTATTGTATTTCATATACACTTTCTCGCAAGCAGCAGGAACATTCAACGTAAGAGTACGGGAATCTTTCACTAATACATCTCCCACAAGCAGGCTCGCTTCAGAACCACTTTTATCGGAATATACATTCACAAGTGCAGAAGCATTTACCGGGTCAACAGTTCCCGAACCATCGTTACCTTTTTCCAACTCATTATCAGAGCAGGAAGTAGTAACCAACATTGTCCCCATAAGGACATACACCAAACTTTTAATTTTCATCTTAATTTAATTTTTAAATTTATTGTTTGTTTTTGTTTCGCATGAGAACCTGGCTTATCACACTTATTTCCAGGCTCCATTTGTTAACTTATCAAAAATATATTTAACTCCTAATAGCTTTTTGCTTGCCTTTATTTGTAATTTCAATCCTTTCCATCGAGAATAATCACAAGAGCTAAAATAGGGCTCAAAAGGCCTGTTCATGAACACTGGATAATATATACAAGTTATTTCGTATATTTGCATTAGACAGAACATTCAATACAACAAATATAGAGCTTTTATTCCGAATATACAAGTTCTATATATAAATATATCAAGGGAAATGGATCAAGTACTGTATGGTATAGATTACATAGAATATTATTTCTATTGGATATATTACAAGTTTATTGGCTATCCTTTAATCATAAGAATATGCTCAATTGCTGTAATGTTTTGTATTATTGCGTACTTATTTCTCCTATTCCATATTATATATGGTATATTTAAAAGGCGAAAAGAGAAGCGGAAATACAATAAAGCATTTGATAAGTATTATGAAGAAATGAAATCTATCTCACTAGATTCCAACACATTGAGTGAAGAAGAGATAGCTGACAGATTAGAATATGATACGAAAAAGCGCCCGAAACCTAACGAGTTACGCATTATCACTCAACTGTTAACAGAAATCAAGAGTGTGCATGAAGATGAGATCAATGAACTAAATTATCAAACGATTCAAACCGTATTCCAAATCACACGTTTCCTTGAACGCGAACTTCAATTCGGTTCCAAAAGATCAAAGATACAAGCTCTGAAACTTATTCAGTCCATCAATGGCTATGCCTCTGAAGCGGTATTGGTGCGTTTCCTCTATCATCGTGAACTAGAACTAAGAAACTCGGCACGCTATACTTATATGTGGTTAAGCCAGGGTGACCCGTTCCGCTTCTTCGACGAAGACATCGGCATGAAGTTAAGGCAATGGGACATGATGGAGTTACACGCTATCTTGGAGCACCGTAAGAAAGTGGGATATAACACACCCACCTTTATTAAATGGGTGAATACTTCAGCTGAAGAAAACGTTAAGATATTCTTTATCAACGAAATCCGGCTATATAATGAAACCGAAAGTGCCCCAATTCTCGCGAAGCAACTCAATGCCCGTTCTGTGGAAATACGAGGTGAAGCGATCAAGACTTTAGGTAAACTAAAATACAAAGAGGTTGAACCTAAGCTGATTGAAATGTATAATGTACAACCGGAAGAAGTCAAACGACAAATCATTTCGGCTATTGCGGATCTAAAGACCGATAAGGCTTTAGGATTTCTTTACAATGCTTATGATGAAGCAGATAACTGGGGAACCAAGAGAGTCATACTCAAAGCCCTCTATGAGTATAGTGCAATGGGAAGGAAAACATTCGATCAATTGGAAAGAAAAGCAGATTCCCACACAGCTATATTGTTTGCCCACACCAAGCATCCGTTAATCAACCAGTAAAACTAGAGAACATGAGAGATATAATATTTACATTCTTCAATTATTTCGTATTCTTTTATACGAGCATGCTGGCGATATTCTTCGTCACATTCGCCTTCCTCTCTTTCATTTCTCTAAAACGGAGAAAGGATTACTATGTGGAAAGCTATATGCGGAAAACAATCAAGGAATCCCCCTATACACCGGGCATTTCGGTAATTGCTCCTGCCTTCAATGAAGAAAAGACAATCATTGATAATGTGAACTCCATGCTTGCATTGGAATATCCGCTTTTCGAGGTGGTTATTGTAAATGATGGAAGTACGGACAGTACATTGGAAAAGATGACCGAATATTATGAACTGGTAGAAGTGCCCTATGCTTATATCGAGCGAATCAAAACCAGACCGTTCCGAAGACTCCTCAAATCCTCCAACCCGAAATACAGCCGACTCATCGTTGTAGACAAAGAAAATGGAGGAACCAAAGCGGATGCATCCAATGCGGGTATCAACGTTGCTTCTCATCCTTATTTTATCTGCACGGATGTGGATTGCATTTTGGAAAAGTATGCTCTTTATCGTTGTATCTCGCCCATTATATCTTCAGAAAAACAAGTAATTGCAGTCAGCGGAACGATGTTGATGGCTAACGGATGCGTCGTGAAAGACGGACAAATCATAGACGTTAGAACTCCCCGTACACCGATTCCACTTTTCCAGAATCTGGAATACATGCGTTCCTATCTGATTGGTAAGATGGGATGGTCCGCAATCAATGGTATGCCGAATGTTTCCGGTGGATTCGGTCTTTTCGACCGTTCGGTAGCGATTGCAGCCGGAGGATACGATGCCCCCTCTTTTGCCGAAGACATGGACCTCATCACCCGCATGGTAGGATATATGTGCGACTTCTCCCGTCCTTATAAGATCGTACAGATTCCTGATACTTGTTGTTGGACGGAAGGACCTCCCAACCTGGCAATGCTTTACCGGCAACGTACCCGTTGGGCACGGGGATTGTTCCAGACACTTAATATCCATCGTAAGATGATTTTCAAAAAGACGTATAAGCAGATGGGACTGTTAACTCTGCCTTATATGTTCGTTTTTGAGTTTCTGGCGCCAATCATCGAGCTCGTCGGTTTGATAGTATTTATCTATCTGGCCTTTACAGGAGCAGTCAACTGGAACACGGCATGGATGATTTACCTGACGATCTATACGTTCTGCCAGTTCCTTTCCATCGTTGTTATTACCTACGACTACTATGTCGGGATGCTATATAAAAGAGGATATGAATACCTGTGGATTATCATTGCGTCCATATTGGAGCCCATCTTCTATCATCCCATCATCACTTTCTGTTCATTGAGAGGATACCTCAGTTATCTGACCAATAGAGACTTCAAGTGGAAGAACATGGAACGGAAAGGATTCAAGCAGAAAGAAGAAAGTGCAGACGGTACTGATATAACGGCAATGAAGCCCGAACCTGCTACGATTTAAACAAGAAAGATTAAAGACAAGATAGAATGAACAGAGAATTTCTCCATAAGATCACCATATTAGGTTGTCTGTTTTTACTGATAACCTCTTCCTCCGGGACCGACAACGGATTCCAGACACCGGAGCAATATGCCCAGATTGTACAGGAGCATTTTGCGAACGAGGAATGGGAAGCAGGGAAAGAGCTGTTGGAGGAGGGCCTTCAGAAATACCCGAATGTTTCTGACCTTGAATGGCTCATGGGAAAATACTGGTTCCACGAAAAGAACTATGACCAGTCGCGTTATCATCTTGTCAAAGCGATAGATGACAATTACAACAACGTCAATGCCAAACATCTGCTGGTAGACGTAGAAGATATCACCGAGAATTATTCCAGTGCTATTTGTTACGTTAATGAGTTGCTGGAAGTGAATCCGTATTGGAGAGGTTTATGGCGAAGAAAGATTGAACTGTACCGCAAGCAGAACAACGATGTGGAAGCAGACCGTCTGTTGAAACGAATCAATCAGATTTACCCGAACGATACGATTCTAAGGAAGGATTATATCTACAGCATGGAGGTAGGCTACCAGCAAATGAAAAAAGGTGGTAACCGAAAAGAGGCTATCGAAAAGCTGACGGAGCTCATCAAAGTATCTCCTCAAAACGAAGAATATTATCTGGACATCATTAACCTGCATTTACAGGAAGGAAACCGGGAAGCTGCTCTAGGCTGGTCCTGTCTCTTATACACATCTCCGAGCCCACG
>OJQS01000461.1_pt1 | contig 12545 bp, 10 predicted proteins | sample 1598761 | NCBI WGS metagenome assembly OJQS01 (sample SAMN03922516, study PRJEB24848) | human gut metagenome | isolation source: stool sample | host: Homo sapiens | place: Germany | collected 2010-02 | reverse complement strand
CGCAACATCGCCTATACCGGTACGCGGGCGACTCCGAGCTGGATCAGAGGACGCAGCGACGCGCAGTCGATCGACGGAGTGACGATCGGGAACTTCACGGTCAACGGCGCGCCGGTAACCGACGGATCGGGGCCTCATCTGGAGATAAACGGATACGTCCGGAACGTGACGTTCGAATAACCGCCTGAAATCAATAAAAAAATTTTATTAACCACCTTAAACGCATAATTATGAAAAAGTGTTCCATGTACACATTTGCCGTCGCCATGCTGGCCGGTATGATTCTGACGGGCTGCTCCTCTTCGGAGGAGATTCCGGGAGGTACTCCCGACAACGGACCGAAACTGAAGATCGAGACCCGCTCGGCGGATGCCGCCGAGGCTGCTTATGCACACCGGGCGATTCTGGTGTCGGAGGGTAACATTGCGGATGCAAAGAGCGCCGCCGACGCTGCGTCTTTAGGAGCCTTCTCCGTCGAGCCGGGTAGCTACACCGTTTACGCTGTCGCTTCCAGCGACGAGGCGAATCTCACTTTTACGGGTGTCGCCGCTTCGAATGCCGTTGCCGATGCACGTGTCAAAATAACCGACATTTCGGCTCAGATTCCCGAACTGTTGGTCGGTAATTCCGACGTCGTTACGGTCGGTGCCGAAGGCGCGGCGGCCGCACTCCAGCTCAAGCGCGTCGTGGCATCGGTCACGGTGACGGTCAGCGGACTGGAGAACGTCGATGCCGAGAGCATCACCCTGACGATCGGCAACATGTACGATCAGGTGAGTCTCGACGGCGCGTTTTCCAAGAGCGGAGCTGCGTTCGCATCGAAAAGTCTTGTACTCACCAAGAATGCCGAAGGCAAGTTCGTCGGCAACGCTATCGTGATGCCTACCGATACGGAGGCTTCCAACCTCTCGCTGACTTACAGCGTCAACGGCACGGATTACACCAGCACCCCTGCGGGCCGGATCGCGGCCAACGGGCAGTATGAACTGGCGACGACGGTCGAAGCCGGCAGTTCCTCCTCGAAGGTCAACCTCAACTCGGCGATTACCTACGCGGCCTGGGACAGCACGGTGGTGAATCTTTCCGACAGCTTTACCATCGACGAGACTACCCCTGACAAGCAGTGGATGGGTCCGACAGCCCTTCCGATCAGCGGTACAGCCGCTCCTGGATACGACAATTTCTGGGCGTCGTCCGATGGAGGCGATTCCGGCTGGGGCGAGACATTCTGGCAGTACAACCTTTATGACGGGAACAAAACGGACGGAAGCAACTATTGGTGTCCTGCCGAATGGGACCGTACAGCTCCCATCTGGTATATCAACCTCGGCGCTGCCAAGCAGGGCGTGACCATCGACTACTGGAACAAGGCTGGCGGTAAGGGCGGTCAGAAAATCAAGACGATGGACATTTACGCAAGCAATACGCGAGCCGATTACGGCGGTGGCAATGCGGATTGGGTGAAGATCATGACTTTCACCTCCGACAAGACCACTCCGACCACGGACGCCGGGGCGCAAGTGACGACGGGCAAGATCGCATTCTCGGAGGATGGAAGCGTCTCCTATCAGTATGTAAAATGCGTGATGACATCTAAGGTTAATACCGACGGTGCGACCATTACGGATGTGCTCGACGTGAATGTCGGCGAACTGGAGGTTTCGACTTGGGAGTACAAATAGTTGTCGGAAAGGAGTTTCCCTCCTGCGATACGCTGAATGGGGATTTGCGGGAGCGGACTTTAGCAGTCCGTTCCCGGTATCGCCCCGAACGGCAGTCGTGTGGGCCTGCGGGGCCTGAAGAATCAAGTATATAATATGAAAGCCATGATGATGAAAAAACAGAATGTCGGGAATGCCTGCGGATGGGCGGATCGCCTTGCACGTCTCCTGTTGCTGCCTGCGCTCACGCTCGTTCTGCTTTGCTCGTGCGACGAGGACAAGGCGAAATCCGAAAGACCGGAAGAGGGGGATCAGCTTTGGAAGATCGTGCCCGTTCTTGCATCCGAAAGCGATGGCTTCGAGGGGCTCGGTGAGTATGGGGTGTCGCTCTACCTTTTCAACGACATGTCATCCGACTGCTATAAATACCAGCATGCCGACTCGTTCGGCGATCTCGAACCGTTCGTGGTGGAAAAGGCGGCTTATTCGCTCGTCGCGCTGATGATGGATCGTGAAGTCCCTCATGTTTCCTACGAGGCTTCGGACGAGGCCAAAAAGAACACAACCGTGACCGTAACGGACATGAACGAAGCTATTCCGGATATGGTGCTCGGTACGACGTCCGTTTCCCGGAATGTCGGCGCGACGGTTCCCGTTTCCGACCTGCAACGCCTGGTCGGGGCCTTGGATGTCCGCCTGACCGATGTCCCGAATGATGTCACGGCCGTGGAACTTACCGTGGGCGATCTCTACGACCGGGTTGACCTTACGGGGCAATACGACTTTGCGACGGGGGAGCCCGCTTCGAAGCGAATCGAGCTGACGAAAGAGGGTACAGTTTTTTCAGCCCGGAGTGTGCTGATGCCTTCGGACGAGACGAGGGCCAATGTGAAGATGGATTTTCGGGTTTTCCGGGGCGACGCGTATGAGGATTTCGTCGTACGTCTTTCCGGAAGTATTCCGGCAGACAAACTCACGCGGCTTGAAGGCCGTGCGGAAGAGATCTTGAAGAATGCTGAACTGACGTTGGGTTTGACCTATGCTCCGTGGGATGCGAGCATAACGATCGAGGATCACTTCCAGACCGACGACGACCTGAATAAGGTTTGGTCCTCGGCGCCGCTTCCCATCAGCGGCGCAGCCGATCCCGGATATGACAATTTCTGGGCTTCGTCCGTATTCACCGACTGGGACGGTTCCGTAAAATACGATTCGTATCTTTATGACGGTATCATGGACGGGAGCGACGAGCACAAGGACCTCTATTGGGGCCCCGACGCAGTTGGGGAGGCAGAAAAAGGCACCGTTCCGTCGTGGTATGTGGATTTGGGAACCGGATGTCAGGGCATTACGCTCACCTACTGGAACAAATTCGGAGGCAAAGGCGGCCAGAAGCTCCGCACGATGAATATCTATGGAAGCAATGCTCCGGAGGACTATCGGGGCGGCAACGAAAGTTGGACGCTGATCACGACTTTCACTTCCGACCGGACGAAACCTACGGAAGACGCCGGAGCCGAGGTCACGACCGGGCGGATCGAATTCGACAAGGGAAATGCGACCTACCGGTATGTGAAATGCGAGATCACCTCCCGGGTCGACGCCGACGGCAATGTGGTCGAGGATTCCGATGTGAATGTTGCCGAAGTGCAGATAACCGTGTGGTCCTGTAAATAGGAATGTTTCGGCCCGGCTTGACGGCCGGGCCGTATTTTATGTAAAAATCAATTGGACATGAATGAACGATTGTTGCCGGGACGTATCCGTTCGGGCTGGGGAGTCTCTATTCTTTTTCTTTGTTTAATGGCCCTTTCCGGGTGCTGTTCACACGAAGCGATTCGGGTGAATCTCATTCCGCGCCCGGCGGAAATGGAGGTGCTGTCCGGGTATTTTCAGCCGGGAAACACGACGGTGGACGACTTCACGACCGTAGTTGTGGACAATTCCCGGATGGATGCGCTGGGACGGGAGGGATACGAACTTACGGTCGATCGCTCGTCGGTGAGACTCACGGCCGCCACCCAGACCGGCATTTTCTATGGGAAACGGACGCTGGAACAGTTGATGACCGACAAGGGTATTCCTTGCGTAAGGGTCAGCGACCGGCCCCGGTTTGCCTACCGGGGCATGCACATGGATGTATCGCGGCATTTCTTTCCGAAAAGTCAGGTGCTGAAGATGCTGGACGAAATGGCCCGCTACAAACTCAACGTATTCCATTTCCATCTGACCGATAACGGTGGTTGGCGCATCCGGATCGACAAATATCCGCGGCTCACCGCCGAAGGGGCATTCCGCACGCAGCGGGATTGGTACGCGTGGTGGGACCGGAACGACCGTCGCTATCTTCCCGAGGGAACTCCGGGCGCTTACGGCGGATATTTCACCAAAGAGGACATCCGTGAGATCGTGACCTACGCCGCCGAGCGGCACATTACGGTCATTCCCGAGATCGAATTCCCGGCGCATTCCGACGCCGTGTTCATCGGCTATCCGGAGTTGTGCTGTACGGGCAAACCTTATACGACGGGAGAATTTTGTGTCGGCAACGAACAGGTATATACTTTTATGGAGGATGTGCTTACCGAAGTTATGGAGCTTTTCCCTTCGAAATACATCCATATCGGAGGCGACGAGGCCCGGAAAGTCGCCTGGGCGACCTGTCCGAAATGCCAGGCCCTGATCGAGCGGGAGAGACTTGACGGGATACAGGGACTCCAACCCTATATGATCGCCCGTATCCAGGATTTTCTCGCTTCGAAAGGGCGGGTTATGGTCGGCTGGGATGAAATACTGCACAACGAACTGCATTCCGAAACCTTGGTTATGTCGTATCGTGGACAGAAAGGGGCTATCGAAGCCGCTAATCGGGGCAATTATGCCGTAATGACACCCGGTGAAGTGCTCTATTTCGACTGGTATCAGGCCGATCCTTCCACTCAGCCGCGTGCCATGTACGGATATTCTCCCATTAAAAAGATGTACGCTTTCGAGCCGGTGCCGGCTGATCCGGAATCGGCGGCCCGCAACGAGTCGATCATCCGGGCCGAATTCGTGGACCCTGCGGCCGTGGAGCCGATCCGGGCGGATCGCGCCGACCGCATCGTCGGTGTGCAGGGATGTACGTGGGCTGAATATATCGAAGATGAAGAGCAACAGGAATACATGATCTTTCCGCGTCTGCTGGCTGTGGCAGAATTGGCATGGACACCGCAGGAGAAGCGCGAATGGAGCGATTTCAAAGTCCGGATGAACTCCCATATCCCACTGTTGCAGCAACGGGGGCTAAATACTTTTACGCTGAGCGACGAAGTTGAGATCACGACTCGCATTCGTTCCGGAAATAAAGCGGTTGAGGTGACTCTCGACTGTGAGAAATATCCCGCAGAGATTCGCTACACGTTAGACGGAACCCCGCCGACGCCCGACGCTTCGCTTTACGAAGCTCCTTTTACCGTGACCGATTCGACGGTGGTCCGGGCCGCCGTATGTCGGGATGGAGTGATTCGAAGTCCTGAACGGAAACAATTGGTTACTCTCGCCGCGGAGATCGACAACTATTATCCGTTCGATGTGCCGGAAATCTGGAAAGAATATTTCGATTAATCGTTCCATCGACTATTGTGCGTTATCGCCTTTTCTTTCTGGGCGGCAGACTGTGCGCAGCCTTGAAACGGAGTCGGACGTGGCTGACTTTGGGTTGATTCGGGAAAAGGTCCGGGTGGAGGGAATAACAGACAGCCCTTTTATTTTCGGCCTTCGGATTTTTCCCGTATGCCCTGGCGCGGACGAATATGCCGTTGGGTCGCTCCTGTTCCGAAAGATCGTCTTCATTTCGCAAACAGAAACGACATCGTAATTGACGTTCCGGAGGGGGCAATGCCCGATAAACACACCGGTCGATAACCGATTCGTCATAGATCGCCCCGGAGATTTGCTAGTTTTCAAAATCAAAGATCCCCGGGGCTTATCGTACGATTCAGAAGCGATCGATATTTATGTGAACGGTTCAACATCGCATATAATCGGCTTATCTATCAGGTTCAATCTATTTAGAGACGGGAGAACCAAATATTTAAAGTCATACGCTCTATATTAGTGTACAAGCGTTTGTCAATGTGTTTATGTTCCTCAATATTCCGGAACGATAACCCATATCCTCCGAGATAGTTTTGTTGTTCACGATCATTTGATGGAATATAACCATTGGAGGACTGTCTATTTATCATGGTGAAGTCATTCTAAATAAATTATCCAATTTGAAAAATCGGGACATTTTATTAAATTTGTATTCAATAACAGGAGTTGTTTGACAAGATGGAACGCAGATGCGAACAAATGCATACGACTGTTTCCTAACCATTACCTGCTATATGCAAATAGAGTCATAACTTTTTAAGTTACAACTCTATCTAAAAATGAATGGATAATACCTCAAGTATGTCCCAACATTTTGCTAACTGTATAAATATCAGTCCCTCCAGCCAGTTGCAAGGTCGCATACGAGTGGCGGAAACAATGAAAAGTGATGTGTTTTGAAATTCCGGCTGCTTCAACCCACTTTTTAACAGGACGATTTATCCATGAAGGGGCAGGAAGGCCAGCAAAAACAAGTAGTTCTCCTTCCTTTTGCTCTCCGCAAAGACTATATGCTTGCTCTGAAATAGGCATATATTCAACACCCTTTGTCTTTTGTTGAGTGAAATTCAGTCGATAGCCTCCATTGAACATTTCCACTTCCGACCACTTCAACTTCTGAATGTCACAATGGCGGATTCCTGTTAAAGCAGAGAACAAGGCAGCACGTTTCAGTAATGGGTCGCAAGGTGTTTGAGCCAGTCGGTTCAATTCCTCTACCGTGAGATACTCTCTCCGGCTTTCCCTTTCCTGAATGCCTTTGACTTTCGCAGAAATATCAATAGTCAGATAGCCGTCTATAAAAGCTTGCTTCAATCCGGCTTTGAAGATGGAGAAATAGGTTGCTGCTGTATTTTGAGAAATCGTTCCACGCTTAGTACCACCTTGTGGAGCGTTCATTATGAATTGTCGGAACGCTTCAACCATCTTTAAGTTTATTTGCGAAAAGAGAATTGTGTCGCCTTTTGCGAATATCTTCAATAGCTCATGCACTCTCCTCCAGTTGACAATGATAGAATCGGAACTATGGGCATGTCTTGTTCGCTGCACATGGTCGAAGTACTCAATGAAATTGCTTTTGGAGCGTTCTAACTGCTCTGCCTGTTCTGCATCAGTATCGGCATAAAGAGCCGCATTGTCATATTCCTTTTGCCGTAGGTTTCTGACCTTGTCTGCATAGATACATGATTCTTGGTCTAATTGAGATTTACATTGAATGATACCGTTCAAATCTCGCTTTGGCTTATAAGTGGTTTTGCCTTCGGCATTAGTCCTTGCATTACGTGACTTATCCCAAATAGGTGTTGTAATAGTACGATTGAGATATTCACGAACTCTTTGCGGAGTATCTTTCCCGGATTGGAATATAGGATAAGATTCCACATAAAGATACCACTCATCACGATATTCAGACTTGCGGAGCTTTACCGACACTCGTGTATTAACTAATGCTTTCTTCATCGCTTCATACCTTTATATAAGTTATCAATTTCTTTCTTGGGTACATACACAAAATTTCCTATCTGCCGGGTAGGGATAGAGTATTTGCGTATATGGAGATAAACCGTACTTTCATTTACAAGAAACTTCTCTGTGATTTCACCAATGGTATAACAGTCTTTTGGCTCCAAACTATACAGCTTGGCAATAGGCTTTGGCTTTGTAAGAGCTTTCTTTCGGAGAGGATAGAGTTTCATCAATTCTTCTTTTGATAATAATGTCTGCCTTTCCCCGGCATTCACACTTGGAATTGTTCCCTTACGAATCAAGCGGTAAAGAGTTTCTTTGCTTATGCCAAACAAAGCGTATGCTTCAGGAACTGTGATATACTCTTTGGACTTGGGTATCTTCTTAACCACTTCGTCCAACCTTTGCAATCTCTGTTCTTCATCCTTACGCCTTTTCCACGCAATTTTGGAACATTTGGGAGTGCAATACCACGATTCAATGGTTTTAGCTACAAAGGTTTCTCCACAAACCTTGCATTGACGTGTTATTTCAAATTTTGCTGCTGGCATAACCTACATTTTACTTATATTCTTTATTCTCAATACCGTTGTTTTTATAAGTGTCACATTATCTACTTTTAAATGTCGGTACAATTATGGTACAAATATACAATAAAAATCCAAATAATAAGCAAAATCAAAGAAAAGTGATATAAAAAGAAATAGGGTATAACTAATTGAGTTACACCCTATATTCTTATTTATAATTATCGTTGTTTACTGATACTTACTTCACAAAAATATAATAATCATCTCAAAATCTCGTATAATTCACACACGAGGTTAGAATATTGTTTGCAAATTCATTCGATTTATTGGAGGGGCATAACTAAAATAGAGCTGTTCGCAAATGGTTATAGTAGATATTGCCCGTTGTCAATCATCCATAAGTTCTGGGGGGGGTATTGTCAGTGGTAGAGTCTTTCTAACGGGGATGTATTCCTCCGCCATGCCATATGCCTGTTACTAACCAAAATTCATAATGAAGCAACCACTCCGAGGCCCACGGGACAATGGTGTCAGCAATCATCTTGTCGGGGGTCCATTCTCGCGCTGGACCATAATAAAGACAAAGCTGTTGCTTGACATGATCATAGACATGAGGCAGACGTTGCGCACCGTCTGCCAATGCCAATGGTTTGGGTGATACGACGTACACCTTGGGACTTTGCCCCAAGGTGTACACGATTTTTATCTCGTAAGCCAAGCTTAACTCTGAAGGTTGCAACGTAGTTTTCCATATCAGTCGATTCGTATGGATATCCATATAATTCGTAGAGTTGGGAAAGTAATGTTTCAACTTTCCCAACTGGACACTCAATGGAATAACCCGATTACTCATGATTCCCGAAAAAATGGTGAGCCTTGGCCGACACACTACCGGCAGAGCCCAAGATACCGCTGCCCGCAGCCATCTTCATCGTCCCGGATTCTCTTAAGGATCTTGCCTTCTCGGCCAGGGAATCAAATCCTTGAGAGACAGCTTGTCGTCCAAAACGGGGCATCATGGATTCTGCTATCACATGCATACCGCGCAACTGCAGAATCAGCGACAAATCTTTTCTGACCTTTTCCAGCCACTTATAGAAGTTATCTTGGCGCTTAGGGTGTTCGATCCATTTGTCAGCAAAGTTTTCCTCTGGATTTACGGGATTTTCCACTTTCTTGATCGTTTTGCCGCTTTGTGGATCAAACTCATTGAGTATGTACTTATCCATATGTATAAGAATCGTTTGCAAGGCTTCGGTAATCGAACCTTCTCCCTGATATGCTTTTGCTGCAAGGGTTGTGATGATGATGGAGACGGGTTTATCTTCATCTCCGGCAAACATGATGTCCCGGTGTCGCTTGAGAATCTGCACGGCCCTTTGCAATGGAGTTTTGTTGGACTGATATTTCGGAACCGCTCGTACCGATTCCGCCAGCAACATCATTTTTTGCCGATCTCCTGCTGTTGCCCGTTGAATAAACCAGATCCCATATCCAAACGGATTACTCTTCATCCAGTTTTCGGGTGAAGGATCATACCTGTAATTTGCGCTCTCCTTGTCGGTAATGCGAATGGCAAGATTATCCAGTTCACGTATTGCCCCCAATGAAGCTGAAAACGAGCGCTCCATCACGGTCTTATAATCTTTCGCAACCAAACACGGAAGGATGTCCATATGGTAGTTGGACTCCTGAGCATATTTCAAGGTCCAGCATCTACGCCCCTCTTCATCAAGCATTCTTTTATAGGTTTCATGATCTTTCAGCCTGTTACCCACCTTATGCTTCAGATCATATTGTGTCCACGAAGCGCCTTTTCCTGTGAGTTCGCAGACAAGGTCTATATCCAGATCATCCTGCTCATTCAAGGGTCGAATCATCGTGCCCAGCATAAATGATCCTTGGGCTCTGATGATCGGATTATAGGAGACCAAAACCGAGTCCGCCTTTGCCAACCAATCACCAACGGCCCGATAACTGCGAACCGCGGCTTCATACTGAGTCTCCGTAATATCCAAAGACTCGCTAAGGGCATTGAAAATGCTGTCGAATTGTTTTACCTGTTCTGTATTCATATTAATCAATTTGAATCGTTTTATAAAAGCCTTCACGTCCTTTATTCTGGTCGTAGATGGTCAAGGGCATATCCGCTTTAGGCATCCAAACTCGGCCAAACTCGACTGCGGCAGCAACGGGCATAACCGGAAATACATGCAGTTCCGTAAGGCCATGGCGGGCTTTGATAGTGTCCAAGGCCCGTCGGACACATTGCCGAAACAGGGAGAGCGACGCCTCATTTCTGAGACTGTCATTGTTGGGGTCTGGAATCGTGATGCGCCATATACCCACTTCGTCTCCCAACACCCTGATGATTCGTTCATCTTGCACCGTAGCGCTTAATCCGATCACTAATGCCGGGATTCCGTTACGCCGTGAAGGCTCGATCAGTTCAATTTGCCAGACCGGTCCATCATCAAGCCATTTCCACGTATTAGGTTCTCTGTGCTTCTGATAGACCCGCACATTTTGCAGATCATTGATCATGGTGCCAAACTTGATCAGCAGTGGCTGAGGAGCCAATGCAAACACCGAATAATGCTTTGCTTCGCCTCTGCGCATTCGTGGCAGGATCTGTTCTTTCACTTGTTCACACAGATTGGTTTCTTCTGCATTCCAATAGGCGTCGGAGCAATCGGTCATGGACGAATTCTTCAATCCTATTTCAATTGCCGTACTGCTGGCCGGATAAAAGTTCGGCGTTAAAGTCCGACATGCCTCGGCATAGCTCAACGGTGAAGCGTGTTTCCCGATATTCGCACCGTAAAGGATGATCTCCGACTCTTTTTCCGGAGCTATAGCTGTAATACGGGCGATACGTTCTTCGTGTTTGCGCTTCATCTCAACCAATCGATCTTCGGGATGATTGGCAACATCCTTGTCAATTAAGGTGTGATGCGGATCGCAAAGCAGCATCAGGTTACTTATTTCATTGGCCAATTTTTCAGAGCGTTCGGGGTCTCCTCGAGGCCCGTCGAGGCTATCCGCCACAATATGCGCTATGTATGCTTTGTTGTACTTCTTTTTCGTGAGTATATCCATGTATAGGGGCGTATTGCAACCCTCATACTCACAACGTCCTCCTGATATTGCCCAAAGGAGGTTTTGATTCTTCACTGATATTGGTGTTTTACTCATGCTTTTTTATTTTAGTATACAGAAAAGCGTGACAAAATACTATCTTTGTAGAAAGTGTCACGGTTTTCAGTATATTTTATAAGAGTGGCAGCATGATTGCAGATGGAGAATATGTCCCAGACCTTAAAAATATAAGCGACGGTCAATTGTTTGCACTGATTGCCGCCAAAGATGATCTTGCACATGCGGCATATCGTGTGTTATATGACCGATATGCACAATTAATCTGGTCCTTATGCTGCGACGCTGGCAGTAAATTGGTCCGCCGGAATAAAGAACAATTTGTCGAGGAACTTTTCTCGCAGACCATGATTAAAATATACGTTCATCCAACCTACGATCCTATCAGAGGAAAGGTTTCGACCTGGATCTCCGGCATCGCCAGAAACACGGCATTCGACTTGCTGAAAGAATGGAATGACCACACACAAACCACAGTCGAACCGATACCCGAATTTTCTTCGGAGGAGGATGAGTCTACGACATCATCACCCCTGCATTTATTGCTAACTCAGGCTCTCGAAATGCTATCCGACCGGGAAAAAGACATATTGTTGACATACTTGATGTATGAGGATGGAACCAAGTATTTGCCTGGAACTGTTTTACAGGAGCTCTGTACAAGACATGGAATAACCGCCGACAACGCACGTCAAATAAAGTCACGGGCCATGAAGAAGTTACGTCAACAGATTCAGCTGTTGGAAATGGACAAATGATATTAAAGATGGAAAAGAAGCGTCAAACAGATGAGGCGTATATTAAAGACCTCTTGAAATCCACGGGATACTTATTCCCTGAAACAGACGAGCAGATGTCCATTTATGAGGCAAATGTAACGCTCAGAGAGTTACCCGAAAAGTTCCGCACTCCGGAATTTGTCTTTAACGCCGTACAGAATCAACGATCCTCAAAACATTGTACCGACATGGATAAAGCAATCCTCGCCGGACATATCATCAATACATGCAACATGAAAGATTTTGGAAGAGTAAAATTTCAAAAATTGCTTTATTTGGTTGAGCATGTATGTCTGCTGAACCTGCGCTCCAATTACATACGACAAACCGCAGGTCCATACGATGGAATCCTGCTCAAAAGAGTCGAGACGATGTTGCAGCAATATCATTTTTATGATATCTCTCAACAGCATACCGACAACAAAGCTGTGCAATATATCCCCTTGTCGTCTGCGGAGGAGCTTGACGATCTGTTTCGCAAGAATTTTCCGACCGAATGCGACATGATTGATACCTTCCTATTCAAATTCCATAAAGCAACAATGGAGCAATGTGAGATTGTTGCAACGCTTTATGCCGTATGGAATAATCGAATTATTCGACAACAGGAGATCACAGATGAATTATTGAAGGCAGATTTTTTAGCTTGGGATCCTCATAAGTATAAATATCGGGATCGCGTAATGAAAGCCTTGATTTGGATGAGAAAAGAAAATATTATTCCGGTTGGTTGGGGAGACATTGTTGAATAAGGATAAAATGAAAATAAGGCAAATTTATGTCTGTCTCTTATACACATCTGACGCTGCCGACGA
>OJQS01000456.1_pt1 | contig 12711 bp, 9 predicted proteins | sample 1598761 | NCBI WGS metagenome assembly OJQS01 (sample SAMN03922516, study PRJEB24848) | human gut metagenome | isolation source: stool sample | host: Homo sapiens | place: Germany | collected 2010-02 | reverse complement strand
GCGCTGGGAACAGCGGTCAGCCAGATCAACCAGCAGGTGCTGCGGCAGATCGGCGTTACCGTCCGAAATGCAGAGCGCGAAGCCAACCAAGAAAGGAGCAAACAAGATGAACAATCCCATGACCTATATCCAGAACGGAGACTATCTGATTCCCGACCTGAAGCTGAGCCAGCAGCCGGAGAAACCCCTGGGCAAGTACGGCAGGATGAGGAAAACCTACCTGAAGGAACATCGTCCCATCCTCTACAACCAGATGTTGCTGAGCGAGAAGCTGTACCCGCACCTTCTGGAGATCGACGAGACCGCCCAGAGCAGACTGGAGCAGATGATGCCCCAGCTGGCGAAGGAAGCGGGAGCCACCGAGGAACTGAAAGCCAGCGATCCCATGAAGTGGGTGGGGCTGATGAACACCTGCAAAGCTCAGGCCGAGGAAATCCTGATGGCGGAGCTTATCAACAGCTGACCCTAAACCTGTTCCTCTCCGAAGCGGAACAGATCCAATCCATAGATGAAGCAGAGAATGTAGCGCATACATCCTCTGCTTTTTCTTTTGCCCAAAATGACATCGACCATGTGCTGCGTTTGGGCGGCAATACAGACCGTCAAAGGGAGCGTGTGGTTGCAGCCTTTGAAAAGCAGAAAACCACCGCTGAGATTGCCGAGATACTGAAAACGCTGTACCACGGCGGCAATGGCCTTGGCAGTGTGAGCGCATGGTATGCCGAGGATGGTATCCATCTTTCCCATGGGAAGTCTGTCCGTTATGACAGGTCTGCCCAGGTCATTTCCTGGGAGAGCGCCGCAGAGCGTATCGGGGAGCTTTTGGAGAGCGGCCAGTTTGCCTCCAATGTGGAGCTTGCAGAAGCGGCAGGCTATGAACGCTCCCTCCTTGCAGAAAAGCTCTGGTATCTGTATCACGATCTCAGTGAGGGTGCCAGAGAAGCCGGATATTTGTCCTGCCTGTCAGAGATCAAAGGCAATGGTTTCCCGGAGGAGACCCGCCGCCTGACGGAGCAGCTGAGTGACCCGGCTTTCCGCCAGACCCTCAAGGAAGAATACGCTGCCTTCTGGACTGCCTATCAGCAGGACCGTGACCTGTTGCGTTTTCACTATCATAGACCGAGGGAGATCTGGGAGAACCTGAAGGACCTTGACCTGCCCCGCAGGACCTTTTCTTCAGAGCTTTCCCAAGTGCCAACCGTCCAGCACTTTATTACCGAGGATGAGATCGACGCCGCCATGACCGGCGGAAGCAGTTTCGCCGGAGGAAAAGGCCGTATCTATGCGTTCTTCATGGCAAACCATACGGATAAGGAGAAAGTGAGATTCCTCAAAGACGAGTATGGCATTGGCGGACGCTCTCATGCCCTGTCCGGCGCAACACACAGCGGCGAAGATCACGATGGGAAAGGACTGCACTATAAAAAGCAGGACTGCCCGGATGTTCACTTGAACTGGGAAAAGGTTGCCAAGCGCATTACCTCTCTTGTTCAGAAAGGCCGCTATCTTACCGAACAGGAACAGGCGCAGTATGACAAAATCCAGGCTGAAAAGGAACTGGCAGAAGAAGATGCCATCCAAGCCCAGCAGCCGGAGGTGGAGGAAGAAACGCCAAAGCCTACCCTTCGGGAGCAGTTTGAGCAGTATAAGCCTGTGGTGACTGCCGCCATTTCCGAGGATGCCGCATACCGCAATGCCTGCGGTCATTCTGACCGTGAAAATGCTGTCATCGAGGGCAATGCCGCTGTGCGCCGTGCGGTCCTTGGTTCTAAGGATATGGAGCTGATCCGACTCTATTCGGATGTGCCGGAGTTCCGCCAGCGTCTGCACCGGGAAGTGATCGACGAAACCTATCCAAAGCTCCATGAGCTTCTGCGCCCTCTTTCTCAGGAAGATATTGATACTGCCCTTTGTGCATGGAACGGCAATATCGAGAGTAAACACGCTGTTGTCCGCTATATGAAAGACCATGCAAGAGAAAAAGATACCGCCGCATGGCTGGCTCAGGAATACGGCGGCAGTAACAGCAACAGCCTGTTCGTTGTCCGTGCCGGCAGCCCGGAGGAAACGCAGCTGCCCTGGCCGAAGGTACAGCGCAGGCTTGCCCAGCTCATTCAGGAGGACCGGTTCTATACCGAAGAAGAACAGGACCGTTTTGACGACATCGACCCAATCGCCATCCGGGAAGCTCTGGAGGAAAGAGGGATCGTCAACGGCCAGGTGGCAGACCCGGAAAAACTGGACAATGATCCGTTTATCCAACAGGTGATGTCAGATGCAGAGCAGATCGCAGATGCCGAGACAGAGCAGACTTCCGAAGTTTCCATTTCCGATGAGGAATATGATGCAGTTCGCCGCCCAACTCCGCAAAGAACCTCCTATGACCCAGCCGCCCCGGTCTATGTCGTGGGCGATACCGTGTATATCGAGGATGACGCCTATCAGATCACCGAGCTGCGGGAGGACACCGTACAGCTTCTGCCCACCGGGATGGTATATCCCATCTACCGGGCAGAGCGCAAAGAACAGTTCGAGCAGCTGCTTCGGGCAGACCGCCGCAATGCTTACTATACCGAGTTTCTTCCTACTGACCCGGACAAGGCAGATCAGGACTTGCGGGATGTATTGGCTCATGGACTGATGGATGAAGCGGATAAAAAGCAGATTTCCACGCTGCTGCAATCCGGCAGGAGCAACAGCGAGATCGCCTACTGGCTGAGCAGAGCCTATTCCGGTGAGATCGAGACCCTGAATCTGGAGACCGGCGATATTGCCGATTACCGTACCACGGCACAGGGCATAGAGCTGGAAGTCATGGATGCAGAGGAAAAGCGTCTGGCTATGCTGTATTTCCGCTGGGATGAGGTTGCACCTTTGCTGCGCGGGATGTATGCCCGTCAGCAGGACGGTTTTGGACAGGAACAGCCCCAACCGGCTACCGAATCCCCGACCTTCCATTCCGAGACCATGGCCGTCTATCCGGGCGATAAGAACAATCTGCCTTATGATGTGGTGGTGGAACGACTGCATATCGAGGAGCCGGAGCCACCAGCGCCTGTGACAGAGCCGGAGAAAACCTTTGAGGAAGTGCTGGACGAACACCCGGTTTCCATTCAGGTCAATGGCCAGTGGCAGACCTTCCCCAATGCCAAAGCTGCCGAGGAAGCCGCTTACGGGGAATACAAGGACAACCTGCGCCGCACCGCTGAGAATTTCCGTATCACCGACGACCACCTGGGCGAAGGCGGTCCGAAAGCCAAGTTTCAGGCCAATATCGCGGCAATCAAGCTGCTGAAATATCTGGAAGAAACCACTGAACAGGCAACGCCGGAACAACAGGAAATCCTATCCCGGTATGTGGGCTGGGGCGGCCTTGCCGATGCCTTTGACCCCGACAAGGAAAGCTGGAGCAAGGAATATGCCCAGCTGAAGGAACTGCTGACCCCGGAGGAATACGCTGCTGCCAGAGGTTCCACCCTCAACGCGCACTACACCAGCCCTACGGTCATCAAAGCGATTTACGAGGCTGTGGGCCGCATGGGATTTGAGACCGGCAACATCCTGGAGCCGTCCTGTGGTGTAGGCAATTTCTTCGGTATGCTGCCGGAGGAAATGCGAAACAGCCGTCTTTACGGCGTGGAGCTGGATTCCATCAGCGGGCGTATTGCCCAGCAGCTCTACCCCAAGGCCGACATCACCGTGGCAGGGTTTGAGACCACCGACAGGCGGGATTTCTACGATCTGGCGGTGGGTAATGTACCGTTTGGCCAGTATCAGGTTCGGGATAAAGCCTATGACAAGCTGAATTTCAGCATTCACAACTACTTTTTCGCCAAGGCTCTGGATCAGGTTCGTCCCGGTGGCGTGGTGGCCTTTGTCACCAGCCGCTACACGATGGACGCCAAGGATTCCACCGTGCGCCGGTATCTTGCTCAGCGCGCCGAACTGCTGGGGGCCATCCGTCTGCCCAATGACGCTTTCAAAAAGAACGCAGGTGCCGAGGTCGTTTCGGACATCATCTTCCTGCAAAAGCGTGACCGTCCGTTGGACATCGTGCCGGAGTGGACGCAGACCGGGCAGACCGAGGACGGCTTTGCCATCAACCGCTATTTCCTGGACCACCCGGAAATGGTGCTGGGCCGACAGGAACCGGAAAGCACCGCCCACGGCATGGACTACACCGTGAACCCCATCGAGGGGCTGGAGCTTGCCGATCAGCTGCATGATGCCGTGAAGTACATTCGCGGCACCTACCAGGAGGCCGAGCTGCCGGAGCTGGGCGAGGGCGAAGCCATCGACACTTCTATCCCTGCTGACCCCAATGTGAAAAATTACTCCTACACCGTTGTGGACGGCGATGTGTATTACCGTGAAAACAGCTGTATGGTACGGCCTGACCTGAATGCCACCGCCGAAGCCCGTGTGAAAGGACTGGTGGGTCTGCGAGAATGTGTCCAGCAGCTCATTGATCTGCAAATGGACGCCGCCACACCGGACAGCGCCATCCAGGACAAACAGGCCGAACTGAACCGGCTCTATGACAGCTTCTCTGCAAAATATGGTCTTATCAATGACCGGGCGAACCGGCTGGCCTTTGCTGATGATTCCAGCTACTATCTGCTCTGCGCGCTGGAAGTCATTGACGAGGACGGCAAGCTGGAGCGCAAGGCGGATATGTTCACCAAGCGCACCATCAAGCCCCACAAGGCGGTGGACACTGTGGATACCGCAAGTGAAGCTCTGGCCGTATCAATTTCCGAAAAAGCCTTTGTCGATATGGCGTATATGGCGGAGTTGACCGGCAAGACCGGCGACGAACTGGCCGCCGAGCTAAAAGGCGTGATCTTCCGTGTACCTGGGCAGTTGGAGAAAGACGGCACTCCCCATTATGTAACAGCCGACGAATACCTGTCCGGCAATGTGCGGCGCAAGCTGCGTCAGGCACAGCGGGCCGCACAGCAGGACCCTTCCTTTGCAGTCAATGTGGAGGCCCTTACCGCTGCCCAGCCCAAAGACCTGGATGCGTCGGAGATTGAGGTGCGCCTGGGCGCTACCTGGATCGACAAAGAGTACATCCAGCAGTTTATGTATGAGACCTTCGACACGCCGTTTTATCTCCAGCGCAATATCGAGGTCAACTACACCCCGTTTACAGCAGAGTGGCAGATCACCGGCAAAAGCTCTGTAAGCCAGAACAATGTGGCAGCCTATACCACCTACGGAACCAGCCGTGCCAATGCCTACAAGATTCTGGAGGACAGCCTGAACCTGCGGGATGTCCGTATCTACGACACCATAGAGGATGCAGACGGCAAAGAGCGCCGGGTGTTGAATGCCAAAGAGACCACCCTGGCCGCCCAAAAGCAGCAAGCGATCCGGGACGCTTTCAAAGACTGGATTTGGAAAGACCCGGACCGCCGCCAAGCTCTGGTCCGCCAGTACAATGAGGAAATGAACTCCACCCGTCCCCGTGAATACGACGGCGGACACATTACTTTCGGTGGTATGAACCCGGCCATCACCTTGCGGGAACACCAGAAAAACGCTATCGCTCATGTGCTGTACGGCGGCAATACGCTGCTGGCACACGAGGTAGGCGCTGGCAAAACCTTTGAAATGGTGGCTGCCGCCATGGAGAGTAAGCGTCTGGGGCTGTGCCAGAAATCCCTCTTTGTTGTGCCGAACCACCTGACCGAGCAGTGGGCTTCGGAGTTTCTGCGGCTCTATCCTTCCGCCAACATCCTTGTCACCACGAAAAAGGACTTTGAGACCCACAACCGTAAGAAGTTCTGCGCCCGGATCGCCACCGGCGACTATGATGCCATCATCATGGGACACAGCCAGTTTGAGCGTATCCCCATCAGCCGGGAGCGTCAGGAACGGCTTCTCTATGAGCAGATCGACGAGATCACCGAGGGAATTGCGGAAGTGCAGGCCAGCGGCGGCGAGCGTTTTACCGTCAAGCAGCTGGAGCGTACCAGAAAGTCTCTGGAAGCCAGACTGGAAAAGCTGCAAGCCGAGGGGCGAAAAGACGATGTGGTAACCTTCGAGCAGCTGGGTGTGGACCGTTTGTTTGTGGACGAGGCCCACAACTATAAAAACCTGTTTCTATACACAAAAATGAGGAATGTGGCAGGCTTATCCACATCGGACGCGCAGAAATCCTCCGATATGTTTGCCAAGTGCCGCTATATGGATGAGATCACCGGAAACCGTGGCGTGATTTTTGCCACCGGCACACCGGTCAGCAACTCCATGACCGAGCTTTACACCATGCAGCGTTACCTTCAGTATGAACGCCTGCAAGAACTGAACATGACCCACTTCGACTGCTGGGCTTCCCGATTTGGGGAGACCGTCACAGCATTGGAGCTGGCACCGGAAGGCACCGGCTACCGGGCAAGAACGAGATTCAGCAAGTTTTTCAACCTCCCGGAGCTGATGAACTTGTTCCGTGAAGTTGCCGACATCAAAACCGCCGATCAGCTGAACTTGCCCACCCCGGAGGTGGAATACCACAACATCGTGGCCCAGCCTACTGAACACCAAAAAGAGATGGTGCAGGTTCTCTCCGAGCGCGCCTCCAGGGTACACAGCGGCAGCGTTGACCCCTCAGAGGACAATATGCTCAAGATTACCGGCGATGGCCGCAAGCTGGGTCTGGACCAGCGTATCATCAACCAGCTGCTGCCGGATGAACCCGGCACCAAGGTCAATCAGTGTGTGGGTAATATCATGCAGATCTGGCGGGACGGCGAGGCTGACAAGCTGACCCAGCTGGTATTCTGCGACATTTCCACGCCCCAGGCAGCCCCCTCCAAAAAGGCAGCCAAACAGCTGGATAATCCCACACTTCATGCGCTGGAACAGGCTGTGCCGTTGGATGAGCCTGAGCCTGCCTTTACCATCTATGAGGACATCCGCCAGAAGCTCATCGCCCAGGGAATGCCCGCCGAGCAGATTGCTTTTATCCACGAAGCCAAGACCGAGGTGCAGAAGAAAGAACTGTTTTCCAAGGTTCGCACTGGGCAGGTGCGCGTCCTGCTGGGCAGCACCTCCAAAATGGGCGCTGGCACCAATGTGCAGGACCGGCTTGTGGCGCTCCATGACCTGGATTGTCCGTGGCGTCCGGGAGACCTTGCCCAGCGCAAGGGCCGTATCGAGCGCCAGGGCAACCAGAACCCTCTTGTCCATGTGTACCGCTATGTCACGGAGGGAACTTTTGATGCCTACCTCTGGCAGACGGTGGAAAACAAACAGAAATTCATCAGCCAGATCATGACCTCGAAATCGCCTGTGAGAAGCTGCGATGATGTGGATGAAACGGCGCTTTCCTTTGCCGAGATCAAGGCCCTGTGCGCCGGAGACCCCCGTATCAAGGAGCGCATGGATTTGGATGTGGAGGTTGCGCGTCTGAAGCTGATGAAAGCTGACCATCAGAGCAAGCAGTACCGCCTGGAGGATCAGTTGCTCAAATACTTCCCCCAGGAAATCGAAACTAACAAGGGGTTTATTAAAGGCTTTGAAGCGGATCTGGAGACCCTGGCCGCCCATCCTCACCCGGAGGATGGCTTTGCTGGAATGGAGATCCGGGGCGATGTGCTGACTGACAAAGAAAACGCCGGTGCAGCCTTGCTAGACGCCTGTAAGGAGGTCAAAGGCTCCGAACCGGTGCAGATCGGCAGCTATCGGGGCTTTACTATGTCCGTGGAGTTTTCCGCTTGGAAACAGGAATATACGCTCCTGTTGAAAGGCCAGATGACCCACCGGGCAAGCCTCGGCACAGACCCGCGCGGAAACCTCACCCGTATCGACAATGCACTGGCTCAAATGCCTCAGCGTTTGGAAGCCGTGAAAAACCAGCTGGACAACCTTTACCAACAGCAGGCCGCAGCCAAAGAGGAAATCGGAAAGCCGTTTCCCTTTGAGGATGATCTGCGAGTCAAGTCCGCCCGTCTGGTGGAACTGGACACGCTGCTGAACATTGACGGCAAGGGCCATGCCCAGCCGGAAACTGTGGTTGCCAAGAGCGCACGGCCTTCGGTGCTGGACAGCTTGAAGCGCCCGGTGCCACCCCGTAGCCCTGAAAAGAAACCGAAACAACATGAGGAGGTGCGATAACATGAATACCAACGATCTGAATACGGCCCTTTATGAGAAGATGGCCGCTGAACAGGACAAATACCGGGACTGGCTGAAAAGCCAGCCCCCGGAGGAAATCCTGCACCATACCTATGAGTACACCGTCCGGGAGGACATTGTGATGGCGATGGAGGACTTGGAGCTGACCGATGCCCAGGCCCAGGCGCTTTTGGATTCGCCTACACCGCTGGCCGATGTGTACCGTCACTTTGAGAAGCTGGAGACCGGCTACATGGATGTGATCCGGGACAGCATTGAAAACCGAGCGGATGATGTGTGTAAGGTTTTGGAAGAACAGCGGTCCATCCCTCTCTATCTCCATTCTGCCGCCTATGCGTCCCAGCATGGGGAGATGGCACAATATAACCGCTCTTATCAGGCAAACTTTGACTGTAAAGAGGCCATTGAACACGCCATCAGCGCCCACTATGCGGATAACCGACTGGATACGGAGTCTGCGGTTAAGGCGGTGCTGGAAAAGTTCGGGTCGGAACGAGTACAGTTCATCCTTGCCAACACCATCCAGCATAAGGACAGCGACGGTCGCGTTTCCCGTGACAACAAAGCCTGGGCAAAGACCATTCCCATGCCGGAGGACAGCGGCACTTCGCGCCACTGTGCTTATCTGGTTGTGGATGAGGTCAATCTTGGTCTGACCGATCTGTTTACACGGCAGGCACGAAAAACGCTTCAGGAACCGGAGAAAGGCTCTGTCTTGCAAAAGCTCAAACAGGAGCCTACCACCCACAAGCCTGCTTTATCGAAGAAACAGGAGCCGGAACGATGAGCGCCAAAAAGCGTAAACGGGATGTGCCGGTCCTGTTTTGGGTTTCCGATGCGGAGATGGAAGCGATCCAGCAGAAAATGGCACAGTTCGGAACAAAAAACCTGAGCGCCTATCTGCGGAAGATGGCTGTGGACGGCTATGTGGTACAGCTGGACTTGCCGGAGCTGAAGGAACTGGTATCCCTGTTGCGCCGAAGCAGCAATAACCTGAACCAGCTCACCCGACGGGTACATGAAACGGGGCGGATTTATGATGCTGACCTGGAGGATATAGCCCAACGGCAGGAGCAGTTATGGGAGGGCGTGAAAGAAATCCTAACCCAGCTTTCCAGGCTTTCGTAACAGGGATATATGCCCCAACTGCGGAGGGAGGAACGGCGTTCTTTTCGCCGCGCCTTCCTCCGTTTTTTCTTTTGCCCATATCCTTGTCTTTTTGAAATGTTGGAAGGATAATATGGGTAGAAAACAGATTGCCGCAAAGGAGTTGAGAATAGATGAAAACCTTTGAGAAGGTGTTGGAGATTTTTCGTGAGTATTTGGACTGTGATCTAGAGGAAGAAGTCCTCCCTTGTCGAGAAGGTTATCTCCGCGTCACATGGAATGGAGATTCCCGCTACTGTGTGGATGGACTTCTCAGCCGGACACCGGACGAACTATTCGAGGTGCTGTTATCTGATTATCGCAGCTATGAGGAACTGCGGCTAACCAAAGGATGCCGAGAAGTGACGGAAGAAGATGAAAGACAGGCAGAAATTCTCTGTCAGAGCTTTCGGGAACGATGGAAGGAGGAAGAAAAATGAGGGCGATCTGGTTCATTCTGAAACTGCCGTTGAAGATTTTAATGGCTCCGGTGATTCTGTCGCTGACCCTGTTCGTCTGGATTTGTGTGGGGATTGTCTATGTCTCCGGTTTGGTGCTGGGGCTTATCAGCATGGTGGTTGCCCTGCTGGGTGTGGCAGTTCTGATTACTTACTCCTTGCAAAACGGCATTATCCTGCTGGTGATAGCATTTCTCATTAGTCCCTATGGTTTGCCAATGGCTGCAATCTGGCTACTGGGCAAGGTACAGGACTTGAAGTTTATCATTCAAGATTTGGTTTATGGATAATATGAAAACCTCCGACGAATTTCGTCGGAGGTTTTATGGTTCTAGGTTATCTTCTTGAAAAAGCGGCGATGCAAAAAAGGTATCTATCCCAATCCCCATTCCTTGGCACATCTCATGAATGATCCGTAGCTTAACCGAATCATACGAGCAGTTGATGACATTTCCAATCGTAGACTTGGGAACACCGCTTTTCATATACAGTTGATATTGTGTCATTTTTCTTTCATCTAGTAATTCTAACAGACGTTTGCTTACCGCCTCGTTTAGCTTCATTCTATACACCGCCCCTGTGACTGTACTATATTTAGTATATGGGCAGTTTTGCTAAAATTGGTCCCTGTACCTGTACTAATAGAGCTATTTGCAGTATGATGGTAATAGGGGTGCCATCGTATGAACGTAACTTTTTGTGGCCATTCGCAAATCACAAAGGCAGACAATATTGCGAATTGGCTTCGCAATGTAACACAAGACCTAATTGAGCAAGGAGCAACAACTTTTTATCTTGGAGGATATGGAGAGTTCGACAGTTTAGCAGCGTCTATTTTACGGGAACAAAAGAAAAAGTATCCGCAAATCGAGCTGGTTCTTGTATTGGCATATTTGAACACTGGCCGGGATGTTTCTGGCTATGACAGTACCGTGTATCCACCGCTGGAAAACGTACCGCGCCGTTTTTCGATTTCTCATAGAAATCGCTGGATGGTAGAGTCCGCCGATGTAGTGGTGGCCTATGTTCTCCATGATTGGGGCGGAGCAGCCACAACGTTACGGTGTGCCAAACAGAAAAAGAAGCAGATTATTTCATATCGTGATGAAATGGGCAGCTGAGGTTGTCTATTTTGCTGCCACTTCATATTTCCAAAACTGTTGAACGTTAAGCTGTCGGTAAAATTATGCCGAATTTTCATCACTTTACTTTTGAACTAATATTGCTTATAATATTAGTGTGAAAGGAAGTGGTACGGTGGGACAATTTGAACAGCTGGATCAGCTGCTGGAAACACAGGATGGGATGCTGCGAACAGCTCAAGTAGTATCTGCTGGTATTTCTAAGCCTGTTTTTTATGATTATGTGCACTCACGGGAATTGGAGCGGGTCGCGCATGGAATTTATCTTTCCAAGGATGCCTGGGTCGATGCCATGTACTTACTTCATCTGCGGGTCGAACAGGCAGTGTTTTCCCATGAGACAGCTTTATTTTTTCACGATCTGACAGACCGCGAGCCGCTGGAATATACGGTCACAGTCAAGACCGGATATAATCCCTCCAAGCTGAAAGCAGAGGGCGTACAGGTATTCACCATTAAGGCGGAACTGCATGGGGTGGGCCTGACAACGGCTCAGACACCATTTGGGCATACAGTTCCTGTCTATGACCTGGAGCGCACCATCTGCGACCTGCTCCGCAGCAGGAACAACATGGAGATGCAGACTTTTCAAGGGGCATTAAAGATGTATGCCAGAAGAAAAGACAAAGACCTGCGGACATTGATGCGGTATGCCGGTATGTTCCGGGTAGAAAAAATTCTGCGGCAGTATTTGGAGGTGCTTTTATGATAAAAACAGCAAGGCAGTTGAAGGATCTGATCCGCAATCTTTCCAGAAAAAAATCTGCGGACGCCCAGCTCTTGATGCGGAACTACATGATGGAGCGTTTTCTGGAGCGTATCTCCCTTTCTGAATATCGTGACAAATTTATTCTGAAAGGCGGTATGCTGGTAGCGGCTATGGTTGGTCTGGATGCCCGTTCCACGATGGATTTGGACGCTACTGTAAAAGGAGCCAATGTCAATGTGGAGGACATAGAGAATTTGATTTCCGCTATTGTGAGTGTCCCGCTTGATGATGGCGTCAAATTCCAGCTGAAAAGTATTTCGGAGATTATGGATGAGGCGGAATATCCGGGGATTCGCGTAAATATGACTACAACCTTTGACGGTGTGGTGACGCCTTTGAAGATTGACATTTCCACAGGGGATGCCATTACCCCCAGGGAGATCCGCTACTCTTTCAAGCTGATGCTGGAAGATCGCTCCATTGATATTTGGGCGTACAATCTGGAAACGGTTCTGGCCGAAAAGCTGGAAACGATCATTACCAGAACTACCACCAACACCCGCATGAGAGATTTCTATGACATTTATATTCTGGAACAGCTGCATGGGAATACATTGGACCCTCAGATTCTCCATGATGCGCTGCGGGCCACTGCTCACAAACGCGGGACAGAACGACATCTTGCAGAAGCTGCCGAAGTTTTTGAGGAAGTGGAGAACAGCTCGGTTATGCAGAAACTTTGGGAATCGTACCGCAAAAAATTTTCCTATGCGGCAGATCTGGAGTGGAACATCATCATGGGGGCGGTGCGCAGTTTATACGCTCTCAGTGAAAAGGAATCGAGCCTATGAAGAAGCACGGCCATTATTGTAAAGTCTGCGGAGAATATAAGGCTAATGAAAAATTTTCCGGCAAAGGTCATGCGGCGCACGTCTGTAAATCCTGTGCTTCTTTGCCGCCGGAGAAGCAAGCGGAGCAAATGACAATAAACCGCTTGCTGAATCTCCCATGGAGATTATCAAAGGAGCAGATTTCCTGGCTGAAGAACCGAATGAAAGATAAGCGCCGGGAAGTTCGTGCGCTGGCAAAAGAACAATACGAGATGAGGTTTCCT
>OJQS01000452.1_pt1 | contig 12869 bp, 8 predicted proteins | sample 1598761 | NCBI WGS metagenome assembly OJQS01 (sample SAMN03922516, study PRJEB24848) | human gut metagenome | isolation source: stool sample | host: Homo sapiens | place: Germany | collected 2010-02 | reverse complement strand
AAGAAACAGATGGACTATTGCTCTATTTTCCCAATGGTAGAATACCTCATACTTCCTATCTGTCCATCTTTACCCAGCGTTTCCGCTTGAATAATCAACGGAGTGGAATATTGGTTATTATAACATTCAATCACCGCTTTCCCATTTTCATCAGCTTGTACGGATGGATTCCAGTATAACGTCCGTCTTTTATCTACTTTATCCATGTACAGCTCCTTGGTAGGGTAGGCAGGAGAATAATATTCCAATGGACGGGTATATCCCTGAATAACAGTTTGCCGGGTACCTAATACAGCACTTTGGCTCTTATTCAACACATCGCGTCTGGGCAGGGGAATCAGGTAGAAAACACTATATCTGTCCAGTTTGCTTATGTCGACTCCCGTACTATCGGTCACCTCGGACATCTTTGTATTTTGGATAATGTCGTCATCGATACCTCCGGTGCCTTTGCTAATGATGATAGAAGCCAATCCGTCCACCTCGGTCAGCATCATTTGAGTTTCTGTTTCAGACAAAATGTGATTATCCATAATATAGCAGATTGGTTTCTGACGATACGTATGCTTGTCATTGGTGCGATCCCAATAAAATTGCGGACTCAACTTTTCCATTAATTCGGGAATGGTGGTGACAATCTTTCCATTATCGCGTAATACATCCACCGAACGGCGTACATCGTAATAAGCATCAATACTCTTCTCGCTGATCTTGGTAGCCATGTTGCTTCCTTGCCGGCGTTTACTTTTTATTTCCACCTCATCCAATACATAAAGTCCTTCTACCTTCCGGATAGAATCCATGTATAGAGAATCAAAACTCTCGGCTTTCTGTTGCCAGTAGGCCAGGTCTTTCCATTCTGGATGAAGCTCCTTATAGCCGTAAGCCCGCGGAGCGGGGGAGAAATTACGGTCGATCAGGATAGAAGCATCCTTATTACGTTCTTTACCGACTTTCCGGGTTTGGATCACCGCTTCTGTTGTTCCTTCAAAATCTTCCACCGGAATGGTGAAACGGCCGTTTTCATCGGTCACGGTTCCTCCGGTTATGAATTGATCGTCCTTCTTCACTATCACGCTAAGTGCAATATCTTTCAACTTATTCTTGAGAATGGTTGATTTCACTTGCCCGTTCAGTACCAATTGCGCTTCCGGCAATTGAAGCGGAGTGAAAGGAGCGGTAGAGATGGCCTGGCTCATGTCGTATTTACGCCATCCGTGCACCATCAATAAAACATCCAGTTCGGTTTGCTTTCGCGGAGACGGGGATGCGAAGTAATAACCGGGTTGATGGATATATCCTTTCAAATCGGAGGTTAACAGCAGATCCGTGAAAATATTGTTGTCATACTCCAGATAATCCGACCGGACACCGTCTCGAATACTGACCGACAATTCTCCGGATACAGGTTCTCCCTTAGCATTCTTTACTTGCAATTCGCAACGAATGGGAGCGTAGGGGGCGTACACCTCTTTCAGTCCTTCCGTTGATATTTGCAGGGGAGCACGCGGATTGGCAAAGACAAAACGTTCGCACAATGTATTACCTGCCCGGTTGATGAGGCTGACCTGCAGTACACCTGCCGGTAGTTTACGGGTGGGCAGAATAAACTCCTGCGGAGCATCCGCCCGGCAACTAATCAGCTGGTAGATAGATGGACGCCCTTGATGACTGATAAATACAGCCAATGTGTCTTGAGGAGTGGCGGCATTGCAGGATACTCTCACCAAAAGAGCACCGGCATTACTGACAGTACTCAAAACATACCCGTTAGGCAATGCCTGTGGAAGTGTGAATTCATATTTCTTTCCTTGAAAACTGACTTTAGCAATCGCAGGTTGAGCGGAAGGGGTATATTCAAAATGTCCCATTCCATCGTGCAAAGTCTCGAAAGAGGTGATCTCTGTTCCTTCTTTGGTATAGATCGTCCCCGATAATTCAATATTCCCTCCATTCTTACTCTCCGCCTTGAAAGCGACCTGCGAAGTCACCCCCTCCACTAATTGTCCTCCTTCGGGGAAAAAACGCACATTTAACTTCTCCTCCGTTTCAGACGGGCGGTTCTCCATCGACGAACTTAATTCGTAAGTCGTGATACTACGTTCCAGTTTATCACTATTGGAAAGCTGATAAATAGGAAAAGTGCGCGAAAAATATTGTGGTTCATTAAAAGCAAGCATCCAGCGCGTATAAGCGCGTACCTCATAGTAACCGGATAGCATTGAATGAGGAAGAATGAATTGTCCGTTCCCTTCTCCCTGTGTCAGCTTGATAATTTGTTTATCTGCTATATGCCCTGTCTGGTCTACTAACTCCACATACAGAGGGCGGCTGATTAGACTGAAAGTCTGTTTTTCGGCAAGGGTGACATAAGCTTTGAACCAAATTGTGTCACCGACATAATAGCTCGTATTATCAAAATGTAAATACGCTTTCTCCCGTGGAAAGTTGTTGGCGAATGTTTGTGCCTGGTTCATGTATTGTTGGAATACAACCTTGGCGGGAGGTACTTCTCCTGACACATACGCGGTCAGGAGATTACATATAATGAATATCAGTACGAATAGTTTGTTCTTCATGGTAGTTCATTATTTTATTTCTTTCGGTCTACTTGGAATCTTTTCGAAGATAGCTTTGATACGTTGCATATCTAGTTTGGGACGTCGGTCATAATAATAAATTCCATTTTTCTCTAAATCAATGTCGGTCAATTGCGTGTAGCAAAATCCTGTAACGTCCGGTGAGGAAGCTATCGTCTGGATCAACCCTTCCAGCCGTTCGTAGAATCCCTCTTCGTTGGTAAGCATTCCTCCATACCCCCATGAGCTATCCCGTTTGGTCGATTCTGTCCAAAGTATACCTCCGAATTCTCCGATGAAAAAAGGCTGATTGTTGTAGAACGCCATTCTGTTGTTAGGCTTTAAGTGTTGTGCAAAACGTATGGCGTCAGTTTCGTAGTTCCGGATGCTCCAGATGTCACTCATGAAATGTACGTCCCCCGCAATACCGTTCACAGGACGTGAAGGGTCTATGGCTTTGGTCAGTTGATAGGTGCCGATGCACAGACGCATCATAGTACCCGACAGGAGGGTTAATGCATCTTCAAGTGGCTGATTGAAAGGAACCCAGGTTATGATTGACGGGTGATTGCGATCTCGTGTGATAACTTCTGTCCATTCGCTAAGGAAGTTGCGTGATGCTACTTCGTTCTTGATATTCATGCCCCAGTTGGGAGATTCTCCCCAGGTTATAAATCCCAATTTGTCAGCCCAGTAGTGGAACCTTTCTTCAAATACCTTTTGATGAAGGCGTGCTCCGTTGAATCCGGCTGCTTTACTTAGTAGGATATCATTTTTTAGAGCTTCGTCACTTGGAGCTGTCCAGAGTCCATCCGGATAATATCCCTGATTTAAGACGAGGCGTTGAAAGTAAGGCTCATTGTTTAAGTAGACCATTCCGTCTGACGTATGCACCTTGCGCATGCCTACGTAAGATTTTATCTCATCTACGGTTTCTCCGGTCGAATTTTTGACACTATAGACAATATCATAAAGGTGCGGATCTTCGGGACTCCAGAGTTTCATGTTCTTGATGGGAAGAATAACAGGAATCCCATTATTACATTTTACTGTTTTTTGAACCACCTTTTTCTGGTTGTCGTACAAGGTGATTTGAAGTGTTCTGTCATTGGAGGCCTGATAAAATTCAGGTGTGATGATTAGCTGCCCTTCATCAATATCCGGGATGGTTACGGCTGATTTCAAACCATAATGAGAAACAGCTTCCATCCATACTGTTTGCCAGATCCCTGTGACACGGGAGTAGAAACAGCCATAAGGAGATATTCGGGTGGATTGTTTACCGATAGTTTGAAGTCCGGAACGGGCATCGTCTGTAACATAAACAACCAGATTGTGTTTCTGCCCCGCTTTTACGGCAGTAGTTACATCCATTGAGAAAGAAGAACTTCCTCCATAATGACTACCTACATAATGTCCGTCGATGAAAACTTCTGTGTAATAGTCGACCGCTCCAAAGTGTAGTATGATTTTCTTTCCCTCCCAGTCGGAAGGCATGGATATGGAACGCTGGTACCACATCTGATTGATAAAATCGGTATAATTCACTCCTGACAGCTTGCTTTCAGGACAGAAAGGGACGGTAATCGTATTACTGAATTGCTTGGCCGTTGTCAACCGCCGGCTTTTCCCCGAATTGGAGAAGTCGAACTCGTATGTCCATTCACCATTGAGATTGATCCATTCGGGTCTTTCAAACTGGGGTCTCGGATATTCCGGGCGAGGAATATCATTGGTCGCATTTAATGTAAAGGATAACAATAAACCGACCAGAATCAGATGTGTCTTTTTCATTCTACTATTTTTTATTCTGCGTTTGGTGCGCAATTTTTAGTGTATTAGTTTTATACAAAGATAGGGCATTCGAAGTACAAAAGAGGAAACATTTTGTTCAATAAAAGAAAAAAGCTGTTCATTCTGGAAGAACATTTGCGGTAACATTGATTTAAGTATCGAAAATGGAAGGGAACTATTGTCTTTTAAATAGGGAATTTTCTTTTCGGGTATCACATATACCTGATTTTGTTCTTTATTGATTAGCATTTTTCCTTCCTTTTGCATAAACTTCTCTACTTTTGTTTTCCAGATAATTGATAATACTATGGTAAAGAAGAATTTCTTAATGACTGCCCCCTTACTGATGGCATCGTTTTGTTCGGCACAGGAAAAGCCGAACGTCGTACTGATTATGGTAGATGATATGGGTTATTCCGATATCGGTTGCTACGGTGGAGAAATACTGACCCCTAATATTGATGCGTTGGCATCCAAAGGAGTACGCTTCACTCAATTCTACAACACTTCACGTTCTTGCCCCGCCCGGGCCAGTTTAATGACAGGACTGTATCAGCATCAGGCAGGTATCGGGCAAATGTCCGAAGATCCGTTTAAACAAGAGAATCAAAAGAGCCCGAACGACTGGGGAGTGCCGGGATATAAAGGATTCCTCAACCGGAACTGTGTCACAATAGCCGAGGTATTGAAAGAAGGAGGCTACCATACTTATATGGCAGGTAAATGGCATCTGGGAATGCATGGAGAAGAAAAATGGCCCTTGCAACGGGGATTTGAACGTTTCTACGGCATTCTGGCAGGAGCTTGCAGCTACCTTCGTCCATCAGGAGGACGCGGGTTGACGCTGGATAACACCAAACTTCCGGAACCGGAAGCACCTTATTATACAACGGACGCATTTACCGATTATGCAATCCGCTTCGTTGACGAACAAAAAGACGACAAACCTTTCTTCCTTTACCTGGCATTTAACGCTCCTCACTGGCCCTTGCAGGCAAAAGAGGAAGACATTCAGAAATTCACCAAAATCTATCGTGAGAAAGGATGGAATGAGATTCGCGAAGCAAGACGGAAACGAATGGCTAAGTTGGGAATTATCGACTCGAACACAGAATTCGCCGAATGGGAAAACCGGAATTGGGACGAACTGACGGAGAAAGAAAAAGATGAAGTAGCCTACCGGATGGCAGTTTATGCAGCACAGGTGCATTGTGTAGATTATAATGTAGGAAAATTGCTGGATTACCTGAAGAAGAATCATAAACTGGACAATACGCTTGTCATGTTCCTGTCCGACAATGGTGCTTGTGCCGAACCTTATGCAGAATTGGGAGGCGGCAAGGTGTCGGAGATCAACGATCCGTCTCACAGTGGGATGCCTTCTTACGGAAGAGCATGGGCGCAGGTTTCCAATACTCCGTTCCGCAAATACAAATGCCGTTCTTATGAAGGAGGCATTTCTACCCCTCTTATCGTGTCGTGGAAAAACAATCTGAATAATAAAAAAGGGGAATGGTGCCGTGTTCCCGGTTATCTGCCGGACATTATGCCGACTATTCTGGAAGCAACAGGAGCTGCTTACCCGGAAACTTATCACGGTGGAAACAAAATACATCCATTGGTAGGCAGCAGCCTTCTCCCCGCTATTCATAAGAAAACAGACTCTTTACACGAATATATGTACTGGGAACATCAAAACAACAGAGCAATCCGTTGGGGCAACTGGAAAGCGATCCGCGACGAAAAAGGAAAAGAATGGGAACTGTATGATGTGGTTAAAGACCGCACCGAACGTAACAATCTGGCAGAACAACACCCCGAAGTACTGACGAAACTGGTTACCGAATGGGAGAAATGGGCGAATGCTAACTTTGTATTGCCTAAACATCCGAAGAAATAAATAAGGGAGGAACATGAAATGAATAAATTACTATTGAGTGCATCCGTTGCATTGGGTGCTACCAGCCTGTCTTTTGCGCAGCAAACGGAAAAACCGAATTTTCTGTTGTTCATAGCCGACGACTGTTCTCATTATGACCTGGGCTGTTATGGAAGCGTTGATTCGAAAACTCCGAATATCGACCGTTTCGCTACACAGGGAGTACGTTTCACGCAAGCCTATCAGGCTGTTCCGATGTCGTCACCTACCCGCCATAATTTATATACCGGTCTGTGGCCTGTACGTAGCGGCGCTTACCCCAATCATACTTGTGCCGATAAAGGAACATTGAGTGTCGTGCATCATCTGCAACCACTGGGCTATAAAGTTGCATTGATTGGAAAATCGCATATCGCTCCGAAATCAGTATTTCCTTTCGACCTTTATGTACCTCCTTTGAAAGGAGGGGAATTGAACTTTGAAGCAATTCAGAAATTTATCTCCGACTGCAAAGCAAACGGAGAACCCTTCTGTCTGTTTGTCGCTTCCAATCAGCCTCATACCCCCTGGAATAAGGGAGACGCTTCGCAATTTAATGCAGATAAGCTAACCTTGCCCCCTATGTATGTGGACATTCCCCAGACACGCGAATTGTTGACTCATTATCTGGCAGAAATCAATTTCATGGATCAGGAGTTTGGCAACGTCCTTTCTATCCTGGATAAAGAAAAAATGACAGATAAATCTGTTGTCGTATATTTGAGCGAGCAAGGCAACAGCCTGCCTTTTGCCAAATGGACTTGTTATGATGCAGGAGTACATTCTGCCTGTATCGTTCGCTGGCCGGGAGTGATTAAGCCGGGAAGTGTGAGTGATGCATTGGTGGAATACGTCGATATTGTTCCTACTTTTGTCGACATAGCAGGAGGAAAGCCACAGGCGAAAGTGGATGGAGAAAGCTTCAAACCGGTGTTGACAGGTAAAAAGAAAGAGCACAAAAAATATTCTTTCTCCCTTCAGACCACGAGAGGTATCAATGCCGGATCGCCTTATTACGGAATCCGTTCGGTATACGATGGCCGATACAGATATATTGTCAATCTCACTCCGGAAGCTACTTTCAAGAATGTTGAAACCAATTCTCCTTTGTTTAAAGAGTGGGAGAGCCTGGCGGAGACAGATGCTCATGCAAAAGCAATGACTACTAAATACCAGCATCGTCCTGCTATCGAACTGTATGATGTGAAGAATGACCCGTATTGCATGAAAAACCTGGCGGAAGATGCGACACAAACCGCTACCATCAGCCGGCTGGATAAAGAATTGAAACGTTGGATGAAGGATTGTGGAGACGAAGGGCAAGCTACCGAGATGCGTGCCTTCGAACACATGCCGGGAAAGAAAAAATAAGCCGTCACACATCAAACGAATAAAACACAGAATGTTATTTATAAATCGTATATCATGAAAAAAGAATTTTTTGGTTTGCTTTGTGGATGTACTCTGCTTCCGGCATTTCTTCATGCACAGACAGAGCGTCCTAATATTGTGATTGTATTGGCCGACGATTTGGGTTGGGGAGATGTAGGATTTCATGGAAGTGAAATCAAAACTCCCTGTCTGGATGCTCTGGTTGGAGAAGGAGTGGAGCTCGAACGTTTTTATACTTCTCCTATCAGTACACCTACCCGTGCAGGACTGATGACGGGACGTTACCCGAACCGTTTTGGTGTCCGTTCGGCTGTTATTCCGCCTTGGCGTGAAGACGGTCTGGACGAGAATGAAGAAACGATGGCCGATATGCTGGCACGCAACGGATATAAGAACAGAGCCATTATCGGTAAATGGCATCTGGGACATACGAAGAAAGTGCATTATCCGATGAATAGGGGCTTTTCACATTTCTACGGGCACCTGAACGGTGCAATAGATTATTTCGACCTCACGCGTGAGGGTGAATTAGACTGGCACAATGATTGGGAAACTTGCCATGACAAGGGATATTCTACCGAACTGATTACCAAAGAAGCCATCCGCTGTATCGATGCTTACGAGAAAGAAGGTCCGTTTATGCTGTATGTAGCTTATAATGCACCTCACACTCCGCTGCAAGCACAGGAAAAAGATATTAAACTTTATTGTGATAACTTCGACAGCCTGACGCCGAAAGAACAGAAAAAAGTGACTTACAGTGCAATGGTTTCCTGTATGGACAGAGGAATCGGAGCTATTGTAGATGCCTTGAAGAAGAAAGGAATAATGGACAACACTTTCTTTATCTTCTTTAGCGATAACGGTTCTGCCGGTGTTCCGGGATCCTCATCGGGACCATTGCGCGGACATAAATTCGACGAGTGGGACGGAGGCGTACACGCACCGGCTGTTCTCTGTTGGAAGAAAGCGGAGAAACAATATAAGAACTTGAGCTCACAAGTGACAGGTTTTGTTGACCTTGTTCCTACATTGAAAGAACTGGTAGGAGATCACAGTCGTCCGAAACGTGAATATGACGGTATCAGCATACTCCCTGTATTGAATGGTAAGAAGAGCTGCATCGACCGCGATTTTTATCTGGGACACGGAGCCGTAGTCAATAAAGACTATAAACTGATAAGAAAAGGCATGAAACCGGGACTTGATTTGAAACAGGATTTCCTGGTTGAGTATAAAACAGATCCTTATGAAAAGAAAAATGCCAGTATAGGAAACGAGAATATTGTGAAAGCATTGTATCAGGTTGCTGTGAAATACGACACCATTACTCCTTGTCTGCCGGAAGTACCCTACGGTAAAGGCCGTGACGGATTCAAAGCTCCCAAAGAATGGAAAGTAGTACGTTAATGATGTTGACCCAATAAATTGAAAATAATACAAGATGGAAAAATCAATGATTAGTATGTGCCTCCTAGGCGGATTGGCGATAGGAAACGGGTTTGCCCAAACTCCTTCGAAGCCTAATATTCTATTAATCATAGCCGACGACTGCTCCTATTATGATATAGGTTGTTTCGGGGCTGTAAACAACAAGACTCCTCATATAGACGCACTGGCGGAGCAGGGGATAAAATTCAACAATGCGTATAACTCCGTTTCGATGAGTACGCCTACCCGTCATTGTGTTTATACGGGGATGTATCCGATGCATCATGGTGGTTATGCAAACCATAGTTCGGTCAATGCCGATGTAAAATCTCTCCCCACTTACCTGGGAAATCTGGGCTACCGGGTTGGATTGGCCGGAAAATGGCATATCAAACCTTTGGCTAACTTCCCGTTCGAAGATGTACCGGGATTCCCCAAAGGATGTACAAGCACAAATACAGATTATCATACCAAAGGTATTGAGAAGTTTATGGAACGCGATTCTTCCCAACCTTTCTGCCTGGTATTGGCTTCTATCAACTCGCATGCTCCCTGGACTGGTGGTGATGCTTCCGTCTTCGACCGGAAGAAACTTCAGTTGCCGCCTCAATTTGTCGATACGGAAGTAACGCGTGAATACTATGCCAGATATTTGGCAGAAGTCGGTCTGCTCGACCAGCAGGTGGGCGACGCCATGCAGATTCTGAAAGATAAGAATTTGTTGCAGAACACGCTCGTTATTTTCATCTCCGAACAAGGTACGCAATTTGCCGGAGCTAAATGGACAAATTGGAGTGCAGGTGTCAAGTCGGCGATGGTTGCTTCCTGGCCGGGTGTCATTAAACCGGGTGTGGAAACTTCTGCCATCGTGCAATATGAAGATCTTCTTCCTACGTTCATTGACGTTGCAGGCGGAGAAATTCCTGACGTGATAGACGGAAAGAGTCTGCTGGGCGTATTCCAGGGAAAAACAAAGACACATCATAAGTATGCTTATCATGTTCACAACAATGTTCCCGAAGGTCCGACCTATCCGATTCGCTCCATTTCAGACGGACACTATCGTTTGATCTGGAACCTGACTCCGGAAGAAACATACGTGGAAAAACATATTGAAAAGGCAGAATGGTATCTCTCCTGGAAAGCACAAGATTCGGATCGGGCACATAAAATATTGAACCGTTACAAGAATCGTCCCGAATTCGAACTATATGATATCAAGAAAGATCCGTTCGAGATGAATAATCTGGCGGATGTGAAAAAATATAGTAAGAAGAAAGCCGAACTGACGATGGAACTGCAAAAATGGATGAAGCAGCAAAATGACACCGGAGCTGATAAAGACCAGCCACGCACCCCTAAGAACAAGCAGAAGAAAGCAGCTAATGCATAGCATTCCACAATGCTATCGTTATTTGCTCTCTGAAAGAGATTTTATTTTTTTATTTCTCATTTCTCATAAAATCTCGATAATTGGCTTGTAATCAAATGTATATAGTATGAGAGATGTCTTTTTAACAGGCATCTCTCATACTTTTTATAGATATTTTAACGGAAAAAGGGCTTTCTCTCATGCATTTTTCAATGATTTCTCATACACTTCTCATAGTTCTATCGTGCATTTCTCATGCACTTCTCATCGAAATTGCACGTATGATGGGGACTGTAAACGCTTACATTGAAAACAGATGAAGAGCATTTTCCGTTCAAACAACCTGATATCCTCCTGTTTTCCATTCGTTCTTGCCTTGTTATTGATAAAGCATCTATATCGTTCCACTGGAGTGGCACGATCTGTTCACTAGAGTGCACAGGCCTGTTCACTGGAGTGAAAGGAACCGTTCACTGGAGTGGAACGAAAGAGATGGCAGTAGGATAATACGGGCATGCCGCTTGGAAAACATGAAGGCATAGGCGATATCACCTATTAACTACGGTTTTAATACATTAAATATATGAATAAACTAATCACAATCTCTTCTGCACTTCTTGCAGTAACTGTTGCAAAAGCGCAAACACCCAATGTCGTGTTTATATTGGCTGACGACTTAGGCTACGGAGACATCTCCGCCTTTAATCCCGATTCTAAAATTCATACTCCTAACATCGACAAGCTGGCCGAGCACGGAATTGCCTTTACGGATGCCCATGCTTCCTCCGCTTTATCCACTCCTTCCAGATATTCTCTCCTGACCGGAAGATATCCGTGGCGTACCAAACTGAAACGAGGCGGTCTTGATGGTGATTCGCCTGCTATGATCGACCCTGAACGTCGCACAATCGCACAAATGTTTTCAGCCAACGGATACAACACTGCTTGTATCGGCAAATGGCATTTAGGCTGGGACTGGGGATATACGGACAATGGCAGAAGCATGAAAGATATTGATTTCTCGCTTCCAATCAAGAACGGACCTACCGACAGAGGATTTGATTACTACTTCGGCATCCCTGCATCACTGGATATTTCTCCCTATGTTTATGTGGAAAACAATAAAGCAACCTCTATCCCCGATCATGTGATAGAACCTCAGAAAAAGAACCTGGCTTTACTGATGCACGGAGGAATGGCAGGAGCCGACTTCAAACCGGAAGAATGTTTTCCCAACATCATCCGTCACAGCCTGAACTATATCAATGAGCAGAAAGGCAGTAAGAAACCGTTCTTTTTATATTTACCTATTACTGCTCCTCACACACCTATATTGCCTTCGAAAGAATTTCAGGGTAAAACCAGCATCGGCCCCTATGGTGATTTTGTAGTCATGATAGACGACATGGTGCGCCAAATTGTAGAAACATTGAAGAAGAATAAACAACTGGATAACACCATCATCGTATTTGCTTCGGACAATGGCTGTGCTGCTTATGAAGGCGGTCACAGAATCCCGCTCATTGTCTCCTGGAAAGGAAAATACGGGAAAGAGACAAACAATTCTTTGGTTTCATTGATTGACTTTTATGCTACTTTTGCCCAAATGCTTAATCACAATTTGGAGACGGAAGAAGCCGTTGACAGTTATAGTATGTGGCCGATATTGAGTAAGAAAGGCACTTCCGCCCGTAAAGACCTGGTACATGAAGCAGGAGAGGGGTATTTGTCTTTACGCACTCCCCAACTGAAATTGGTATTTTACGGAGGCTCCGGTGGTTGGACATATCCCGTTAAACCTGTTGATGTGGCTAAATTCCCCCCGATGCAATTGTTTGATATCGTGAAAGATCCTTCGGAAAAAGAAAACATCATCGGTGACAAACGTTATGAGAATGAGGTGAAAGAGATGAAACGGACTATGAAGAAATATCTGGAAGAAGGACGCTCTACACCCGGTGAGAAAGTTTCGAATGATACGGAGAATAGCTGGAATCAGGTAAAGATCTTCATGCAGGAAGAAGAGGGAATATAGTATATTGTATGCTTTCTTAGTTGTATTCCTTCTAATTTTTCAGGCACGGATTACACGGAATTATGCGGATTAAAAACGAATAAGTTTATTCTTTTTCCGTAAGATCTGTGTAATCCGTGCCTGAAAAAATAATATCAGTTGGTAAGCTGAATGTTGTTTGGGTGCATCCTTGTAATGCTGTGTCTTTTCAGCACTCTAATCAAAACAAAGGTGCTGGAAATGTACGGATTGCTCCGCTCAAACGTGGATAAGTTTCCCAGATATCATCTTGAGCAGGATTATCCAAGTAGCGTGTGTCTTTGGTCTTTTTAAGTAATTTGTCCATTTCTTTGCGGAGATTAGTAAGCT
>OJQS01000424.1_pt1 | contig 13755 bp, 8 predicted proteins | sample 1598761 | NCBI WGS metagenome assembly OJQS01 (sample SAMN03922516, study PRJEB24848) | human gut metagenome | isolation source: stool sample | host: Homo sapiens | place: Germany | collected 2010-02 | reverse complement strand
CGACGCGAAGCAGACGTACGACACGCTGTCGAAACTCGACTATACGAAAAGCGACTTCAAATGACAAATCGCATCACTCGTGCGCTCTACACGCTACCGCTACTACCATGTTTTCTGTGACGATCGCCGGACAAGGAACCGCGATCGATGTATCCGGCAAGTGAATCGCGCGAAACATTTCCTGCCGGAACTCATTGTATTCCGGAAAGATTCATAAAAGCAGGTCATTCATCATTTGCAAGGACCGGTAAAATTGTTTTGTAGAATACGCGCGATGTCTGACTTTTTGAATAGAATCTTGTTGCCCAACGATGTACTGGGTATGATCACTTCCGAACGGTAGTATCGTTGGGTATGCCGATACAACAAATATCGGAGAAAAGTATATTTGCCTTAGTTATAGATTATTATTATCTTTGCAACAAGAATTGTTTGATAAGAGAATATCGATGTAAGCACAGAGAAGGTTCTGTCTCTAAATCATTACCTTTGATATTATTCAGTTCTGATTATCAGATCTATATACTAGATTCGCACTTTTGGTGACCGAAAGTCGATATTACGAGAAATGAATATAACGCACTATACATAATCGTGTACATATCCTTATTCTGTTTTTACAGACGATTTCGATAAAGAGATAATTTTCCCGCTTTGGGATACGCCCTCGATAGAGATGTCATAATCGGCGGGAGCATCGGTGGTATAAAACTCGACGGTAGCCTGTCCCAGATCATCGAGCTTGACGACAGGATTCCAGTAAAGCGTCGTGCGATAGTCGGGCGTATTGGTTCTACGTTTCTCTTCGGTGTCGTATGTCGGAGAGTAAAACTCCGCAGGGGTTTGATAACCCAATGGCGTCACTACACTTACGTCCGGCGATGGTGCAGCGGCATACGCTTCGGCCAACGCTTTTCCCTTTTTCATGGTAATGGCTATGATGCCGCCTTTGAGGTTCGTCCCCCAATAGGTCGTCTGGTTGCGGTCGATCAGGTCGATACGTGCTACCTGTTCGATCGGGTAATACAAACAATCGGGGACATTATCGAAATCATCGAAATACTGCATACCTCGTTTCCATTCGTCATTTTGTACTTTTTCTCTATAGTCTGCAGCTGCTTGTCTGAGATCTGAAGCAGAACCGCCATTCCGTGCAATATTTCCTATTGCAACCAAAGCTCTCAAAGCACCTGCGGAGATTGCTTTGCCAGAGTCGTAATCCAAACTATTTACTTCCCTTCCATCTTGCTTTTCAGATAACATACCAACCGTTTCCTCTAATCTTCCGTCGACCATAAAGGCCGGTTTGTGCCCACGGTATAATACCCTTCGTCCCATGACCTGCATTCCGGGCATCTTCTCGATGAAGTCGAGGATCGTCCCTGCGCTGACCTCCTTGATCTGCTCGGCGTTCCACGACCGTGCTGCCAGGCGGTGTTCCGGCGCGTTTTCGTCGATGTCGTCGTCCCAGGGTTTTGCCGTCACGACCACGGTGTCGATGACGATATTCCGCATGTCTGCCGTGCCGCGCTGCTCGATATACCTTCGCGCCTGCGCCACGTAGGTCGGATCGGGCTGCCGCAGGCGCGGCAGCGTGCGGTATTCGGGAAACGAATCGGGCGTGATGAGAATCCGCGCGTCGGTGATCGTCCGCCCTCGGACGGTGGGGCGCAGCACGAAGGTCGTGCTGTCGGGGAAGTCGAACCCGTTGAGTGCGAACGACCCGTCCTCGGCGATGGGAGCCGAGGTGGCGTAGCCGCTCTGGGGTACCAGCAGCCGCATCGTGTAGCGGTCGAGCTTCTTCTTTTTGGAGAACATGGCCGTGCGCTCGATGCGTCCTGCGATCTCCTGTCCCGCCTCCAACGGGTAATAGGGCTCCTTGTATTCGTCGCGCAGGAGCTTCGGCACGTCGTACCTGCGCCAGCCCTGCGTAAGCAGCAGTTCGTCGAGCCCCTCGTCGCCCTGCGCGTTGTCGGGCGCGAAGTACCAGTCGGGGTCTTCGATCACACCGCGCAGCTCGGAGGAGAGCATCAGCGTGGAGTAGATGCCTGCCGTCGCTACGGGAGCCGCCGCCTTGCGGTCGGTGACGGCGACGGCGAAGTCGCCCTGTGCGGGTCGGCGTTTGGTGTCGCGCACCTCGAAATGCAGCGTTACCTTCGAACGCTGCTGCAACGTGCCCTCCTGCCGCATCGTCACCTCGGCCTCTTCGTCGCGGCGGTTGAAGACCAGCCGCTCGGAGTAGGCTTCGCCCGTAGGGCTGAGCAGCAGGATCTGGTAGAGGCCGCCCGGCAGTTCGTCGCGCAGGAAGGTGAGCGATGCGTGCTGCGGGTTCCACTCCTTGTAGTAGCATTGCGTGCCGCAGCGGTGGACGAGGAGCTTCAATCCCTGCGGCCGCCACTTTTTAGCCGAACGGACGGATACGACGAAGGAGGTGTCGTTGGGTTCGACGCGCAGGACGAAGGTGAGGTCGTTGGCTTCGGGCAGGTCGAAGCGCCGCGCCTTGCCGCCCGATGTCTGGACGCATTCGGCCGTGTAGCGCCGGCCGGGCCGCGGCGTGAACTCGAACGACCCCATGCCGGCGTGGCGCGAGGCGAAACGCGCGACGGTGCGGCCACGGTCGTCGCGCACGGTTCCTGTCACCTGCCGCGAAAGTCCGTCCTTGCCCAGGGCCTTGAATCCCACGCGGCAGGGCTGTCCGTCGATGAGGTAGCCGCCTTCGGGGAAGAAGGCCACGTCGAAGGGGCCCGCCGCCGTGCGGCGCCGTCGTTTTTCGGGTTGTCGGTAGGGATTGACCGAAAGGGGTTTCGAGAAGAGATAGTCGCCGCCGAGGTTGCGCATGTAGAGCGTGTAGGCACACAGCACGTATTCGTCCTGCGCGAGCGTCGCGGGCAGGGGCAGGTAGCCGGCATAGACGCCGCCGCGTTGCAGAATCTTGATGCGGCGCACGAGCAGGTTGTCCGTCGTGCGAAGCTCCACGTAGACGTAGCGGCTCGCCGTGAGCGGTTCGAGCGTCGCGGCGTCGACGCAGTGCGCACGCAGCCACACCGTGTCGCCCGCGATATAGGCGTCGCGGTCGGTCGTCACGTGGATCTTCTCCTGCGGAAAATTACGGATTTGCTCCAAAAACGGGTTCTTCTGCGCGTGCAACAATACCAATGGCCATGTGACGACACAGAGGTATAATATAACAAAGGACAATTTACACCGATTCATCACACAAATTCTTTCTCACAAAGGTAAAGTTATAAAAAAAACAATAAAATATTTGCATTGTTTGATGAATTTTTATAACTTTCGAATACCAACTAATAAAACTGCTTTATTATGAAAACACTAAAACTTAAAAAAGACGTGGTATCCCGTCTTGACAGGGAGCAGAGTGCAATGGTTAAAGGTGGTGCAGGACAGACTACTATCATTCCTGCAACGAATTATTGTGCAGGAACTCAAAAAAATTGCGCAACAAAAGATCAACTGGGGTTGTGCGTATCTGCTACTACATGTAAGTCGGATAATGTTACAGCCTGTGTAGAAGTAAGCAAAAATGACTGTATAGTTTCAGGAGGAAGTTGTATCCAAACTAAATGCGATTGTCTGAACACTTACGCATTGACTTGCAATTGCGAATAGGAACCAAGCAAGTAAATTTTAGAAAGCTCCCCCTCTCGTTAATACGAGAGGGGGAGCTTTCTAATATAAGTTATGTACCGATAAAAGATATGATATTTTGTATCTGCTTTATTTAGATCGTAACGAACCAATAAATTTAATGAATTTTTCCTTATTTGTCACATGTTTTTGAAAATAATAAATGCCAAATGAATTTATTCTTAAAAACAGTTGCCAATATATCATTCTGGCTGTATCTTGTAAAAAGATAAAAGGAAACAGAATTACTAACTGAACAATCATCCAAATAATGAAACCGACGTTTGCCCCTTTCCCCGACTTTGTTTTCAGGACGCCATTATTTCCGCTGGATGCTCCGGCAGAAGATACAACCTTGAGTCCTGAATTTCGGGAAGCGCTCTATTTAGCCTCGCCGGAGCTGTATGAAGGTTGTGTATCGAAAGACCGAAAAAAGCAGACTAAATTCGAACGTTCCGTTCTGAAATACCGGCACCGGGCGATGACACGGTGTACTCCGTTCGGTTTATTCGCAGGATGCAGCACGGGAAAGATTGCGGACAGTACATCGATCGAATTACCGGCTACGAAGGACAACAAACGCCGCACTCGGTTGGACATGCAATATCTGTGTGCTCTGATTCAGGAGATCGAGCGTGACCCCAACGTGCGGGAGCAACTCGTATATTACCCGAATGACAGCCTTTATGAAATCGGCGGAAAATATCGCTATGTCGAATATCGCTATAAGAAATCGCAGCGCCAGCATACGGTTGCTTCGTTGGAAATCGACGAAGCGCTGGCCACGCTCCTGAACACGGCGGCAGACGGAGCGACAATCGAACAACTGGTGCAAGCACTCGTCGATGACGAGATAACCACGGAGCAAGCGCATGAATATGTCATCGAGACTATCGCCTCGCAAGTGCTGAAAAGCGAACTCGATCCATGTGTCGTCGGTGAAGACGTACTCGATACGCTTATCGATAAACTCTCCCGCCTGCAAAATGTTCCGATCCTGCAACCGCTCCGACAAATCCAGGAGCTTCTGAACCGAATCGACGCACAACCGGTAGGTACGACACTGCCGTTATATGATGAAATTCTATCGATCGTAAAAAATATCGGCGTAGGCTACGAGCCGAAATATCTGTTTCAGACGGATATGTTCAAACCGGTGCATCGGGCACAGGTGGATGAAAAAACCGTATCCCGAATCGTTCGTTTGATCGACTTTCTGGCGAAGATTACACCACCGAACGAACATCCCACGCTGCAAAATTTTATTCAGGCATTCCAAAGCCGGTACGAAGAGGCCGAAGTTCCGTTGGCTGTGGCATTGGACGGGGAGTTGGGATTGGGTTATCCGGTTTCATCGGGTAGCGGCGACGTCAATCCTCTGATTAATGATCTCGTTTTCCCTGTTCAATATTCTAATATTACGACAAGTCATCAAAGTCCTGCTGATCGAGTTTTATTCCGGAAATATATCGAAAATGCCCGCAAAGGAGGCCACGTCGTATTGCTGGAGGACAAGGACTTCGAAAAATTGGACTACAAACATCAGTTTCCCGATACGATTGCCGTTATGTGCAGCCTGCTCGATAACGATCTAATCAACATAAAATCGGTCGGCGGAGTATGTGCGGCCAACCTTTTGGGGCGCTTCTGCCATATCGATGAGAGTATTATGGCTCTGGTCAAAGAGATCGCCGATTTCGAACAGCGGCAAACTCCGGACGTTATCTTTGCCGAAATATCGCATCTTCCCGAATCACGCATCGGAAATATCGCCTCGCGCCCGGTATTTAGGAAACATACGCTGCATTATCTGTCGAATTACGAACACGACGGAACGGATATTCCCATATCGGACTTGATGCTTTCCATTCGGCAGGGACGTCTGTTTCTCCGTTCCAAAAAATACGACAAAGAGGTCGTTCCCCGCTTAACGTGTGCCCATAACTATTCGATGAGTCCCATTCCGATTTACCGTTTCCTCTGCGATCTTCAACACCAACGGATAACCAGCGGATTGAGTTGCGGTTGGTCGGGACTTTTAGCCGCTTATGATTATCTTCCTCGGATTCAATACAAGGACATTATTCTTTCGAGAGAACTGTGGAGAATCAAACAGGAAGAGGTCGAAGGGATGGACAAATTATCCGATTCGGAACTTTCCGTCCGCTTCAGGGAATTTTTACAGAAACGACAAATGCCGACGGAAGTCGTCATTCCCGACAGCGACAACGAACTCTATTTGAATTTGGAAGATACACAATGCCAACGACTGCTTCTGGAAGAAATCGCCAAACGCAAACAGATCGTATTGGAGGAATTTCTGTTTCGTAACGACTCCGGTATTGTCCGCCGGGGAAAAGACCGATTTACGAACGAGGTGATTTTCGCCTTTCATAAAAACGAGCAACATGATACAGAGAAAGTTCATACCCGGTAGCCAATGGCTATACTTCAAAATATACACAGGTGTCAAAACAGCCGATGAGGTTTTGGCGCATACCATACGGCCATTCCTTCGGGAACTGTACGCAGAGCGATGGATCGACGGCAGTTTCTTTATTCGTTATAACGACCCGGATTTCCATATCCGTCTGCGGCTCCACATCGACCGATTCGAGAACTACGCCCCTATCTTCCGGTGTTTCGAAGCGTCGTTTCAGCCTTTGGTGGAAAACGGGGCTATTATAAGGGTTTTATGCGATACTTACGTCCGTGAAATCGAACGGTACGGGGCAGATACTATGGAGCCGGTCGAACGATTGTTCGGAATAGACAGCGGTGCGATTCTGGAATTACTCGAAAAGATTGAGGAATTACCTACGGACACGAGGGAAACGACCCGCTGGCAGTTGGCACTGGCATTACTGGATGATACGATGACCGCCTTCGGAAAAACACCGGACGAGAAGAAAACGCTGTTTTCCCGGATGGCCGAAAATTTCAAGAAGGAGTTCGGATTCACCTCGCATTCGTTCACGAAACAGATCAATGATAAGTACCGCCGTTACCGAGCGGACATCGAAAAAGCGTTGTCCGACCGCGAGATGTTTACGGATTATGAAGCCATATTACAACCTCGCAAGTCGGAAATCGGGAAAGTAGCTGCGGAAATTTCCCGAATCCAATCCTCCGGCCTGGCGGCACCTACGATCGACGAGTTGCTGGGCAGCATTTCGCACATGACGATGAACCGTTGGTTCCGTACCAATAACCGGCAGTTCGAATTGGTTATTTATGATTTTTTAACCAAATATTTCGAGTCAGCGATCGCACGGACAAAGCGGCTTGCGGAAAAACAATGAAAGTATTCATCCCTATTCGGTAAAAATGAAAACGAGAATCGAACATAAAATCCATGAAATAGCCGATGTGCTGTTTCGGGATATGAAAGACGGTAAACTCGACAACGAAGGTGTCGGGTTGCTGGCCGGACAGACCGGCATCATTATCTTCTGCAAACACTATCTGCAAGTATTTCCCAATTCGGAGCAAGAGGAAATTTTAGAGGGCTTCCTCGAAACGTATTTCGACAAATTAACCTCCGAAATAGGATTATTGACATACTGCGGCGGATTTACCGGCGCTTTGGAGGGTTTGAAATACCTGAACCGCGAGCGGTTGTTGGAGATCGACTATTCCGATGTGGAGAAAAACTACCGAGAATTGCTGCAAACATTCGCGATAAACAGTATTCTAAACGGGAATTACGACTACCTGCATGGTGGACTGGGTGTCGTCAAATATTATTGCGACGACGCAGAGTTTGTAAACCGGGTATTGGAGGCGTTGGAGCAAACCGCTGAAAAAGGAGATAGAGTCTATAAATGGAAATCTTCGCTGGGACTGGACAGAGGCGTCGGATACAATATCTGCCTGTCGCACGGGATGTCGAGTATAGTATCCGTATTGAGCTTGTTGGAAAGCGAAGGGATCGATCGGGAGAAACGGGATCGGATCATCAGGAATACTTGTAATTATATTCTGTCCCAGGAGATCGATCCGCAACAACACGGCAATTATTTTCCCAGTCAATCATTAGAGAACGATCCGGAGCAAATAAATCATCAAAGTCGTTTGGGTTGGTGCTATGGCGATTTGGGTGTAGCGACATCGTTGTGGCAGGCAGGAAAAGTGTTGCATAACCGGGAATGGCAGGAAAAAGCGTTGGAGGTGCTGCGGTTTTCGACTTCGCGCAGGGATTTCCGAAATGCCGGTATTATCGATGCCGGTTTATGTCATGGAGCTGCAAGCGTGTGTATGATGTTTCACTATGTGTATATGCAAACCGGTGAAAAACTGTTTGAAGAAACCCGTGATTATTGGCTTGACGGTACCTTGGAATTAGGTAACATGGAGGGTGGATTGGCCGGATATAGAGCATGGCATACGGCTGAATACGGAGGTTGGGTAAATGAATATGGACTTTTGGAAGGAGTTGCAGGAATTGGAACAATGCTACTAATGCTTCTTACGAATGATTTCCAGCAAATAAAATGGTTGGATTTCTTTATGCTTAATTCATTATGAAAAAGGTGATAATATATTCATTACTTTGTCTTTTTATTTTGGGCTGCACCCGGCCGAAACAGTACGCCGACTATTCGCGGCACTCGGGTTTCGACCGTACGGAGATCGACAGCGCTACGCTGCGAAACCTCGAAGTATTGGGCCGTGTGTGGGGATTCGTGAAATATCACCATCCGGCATTTTCGGACGACCGGTACGACTTGGATTTCGAACTTTTCGAGTTGCTGCCTCTGATAGCCGATACCGCTCCTGCCGCTCGCAACGAGATATTGGCCCAGTGGATCGACGGCTTCGGCCGGTACAAAACAACGCCCGAGAAATACGAGAAGATACTGGCGTCGGATTCGGTTTTCGAACACCGCACCGACATCGGATGGATTCGGGATACGGCAACGCTCGGCCGCGAGCTTTCGGAGCGTCTGGTCCGGCTGCGTTCTGCCGACCGAACCGCAGGGAACCGTTACGTGTCGCAAACGTATTACGAAACCTATGACCAATGGTCCCCCAATCCCTGTTTCGACGGAGAAAAACCCTATTACGACTTGTTGAATCCCGACTATGGCTATCGCCTGCTCACGGTATTCCGTTTCTGGAACATGGTCGAATATTTCTTTCCAAGTAAATACTTGACCGACAAGGACTGGAACGATGTTCTTCCCGAATATATCCGGCGTATGGCACACCCGACGGGCAGTTACCTGCGGGAAACGCGACGGATGATCGCGGAACTCGACGACAACCACGCACAATACGGCGGAGGAATCTCCGAATTGTTCGGCCTTTATCGGGTCCCTCTCAACACAGGCTTCGTCGAAGGGCGGCTCATCGTCGTAACGCCCGATACCGTCCCGGTGAAGAGCGAGCGGAAAGCTCCCTTTCAGGTGGGGGACGAAATCGTCGCTGTCGAAGATAAACCGGTCGAATATTACATGGCACAAACCAGGGAATTCATTTCCTGCTCCAACGGGAACGACGTGCTGGCAGCTACGGCCGATCAAATTCTGCGCACTAAAGAGAATCGGCCGCTATCGATCCGCTACCGCCGTGACGGGGTGACGAGGGACACGTTAGCCGACGTAACAAAGATGCCAGGACATTTCAGTTGGAATTACCTTTGGAAATACCACAGGACATTCTCGATGCTCGAAGATTCGATCGGATATATCTGTCCGGACAAACTTTCGAAAGAGGAGATACCTGAGATCTCAAACGGCCTGAAAAAAACCAGAGGGTTGATTATCGATTTACGCTATTATCCTTCACAAGATTTCGTGGATTTTATTTTTAAATACATACTTCCGAACAGTACTATAAAAGTAGCACAATATACATATCCGTTACTTACTTTGCCGGGTGTATTTGTTGGGGGAAATCAGACATATCGGGTTTCTGATAACGATAAATACAATGCTCCGATCGTAGTCTTAGTCAATGAGGGAAATCAAAGTGCTGCTGAAACATCCGTACAAGTAATTCAATGCAATCCTAACACCCAAACCATCGGTTCTCAAAGTGCCGGAGCCAACGGCAATATCAGCAAATTTACGTTACCTCGGGGAGTACTCGGCGCATTTTCCGGGTTAGGATGGTATTATCCCGATGGAACGCCTGTCCAACGGCAAGGAGTGAAAATTGACAATGAAGTGAAGTCGACGATCGAGGGTGTTAAGCAAGGACGGGATGAGGTGTTAGAAACAGCAATCCGAAATATTAACGAGAGAAAAGAAAATAGAAATTAACTCCCATTAAAACGGTGTATATCCTCTTAAATTTTTATTCTGGTTTTGCCAGCCTGAATAAAAAAATTCCACGAGGAAACAAAACAGTGTTTAATAAATCACAAGTTTTACTAAAATGCAGAAAGGCAGTTATGAAAGTGCAACTTTTTTGAAAATAATAGATTTCAAGAAACGACAGTTTATAAAACATCTGTCAAAATGTAAGTATTTGAATTAAAGTGTTATATCTAAAAATATTTACTCATGAAAACTTTAAAATTAAAAAAAGACGTTGTGGGGCAATTGTCCACATCTCAGGTGAAAAATATATATGGTGGTGGAACATACCCTAATTCTATTGAAGCATCCGTTTGTATCCTTACTTTATTTATGTCTTGTGACTCATGTACTTCATGTGGTGATGTATCGTGTAATGATTCATGCGAAATGACCTGTCGCATAACAGATCCTGCAACAGGAGCAAGTTGTGTGGATGCATCTTGTTTACCGCCATGTAAGGAAATAACAGTAACTGGTCCCGGACAATTTTCCGTAAACAGTTGTTTCCGAACTTGCTAATTATTTATTCTGATGGATTAGAGGACAAATGTTCTCTAATCCATTGATGATGTGAAAAGATACTAATATAATAAAAATAGGATGTCATTTCCCCACTACATTCAACTCGATTCGATGGATTGCGGTCCGACGTGCCTGCGAATCATCACCGCGTTTTACGGTCGGCATTATTCCCTGCAAAATCTGCGTGATCGCTGCCATATCACGCGGGAGGGCGTTTCGCTGTTGGGTATCAGCGATGCTGCCGAGAGTATCGGTTTGAGGTCGGTCGGTGTAAAACTCACCTGGCAGCAATTGCGCGACGAAGCCAATTTTCCCTGCATCGTACATTGGAACCAGCGACATTTCGTGGTCGTCTATAAAATCGAGAAGAAACGCGGGCAGTGGTGGGTCTATGTTTCCGATCCGGCCGTAGGATTACTCAAATATAGCGAACGACAATTTCTCAAATCGTGGTTGCAGACTGGAGCCGAAGATTCCGTTTTGCAAGGCGACCTTTCCGGCGATTCCTCGGCCAAAGGCATTGCCCTCCTGTTGGAGCCGAAACCGGAGTTCTATGCCGAGAAGGGCGATGAGGACAAACGACTGAATTTCGCCTCGATGCTGCGCTATCTGCGGCCTTACAAATCTTACCTGCTCCAACTCGGCCTTGCGATGCTGATTGCTGCCGTACTCGGTCTGATTCTTCCGTTCCTGACCCAATCGGTCGTCGATACGGGTATCGGGAACAGCAACCTTTCGTTCGTGGTCATGATTCTCGTCGCACAGGTGGTGCTGACGCTCGGTCAGATGGCCAACAACCTCATCCGCTCGTGGCTGATGCTCCACATGACCACACGCATCAGTATCTCGCTCATTTCGGACTTTCTGGCCAAACTCATGCGCCTGCCCATCGCGTTTTTCGATTCGAAGATGGTCGGGGACATCATGCAGCGCATCGGGGATTACAACCGGATCCAGACATTCCTGACCGGTTCGTTGCTGAGTATCGTGATGGCTGCCGTGTCGCTCGTCATATACAGCGTCGTGATGGCCGGGTACGATCTCGGCATCCTCGGCGTATTCCTGCTCGGCAGCGGTCTTTATATCCTGTGGGTATTGATATTCCTCAAACGCCGCCGTAAGCTGGACTATATGCGCTTTCAGGAGTCGGCCAACAACCAGAGCAATATCGTCCAGCTTATCAACGGTATGCAGGACATCAAGCTGAATAACTGCGAGAAGCAGAAACGCTGGGAATGGGAACGTATCCAGGCCAAACTGTTCAAAGTTTCGATCAAGAGCCTGACGCTCGGACAGACACAGGAAGTAGGCGGTACGTTCATCGACCAGACCAAGAATGTTATCATCTCGTTTCTTGCCGCCAGTGCCGTCATCAACGGGGAAATGACGCTCGGTATGATGATGGCCATGCAGTACATCATCGGCCAGCTCAACGCCCCCATATCGCAGTTTATCGGTTTCGTGCAGGCTACGCAGGATGCGAAAATCTCGCTCGAACGCCTGAACGAAATTCAGGAAAAACCGGATGAGGAACCCGAAGACGCGGGTCTGATCCGCGACATCCCCGAAAACGCGGCCATCGAGTTCCGAAACGTAGTTTTTCAATACGAAGGGCCGCACTCGGACAAAGTGCTGGACGGAATCGACCTGACGATTCCGCATGACAAGGTTACGGCCATCGTAGGCGAAAGCGGCAGCGGCAAGACGACACTGCTTAAAATGATGCTCGGCTTTTACGCTCCGGTCGAGGGGGATGTGTTACTGGGCGGCCGCAGGCTCTGCGCTTTCAGCCCGAATTGCTGGCGTCAGGAGTGCGGAACGGTCATGCAGGAGAGTTTCGTATTTTCCGATACGATCGCCAATAATATCGCCGTTTCGGATGAAATACCCGATATGAAACGGATCCGCCGGGCGGTGGAAATCGCCAATATCGGAGAGTTCATCGAATCGCTGCCATTGGGGTATAACACCCGTATCGGAGCCGACGGACACGGGTTGAGTACGGGTCAGAAACAACGCCTGTTGATTGCCCGTGCCGCTTACAAGGATTCCAAATACCTCTTCTTCGACGAAGCGACCAATTCGCTCGACGCTAACAACGAGCGCACGATTATGGAGCGTCTGGAGAAATTATTCAAAGGCAAAACCGTCGTCATCGTGGCACACCGTCTTTCGACAGTCCGCAATGCCGATAACATCATCGTTTTGGCACATGGTCGTATCATCGAGCAGGGCACGCACGAAGAGCTGACGGCAAAAAAAGGATATTATTACGAGCTGGTAAAAAATCAGTTGGAATTGGGAAGTTAAAGAAAAATTACTAACTTTAATAAACTATTGGAGACTTGCCTTCTTCAATAAAATGGAAAATTTAGACTTTCGTTTTTCCGGTTCGGCAAAGGCAGTGAAAATCGCTGCCCTCACCTTGCCGAAACCATTTTTACGAGAAAGCAAAACTGAGTGTGACGGCTCATAAGTTTAACTTAAACGCAAGAAAGGCAGTTGCAAAAATACAATTTTCCGACCAATTTGCATTATTGTGACGAAACGGCAGTTTATTCCGGTGCTGTCGCACGCAAAACCGATTGAACGAACTGAATGTATTCTTTCAAAAAATGAAAGCTATGAAAAAGTTTAAAGTTATCGAAGGAAATCGATTATTGCATCCAGAGCGGATTCTGGCTGGAGGTGGTATTGGAAATATTGGAACACTGTGTCCTACAGGAAATCATGCTGTTCTTTGCCAATATACTCACGGAACGTGCAATCAGGGACAGACCAATTATTCGTCAGAACCCTGTTATGGAGGTGGCACTTACCATACATGTGGTATGTGGGCCGCATATGATGTGAATTGTAATGGTTCTTCAACTTACTTTATCTGTCATCAAGGACAAGTATATCATTTTTGATATATAATATTTGGAGTGAGATTTATATCTCACTCCATTTGATGTAAAAAATTAAAGATAAAAATATGCGCAATATTATATGTTTAGTATTTCTATTGGTCTGTGTAACCGGGAAATGTTTCGGACAATTACAACCGAAAGTCGATGAACGTATTGAATTGACAGGCGTTGTATTTCGTATTGCAGGAGTTCCTGAATACACATATGGAGTCATTGAGGAATACAATAAAGATATAGATGAGTATTTTCAAAGCTACTCTCACCATGATCTGATAGAATATATTATCAAGCTCCGAAATGAGGATAGGCTGGGATATGCAGCTGTTGCGGCGAGTGCAGGTTTTATTTGCATAAGTAATGATAAAGTT
>OJQS01000360.1_pt1 | contig 16654 bp, 18 predicted proteins | sample 1598761 | NCBI WGS metagenome assembly OJQS01 (sample SAMN03922516, study PRJEB24848) | human gut metagenome | isolation source: stool sample | host: Homo sapiens | place: Germany | collected 2010-02 | reverse complement strand
GTGGGCTCGGAGATGTGTATAAGAGACAGATGTACACATTTACTGGCATAGTCAATCACTAATTCTCCATAAAACCTTTGTTCTTTTTTCCTATGTAAACGTTCTTCACGTTTCAAATGGGCAATAATTCTAGCATCTAATTCTTTCAAACTAAATGGTTTTAAAACATAATCATCACCACCAGACAACAATCCCATTACTCGATCCTGTTCTTCTACTTTTGCAGTCAAAAAAATAATCGGACAGGAAACCATATCTCTGATTCTTCTGCACACTTCAATTCCGTCCATTCCCGGCATATTTACGTCCAATAAAATAATATCGGGATTTGCACTTATCTTTTCCATTGCTTCTATGCCATTTTCTGCAATCATTACCGTATAATTCTTCAATGTAAAGTATTGATTCAGCATTTTTAGCAATTCTCTATCATCATCAACCATTAAAATTTTATAGTTCATAAATTTCACCTCTGGCTCTAATGTTATCTTTTCCTTATAGTATAGCTTATAAAAAACAACAAATAAACAACAATTCCTAAAAGGCAACAGCCTTTCTAAACTGCCGCCTTTTCTCCTTCATTTTATTTCCATTATTGATAAACCATCTCTGTATCCACAATCTCCCTTGCACACGATTATATATTGTTCATTCTCGCTACCCATTCCATCTGATTTTCTGCCTTTAACTGTTCCGTGATCCCCTGTGCCTGTTTCATCTGCTCTACAATTCTTTCAAACCTTAAATACTTATAGTCATCTGTATCCAAACAAACAAGCCGAAGTCGCACAACAACTTGAAAATCTTATCAACGGAACAACAGTCCCAGATAGTAGCCAACTGGCAGATGTAGCCAATAAAAAGAAAAATCTCTGAAAAACCTTATCAAGGCTTTCCAGAGATGTAGTAACTATTCATATTCAATGGATCTCTTTTTAAATTTACCAGGAAGTCTTTTGTAAATCCTTTACCTCTTTTGATTCGTAATCATACTGGTACATATCTAAAATTTCAGCATCCATCATACTCCATGATCCATCTGTACTTTTTATATTTTTATAATACACATATTGAGTCTTTGTTCCTTCTTGATTATCACGATCATACATTAGATATCTAATCTGCGTTTCATCTTCGTAGGTAACAATATAGCTATACCCCTTTGCATTATAGTCTTTTCTATATTCTGCATCAGTTTCCTTTATATAGGTTTGATATATTTTTTGATAGCCTTCGTCTATTTTCTTGATTTTTTTTGAATCTTGTTGACTTTCGATTGTCATATCGTTTTGACGTGATTCATTTTTATCGTCATCTTGATGTTCTGATTTTTTCTCTAAATACCCATACTTTTTAGCTATATATTTATCTATATATTCCTGCTGTGTAGTTGAAGCATTTATATCATCTATTCCATCTGCATTTCTTAAGAACCGAAGAACCAGAATATTTTCTTCTTTATACAGTCTATACGATGGTTTATCTAACCACACAGGAGTTTTAACTATCACGGTTCCATTACTATTATAATGTTCTGAATCTTCATTTAACATGGTCACAAATATCCCCAATGCCATTGTTAGCACTACAATTATTCCGACTGCCCATAAAAAAATTCTTTTCAATAAAGATTTCTTTTTGTTCTTCTTTATTGTCCTAGACAAAACACACGTCCATATAATATTCAAACATTGTAGAATTAAAAATTGTATGATAGGAACTGTTCTTATAAACCATAAACGAAAAATCTCTCCATTTGATAAAGGATATCCGATTTTAATGCCAGTATATATCAATGAAACAATAATAGTAATCATCGTAACAACCACCAATGCCTTCATTTTAAAAGACATTTTATTTTCCGTTTCTAACTGTTCTGTTTCTATATCTTGAATAAAACTTCTAAGCAACAGTAATTCATTTTCAGATAGAACATTTTTATTGATCAATATAACTTTATTGTCTTTACGAACCAAATAAATATGATTTTCAATCTCTCCCTTATTAACAAATGAACCTGTACCCAATCATGGTAACAGTATGCAGTCGCTATGATCAATAAAGTGAATATAAACCCAAGGATTCCTCTGACAACCGCATAAGTCTGTACTGTCATTTTTACTGCCAAGCCGATCACAAAAAGGATCAGCCATACCGGCAGTAATAATATCTTCCCAACAAGTTTTAAAATAAACATGTGCACCTCCTATCTTACCAGTCCTGGCATATCATGGTTCACCTCTGCCTGATAATACCCGTTCATCGTTGACGGTGCATTAAACAAAGCTGCTAATAAATATTTCTTGATGTTCTTCACCTTTGTGGTGTTACCACTCATACAGTGTAATACATACTCGATATGTGAATAGGTCAGCATCAGAAATTTTTTCTTCACCAGTGATGCCGGATACCAGTTGCTGGCAATCAAGATCTTGTCATTTTTACACATCACAGTCTCTACGATCAGGTTCACGATTTCATCTACCTGCCGCATATCGTCATGATGGGTTACTTCCAGTGATTCATAATCAATGGTCTCTTTGACAAGGTTTTCATAAGCCTGATAATCCTCAGAGCGATTATCGCTATCAAATCTTTTCTCATCCACAGATATGATAGGATTAGATTTATTATCATTCATTTCAGTATCACTAAGATTAGTATTATTAGGGTTTGAAATGTAAACTTCTTGAAGTTTGTTTTCGGGACTTCTAGAAGTTTGATTTTGGGACTTCATGAAGTTTGAATTGTAAACTTCTGCGGGTTCCTCATTTTCCACAGAAGTTTGTTTTTTAAACTTCTTTAATTCCTCTTCAAATTTTTTCTCATCTGTTTTCTCAGGCATAAAGGTTTTCACGTAGATGACGTTCACCTTTCCAAATCCCTGTCTGCGTTTCTCAATCAGGCCAATCCCTGTTTCGTCATCCAGTTCTCTCATGGATTTGATGGCTTTATTTCTGCCACAGTTCAGTAATTCCATAATATCTTCGATGGAAAAGTAGATATATGCTCTATTTTTGTCGTCAAACCACTGATTCTTGATGGAAAGAGACATTCGATCCAACATCAGTCCATATAAAATTTTAGCATCGCTTGATAAATCTTTAAAGTAACTGTCTGTAAATAATGCTTTTGGTATGCGGTAGAAGCTGAACTGATCAGCTTCAGTACCGTAAAAATAATTAAATGTCATTTTTTTCTCCATAATTTCCTCCTTTCATTTTCTGCTAAGAAGTCCTCTTTTTAAACTTCTTTGACTTTGTTTTCTTAGCTTTTTCTATCCTTAACAGGACTGTTCCTGCATCCATTTTTCTAATAATGATTCAATCACCTGCTCCATATCTTTGGCTGTATAATCATCCGGAAAGTACTTTGTCAGTTTCTTTTCTGAGAAAGTAAGAGACCGGGATACTTTCTTTGCCATCACACAGTTATTGAAAATTGATAACATCTGGATCTGATTGATTGGTCCATCATTCAGCTGATTTCTGAGTGCTGCAATCTGTTTTGGCTTGATAAATCCGGTGTCGCTGATATATTCGTAAATCCATTCCTGTACTTCCTTGTCGATATAGGAGATATCGACAGCAACCGTGAATTGAAGCTTTTTGTTATCTACCAGATCAAGAAGTTCCGGAATTAATTCTGTCAGTCGGATATACCGCTGAACACTTCGTGCACTTTCTCCAACCTGTTCTCCTAATAACTGATCTGTTCTCGACTTCGTGCCACGGCAGCGTCAGATGTGTATAAGAGACAGAAGTTAAATCTGTCCGACTCCCCTGTCTTTTCATTGCATCAAGTTTCATCTTATAAGCAAAGGCTTTCTCACTGGGCAACAGTTCCTCTCGCTGAATGTTAGCATCCACCATCGCCACAATGGCATCATCATCTGATAATTCTCTTACGATTGCCGGAATAGTTGTGAGTCCTGCAAGCTGTGCTGCATGCATTCTTCTGTGACCGGATACCATTTCATATTCTTCATTTTCATCCATGCGAAGCAGTACCGGAGTCAGCACTCCATTAATCTTTACGCTTTCTACCAAGTCCTGCATCTTTTCATCATCCAGCACCTTGAACGGATGATTCTTAAACGGATGGATCTTACTAATTTCTATCTCCATTGCTGACTCTTCATTTACCACACCAAGCAGTTCATCAATACTTGCCAGTTTAATCTTTTCGCCACTTCTATTTTTCATTACTCAAAACCTCCTGTGTCAATTTCATATATGCCTCGGCAACTTTTCCTTTCGGACAGTGCATGTAAATACTTTTTCCCTCTGCACTGGTCTCAGCTGCTTTTACAGACATCGGGATCACATTTTCAAATACTTCAATCTGGCTTCCGTAGGTTGTATGTACTCTCGATGCAATGTCTCTTGCGTAATTGGTTCTGAAATCTACCATAGTCAGGAGAATGCCCTCAATCGCCAGTTTCCGGTTCAGTCTTTTCTTTACTGTAAGAATGGTCTTGATCAGCTGCTGAAGTCCTTTAACAGGCAGATATGCGGCCTGTACAGGTATCAGCACAGAATCAGAGGAGACCAGTGCATTGATTGTCATCATACCAAGGCTTGGCATACAGTCGATCAGGATATAATCGTATCGGCATCTTATCGCATCGATATATTCCTTCATGATCATTTCTCTGCTCATAACATTTCCCATCGTTACTTCCAGGGCAGAAAGCTCAATATTTGCCGGAAGTAGATCTACATTTTCCTGGTGATGTAAGATACCATCTTCCAGAGAGATTTCTTCTTCGTTGATGACATCCATCATGATCGTTGCCAGTGTGATGCGAAGATCATCCGGTTCCTCATATCCAAGACTTGCTGTTAAACTTCCCTGTGGATCCGCGTCAATCAGCAACACTTTCTTACCTTCTCTTGCCAGTCCAATGCCTACATTTACGGTTGTGGTGGTCTTTCCAACGCCGCCTTTCTGGTTTACTACGGATATAACTTTACACATGATTTCTTCCTCCTTTAACTTTCCCATGATTCTTTTTTCCATAATTTCAACAGTGCCAGTATTTCCCGCTTCATCATTGCCGGTGTATAGGAATTCGGAAAATACTTATGTAGCTGTTCGTTTGTGAAAGCCACTCTTGTGATTTCACCCTTTTTAACCTCACACATGATTTCTTCCATCTTTTCCAGTGACAACTGCTTTTCTTTACTCATTTGCCGGATCCTCTGGGCCTGTGAGAGTGATGGGATTGCCTGTGCATACTCCATTGCTACAAGCAGTTCCTTTTGCTCTTTTTCACTTAATGCAGCTATCTCTACAGCCGGACAAAAAGAAATGATCTCATCATCCAGTTTCTGCAGCATTTCCGGTATCAGTTTTGTCAGTGAGATATAACGCTGCACTTGTTTTGGGCTATCACCACAATCTTCACTGATGATTTCTATTGCCCGCTTTCTTGGTGTTTTGTGGTCAACTTGGCTCTTTTTTCGACCACTTTTTCTTTTCAATACGTCATTCTTTAATTTGTAAGCAAAAGCTTTTTCACTGTAGCTGATCCGTTCTCTGTGAAGATTGGAATCTACCATGCTTAAAATGGAATCATCTTCACTTAATACCCGGATGATCACCGGTACTTTACGGTATCCAAGTTTCTCCGCAGCATGTTTTCTTCTGTGTCCGGATATGATCTCATAGTAGCCATCCGGTACCGGTCTGACGATCAGCGGATTTAATATTCCATACTTCTCAATGCTTTCCTGCAGAAGAAACATTTCCTTATCATCTTTCACCTGAAACGGATGCTCTTTGAATGGTCGAAGACGCTCAATCTCAATTTCTATGATTCTTTCTTCGTTTTCTCCTGATTGTCTGTTTGGCTCAGTCATCTTGACTCCTTTCCTCCAGGATTCAGGAAATAAAAAATGCCTGCCTGGAACTTTTATAGATAGTAAAGTTCCAAACAGACATTGCTGTTTGACCATTAGCTGTAGCTAATAGAATTAAATACTGTTTCAGCTAATTCATGTTTGCAGGTTTGGGAGAGATTGTTTCTTTTCCCGCCTTTTCTCTGATTTACATCCCCGAATAAGGGGTGACAACGGAGCGGAACCCAAATGTTAGCTGGACTTCTTAAAACCCATGTTTGCAAACCGGTAATTTTGATTAGCTGTCAGCTAACAAAAATCGGATTGCGTTAGCTGGAAATTGATCATTTTGAATGGAATTTTGTGTCACGAACGTGATTTGAAAATAACAAAAGCGTTCGTTGTCAGCTAATCCAGCTAACATTTTCGAACGCTTTGAAGCCCGTCGCCAAGAGGATTTGAACCTCCGACCCCTCGCTTAGGAGGCGAGTGCTCTATCCAGCTGAGCTATGACGACACATGCCGCAAACCCTTGATTTTACTGGGTTTCTGGGATTTTTCCCTTCGGCCATATATAAGATTATCAACTCTTTTTCGAGTTGTCAATCTACAGATTTTTTTGATTTGGTAACATTAGAACGTTCCCCAATTTGGGGAATGCTTTGTTGTCACCTTTGGCATTTTTCAGAATAGATTCGAACTGAAAGTTGTTTTTCATTTTTTCCCTTTGGGGAATGCCTCGGCTTTCTCTTAGGAGGGATCCGTAATATCCATTTTACTAAGGGAACACACTTATTAATATACCATTTTTGTCTTACTTTCTCAAGCAATTTTTTATTTTCTTCTATCTTTTCAAAATTTTAGTTACTGAGAACAGGAATGTTGTTGTACCTGTTTATCTGGGAACACTTCATTTCCCGAATCATTGAATACTCATTTCATAAAGTCACACATCAAACAGCAATTGTTATGGTTGTGCTTTTGGTGATTATGCTAGCGATCGGTGTGTCAATCAGTGTAGCGGTAGGATTGTCATCCGCGCTGGCTATGTTGTGTATGCTCGATGCAAATATTTCATTTGCGACATCTGCGCAGAGATTGTTTGCCGGAGCCAATTCATTTTCACTGATTGCAATTCCGTTTTTTATTCTTGCAGGAAATATTATGAATAACGGTGGAATTGCAGAGCGAATTGTTAATGTTGCCAAGGTTGTTGCCGGACGTATGCCGGGGGCACTGGCGCAGTCTAATGTAGTAGCAAACATGTTATTTGGTGCAATTTCAGGTTCCGGTGCAGCAGCGGCTGCTGCAATGGGTGGTACGATCGGACCGATGGAAAAAAAAGAAGGATATGATCCGGTTTACAGTGCCGGTGTAAATATTGCTTCTGCACCGACGGGAATGCTGATTCCACCGTCCAATCTGATGATTGTTTATTCGACAATTGCAGGAAGTGTATCAGTTGCTGCCTTGTTTACGGGAGGATATGTGCCGGGAATTCTGTGGGGATTACTCGTGATGTTCCTTGCAGGGGTTAAAGCAAAGAAATGTGGATATGTTGCAGAACGACGAATTCCTGCAAAAATGACGGGTATTATTACGTTTATGATTGGATTATCCTCTATTATGTCATGGGTTATGGCATTTACAGGTTTGCCGGATCTGATCGCAAATGGAATGCTTTCTATTACAGAAAACAGATATGTGATTTTGATTTTAATGAATATTATTTTGTTGATCGTAGGAACCTTTATGGATCCGACTCCGGCTGTTTTGATTTTTACACCGATTTTCCTGCCAATTTGTCAGACGTTCGGGATGCATCCGGTACAGTTTGGTATTATGGTCACGCTGAACCTTTGTATTGGAACAATTACGCCTCCGGTTGGCTCTATCTTGTTTACAGGAGCGAAGGTCGGAAATGTAAAAATTGAGCAGGTGTTTAAAGAATTACTGCCCTATTTTGGTGTGATTTTGATCGTACTGTTGCTGACCACATGTATTCCTGCGATTTCTATGACATTACCAACTGCTGCAGGACTTATTCAGTAGGGAGAGAGGCGTTATGGAAAAATTATTATGCCCGTCGCTTTTGAATCTTTCGATGGATTATCTGAAAGATGAGATTATGAGACTTGATGTGAGTGGAGCGGATATTTTACATATAGATGTAATGGATGGCCATTATGTGCCTAATTTCGGGATGAGTTTTCAGGATATTGAAACAATACGTAAAAACACTTCTTTGAAGCTGGATGTTCATATGATGATGTATAATCCCGGACGTTATATAGAACGATATGCAGAGTTCGGAGCAGATATTATTTATATCCATCCGGATTCTGAAACAATTCCAACAGAGACACTCTGCAGAATCCGTAAACTTGGAAAGGCTCCTGGGATCGTGATCAATCCCGGAATTTCACTTGACAGTATTCAGGAATTGTTGTCGTTAGTAGATTACGTGCTGGTCATGACCGTAAATCCCGGATTTGCGGGAAGAGACTATCTTCATTTTGTAGAACCTAAAATTGAGCAACTTTTGAAATTGCGTCAGCGGTATAAATTCCATATTGTGATCGACGGCGGTGTGACCTAGGAGATTCTGGAGCGTCTCTGGAAAAAAGGGGTAGAAGGCTTTGTACTGGGCAAACAGATTTTATTTGAAAAAAATGAAGATTATCGTACAATCATCCAAAAAGTAAGAAATATTTAAATGATTGAATCAAAATCCTGTTGGAAGTGGAGTAATAATTCCATTTGGAACAGGATTTTTTGAGTAGATTTTTCCAGTCAATATGATGTAGAATATGGGAGAGAATTATTTGCTGTTAAAAGGAGTATTGCGGTGAAAGATAATTCAGATTCACAATTTTTTTATAAAATTTTAAATGGAATAAATTCGAACATTCGTATCATAGATGTTGAGGCAAATAAGAGTGTATATATGAATGAGTGTTGTAAAAAGACATTTCAGGTTGAGCATCCGGAAGGTAAGCTTTGTTGGGAAGTGATGCAAAAAGGGATGAAACAAAGGTGTTGAAACCCAAAAGCAGCTTGGCGTATTAAAAGAGATGTGTTGTGATGTCATTCAAGGATACTTTTTGAATAAGCCATTATCGGAAGAAGAATTTGAAAAACAGTATTTTAGAAAGAACGGGCGGCAATAAATATGGAAAAAGCAAGAAATGATGAATTGTACAGAGCTTTGAAGGAGAAGGATTATCCTGATGACTTTTGCAGAGAAATTGCGTATAATCAAATCAGGACAGATTACACGGCAACTCGTATGCTGGGGTATCTTTACAGAACATCAAATCCGAGAGCGGAAGATGTGGTGGATGAGATGCTGGCAATTTTCAGTGATCGAGATGCCGTCATGCAGAAAAAGGAGCTGGAACATGCTCAGGCAACAATCAATCAGATTTACAGAGACGGATTATAAGGAGAGGAGAACATGAGTATGAACAATCATGAATTATTGCAGGAAATTTATTATCAGAACAAATCGTTAAACAGAACAGCGCAGAGAATTTCTCTGATCGGATTACTGGGGATTGTCGGAAGAATTGCAAAAGACTGTGCAGAAAGAGAAGACGAGACAGGGAAAAAAGTGGTGAAATTTTTATTTGTGCTGATTCTGGTAAGTCAGATACTTTTAGGGATTGATGCAATCAGTGATGTGATTGAAAGAAGAAAGTAGAATAAGGGATAATCAGAATGAGCAGAATAAGAATTGTAAAAAAGAACGATGAATATACTTCAGAATATCAGGTGGGGGATCTGTTTGAGATTACAGGCACCTGGTATGGAGGCGTCCATATTATGGGAAAATCAGGTGCGCCTGTTTCTCTGGATAAAGAGGAATATGTAGAATTGGATACAGAGCCTGAGTTAAAGCAAGAAGAGGTGATTCCGAGAGACATCCGAGTGGGAGATATTGTACAGCATTTTAAGAGAGAATGGGTGTCAGGGGAAACTTCAGAATATTTATATAAAGTGCTTGCATTTGCGCAGCATACAGAGACAGGAGAAAAACTGGTGATTTATCAGGGGTTGTATTCTCCGTTTAAAATCTGTGCAAGACCATATGGAATGTTTATGAGTGAAGTGGATCATGAAAAATATCCGGATATTAAGCAACAGTACAGGTTTGAAAAAATAAAGGAATAAAATGGAGATGAAGATGTTTCACGTGAAACATCTTCGTTTTTATTACCAGTATGTTTGATTACATTTATGAAAAAAGTGCCATTCGTGTCTGGTGAAAAGAAAATAAAAAATATTTAAACTCGCTCTTGACTTGGAGTTAACTCCAGGTGATATAGTATCATCAATCCTCAAAAAGGAGAAAAACAGTAAGAATTGATGAGAAAAAGAGGAGTGAATATTAATGTATATTGAAACAATCAACAGCCCTGAAGATGTAAAAAAACTGACGATCGAGGAGCTTCCGGCACTGGCAGAAGAGATGCGCCATGCACTTTTGACCCGGGCAAGCCGGCATGGTGGACATTTCGGACCAAATTTCGGAATGGTGGAAGCGACCATTGCCATGCATTATGTATTTGAATCTCCAAAAGATAAAATTGTATATGACGTTTCCCATCAGAGTTATCCGCACAAAATGTTAACAGGAAGAAAAGATGCATATCTTTATGAAGAGCATTACGATGATGTATCCGGTTATACAAATCCACATGAGAGTGAGCATGATTTCTTTACGATCGGTCATACATCTACTTCTGTCAGTCTTGCCTGTGGACTTGCAAAAGCAAGAGATCTGAAGGGGGAAGACGGAAATGTGATCGCAGTGATCGGAGACGGTTCTTTAAGCGGCGGAGAAGCACTGGAGGGAATTGACTACGCCGCAGAATTGGGTGGAAATCTAATTATTGTAGTGAATGACAATGATATGTCCATCGCAGAGAATCATGGAGGATTGTATCAGAATCTGAAGCTGCTGAGGGAAACAAACGGAACAGCTCCGTGTAACCTGTTCAAAGCGATGGGGCTTGATTATATTTATGTAAACCAGGGAAACGATACAAAAGCGCTGGTGGAGGCATTTCAGAAAGTAAAAAACAGTAGTCAGCCGGTTGTGGTTCATATCAATACGCTGAAAGGAAAAGGATATGAGCCGGCAGAGCAAAATAAAGAACAGTGGCATTTCAGCGGCCCGTTTGATCTTGAGACGGGAAAACCTCTTTATACTTCAAATACGGAGGACTACGCCGGTATTACGAGAGATTATCTTTTGAAAAAGATGAAAGAAGATTCCCGTGTGGTTGCCATTACATCCGGAACGCCTGCAGTTATGGGATTTACAGAAGATAAGCGAAAAGAAGCCGGACGCCAGTTTATTGATGTGGGAATTGCAGAAGAGACAGCGGTTGCTCTGGCATCCGGTATTGCGGCAAACGGAGGAAAGCCTGTTTACGGCGTGTACAGTACTTTTGTACAGCGGACATTTGACTAGATCGCACAGGATCTGTGTATCAACAACAGTCCGGCAACAATTGTGACATTCTGGGGTTCTGTTTATGGAATGAATGATGTCACACATCTGGGATTTCAGGATATTCCGATGATGGCAAATATTCCGAACCTTGTTTATCTGGCACCGACGACAAAAGAAGAATATCTTGCCATGCTTGATTGGAGTGTGGAGCAGAATTCTTATCCGGTTGCAATAAAAGTACCGGGCGGTGAGCTGATTTCGGATGGAAAAACAGTGACTAAGGATTTCGGCAAACTGAATACTTATGAAGTAATACAGAAAGGAAGCAAGGTTGCAGTGATCGGACTCGGTGCATTCTATTCACTGGGAGAGAAAGCAGCAGAACTGATCGCAGAGAAAACAGGTGTGCAGCCGACACTGGTGAATCCATACTACATCACAGGTCTGGATGAAGCACTTCTTGATGATCTGAAGAAAGATCATGAAATCGTAGTGACCCTGGAGGATGGAATTTTAGACGGAGGTTTTGGTGAAAAAATTGCCCGTTATTACGGCGCTTCTGATATGAAAGTGTTAAACGTTGGATTGAAGAAAGAGTTCCTTGACCGATATGACGTGCAGGAAGTATTGGAGAAAAATCATCTGAATGCAGAGCAGATTGCAGCAGATGTAGAAGCAATTTTAAAATAATAGAAGGCCGGCGGAGTAATCCGTCGGTATTTTTGTGCCCAAACAGTTGCTTTTATAAAAACATCAGTGTATGGTAGAGTAGTAAGAAAGCTCAAACGAATGAGAAAGAGGAAAAGACATGAAATTAAATGAATTACAAATAGGAAGTACTGCCACCATTCTTTCGGTTGGGGGAGAGGGCGCTCTGCGCCAACATTTTCTGGATATGGGATTGATACAAGGCACAGAAGTGACGGTTGTACAATATGCACCGATGGGAGATCCAATTGAGCTGCGGCTTCATGGCTACGAGCTGACGATTCGCCTGAAAGATGCAAAAAACATTGAAATCAGTAAAGAACACAAACCAAAGAATATCAGAAAAAAAGTAGAAAAACAGGAGAAACTGCATCCGGGATACGGGGAAGGCGGAAAGTTTCATAACCGGAAAGAGGAGACTCCGCTGCCTGAAGGGGAGACACTGACGTTTGCTCTTGTGGGAAATCAGAATTGTGGAAAGACGACATTGTTTAACCAGTTGACCGGTTCCAAACAGCATGTGGGTAACTTTCCAGGAGTTACAGTAGACAGAAAAGATGGAGTGATCAAAGGCCATAATAATACACTGATCACAGATCTGCCGGGGATTTATTCGATGTCTCCTTACAGCAGTGAGGAAATCGTGACGAGAGAGTTTGTCATTCGTGAGAAACCGAAAGGGATCATCAATATTGTGGATGCAACAAATATTGAGCGAAATCTGTATCTTACCATGCAGCTGTTAGAGCTTGGTTTTCCGATGGTTGTTGCATTGAATATGATGGATGAACTGCGTGAAAACGGAGGTTCCGTTCTGGTTAATGAAATGGAGGATGCTCTGGGAGTGCCGGTCATTCCGATTTCTGCGGCAAAGGCAGAAGGAATTGAGGAGTTGATCCAGCATGCCATCCATGTAGCAAAATATCAGGAAAAACCACTGGAAACAGATTTCTGCCGAAAAGAGGAAGGGGTTCACAGAGGAATTCATGCAGTAATGCATCTGATCGAGGATCATGCTGAAAAAGCAGAGATACCGGTTCGGTTTGCGGCAAGCAAGATCATGGAAGGTGATGAAAAAATATTAGAGCAGCTGAATCTGACAGAAAATGAGAAAAACCTTCTGGAGGATATTTCCCGACAGACGGAGGAGGAAACTGGACTGGATCGTGCAGCCTCAATTGCACAGATGAGGTTTGCTTACATAGAAGACGTCTGCAGTGAGTCGGTGATCAAGCCGAAAGAGAGCAGAGAACATCTCAGAAGTCGGAAGATCGATCGATTCCTGACTGGAAAATATACCGGAATTCCTGCATTTGTTGGAATTATGGCAGTTGTATTCTGGCTTACTTTCAATGTAATCGGGGCATTTTTGCAGGGGCTTCTGGAGTCTGGAATCACAGCACTGACGAATGTCGTGGACCATGCAATGACAGCAGCGCATGTAAACAGTGTGGTACATTCGCTGGTGATTGATGGAATTTTCAGTGGAGTCGGCGGTGTTTTAAGTTTTCTGCCGATCATTGTGACACTGTTTTTCTTTCTGTCGCTTCTGGAAGACAGTGGATATATGGCAAGAGTAGCTTTTATCATGGATAAACTTCTCCGAAAACTGGGACTCTCCGGACGAAGCATTGTTCCGATGCTGGTCGGATTCGGATGTACAGTTCCTGGTGTGATGGCAAGCCGGACGCTGCCGTCTGAGAGAGACCGAAAGATGACAATTCTTCTGACTCCGTTCATGAGCTGTACGGCGAAGCTGCCGATTTACGCATTTTTCACTGCGGCATTTTTCCCGAAGAGGGGAGCGCTTGTGATGATTGGACTTTATGTATTTGGAATTGTGATGGGAATTTTAATGGCACTGATCTTTAAGAAAACGGCATTCAAAGGGGAAGCGGTTCCGTTTGTGATGGAGCTGCCGAACTATCGTTTGCCAGGAGCCAAGAATGTCGGACATCTGTTATGGGACAAAGCAAAAGACTTTTTACAGAGAGCGTTTACGGTTATTTTCATTGCAACAATCGTAATCTGGTTCTTGCAGAACTTTGATATGGGATTGAACATGGTTTCTGATTCCCAGAACAGTATTCTGGCACTGGTGGCGGGTGTACTTGCACCGATCTTCCTGCCGGTAGGATTTGGAGACTGGAGAATTGTGACAGCATTGATTTCTGGATTTATGGCAAAGGAAAGCGTTGTGTCATCCCTGACTGTTTTGTTCGGAAGCAGCGCAGCACTTCAGGGCACACTTACAGTTGCCGGGGTAGCAGCACTTCTCGTGTTCTGCCTACTTTATACGCCATGTGTTGCAGCAATCGCATCTGTGAAACGGGAGCTGGGCGGAAAATGGGCAGCAGCAATGGTATTCGGACAGTGCCTGATCGCATGGGTTGTTGCATTCGTTGTTTATCAGATTGCCGGGCTGCTGTAGCAGTTGACTGCATATATAAAAAGAACCGGAAGGAATTCCAGTGTATGGAAATCCTTTCCGGTTTTTTCTATATTACAATCCAAATAAATGCTCGATCAGAATTTTCAGACCGATGAGGATCAGTATGACACCACCGGTGATCTCAGCATATTTTCCAAGTTTTCCACCGATTTTATTTCCCAGGAAAACCGCGATGCAGCTGATGATAAATGTGGTGATGCCAATAAGACAGACAGCGGGAAAGATGTCTACTTTCAGGAATGCAAAACTGATACCTACTGCGAGAGCATCAATGCTGGTTGCAACTGCAAGCAGCAGAATATCCTTTGCCGGAATAGAATCCACATCAGTATCACAGTCGGCTTCCGCTTCTTTTGATTCCCGAATCATATTGACCCCGATAAAACCAAGCAGGAAAAATGCAATCCAGTGATCTACAGCTGTGATAAAGGACTCAAAATAGGTTCCTACCCACCAGCCGATCAGCGGCATCATTGCCTGGAAAAATCCAAAGGCGAGTCCCAGTTTCAAGGCATAAGTTTTGACTTGTTTTTTCAGACAGATTCCTTTTGCAAAGGATACGGCACATGCATCCATGGAAAGGCCGATTCCGATCAGAAATACAGAAAATAAGCTCATTTTTTCTCCTCCTTCATAAAAAACGAGACTTATCCACGCAAAAATATCACGTGAATAAGTCTCGTTATTGAACGCTGTACCAGATGGAAAACCATCAATATGTTGACACAGCGACTCTGTACAGAGCTAACTACTCCCTTATTGCAGTTTTATTATCATAACAGAGAGGGGGAGTGATTGTCAAGAAAGAAAAAATATAAAAAATTAGACTCACCTCTTGATAATGGAAGTCGATTTTTGTCCTGTCTTGTGTATCTCAGAAATGCCTGTTTTACAGGCTTTCCGGGGCATCAGTCATTTTGTCTGGTATTGTAAAGCAGTGTCAGATTTGTCGTAAATGTCGTAAATTTGTGGTCAAAAAATGATGAGAAATGGAGAGTGCTAATAATATGAACGCAGGCAGCGAAGCAACTGCGTTCATGAGCAAGTAGCGAAAGCGGATTGCGAATGTCCACTGTTATGACGTATACGAATGTAAATGGATATCTGATTCCAAATCTCACCTATAAATCCGGTGAGCAGATGGAGCAACTTGGCAAGTATGGTTTTCTTCGCAGAGATTATCTGAAGAACCATCGAAATGCAACTTATCAGGTGATGCTTCTGCAGGACACTATTGGAGAGCATCTTCTGGAAGTAGATAAGGCAGCCAGAGAATGGGAAGAAGTGATCCTGAAGCAGTTGGAAGAAAAAGAACCATTGCCGGATAAGGAGAAAGATCAGATGGCATGGGTAAGAGCCGGCAACCGGCATAGAGTGATTGCAGAAGAGATTATTCTGAAAGAATTGATTTATGTTTAAATGAATGTGATGAGGTCGTGGAATGCGACCTCATTATTGTATGAGAATATAAAATTGTAGTAGGCAGAATGAAAGAGTTGGAGTAAAATAAGAACATAGATTTTGGAGATTTAAAGAAATCGTTTTGAGGTATCAATCTGGAACTTCAAAATGGAAAAGTTGCGACAGTGTCACAACAATTATCGAAAAGGAGGTTGCTTTGATGGAAAAAAAACATTCTGAAGAAGAAAAAACAAGTTTGGATTCACCGAGTCCAAAATTAAATAAAAGTATGATTGCTTACCATGAAACAGGAGATTTATTTGCTGATACATGTGAAATCGTGGAGAGTGCACAAAGTATTGCGTATGCGGCTGTCGATACAATTCTGGTTCAAAGGAACTGGTTGTTGGGAAAACGAATTGCTATAGAGTGTCTGAATGAAAATGGAAAAGCGGACTATGGCAAAAAAACTATGAAAAAGCTATCATCAGAATTAAAAGAAAAATATGGCAAAGGCTTTGACTTTAGTAGTCTTTATAAATATGTGAAATTTCATCAGGAATTTCCTCAAATTTTGGACTCACTGCGTCCAAAGTCTGGGCGTCCCTTGTCATGGACGCATTATAGAATTTTGCTTCAGGAAACATCACCAGAGGCACGAGCATGGTATGCAAAAGAGGCACAGGAGCAAGCATGGTCAGTTCGGACTTTGCAACGGAATATTTCTTCACAGTATTATTACCTGTCTCTTATACACATCTGACGCTGCCGACGACTCCTTACGTGTAG
>OJQS01000337.1_pt1 | contig 17709 bp, 16 predicted proteins | sample 1598761 | NCBI WGS metagenome assembly OJQS01 (sample SAMN03922516, study PRJEB24848) | human gut metagenome | isolation source: stool sample | host: Homo sapiens | place: Germany | collected 2010-02 | reverse complement strand
TCAAAAGACAATGAACATACTGAACAACAAGAACAAGAGAACATCAATCTTCAAGGCGTTGGCACTCTGCCTTTTCGCCGCCGTGTCGCTCACCGCCGTATCGTGTGACGACGATATGGACATCCAGCAATCCTATCCCTTCACGGTGGAAACCATGCCAGTACCCAACAAGGTGACGAGTGGGCAGACGGTGGAAATCCGCTGTGAGCTGAAAAAAACGGGCGACTTCGCCAACACCCTCTATACCATTCGTTATTTCCAGTTCGAGGGGGAAGGCACGCTGAAAATGGCGGGCGGCATCACGTTCCTGCCCAACGACCGCTACCTGCTTGAAAACGAGAAGTTCCGGCTGTATTACACGGCGGAGGGCGACGAAGCGCACAACTTCATCGTAGTGGTGGAGGACAACTTCAACAACTCATACGAGCTGGAATTTGACTTCAACAACCGCAGCGTGAAGGACGACGGGATTGTTTCCGTTATCCCCATCGGCAATTTCAAACCTCTGCCAAGATGATGCGTGTATTCATGGCTATCCTCTGTTCACTTATGGCGGTCTGTTCTGTGTCCGCACAGATCAGCCGCCAAGAGGAAACGGACGGGCAGGCGGCAATTTACCGCCTGCCGCTTATGGAACGAGCATTTTTGTGTACCCGCTACTTTGAGGGCTGGCACTCGGAGAAACACCACCCATACGTGGGCTGGGGTCACCGTGTGCAGTCGGGCGAAAGCTATTCGGCACGCACCATGACGAAACGACAGGCGGACGCACTCCTGCGGAAAGACTTGCGTAAGTTCTGCGCCATATTCCGCAAGTTCGGGCGTGACAGTCTGCTCCTTGCCACACTCGCCTACAATGTCGGTCCATACCGGCTTTTGGGGAGCGGAAAGATACCTAAAAGCACGCTGATCCGAAAATTGGAGGCGGGCGACAGGAACATTTACCGGGAGTATATCGCTTTCTGCAACTACAAGGGTAAACGGCACGCCATGCTGCTCAAACGGAGAAAGGCGGAGTTTGCGCTGCTGTACATTCCGTAACATGGCAAATGTCTGACAAATGAAACTCCGATGAAGCCACAACTTCATCGGAGTTTCCCATTTTGTTAGAATTGAATTCTGACTTCTTTCTCTTTAATATGTATCAAATCCCCCATAATCGTCATAGGACACATTTTCCCATTCCAAGGTTCGTCATAGCATTCCTCTTTATCACAATTTTGTTTTTCACAAAATGAATGCAATGGACAAACATAACCACATTTATGTAATCCCGTTAAATATGTGAACAGAGCATTGTGTCCAATTAAAGCTAACATATCGTCAGACAGTTTACTGGAATCTGTTAAGGACGATGGTGGTGGATTAAAATCTCCGTTGTCAGTATAGCTATAAGGCATTCCTAAAAAATCTATCAATGTTTTGATTCGTTCCTTAGATAGAGGTTGGTAATCAGTAATCAAAGTTAATATTGGAACAAAACCTTTGGCTGGACGTATTCGTTCAAGAACTTCTCCAATATAATCTATTTCTACTTGGACACTTTTAGAAAACACTTGCTTGAATGCGTCTATAAGAGTATCAAAAAAGTCACAAACTGACATTGATTTACCATTGATATTTATTTTAGCTTCATTTATGAACTGTTCAAACAGTTCTATTGCTGATAAATTCGGATTTTCATTCGCATATGCTAATTCATTGATTAAAACTTCAGCAGGAGAAAGACTAAATAAAGATATGTAGCAAATTGTTATCAATTTTATATTATCTGACGCTATTGCTGAAAAATGTTGTTCTGCAATAATCTTAACTAAATTATATGGGAGGTCATATCTTTCATGAGTTGCAGTTTCATCAATTAGCATTTGATATAATGCAGCCATACTCTCCTTGATAATATTAGCCCCCAAAGTTATTGCTTGTTTTGAACCATCTGTAAAACAGATGTCTAATGTTATCACAGGCAATGTCCTATTATTCAATTGTTTATATTTTCGATGAATACAGATACGTTCATTTACATCTATCCTAAAATCATTTCTCCGTGTATCTGCAAGTGGACAATATCCCATTCCACATTTCACAATAGCTATTTTATTCGCCAGTTCTGGAGAATAATCTATATCTAATGGGAGTGTGATAGTAGATGTTGCATTTTCTACAAAAGCATATGTTTCTGCCATTATATTATATCGGACCATACTATCATATAGTCCCCACGGAGTTGATACATTTTGAAGAAAGTGAATATACTCATGAACAATAGTTCCTAATGTTGGAATATCAAGTTCATCTATATTTCCATCATATGAATCATGAATACGAATCTGCATAAACGCAGGTTTATATTCACCTCGACTATTATTCAGTTCGGTTATAATGTGTTTTTGACTTGTCGTTAATTCACACATATTTTACTACTATAATTATGAGTATTAAACTTTTGCAAAGATATTCATAATATTCCATATATCGCCAAAAGCGATTGAAACAGCGGTTTCTTTGCTACTTTCTTTGTCCGCCATCATGCTCACTGAAAGAAAGTAGGCGGCTTTCGCCGCCCACCTCTCAAAAACGGGTGTAAAGCCCCGTCACCATCGTGAACATTTCCTCCAGCATATCGCAATATATCCCCTCGTGCGTTTCAATGTCCTTCGTCCTGCTCTCGAATGTCTTTTTGCTGAACGTCCTGCGGTAGAAACGCATATTGTAGAGGTCTGCACCTCCGTCGTAAATGATGTCAAGACGGTTGGCACTCGTTTTGTTCCTCGCAAGGCTCATGCGTAAGCCGTTGCCCATGTCTATGAAGTCTTTGCTTCCCGTCATGGCGGCAAAGCGTCTGCCGCCTATCTGCTCCAAAATAGTCTTTGCTATCATATTCGTTGTTTTTAGGTGTTATGTTGTGGCGGTGCGGACACCGCCACAATGTTCAAAATTCTGTTTTCTCGGTTATGGGTGTGCATCTTTCCAGCCACTCTTTCAGACACTCCATGTTATACTCGCTCGTTATGACTGCCGTATGGCTGTCAATGGCAGTAAACCTGCTACTTTCATAGTTGTCTATCCACCCCTTTAAGGTATCAACTCCCCATGCTTCGGCATCGTCAAACATACCGTCCAATACCGTGATAGGCTCGCTGAACTTGACTATCAGCGTTTGGTAGCCTGCTTCGTTCATCGCTTGTCCTCCTTCCTTTCCTTTGCCGTTAGCCACTTGTCCCGTGCGGCTCGACATTCGTCTAATGTGGGTTTGACACAAGAGAAAAGTTCCCCGTCCATGTGGCGGTAGTCGTATTGCACAAGGTGCGTTTGCGTCTGCCGATACCCGTTTGGAAATTCTCGTAGTTCTCCGTTCCTGCCGATTGGCAGGTGCTTACTCTGTTAATTGTCATTTTTGTTGCCATAGTCGTTGTTATTTAGATGATTAGAAATGTACAGACAGCACTCTGTGTTGCATCACCATTTCGGGGTTACTCGTATAGCGTTGGTGCAGGTAGAAATGATGTGAGCCGAAGCCGTAAAGGAAGAACTTGCCAAGTTCGTGTTTCTCGGCAAAGTCCTTGACGCTCGCCCTTAATTGCTCCTCACTCTGACAAAGAGTGAGGAGGTTCATAAATTCAAGGAACATCGTGGGGATTTTATCATCCCATAGGAAAAGCATGCTTTCAAATCTTACTTCCATAATGTTAGTTGTTAGATGTCGATATTATGCCGCTTTCATCCGCTGGCGGATAAGGTTGGCGTTCTTGTTCACAAGGGCGATGATGCGGTCGTGGTATTCGGAGTTCTCGTTGCATACGCCACGACACTGCACCACCTCAAAAGTTTTTAGTGACACCTCTATCGTTTCAATTCGTTTTCCGTCAATGGTGGCGGATAGGATAAGGGAGTCTTTTCGTTTGTGGTAACCGCCCACACAATGGTGCATCGTCCTTCCTTCCTCTGCCATTTCTTCCACGCTCTCTATGACTTTGACGCAAATAAGGCTGTCGGTAAAGGCAAGTCCGAAGAATATGCCCTTAGCTTTCAGATATTGTTTCTCGTCCTCAATCGCTTTCCTGCGTTGCTGTTCAGTCCGCTCATGTTTCCTTTGCAGGTTGCGCTTTGCCACCAACTTGTCGTGTTCAACTTTGAGGTCGGCAGGGCAAACGTATTTCGGGCTGTTTGTGTCCTTGCCGAAATGACGCAGGAGGTCTATGGTGTCACGCCACATTGAGCCGTCCTCAATGGTATAGCCGTTGCAGATACATATCTTGATTGAAGCCCAATACTCTCCAATATTGAAAGAGTGGTACAGATAGTAGCGCAACATGGGATATTGCCCTGCCTTCAACAGCGTTTCCGCACGGCTGTCCGACAATAATGCCGGTATTAGTTTGGTGGGTACAATGTCGTGGAAATTGCCGTTAAAGCCGTTTCTGCGGAGCGTCGGCAACACCTTATATCTTGGATATATCGGGGAATATGAGATATGGCGGTACGCTTCATTGTCATTGCGGATAGCAAAAGGAGAAGCGAATGAGAACGTGTCGATGTAGCATCCCAATGTGCGTGGAATGGCAACAACAGCCTTACGCCCTTGTTCATTCCACCAATACTGCCCGATTTCAAGGGCATAGGACTTGGCATTAACCCCTTTCTCCATACCCACGACAAGCAAGAACATTCGTAGCACTTGGTATTCTCCGCTTGTGGTAAGGGTTGTGAAATACTGCTTTTGTCTTACCTTGCGCTGATAGTTGAGGCAGACTTTCAAACTTGCTCCACATTCGGGACACGTACAATGCTCGGTCTGCTCCGTCATTACCCAACTATGACCGCAATCCATACAAGTGGTACGACCTTTCGGCAAGCGGTGTGCATAATGCTCCACGCAATTACGGAATGCCCAATTAATCTGTATCGGGGTTATCGGGCGTAGTTTCTTGCTTTGGGCAAGAACTGCTTTTTCAAATTTGTTTCTCGGTTTCATAAGCCAAAATCAAATAATGAGGGTTGAACTTGGGTTTCTGTTTTCGCCTTTGTCGGCTTGGTGCGGTTCTGCAACTTGCGGAGTTCCTCGTCTTGGTATCTGCGGACTGCCTGCTGACGTGCTTCTGCTTTTTCCTCTGCCGTGAGTTCCACAATGTGGTTCACCGCCACTTGGCATTGGATAGGCTTGCCCACCTCAATCTCGTTTTCGTCATAGTAGTGTACTGCTTGTCCGTATATCTCTCCGTCCGTGAAGCCGTTACAACCGCTTTTCTGCACATAGTTCAGAATGTAGGTTACGCAATCGTCAATGTTCTTGGCTGGATTGCGGTAGTTCTTCGCAAAGAGCGTGTCTTCCTCCGCACGTTGTTCCAAATACATCTGTATCGTTCTCTTGAAATGGTCTGTTCCTTTCATATCGCTGTCGTTTTATCAGTTATACATTTTTCCGTTTCCCAAAAACTCGTAGTCGTTGGCTGCGCAACTCTCCTCAAAACTCTCTTCGCTGCACTGGTATTCCATATCGTCACGGCACGACTTGAAGAAGCTGTCAAGGCACTTGTCCATGAGGTCGTACAGAGTGGTTCGGGTGTCGGGGGCTTTCAGAAAGTCGTAGATGGGTCGCAGGATGTCCTCGTCTGCGCAATAGCCTGTCAGTACGCAACAGTTATCCGTGAATATCCGGCTTCTACGTTGCTTATTGAAATTTCCTTTGAGGTAATAGGTTTTCGGCTTGAATAGGATGTGCCAATAGTTATTGACGATGTATTTCAGAAGCCGTATGCCGCAGAGTTCCTCCTCTTTTCCGCTGTAACGTGAGGTGAAACGGTAGGAATAACGGCACGTGTCGTAACTCCAATCGTTCACTTTGACTTTGAACACACTTTCAAATGCTTCCAGCGTGTTGCGGTTGTCACTGTCCCAACCGTATTCAAAAGTGCGTAGCCATTCATTGTATGCGGTATCTCTCGCTGCTGCGGAGAGTTCGGCTAATTGGAATAGGTCGTATGTCCTTGTTATCGTTCTCATATCGCTGTCATTTTAGATGGTCTGTTTCAGTATCTCTCTCCAATAGGTCGGCTGCACTTCGCTCAAAAGGAAGTCTGTAAAGTCCCTCCGTGCGTCCTTGTTCAGTTCTCGGTAGAGTTCACGGAACACGGATATGTTGCCGTTGATGTACGTTTCCACCATGTACACGAAGATGTTGTCCACCTCGTAGTATCTGCATTGCTGCGCTGCCGTTTTGCTGCTTCTCTTTGCCATGTCGGTAAGGGTTAAAGGGTGAATAACCAAAGGATGAAACCGAAGAAGGCGGTTGCGGAAAGGATAGCCACGATTACGCCTATCGCCACTCGGAACACTCCGTTTACAATCTCTCTAATGATGCCCCAAAGGATGCCGAACACCACGAAGGCGGTGCGCACAATCAAGCCGCATATCGCAAGCCCTATGTACTGCGCCATTTGTCTGAAATTTGCCGTTGCCGTCATATCTTCGCTGTTTTTGATTTTTTTATTTTTTAATGCGGATTCAAGAGCTGAGGGAGTTGAGTTTCAAACTATCTTATCTGCCTCTCGTTTATCCGACATTTTTTTTATGCGTCTTTCTGTCGCATCGGTCGTTTTCGTTTCGGGTGCTTGAAAAGGTAGGGATTAGGGAATGCAAGGTTTTTCGGGAAAAATACTACCCGCAGGGCTGGAGATTTTTTCCGAAAACAGGAGGCTTGACCTTGCATTCCCGTCCAATCCCGGAATTACCTTTGCGCCCAGAACGGAAATGACTGCCTGATGCGGCGTCACTGAAAGACGCGAAAATGGAGGTAAACGGAAGTGGAGGCAGATTAGACAGGAAAACTTCAAAAGAGAAATCCGTGAAAAAGACATCCCCAACAGAAAAGAACATAGCCGGTAGCGTGAAACCGGGCAAACCATCGGCAAGGAAGTATGTTTTTATCTGTTTGGCCAAACGTGTTTGGTCGGATGGATAAAATCATTCTTCCCGGTTTGTCTGCCGTGAGTGACGGCTTGTTCCATTAATGGAATGTGCGGTCATACACGGCTTTCCGCTTCCGGCTCAAAAGGACAACGAAAAAAGAAAAATCGTCAAAACCCCGTAAAAGCACCTCTTTGGCATAAGCACAAAAGAAAGGGGCCTTGTCTCATCAGTCTAAACTATTGTTTAGGCGTGAGGCAAAGCCCTTTTCTCCGCTTATGCGGCAGTCGGCACACGTTCGTTCAAAATCTTTTTGGGCGATGGTGTGCTGACGGATAAAATCGCTTTTACGGAAAAACTTGTGTGAGAAGAAAAAATCAGGAGATTCATTTCTAAATCTCCCGTTTTATTGTTACTTTTGCATACGAAGAGTTCTTTGAAGGTTACGCAACGCACAGAAGAATAATGCAGTAGATAACTAACTAATTCGTAACCTATTACTATTATGAGCGATTACCCAATGCTCATTTCCAATAAATTACACTCTTTTCGTAACTTCATTGTGACAAAGATACGTTTTTTATACGACTACATCGGTTTTTGCATAAGATTATTCCGTGAAATCCCCGACGGCGCTTTGCGATGCCGAAGATTTTCGCTACTTTTGAAAAACAGTAAAACTTTCCGGAAAATGGATTTGACCCGTTATGACAAGCTGCGCAGCGCGATCCGCCGAACGCTCTCGCCCGACGAGGCGGCCGCAGCCGACCGCGCCCTGGAATATGCTGCCGAACATACCGCTTCGCAGGTACGGCACGACGGCTCGCCGATGCTGGACCACGCCGCCGAAGTAGCGCGGATCGGGCTGGAGGAGATCGGGCTGGGAGGCGACTCGGTCGTGGCCGCCATTCTCCACGACGTAGTCCGCACGGCCAGCCGGCAGGACGAAGAGACATTCCTGCGGCTGACGGACGAGATCCGGGACCGCTTCGGCAAGGAGGTGCTCGGCATGACCGTAAGTCTGAGCCACATCTCCGACATCCGCCTGAAAGCCTCCCGGGAGCAGGCGGAAAATTTCCGCGAACTGATCGTTTCCTATTCGGAAGATCCGCGCGTGATCCTGATCAAGCTGGCCGACCGGCTCGAGGTGATGCGCCGCCTCGAAATTTTTCCCCGCGAAAAGTGGCGCAAGAAGAGCTGGGAGAGCCTCAACCTCTACGCCCAGATCGCCCACAAACTGGGTCTGTACAACATCAAGAGCGAACTCGAAGACATCGCCCTGCGCTACCTCGAGCCCCAGGACTACCAGCATATCGCCGACAAACTGGCCGAAACCGAAAGCGAACGCCGGGCCTTCATCGCCCGCTTCCTCGAACCCATCACGCAGCGGCTCGACCAGGCGGGGCTGCGCTATCACGTCAAGAGCCGCACCAAGTCGATCTTCTCGATCTGGAACAAGATGCGCAAGCAGCACGTCCCGTTCGAGGGGGTATATGACATCTTCGCCATCCGTATCATCCTGGACTGTCCGCTCGAAGAGGAGAAGCAGCAATGCTGGACGGTCTATTCGATCGTCACGGATTTCTACACGCCCAATCCCGAGCGGATGCGCGACTGGATCTCCATCCCCAAATCCAACGGCTACGAATCGCTCCACACCACCGTCGCCACCAAAGAGGGACGGTGGGTCGAAATCCAGATCCGCACCGAACGGATGGACGCCGTGGCGGAGCGGGGCATCGCGGCCCACTGGCGCTACAAAGGCGTAAACGCGGGATCGGACGGAAGCGAAATGAGGATGAAACAACTCCGGGAGCTAATGGAAGACAAGACCCGTCCGCTGGCCCAGAACTTCGACGCCAAGCCCTCCTCGGGCGAAATTTTCGTCTTCACCCCCGGCGGCGACCTGCGCAAGCTGCCCGAAGGGGCTACGGTCCTGGATTTCGCCTTCGACATCCACACCTCGTTGGGACTCACCTGCTCGGGCGGCAAGGTCAATAACCGTCCGGCGGCGATCCGCGACGTACTCCACAACGGCGACATCGTCGAGGTGCTGACACAGAAGAATCAGAAACCTAAAGCCGACTGGCTGGGGTTCGTCACCACGTCGAAGGCCCGCACCCGGATCAAGGCCTCGCTGCGCGAGGAACACACCAAGAACGCCCGTCTGGGACGGGAAGAGTTGGAGCGCAAACTCAAGAACTGGAAACTGCCCCTGACCGTCGATGAAGGGGTCGGCATCCTCTGCAAGCACTTCAAACTCCGCACGGGGACGGAACTTTACGCCTCGATCGGCACCGAAAAGATCGACCTCATGCAGATCAAGGAGCTGCTCCAGGCCCATCTGTCGGGCGAAGCGGAGGAAGAGCGCCGGGCCGCAGCGGCAGCCGTCGAAGCCGAAAAGCGGCGCAAAACAGAAAAAATCTCGACACAGAACAGCGGCGACGCACTCATCATCGACGAAAAGATCGGACAGCTCGACTACAAACTGGCAAAATGCTGCAATCCGATTCGCGGCGACGAAATCTTCGGCTTCATCACCGTGGGTGCCGGCATTACGATCCACCGCACGGACTGTCCCAACGCACAGCGTCTCCGCAAGAACTACCCCTACCGGGTACTCGAAGCTCGCTGGCGCGACGAAGCGCAGGGCGCGTTCCGGGTTTCGATCCGCGTGGTAGCCAGCGACACGACGGGGATGATCAACCACATCGCCGAAGTAATCAACCGCGACCTGAAGTTGAGCATCCGCTCGATGAACCTGTCGCCGGGCGGAGGCCTGCTCTCGGGCGTGATCCACGTAGAAGTGCCCGGCACGGGCATGGTCGATATGCTGATCCACTCGATCCTGCGGATCAAAGGCGTACAGAAAGCCTACCGCGTCAATAACTGAAAACGATCCGGAAAGAGAAAGCCGCCTTCATCGGGCGGCTTCTTCATCGCATCCGGCAGGCCGGGAACCTGCCAGGGCATAATAAAGGATGTAGAGCAGTCCGCCGAAAACCACCCAGTAGCTCGCGGTATAACCTGCGGCATCGGCGATATATCCCTGCAACGGAGGTAAAATTCCTCCGCCGCAGACCATCACCATGAAAATGCCCGAGGCGAGGGACGTAAACTCCCCGAGTCCCGCGACCGCGAGGTTGAAAATACCGCCCCACATCACCGAGGTACAAAGTCCGCAAAGCACCAGCAACAGGATCCCGAACGGGACATGTGTCCCGCCCAGCCGAGCAGGCAGGGCAACGGAGAAGTCGGCAGGCGAGAAAATAGCCCCGACAACAAGCAGCAGCGCCGCAGCTGAAACCCCCGCCAACATCGTCCGAGGCGACATGCGACCGCCGGCAGCACCTCCGATCAACCGTCCCACGAGCATCAACAGCCAATACAACCCCACGATCGTACCGGCCACCGCTGCCGGAAGGCCCAGTCCGGGGCTTTCCCGCCCCTCGGCGATACGCCGGGCCTTGGATGCCATTTCAGGCGTCACCACCCGACTTTCATAATCCGCAGCCGTTTCATTGCTTGCATCTTCCGCCAGAAGAGCCGCAAGATATGCCGGATCGGACTGTTGGCGCTCGTACTCCGCCAACAGTTCTTCAGACTGCGAACCGGTATAGGAAGTCATGTAAAGATTGGCCGTACTCGGAATGCCGACCTCGATACCCACATAAAGAAAAATCGCCACGATGCCCAACACGAAATGACGGAACCCGAACGGGCCGCGCACCCCTTTTGCCCGGGGCATACGGACCGGCTCCTCACAATCCGGCTCCGGAATACGGACAAACCACAACACGACGAAAGCCGCGAGGAAAATCCCCATGGCCAGCAGGAAAACCGGATTCGCCTTCTCGAGCGTACGTCCGGCAGCGGCTCCCATCAAATAGCCGACCAACATCGGAGCCAGCGTCCCGCCGATCGAATTGAACACGCCGCCGAACTGGATCAACTGATTGCCCCGGCGCCCTCCGCCGCCGAGCAGGTTGAGCATCGGATTGACTACCGTATTGAGCATGCAGAGCGAGAAACCCGAAATGAAAGCGCCCGTCAGATAGATTCCGAAACTCCCGGCCCTGGCCGAAAGGAACTGTACCCCGACACCGGCAAACCCCACTGCAATCGCTGCCAGAGCCGTTCGCTTGTAGCCGATCCGACGCAGCAGCATACCGGAAGGAATACCCATGAAGGCATAAGCGATGAAGTTGGCGAAGAACCCCAACTGCGACTGGAAATTGGTCGCATCGAACTGTCGGGCGATAATCACTCCGATCGGACTGGGCAAGCCCGTCACGAAAGCGATCAGGAAAAAGAGTGCGAACATCATCGCAATGGGCAGCACATTGTTCCGTCTGGGAGCCATAGCGTATATTTATTGAATATTTACAAATAGTTTCCTTCGGTCGAACGGCCTGCGTTTCCACCCGAAAATCCGATCTGCATCGCAGAAAATCCGAAAAAACACGTCAAAAGAGTTGGCATGGGACCGGACCGAAGCCGGACTGCACGGACGACCGCTCTCCTACCGGTCCCGCTCGCCGACATAGACGCAGAGGTTGGCCAATGCGTCGCGGTATTCGGAAGGTTCGTATTCGGAGAGCACGGACATCGCCCGCGCGAGGTATTCCTGCATAACGCGGGCCGCCTTTTCCATACCGCCCTCGTTCTCGACGATGTGCTGCAAATATTCGACCGACTCATCCTCCTCGTGGCAACGGGCCAGCCGGGCCAGCAACTCCCTGCGGCGCTCCTCGCCGACGGACTCGAGCACCGTGAGCAGCGGCAGGGTCACCTTGTGTTCGCGCAAGTCGTTGTTGGAGGGCTTGCCCGTACGGGCCGTGCGGGTATAGTCCAGAATGTCGTCCTGAATCTGGAACGCCATGCCTATCGACTCGCCGAACTTGCGCATGAGCGCCTGTTTTTCACGGGACGCACCGACGGCCAGCGCTCCGGCCGAAGCGCTCACCCCGATCAGGCAGGCGGTTTTCTTGTAGATGATATCCAGGTACGACGCCCGCGTCATCTCCTGCCGGTTCGCCTTGTCGTTTTGCAGAATCTCTCCCTCGCAGAGCGTAGCGATGGCACCGCAAACGTGAGTCACCAGGTCGAACTGGCCGCTCTTGAGGCCGAGGTCCATATTTTTGGCCAGGATGTAATCTCCGACTACGACCGCATTGCGCGACTGCCAGCGGGCATTGACCGAAGCCCGGCCCCGGCGCATGTCCGATTCGTCGATCACATCGTCGTGGATGAGCGAGGCCACGTGGATCATCTCGACCAACGTGGCTGCGAGCAGTGCGCGCAGACCGCCGCTGCGCTGCCCCGCCGGAGCGTTGAGCGCCGCAGACAGCAGCACCGTCATCGGACGAATCCCCTTGCCCCGCGCCGAGAGCGCATAATCGAGCATCTCGGAGAGCAACGTGCCGTCCGCCGTGAATTTTTGCCGGATGAACTGCTCGAAGGCCTCCAGATCACCCTCGACCGGCTTGCGGATCATATCGAGTGTTACCATAACCGAACTTTTGTTTACGTCGAAAAAAGGTTAGCCGAATACAGAGCGATTGTCTCCCCGCCAGAATACAACCGCCCCGAGCCTGGGATCAATCCGTGCAAAGGTAGTGATTTTTCGCTGAGTCGGGGAGGAAACTCAATGTTTTTTCGTACCTTTGGCAATCGACAAAAACATTCCAGATGACCCGCTTCAAAGAGATTCTCCCGAAAGTGCTGCCGACGGGCGCGGCCTTGCTGCTCTTCTTCATCGTCAGCGCCCTCTATTTCGCCCCCCAGTTTCGCGGCGAAGTGCTGCCACAGCACGACGTGCAGCAATACGAAGGCATGGCCAAGGAGATCTGGGACAACCGCGCCCAAACGGGCGAAGATCCCCAGTGGGCGGGGCGGATGTTCGGCGGCATGCCCGCCTACCTGATCAATGTAGCCTACCCGGCACAGCTAGTCAAAAACACGGCAGGACAGATCGTTAAAATTATAAATACTCCCGCAGCCTTCGTCTTCTTCGCCATGGTTTCCATGTGGCTGATGCTCCTGATCGTCGGGGTGAATCCCTGGGTCGGCATCATTCCGTCGCTCATGTACGGCCTTTCGACCTACTTTTTCCTCATCATCGGCGCGGGTCACGTGACCAAAATGTGGGCACTGGTATATGCCCCCCTGATGATGGGCGGCGCATGGCTTACGCTGCGGGGTAACATGTGGCTCGGCGGGGCGCTCACGGCCCTTTTCGCCTCGCTCGAAATCGGCGCCAACCATCCGCAGATCACCTACTATTTCCTGCTGGCCATGGCCGCGCTGTGGATCAGCGAAGGAATCGTCGCCTTCCGAAAAAAGCACCTGCCTTCGTTCGTCCGCCGCACGGCGGTACTGCTGGCCGCAGGCATTCTGGCCGTCGGCTCGAACTTCGCTCCTCTGTGGTACACGATGCACCACTCGAAACAGACCATCCGCGGCGGTTCGGAACTCGCCGCCGGCGAGGAAACCTCCCAGGAAGGGTTGGCACTCGATTACGCTACGGCCTGGAGCTACGGACGCGCCGAAAGCTGGAACCTGTTGATTCCCGACTTCATGGGCGGCGATTCGGGTCGGGCGTTCACACGCGACGGCAAGGTAGCCGAGGCCTTGAAACCGTACGGGCTGGAGGGTATCGCGGAGCAACTGCCCGCCTACTGGGGGCAGCAGCCCTACACTGCCGGACCGACCTACCTGGGCGCCGCCGCCCTGTTCCTGGCTCTGCTGGGACTCCTGCTGGCATCGGGACGCAACAAGTGGTGGATCGCAGTCGTCAGTCTGCTGACGCTTTTGCTGGCCTGGGGACATAATTTCATGGGATTCACCGAATTCGCCTTCAAATACCTGCCCGGCTACAACAAGTTCCGCACCGTATCGATGGCCCTCGTGGTGGTCGAATGGACGGTTCCCCTGCTCGCGGCGTTGGCTCTGATGCCCCTCTGGCGGGGAGAGGTGCCGCGTCGAAAACTCCTGCGGGCCCTCGCCTGGGCCGGAGGCATCACGGGCGGTTTCTGCCTGCTCTTCGCCGTGGCCGGCAGCGCGATCTTCGACTTCGGCCGGACGGAAGCCGCCGATTTCATGAGCCGCCAATACTACCAGATGTTCCAAGCCGCAGGTATGCAGGAAGCCATCGCACAGGGCGCTCCCGAAGAGTTGGGAGAGGTGACGGCCGACGCCATGGCCGCCGACCGGGCCGCGATCATGCGCTCCGATGCCTGGCGCTCGCTCGTAATGATCGCCCTCGCGGCGGGCAGCGTGCTGCTCTTCGCCCTGGGACGGATCAGACGGGGCTGGCTCATAGCGCTGCTCGGCGTGATCGTTCTGATCGACCTGGTGCCGGTCAACCTGCGCTACCTGCCTCAAAGCCGCTTCGTCGCCGCACGGCGCCAGCAGATACAGCCCACGGAAGCCGACCGCGCGATCCTGCGCGACCCGGAACCCGGATTCCGGGTGCTGAACCTCACGGTCAGCCCCTTCAACGATGCTACGACCTCCTACTTCCATCGCTCGGTGGGCGGCTACCACGGCGCCAAACTGGCCCGCTACCAGGACTTGATCGAGCGTTATCTCACGTCGATGGACGAGGGCGTACTCGACATGCTCAACACGCGTTACCTCATCCGCTTCGACCCGACGGGACAGCCCGTCGCCGAATTGCGGGCCACAGCCAACGGCCCGGCCTGGTTCGTCCAGGAGGTCGTCGATGCGGACACTCCGCAGAAAGAAATCGACGCACTGGGGCGCATCGACACCAAAACGGCGGCTGTCATCAACACCCGTGAGTTCGATATCCGCCCCCTGATCGGCGGCGAAGGGGAAATCCGTCTGGAGGAGTACCGGCCCAATTATCTCCGGTACGAATACACGGCCACTGCGCCCGGTACGGCGATCTTCTCGGAGATCTACTACAAGGACGGCTGGACAGCCTATATCGACGGCATCGAAACTCCCTATTTCCGAGCCGACTACCTGCTGCGGGGAATGGAGCTCCCGGCCGGTACGCACACGGTCGAATGGCGGTTCCGCGCCCCCGGCTGGAACGTCGCCGAAGGCGTGACGCTCGCCTCGTCGCTCGCGATTCTCGCAGGCATCATTGCAACCGTTATACTCGTTTTACGCCATGAAAGACGACAAAAGACTCAAGCGTAAGGTACGCAATTCCTACATCGTTTCGAACATCAGCATCGCCCTGGTGCTCTTCCTGCTGGGATCGGTGGGATACCTCATGACGGCCGCCATGCAGGTGGCCCGCACGTTGCAGGAGAGCGTCACCGTCACCGTCGAGCTCCGCAACGGAGCGGACGAAAAACAAAAAGAATCGCTCCGCAAACGGTTCGAAGCCAACGAGCTGGTGAGCCATGTGGAATACAGCTCCAAAGACGATAAACTGAACGACACCGATTTCCGGCAGATGTTCGAACAGGAGTTCGAGGCGATCCTCGAAGAGAATCCGCTGCTCGACTCGTTCGAATTGACCCTGTCAGCCGATTCGGCGGACCCGGACAAGCTCGAAACCTTCATCGCCCAAATTGCCGAACTCGACGGCGTGGACCGGGTTTCCTATCCGGCACAGACCGTCGAGCGGCTGCATGCCACGATCGCGAAGATCCGGCTGGTGCTGCTACTCTTCGGCGGAGCCCTGCTCGTCATCTCGCTCATCCTGCTGAACAACACGATCCGGCTGGCGATCTTCTCGAAACGCTACCTGATTAACACGATGAAGCTCGTAGGGGCAACCAAATGGTTCATCATGCGACCGTTCCTGGGCAGCAGCATCACACAAGGCATTCTGTCGGGAATCATCGCATCGGCACTCTTCCTGACGGCCGTTTACGGACTGAACGAGGCGGTTCCGGAACTGATGTCGCTGGCCGAAACCATGAAAATCGGAATCATCGTGGGCGGCATGGTGTTGGGCGGCATCCTGATCTCGCTCTGCTTCACGTTCTTCGCCGTCAACAAGTTCGTCAACATGAAATCCAACAAGATCTATCTCTACTAAAAATCCCCGTACCATGAAAAAATTCAAGGAGATCAACGATAAAAACGATCCGAAGATGCCGCTCTCGCTCAAAAATTACATCCTGTTGCTCGCCGGACTGATCGTCATCATTCTGGGCTTCGTCCTGATGGCCGGCGGCGGCAGCGACTCGCCCGACGAGTTCAACTACGCCATGTTTTCCTGGCGCCGCATCACGCTCGCCCCGATCCTGGTGATCGGCGGCTTCATCTTCGAAATTTACGCCATTCTCAAACGATTCTGAATCCGGACTTCTCCGACCGCCGGAAGCCGGGTTGCAACCCGCGCTTCCCCGACACCGAAATATCCCCGAGAACTGTAAAATGGAAACCATTCAAGCTATCATCCTGGGCATCGTCCAGGGTCTGACCGAATTCCTGCCCGTATCGAGCAGCGGCCATCTGCAACTGGCCAAAGAACTGCTGGGCGTCGATCCCGAAGTGGGAGGACTCACCTTCGATCTCACGCTGCACGCCGCGACGGTCCTGAGCACGATCGTCGTGCTCTGGAGCGAAATCAAACGCTTGGTCGTGGGACTCTTCTCCAAACGATTCAACGCGGAACAGGCCTACGTGCTGAAGATCATCCTTTCGATGATCCCGGTAGTCATCGTGGGCTTCACGCTGGAACCTTTTCTCCAGTCGCTCGTCGAAGACCTGCCGAATCACGGCATCCTGCTGCTGGTCGGAACCATGCTGCTGGTCACGGCCGTACTGCTGACCTTCGCCTATTACGCCAAACCCCGCCACAAGGCGACCATCTCCTACCGCGACGCCTTCATCATCGGTCTGGCGCAGGCAGTCGCCACACTGCCGGGTCTGTCGCGCTCGGGCACGACGATCGCCACGGGACTGATCCTGGGCAACCGCAAGGAGAGCGTGGCCCAATTCTCCTTCCTGATGGTGCTGGCACCGATCCTGGGCAAAATGGTTCTCGATCTGATGAGCGGAGAACTGGCCGCCCAGAGCATCGGGACCGCCCCCCTGCTCGCCGGATTCGCTGCTGCGTTCGTAGTCGGCTGTCTGGCCTGCAAATTCATGATAAACATCGTTAAACGGGGAAAGCTCAACTGGTTCGCCATCTACTGTACGCTGGTCGGAGGGCTGGCCATCATCCGCTATTTCGTGATCCAATAATCCGCACATGACGCAACAATCCGAACTGAACCTACAGGGAATCGACTTCGAAGAGGGCTACATCGCCGTCATCGACAAACCGCTGGAGTGGACCTCCTCGGACGTAGTCCGCAAAATCAAGTTCGCCCTGCGCAGGGCCGGTTACCCGAAAATCAAGGTCGGCCATGCCGGAACACTCGATCCGCTCGCAACGGGCATCCTGCTGGTCTGCATCGGCAAGGCGACCAAAATGGCGGACGCCCTGCAAGCCGAGGAGAAAGAGTACGTCGCCGACCTGATGCTGGGCGCTACGACCCCCAGCTTCGACCTCGAACACCCCATCGACAGGACCTATCCCTTCGAACATATCACGCGCGAAGCGGTCGAGGAGGTACTCCGCTCGCTCACCGGCGAACGGCTGCAAACCCCGCCCCTCTATTCGGCCAAGAAGGTCGAAGGCGTCCGGGCCTACGAGCTGGCCCGCGCGGGCGAAGAGGTGGAACTGCGCAAAGCGCTCATCAACATCTACGAAATGGAGCTCATGGAATACGACCTGCCCCGCATCCGCATCCGGGTCCGGTGCAGCAAGGGGACCTACATCCGTTCGCTGGCCGGAGAGATCGGCCAGGCGCTCGGCAGCGGTGC
>OJQS01000052.1_pt1 | contig 73519 bp, 70 predicted proteins | sample 1598761 | NCBI WGS metagenome assembly OJQS01 (sample SAMN03922516, study PRJEB24848) | human gut metagenome | isolation source: stool sample | host: Homo sapiens | place: Germany | collected 2010-02 | reverse complement strand
ATCTACACGTAAGGAGTCGTCGGCAGCGTCAGATGTGTATAAGAGACAGGTTCTACAGGGTGTCCAAACAACAAAAGATTCACCAAAAGTATATAAATATACGGTAATGACAAAACTTCTATTTTTAAGAAAATCAGTTCTCTTTATTTTCACCGGTCATTCCAGAGGCAGCCTTCTTTTGGGACTGATCCGAGGTCCTTCTTTCTTCCGAAAGTACAAATAAACCAGACGAAGATGTGAATTATATATCCCAATTCAAAATGATATTATTCTTGAATTTTCTAAAAAAAATATTATGATAATCATAATAATTATATATATTTGCACAGTGAAGAAAAATTTTTCACTGTGTGAAAACACATATTTTATTCATTAAACTAATAGCCATATGAAAAAAGTTTATTCATGGGTTGTTATGCTATTGACTTGTATAGCAATAACATCGTGTACAGACAACGATTTGCCCACAGACAGTACAAGTGTAAGAGATTATCAAACAGATGCACAGGTGCTGGCAAAGTTTGTTGATGTAAATAAGACATTAGGTGAATATTACATCAACGAAAACAAAAAAAATTCACCAATGGCTTATGTCACAAATAAGGATTGGGAAGAACTGCAACTAGTCAGCCCGGCAAATAGAGCTAGGTATGAGAACGAATTGAAAAATCTTAATGCCCAACTTGCGATTGTCGCTCAAAGATCAGATGTTGACCAGATTATTTATGCAACTTATGGAGAAACATGGATCAGAGAAATCAAATCTGATTCTCCTATCACATTAACAAGAAATAATCAGGCTGCAACGAGATCATCAAGAAGTAGTTACGGCAGACTAACTTTAGCCTATAATAGTGAGTCATGGCAGTCATTCTATGCTGGCAATAGAATCAACATGCAGATTAACATAAATCTAATGAATTACACTTACTACTTCTTTGAGATCATTTGTGAAACAAATGCATCTAAAACAGGAAGCAGCGCCGGTGGTTCCGATCCTAAGAAAGTTGTTATGTCTGGTACAACTATGATGGAGCAATGGCAATTTACATGGACCGAAAATTCTGGTTCTAGCAATGTGTATTGGGAATTCAGAGGAATGAAACACGCACCTTCAGATATAGGCTCACAGATTGTTGCTGAATTTACTGATTGATAAACAAAGCACACAACCATAACAAAAACACCTCCTTTTTTATAGGAGGTGTTTTTGTCTCAAAATAATTTCAATAATTTAGTTCAAAACAACAGCTTCATACTGTTGGTAATCTCTGTAAGATTGTCCGGGTACTGTCACAGGATCTTTATATGTTTCGTATATCCGCAACTTGTCTGAAGTAAGTTCTTCTATTTCCCAAAACAATTCATAGTCCATATAAATAACGCTGAAATCAGGTGTGGAAAAAGCCCAATGAAAGTAAGTCACGTTCTCTTCCACATTTCCATTTGCATAAGTTGTGATATTTTTACAAGAACCATTGCCATTACTATTAAAAATCCACCTTTCCTGAATATCAAGTTCTTCACCATTATCTAATTTGGCATGATAAGATCTCTCCCAACTCTTATTTTTTGTCAAGTTGTCAATTATAGTTTGCTCGGCTGGTTCATAATAACCATTTTTTTCCACACAACTGACAACGATCATTAACAGAGAAATCAAAACTCCATACAAGATTCTTACTTGTAAAACTGATTTTATTCGCATAACTTTATTTTGTGACTTTTTTAGGCTATATTATTATGACATTCATAATAATATAGCCTAAAAAATATTAGAACTAAAACAATCAAACAACCTTTAACAAAGCTGTTCCGTAACTGAATCTTCCACTTTCAGGAACAAGAAGTAGTATTTCATCCCCTTTCCTTAAAGGCTTCGTCCTCATTAACTCTTCTAATGCGACAAATATAGATGCCGATCCCATATTTCCTACCCATGTAAGGTTCGTAAACCATTTATCCTCTCCTAAATCTATATTACGTAATTCCAGTTCTTTCAATAACTCGTAATAAAAGAACATGGAAGAAACATGAGGAATAACATACCTAACTTCACTCGTTTTAACAACATGTTTAGAAAGCATCAACTCAATATGATCTACCCAATACTTAACTACATACTCCTTCAGCAATCTTATATCCTGCTTTACTACGAAAATAGATTTCTCGGCTAATTCCAGACTTTCAAAAGACTTCCAACCGGTTACTTCTCCATTGTCAGTAAAATTACCTCCTAACAACATACAAGTAGGAAGCCTGTTAGCATAAGAAGCCATTTCCACCCATTCTATTTTTAAAGAAAGACAGTCTACATTCGGTGTTCTTTCCAGTAACAAGGCACATGCACCGTCAGAAAGCATAAATCTTAGAAAATCCTTTTCAAAACCGAAATAAGGATTTTCCCCGACACTATGACATTTCTCATACTCCATATCATAATGCTTGGAAAGCAAAGTTGCGGACACCAGTTCGGAAGCACAACAAACAGCGTTATTCTTATCCCCTACCGCTATTGCCTGATAAGCGATCTTCAATGCTTGCAAGGAAGTAAGACATACTCCTGCGGTTGCAAACAGTTCCATATTATCGGAACTCTTTAACAAACCATGTACCATTGAAGCATGGGAAGGAAGAACCTGATCAGGAATAGAAGTTGCAGTAGACAGAAGTTCAACTGTTCCCAACTCCGCTTCAGATTTGAATAGTCCTTTGATGGCATTGGCGGCTAGCTCCGCATTGGTATGCGTAATTTCCTGCTTTTTATTTAAAGCATAATATCTGGTATTGATTCCATTCTGTCTCAGAACAATACGTTTCACGCGTGAAGCCTTTCCTTCAATTAATCCTAAATAATCTTCCATTTCATCATTATTAACCGGATTGTTAGGAAGATAAGGACTCAACCGGTTTATAAATACATCATTTTTCATATTTTATCTCATTATAAATAGAATAATATAACCTTTGAAGATCTATCACATTCAATCCCGATAATATACTGCTTTCAAAGGATAAGCCGGAATAAACATACCTAAATTGCTGCGCAATCATCTCAACATTGCATGAAGGTTTGATTTCTCCATTATCAACAGCTATCTGAACAACCTCCTTCCAATTTTCAAGACTCTCCTGAAAGATAGAGTTTATCCGTTTATCAAAATCCGGATAAAATTGTAATGCCTGATAAATCAAATTGAAATAAGCCCTATGTATATTATTTAGCTTTAAATCGATCAAATGTGACATACGCTCGTCTATCCGTTTCAAGTATCGGTCTATAAAATCTATCAGACTGTTTCCAACTGGTACATTTGCCGATTGTAATTCAATAATGAATTTATCGATAACAGCTTTAAAAATATCTTCCTTCGTCCTTAGCTTATAAAAAATTGCACCTCTGGTTAAACCAGTTTCCTGCTCCAATAAAGAAGTTGATACCTTTTCATAATTATAAGTCATAAACAACTTAAAAGCAGGTATGAGAATACGATCTAAATTATAATCCTTCATAACATAATATTTTTCGCAAATTAAATAAAAAAGGAGACATTATAATGATTATCATAATATTTTTTTATGTTACAAACAATTATTTATTCAAATGTTATCATCAAAAAAGTGTCTCTTAATAAGGTCATCTTCGATTTGGGAAGGCTGCCGTTCCATCTGCGAGCCGGTTAGCGGAGCGGTACTTGACGACCGAATGACGCTGTACCTTCGCATGGGAAAATCACACCGACAAGGGAGTGTGGCAGGGAGCGATAAGAACGAGAATAAATAAAAAGGAAAGGCGAACGGGATATAACGGGTATAGAATATGGGCTTGAAAAGGAAATTTTTCGGTATAATTATAATAAGGTGTTTCCGGACACGAGGCCGGGTAGCGGTCTTGTGTCTGTCATAACCGAAAGGTCCAGCGAACAATGAATAACGCAACATCGTTCAGCAGTCAGAAACAGTAACTATGCCGTCGTACTGATTTACGACAATGCCGATAAGATAAGGAAAAGCCGAAAAGAGGGGGTTGCCTTCTTTCCGGCTTTTCGTGAAAGTCCTATTATCCGGGCTTTCCGTTATTCTATACGGTCCAGCCTGCGGATTTCTCCTGAATCGTCCACAGACGGGCATAAAGCCCCTCGTGCCGCATCAGTTCGTCGTGCGTGCCCTGTTCCCTTATGCGCCCGTCCTCCAGAACGACGATCCGGTCCGCATTCATAATCGTCTTGAGCTTGTGGGCGATGACGATGACGGTGCGTCCCTCGATAAGCGTGTCGATGGCTTTCTGCACCTCCACCTCGTTTTCCGGGTCGAGCGATGCGGTCGCTTCGTCCAGCAGGATGATCGGCGCGTCCTTCAATATGGCGCGGGCGATGGATATGCGCTGTTTCTCGCCGCCGGACAACGTACAGCCGCCTTCGCCCACCATCGTGTCGTATCCCTGCGGCAGGCGCATGATGAAATCGTGGCAGCAGGCTTTCTCGGCTGCCGCGATGATCTCCTCGTCCGTCGCACCGGGCTTTCCGAAACGGATATTGTCGCGGATCGTGTCCTGAAACAGATAGACATCCTGGAACACCATCGAGATGCGGCTCATCAGACTTTCAGGTTCTATTTCCGTCATCGGAACGCCATCGAAAAGGACACGCCCCTGCTGCGGGTCGTAGAATCGGGCGCAAAGTTTCATCACCGTACTTTTCCCGCTCCCCGAAGGACCGACGAGAGCCGTCAGCGTGTTTCTCGGAAACGCGATGGAAACGTCCTGAAGCACCGTCTTGTCCTGATAGGCGAACGATACATGCTCGAACCGGATGTCGCCGGTGGCCGGAGCCTGCCGTTCGCCTTCCATCTCCGGCTCGTTCATCAGCGTGAGAATGCGCCCTCCGGCAATGGAGAAGTAGCGGAACTCCGCAAAGTTGGTCAGCGCCGAAGTCAGCGGGTCGAATACGCGCGAGCCGACCACGAGGAATAATACGAACACGAGCAGCGAGAGTTCGCCTCCCAGCAGCAGGTAGGTTCCGCACAGCACCATCAGGGTCAGTCCGGCCCGCACCAGCGTAATGCTCAGCAGCACGAAAGGACCCAACAGGGCCTCCTGACGGATGCAGGCACGGCGCAGTTCCGCAAAGGCATCGCGCAGACGGACGAAGCGGTCGCCCAGCAGGTTGTAGGCTTTCATTACCCGAATGCCCTGCAAGTATTCCTCCAAGCGGTTCCCGGCATTGATTTTGGCTTGTATCTGCCTTCCGCTCAACTTTTTCTGCACACTCGTGCTCATCCATAGGACAAGTATGGCGACCGGCAAGGCGGCGAACATGGCAACGGCCATCCGCCAGTCAATCCACACCAGCGAGAGGAATGCCAGCACGGGCATGACAACAGCTCCCATCAGTTGGGGCAAATGGTGGGAAATGCCCGTCTCGGCCATCGTGAAATCGGTAACGAGCATGGACGAAAGATCGCCGGGGTCGCGCCGGGAAAGAAATCCGAGAGAGAGTTTCCGCAGATGTTCCGCCAGTGCGATACGCCCCGATGCGCTCATTTCGTAGGCTCCTCTGAAATTGGCCCGGTAGGAGGCCCGTTCGGCCAGAGCCATCACCAGCATATAGACGGCCAATATGCCGAAGATGCACCACAGCCTTGCCGTGTCGAGCGGTCGTCCGCTGCCGTCGAACGCGGCGAAGATGATGCGCACCGCCTCGATGGAGAGGCAAAAAGGTATGATATTGACCAGATTGGCGAGCATGGTATAGCCCACGGGCTTGTAAAGACGCTCCGTATGGCCTATCGTAATGTTTTTAATCGCATTCATGTTCCACTCCTTTCATTTATGTGCGACGATATGCAGTTCTTCTTTTTTCTGAATCACCCGAATGTCGGAAAATCCGGCTTTGGACAGCAATCGTTTCAGGTCTTCGGCTCCATACACCGTCATTCCCTTTATCCGTTCCGTCCACGCCTTTCCGAGTTCGGGATCGCTCGCTTCCAGACTGATGAGAAAGCATCCCCCTTTCCGGAGCACGCGGAAGACTTCGGCCAGCGCCTTGCTGACGGGAGACCAGAAATAGACGGTCTCGAAGGCCGTAACGGCATCGAAGGCCCCGTCCCCGTAAGGCAGGGAGCAGACATCGCCCTGCCGTATGAAACATCGGCGGTCCAGTTCTCCCACATTGTGCCTGCGGGCGAAGGCGACGCTCTCCTCCGACAGGTCCATGCCGTAAACTTTTCCCTGCGGACACAGCTTCAGCAGACGCTTCACGTTGGCGCCGCCCCCGCATCCGATGTCCAGCACATTCCATTCCGGCCGCCAGTCCACCTGTTTCATGCCGCGACGGGCCAACGAAGCGTGGAAACAGTTCATTCCCCGCAAAATCATCCGTCCCCAGAATCCCTGCGGACAACTCGTATTCTGTAAAATATCGTTCAAGAAACTATTCTTTTTCATATCTCCGTATTCAATTTTTGTTCAACTTCCAATGATAAGCGCTCGTGTAGGCATTCCACATGTTCTTGTATAGACCCTCGGCGACGGATAAGTCGTCATGCCGTCCCTGCTGTACGATCCGTCCCTGCTGCAAGACCACGATGTTGTCCGCCGAGACGATGGACGACAGCCGGTGGGCGATAATAATCACGGTCTTGCCCTTTATTAGGGATTGAAGGGCCTGCTGCATCTTGTATTCGTTCTCCGGATCGGCGAAGGCCGTGGCTTCGTCCAGCACCAGTATCGGCGCATTCTTCAGAATGGCGCGGGCCACACATACCCGCTGCGCCTCGCCGCCCGACAGATACACGCCCTCGTCGCCTATCCTCGTCTCATAGCCCTGCGGCAGCCGCTCGATGAACTCGTGGCACTGGGCGGCTTTGGCCGCTGCCACGACCGTTTCTTTCGTGGCGGCGGGGGAACCGACGGCGATGTTCTCGTACAGCGTGTCGTAGAACAGGAACGTATCCTGAAAAACGAATGAAACGGTATCCATCAACTGCGTCGTAGCGATGTTCCTGATGTTCACGCCACCGATGAGAATCTCGCCCTGCTCCACGTCCCAGAAACGGGGAATCAGATTTGCGACGGTGGACTTGCCGCTTCCCGAAGGCCCCACGAGCGCCGTAATCCGGCCTTGCGGCGCCGTGAAGCAGACATCGCGCAGCGCCTCGGTCCGCGTGCCCTGTTCCGTATTTTCGTAGGAGAATGACACGTGGCGGAACTCCACCTCATACGACTGCGGCACTTCAGGGCGTTCCGGTTCGGGAACGGGCTTTTTCTCCAGAATGCGGTCGATACGCGCCACGCCTTCGTCGATCTCCTTGGTGTTTCCGCCCAGGAACGTCAGCTTGTAGATGGGCGAAGCCACGCCTGGCCCCATGATGATGAAAAACAGCCATACGGCGGCCAATGCGAGCGACTGCGGATTCCCTTGTTTCAGCAGGATACCTACGGGTAGAATGAACGTCACCATCGAGTTGAGCAGAACGGTGAACGCAATCATCCCGTTCTGGTAGGTGTCGCAGCATTTCAGGGCGAACGTCTTGTACGCCTGTATCTCGGCGTTGAACTGCCGGAACGAGCGGACGCTCTGTCCGAATATCTTCACCACGGGCATTCCCCTGACGTACTGCACAGCGGAGGCGCTCATCTTCTCCTGCGCGTCATAGTAGATACTCATGAACTCCCGTGCCTTCTTTCCCATGAAATTGGAGAATTGCAGGGCGAAACTCACCAAAACCACGGTCAGACAGACCACTGTCAGCCATGTATCCAGCGAGAAAAAGATGACGAGCATCACCACGACCGTTGCCACTACGTTCACCAAGTCGGGAATCGTGTGGGCGATGAATCCCTCGATTTTCTCGATGTTCTGCTCCATCGTCTTCTTGATGGCTCCGGTAGAGGTGTTGTTGAGATAACCCAGCGACAGCTTGCCGATGTGTTCGGACAGCCGGACGCGCAAACCGTACAGAATGCGGAATGCCGCCACGTGCGAGGACATCAGGGCGGCGTACAACAGTACCAGTCCGCCGATAAGCCCGCAGAAGGCGATCCAGCCCCAGCGAATCATGCCGGCTCCGTCCACCGAAGCCGGGCTTGCACCGTGCGTCAGCAGCTCTTTCAACACCTCGTACACCGCCCAATAGGGTACGAGCATACACACGGCGCTGCCTGCCGACAGCAGACCCGCCAGAAAGAGCAACCCTTTCTTCTGCCCCGCAATCTCGAACAGGCGGGACAGACCTTCTTTCTTCTTTGTCTTATCCATTGTCTTTTCCGATTTTATACCTTGTCATTTCGATACGATTTCATATCCCAACATTGAGCTGAACTTGTAACACAACCGTGTCATCCGTCCCAATATCTGCCCGAAGAAAAAGCCCCAGCGCGGACGGAAGAACTTCATGTAGTTGGCCTGTTCCAAAAGGCGCAGGCGGGGTTCCCATTGTTCTACCAGACGCCCGTCGCTCAGACCGGAGCGGATTTGCGCCTCGTGTTCACGGAGCGAATCGGGTTTCACCCCGTGGCGGCTCATCATCGTGCCGCAGACATCGAACCACAGTTCGCCGCCCCCGAAACGCTCGGCCACATGGTGCAGAAATGTCTTTACCTGCTTTTCGTAGAAATACATCAGCACGCCTTCGACCACGAAGATGAAATGCGCGTCGGGATGTCGGCGGCGCAGGTCGTCCAGCCAGTCGGTTTCCAGCAGGGAGGCCGCGATGTAGGGATTGCCCGGCTGCTCCGGAATCAGCTCGCGGCGCAGCGCAATGACTTCCGGCAGGTCCATGTCGTAGAATACGGCCTTTCCGTCGCCGATACGCTGGAACCGGGTATCCAGCCCGCAGCCTACGTTCACGACCACCGCATCAGCGTGTTTCCCGATGAAGCGACACACGGCACGGTCGAAAAACCACCCACGCACCACGCAGCCGACTTCGCTCAGCTTCGCCCCGTCGAAGCGGGAATAGTCGTATTCCAGACTGTCCACCAGACCCTCCGCAACCTTGTCGTTCAGGATAGGATTCTTCCGGCGGCTCTCTTTCGCTCTGTAATAGAGCGGAATGAGCAATGTCTCGGCGACAATGCTCTCGAATTTATGTTTCTGTTTCATTTGTTATGATATTTATTAATGAACGATATTCAGATTTGTTCACGAATAAAAAAAGAGGAAACCTCCGTGAAGATTTCCTCTTTTCCCGCTGCCCCGTCACGGCAGCTTGTCCGTATGTGTTTTTTCTATCCGTCATACCTTGATGATGGCCCTCCAACCTTGAATTTCAAACAGAATATAGTCGTGCAGAATGGATTCCATTTCCTGCTTGGGCACTGCGTGCATCAACAGTTCCTCGAACAGCGTGAACATCCACACCGTATGCAGGTGAATGATGAAGTCGGACACGGCCGTATTTATATCCGGATACTTTTTCTTCATGGCGGCGAACCATGCCTTGACCAGCCCGGTCGAGCGGTCGGTGTAGCTTTTGCGAAAATGTTCCAGCGAAGAACCTTGGGCACGGAACAACAGGATCTCCAGCAAGCTGCGATGCGTTTCGATGAGCGAAACGTATTCGTCAATGCAGGCTTTCAGGTATTTTTCGGACCGCATCACCATCACGTCCTCGCCGCGTATTCCGTGATGCTCTTGTAACATGGCCTCCATAGCGTGCAGGACGGGACGGACCACTTCACAGAACAATTCGTCCTTGTTCCGGAAATAATTGTATATGTTTCCCACGCCGACACCGACGGCTCCGGCAATCTCGCGCATGGAGGTCTTGGAATACCCCTGCTGCCCGAATCGCTGTTCGGCGACTGCCAATATGCGGCCACGTATGTCTTCTTTGAGTACCTGCATAAATAATGAACGATGTTTCCATTTATATTTTGCAAAAGTACGGGGTTTGAATTGACTGGACAATACCTATTTGTGGTGATTTTACATGATTGAAATAAGGGAAAAGCAGGTATTACCGGAGGTAGCGAAATACCTTATCTATATCCGAAAGGAAAAACTCTATATACGCACCGACCTCATGGCGAAAAATGAAGCATGGGTAGCACTTGAAATCGGCGAATAGCTTTGCGACGGTGCGGAAAGCCGACAGCCTTTTGACGAAATAAAACATCGACAGACCCGAAACGAGGTTGCCGATGTAGCGAGGAGTCGTATGACTGGAAGATCGAGCGAGGACAAGGAGGCATCCGTTTATAATCTGCTTTGTATATTGTTCATTGAAAAGGAGAAAGTCTCATAGATTATAATTACTTTTGTACTTAAAACTCAAAGAATCAAATATAAAATGGCAAAGATTACAGTAAAAGATACCGAAATAAACGTCGTTAAAGTCAATGACGAGGACTATATTTGTTTGACAGATATGTTGCGTGCCAAAGACGGGGATTTCTTTATCACGGATTGGCTGCGCAATCGGAATACACTTGAATTTATCGGCATCTGGGAGAAAGTTTACAATCCCGTTTTTAATTATGGCGAATTCGCCACAATTAGAAACCAATCGGGACTCAACAGTTTTAAGATTAGCGTGAAAGAGTTTGTTGCTCGTACCAATGCCATAAGTCTACAGGCAAAAGCCGGGCGGTACGGAGGAACGTATGCGCATAAGGATATTGCGTTTGAGTTTGCCATGTGGATAAGTCCCGAATTTAAGATTTATATAGTCAAGGAGTTTCAACGACTGAAAACCGAGGAACAAAAGTTGCTCGGTTGGTCTGCCAAACGGGAACTGTCGAAAATCAACTATCGCATACATACCGATGCCATAAAACAGAACCTTATCCCGGCAGAGGTAACCGCCAAACAAGCCAGTATTATCTATGCTGACGAAGCCGATATGCTGAATGTGGCGATGTTCGGTATGACCGCCAAGATGTGGCGTGAGCAACACCCCGAACTGAAAGGGAATATCCGGGACTATGCCACAATCAATGAGCTTATTTGCTTGTCGAACATGGAGAACTTGAATGCCGTATTCATCGAGCAAGGCATACCGCAGGGAGAACGACTTATCAAACTCAATCAAATAGCGATTCATCAAATGAGAATATTGGAGAGTGGCAATAATGAACGCAAACTATTAAAATAAATTTGAAAGTATAGCACTAATAGAACCAACTGCGAGTAAATGAAAAAAGGTTGTGTCATCGTTTTTGACACAACCTCTTATTTTTAACTATCCGTTATTACTTTTCCCAAAATATTGTAAAAGTTGTGGTATTCAATATATTGTCTGCGTTTCTTATATCAACGCACTTACGAATGACAGACTGGACTTTACCTTCTTGATCTATCTCATAGGAATATTCATAGAAAACGTCTGCATATCCGTCTGTAAAAGATTCTTTTGAAATTAAATTAGCAGAAAACTTTCCGTAGAATCCAAAAGGTGCAAACAACGAATAATGGCTGTATTGATTTTCGTAGTCTTTGCTGTAATTAGAAATTATGCAGTTTAAATCAATATTAGCGTTATTTTTCTCATCAGTATATTCATAAGTATAAGTACTGTTTTTTATTAAGTTATTAGATTCATAAATAAACTGAATGTTATTTATGGATGAAATATATCCTTCACTATTATATTGAGGTGTAGCCACCAATTTTTGAGCAGAACTTGTTGTACTGAATAACTTTTCTAATTGATTATTACTCAAGTAACCTGTATAAGATTCGCCACCGCCACTTACATGGATTTCCTCTGCTCCCTTATAGGTATAATCGGAATTAAATGCAGATTTACCGTCATCGAAACTGTACGTTTTTATGCGTCCTTGTGTGTCATATTCAAAAATATGAACGGCAGAGTATCCTATTTCATTTCCATACGAAGTGGTTTCTGTAATCCGATAGATTTTTTTCTCTATAGGTGTTGGCTCCGATTCATTTCCCGTATTGTAATCACCTATACGATAATAGTAATAAATAAGAATATATTTATCCGTCACACGATAAATAATCAGCATGGATTTTGTCAATTGGAATATATACCAACGTTCACCGTTAAAAGTAACAGAAGGACCTTTTTCATCATATCCAGCGCCACCGCCAGTGTTCTCACCTTCATCAACACTCCAGTCAAAATTCCCGGAACCACTGCCTCCTGTTCCGGTGTCACTGTTCCCAAAATGCCCTGAACCGTTTTCTCCAAAATTTAAATCGGGTATATCTGTAATATCCAGGTCTTCTATCACATTTCCATCTTCATCTGCTCTTTCTGCATGGTTGGGTTTCCATTGTCCGACAATCATTTTTGCTACGCTGGGTTGTCCGTCTTCTATGACTAAAGTCGCAATACCTTCTTCGTTACATGCAGATACTAATGCAACAAGTAATAGAAGAATGAAATATTTTATATTCATGTATAACTTATTCATAATTATGTTCTCCTTGTTTATTATTTAGCGATTTCAAACTCTACGCGACGGTTTGTAAGTCTTCCCTCCGGTGTGTCATTAGTCGTAATGGGGCGGGACATACCATAGTACTCATACTTCAGACGACTGGCTTCCACACCAGCCTTTATCAAGTAATTATAAACGGCTTCGGCACGCTTTTTGGATAAGTTCAGGTTATACTCCTCGTTACCAACATTATCTGTATGTCCTTTTATGATAATGTGGATAGGGGTATTTTTCATTAGACGAACAATCTTATCCAAGTAGGGATATGATTCTTTTTTGATAATACTTTTATCAAACTCAAAGTTTATAATATCTATTGCACAAATAGTCTTGCCTGTAACAGATTCTTCTTTAGCGATCATTTCCATGATTTCCTCTAAAGTATAACAAGGCTTTTCTTCTTTCTTTACTTCTTTCGGTTTTTCTTCAACAATAACAGGCTGTGGAACATATGTCGGTGTTGGTTGAACTTTCTTTTTGGGAGCACGTTTAAAAATGCTCAAAGGTACAGAAAGTGTAGCCGTTATTTCCAACCCTTGTAATTTACGATTGCCGTTAATATGATAAACCGGGCGGTTTAGTGCAATCGCATCACCGTCTTTCTCCATGTTACTGTAAGTGTCTGTAAAACCGTATTGATAATTCGCTTCGAATGCCAGTTGTAAGCGTTTGCGGTCATTTAAATGGATTGGAATTTTTATACCAGCTCCTATAGCTCCGGCAAAATAAGTATCTGCCATATTAGCCTTTGTAACGTCTATATCATAATCACCAGTTGCATCACTCAAGGTAATATTTCCTCCACGAACGAAACCTATAATTGGGGCTGCGTATAAATATGGGCGAACTCCTTCATAAGAACCAAAATTAAGAATTAAGGGAACACGAAAATCTACATATTTAGCATTTAATTTATAGTCTAAATCGTCATCATTGATTTTTGTACCTCTGGAGAGCCAATTTACCTCCGGACGTATAGAAAACAGGCGTTTCTCTCCAAATTCAAACTCTGCAAATACTCCTCCTACACCTCCAATTTTCATCTTTGGATTTCGATTTTCCAACTGGGAGTAACTACTCCATGACATACTCATCCCTCCTTTAACACCAATATGAATATGGTCTGTTGTCATTTGCGCAAATAGAGGCATTGACAAGGCAAGAAGTGTGGCTGAAAATAAAAACTTCTTTCTCATTTTCTAACTAACTCTCCAGTTCCAAAGAGCTTTTAATAAACCACGAAGCGTGGAACTGCAATGCCACATTCTGAATTGGAGGTCGTAGGAAAAACCTTACACACGGATGTAGTAATAGCAGCCCACGCTATATGCGTGAGAACCACTATGCTATCCTTGTGTGTAATTGTGAAATTTCCTACGTTTCCAATTCACAAGATAAGCATAACGCTTCTTAACTTTCTAATATGTCTTGGATAGAGTTGCCTCAATCCGATTGCAAAAGTAGAAAATTTCTATGATAAACTATTATCCATGAATGATTTTCTTTGCTTTTGGAATAAGAGTCAAGTTCTTTCTATTTATTCTGTCCTTGGAGATAAATTGTATGATAAGCGAAAACCAATTCCTCAATGGATGATTTATAAAAGTTTGTGCCTTAATTATCTACTATGCTGAATTTCAACAATAATAAATAATTTCCGACAGAAATCGGGGTTATTACAAATGCGGCTTCTTGTTTCCTGTCGAGAATACCGCATTTTTCTTTTATTCCCCGACATATTATTTGATTTCAGCATTGCTCGTCTAACCATTGGGGCATCCGATCCATTCGTCACCATTCAAATCCGGCATCAGGGAATACCCGTTGCCATAGGCTCCGACTTCATGCAGTTCCACGAATGTGGCATTTCCTCCGCAGTGTTTTTTGCCCTTCACGAGCTTACGCCTTTTCCGAAGGAGATGCACGTGCCTGTTTTTTCCGACGACACTTCGGATAGACATTAAAATAGGTGTAAAATAAGATGTTACGCTTATAATTATACACAAAATCCTTTCATTTCGAACCATCATGCCTTATTTATACCGGACGGGGGCAATGTCGCTCCCGTAAAATAATTAAGGACTATGATAATAGGTTATTTAAGGGTCAGCACGGGCAAACAGAACCCGGCTAACCAACAAGACGAGATCCGGCGTTTCGCCGACAGTAGAAATCTTTCCGTCAACCAGTGGGTAACAGAGGTCGCCAGCGGCAAAAAGAAGGGATGCGACCGCAAATTAGGGGGACTGATACGGCGCATGAAGCATGGCGACACGCTGATTGTCACAGAAATATCGCGTCTAAGTCGCACACTGACAGACCTCATGGGCATCATGGGCAAGTGTTTAGAGAAAGGAATCAACCTTTACACGACCAAGGAGGGGTATTCGTTCGACAACTCAATCAACAGTAAGGTACTCTGCTTCGCTTTCGGCTTGGTAGCGGAGATTGAACGCAACCTGATTTCGATGCGCACCAAAGAGGCGCTCGCCCTGCGGAAAGCCGAGGGTGTCGTCCTCGGACGGAAAAAAGGCAGCTACACGAAAATGAATGTGCTGATCGAAAACCGGAAGGTCATTGTCGGCATGTTGAAACGGGACTGTACGATTGCCGCTATATGCAGACGTTTCGACATCTCGCGGGATACGTTTCTGAAATTCCGCAGTCACTATAAGGAAATAGATAAGGCTGTGAAAGAAAAAGAGATAAGACGGAAAGGGAAGTCGTAAAAACGAACGGTATGATTTTACGTTGGTTAAATCGTTCGTTTTCAGCCACAAAATTACAAAAACACGAATTATCCACAAAAAAAATTTGCAAAAATTTGCGTTTCAGCTCTTTGAGTAGGACGAATTTTCCCAGAGTGTCCGAATAATACTACCTTTTTTTCGATAGTATTTTTAACGAACAAATAAATCGGCATAACCGACAGTTATCAGCCTGATTATTTGTTGGTTCGGTGTTTTTTTCCCTCTAAAGAAAGAAGCACGGCACGGACAAACGTACAGAGATTGAATAAATAGCTGATATAAATAAATTGGCATAGACAGAATTATGACAATGAAACGAATACTGTTATTATTTCTTTTATTCTGCGGCGGGTATGTTCATGCGCAAGAGTTGGAATTGGACTCGGCCCGTATCCATTACCGGCAGGGCCACAGGGAAGTGGACGTGCTCTTCCGGGACAACCGCGCGGAACTAGAGCGTTTTATCCGCACCCTGCGCGAAGAACACGGGGCAGGCCGCCTCGAAAGCGTCGTGATACGCTCGTGGGCATCGCCCGAAGGTGTGAACCGTCTCAACGAGGTGCTGTCAGAGCGCAGGGCCGACTCCCTGAAAGCCTATCTTGTGCGCCACGCCGGAATCCCCGACAGCCTAATATGCATACATGGCGAGGGCATCGCGTGGGATATGCTGCGCCAGATGGTCGCCGCCTCGGACATATTATACAAAGAAGAGGTGCTGCATATTCTTGACCATACGCCCGTATGGGTGTTCGACAAGGCTGGCCGCGTAGTGGACGGACGCAAGAAACAGCTCATGGACCTGCGGGGTGGCATGCCGTACACCTACATGCTGGAGAACTTCTTCCCGGATTTGCGCTCCAGCCTCTCGGTGGCCTGCTACCGGAAACCCGAACCACCCGTAAAAGTCATTACCCAAAAAGAGACGAAACTGAAAGAGCCGGAACCGGTCTTGCAACCCGATAGCGTGGCGGAAACAACTTCCGGACCGGCAACGGTGCGGGAGGAAGTAACCGTGCAACCGCAAAGACTTACGGTGCAGCGGCTGGCCGTCAAGACCAACCTGCTCTACGACGCGATACTGATGCCCTCGCTCGAAGTGGAGTACCGCATCTCCGACCGCTGGACGGTGAACCTCGAAGGTGACATGGCGTGGTGGAAGAACGACGGCAAGCATAAGTATTACCAAGTGGCCACGATCAGCCCGGAAGGACGCTGGTGGTTCGGACAGAAGCAAGGCAGCCCGTGGCACGGCCACTACCTCGGCGTGTTCGGCGGCTTCACGTGGTACGACCTTGAAAACGGCAAAAAGGGCTATCAGGGCGAGGCCGAAATGGTGGGTGTCAGCTACGGCTACATGTTCCCCATCGGACGGCGGCTCTCGCTGGAAGCCGGTATCGGTCTGGGGTACATGCACACCAAGTACGAGGAATATCTTCCCATCGACGGGCACTACGTGTACCAGCAGACAAACCGAATGAACTACTTCGGTCCGTTGAAACTGAAGTTTGCCCTTGTGTGGCGGTTGTGGGATACCGGTAAAAAGAAAGGAGGCGCACGATGAAAGCAACGCTACGATATACCCTCATGGGGCTTACGTTCGCAGGATTGACATTCCTTTCCACGAGCTGCCGGAAAGACCTGTGTTACGACCACGACGAGCATAGCCTTTCCGTGAAGGTGAATCTCTCTTCCGACTGGGAACAGGAATGGGAACGTACTTACGCCTATGACTGGGAAAAATTGTGGGAAGAGGACTGGAAGTACGACTATGAAGATTTGTGTCCTGCTCCAGCCGACGGAATACGTGTTCAAGTCTATACAAGCGACGGACAGCGTATAGAGAGCAATCTGCCCGATGAAGGGGGACGTGTCTCCATGCCGGAAGGCACGCATGAACTGCTGTTCTACAACAATGATACGGAATATATCGTGTTCGATGGCGTGGAGGCCTCGGAGTCCGCTACAGCCACCACACGCGGCGTGACCCGGAGTTCTTTTCAGGAACTACACGCGGGGGAACGTACCGTGAACCAGCCCGACATGCTTTACGGGGCATACATGGAAGAATACACGGCGGAAAAAACACTTGCCCCGACGGAGTTGCCGGTTACCTTGCATCCATTGGTTTACACCTATATGATACGCTACGAGTTCGAAAGCGGACAACAATACGTGGCTTTGGCCCGTGGAGCCTTGGCAGGTATGGCCGAAACGGTCTATCTGAACGACGGACATACCGGAGAAACCGCAGCCACGGTAATGTTCGACTGTACGATAGAGGATTACGGAGCGGAAGCGTTGGTACAGTCGTTCGGCGTGCCCGACTATCCAGGTGAACACTACGGACGAAACGGTACGGACGAGCGGCGGTACAGCCTGAACTTGGAAGTGAGAATGGTAAACGGCAAGTTCAAGACCTTCGAGTTCGATGTCACAGACCAAGTGAAAGGACAGCCACGGGGCGGCGTTATCGTCGTGAGCGGACTGGCGATTTCCAATGACGAGGGTCTGGAAGGCGGAGGCAGCTTTGATGTGGATGTGGACGGCTGGGGAGAATGGGTGGACATACCGCTACCCATCGACTGAAACGAATAAAACAACAGGTACTAAATAACCAAATTTTCAATTTTATTTTTAATTTAATTTTACATCTTATGAAGAAAAGTTTTTTTGTGCTTGGAGTGGCTGTAGCAGCACTGGCAAGCTGTACGAATGAAGAAGTTGTGGATATGCCGCAGAGCCGGGCGATTCAGTTCGGAACTTTCGTGAACCATTCAACGAGAGGTGGTGTGACTGAAACAACGGATAAAAACCTTACGAAGTTCTTCGTGTTTGGAAGCTATGATGATTCATGGACTCCCGTGTATAGCAATGTTCTGGTAGAGGGAGGCTCTGTAGGAACGGAGGGGACGGTTTGGAATCCCACACAGACTGCTTATTGGATAGATGGCAAGAAGTACCGTTTTGGCGCTTACTCCGATGGTGAAAATTCAAATAATAGCGTATCATTCAGTGCAAGTGAGCGGAAACTGACGTTCGAAAATTACACGGTAGACAATAAGAAAGACCTGATCGTGGCTATACCCGAAGAAAAGACTGCACAAACTTCTGATAATGCTCCGGTAGAATTATCTTTCTACCACATGCTGTCGCAGGTGAAGTTCACGTTCGAGAACACGGACGCTCATGAGTACACCATGAAAATCTCCGATATCAAGGTGAATGCGATAAAAACAACTAATGTTACAGCGACTTATAAAGAAAGCGGGAAACCAAATATCAATTGGACTACTCAAAATGTTTCAACAGAGGACTATGATTTCGGAACATTAGAGGATATTGCCGAAGATTTTAAGGACAATACCCACACTACGACCTGCTTTGTCATTCCACAAAGCAACGAAAATCTGGAAGTAACCTTTACCGCAACTTTCTCTGATGCAGCAGGAGTATCATTAGGAACAAGTAAGTTCAAAGGAGATTTGACATATAAAGGCAATGTTAGCGGCACAGAACAGAACCAGTGGACTGAAGGTTTCAAATATAACTATACAGTAGAAATCAACGGTAGCACGATTGACCAGGATTTGGAAGAACAGATAATTCAGTTCAAAGTTGTTGAAGTAGATGAATGGACAGACACACCAGAAACACCAGTAACTCCGGAAGAAAATGTTTGAGAATGATTGTTTGCACCAATCGTTGAAAAGACATAACATCAGGCTATGAGGGGTTGAATGTCCCCTCATAGCCACTAACGGGAGTGTTGCTCCTTATTTACGCTACCGATAGCGTCAGAAATAACCGGATATAAAGAAACAATGTATGATTATGAATAACAACCTATTCAAAACCTTGTTCATACCGGCTGTCGCCTGCCTGCTGGGAGCCTGTGCGGAAAGCATGGACCCGGACATGGAAACAAGCGGCAACAGCGGGGCGATCCGCTTTGCCGGTCCTGCCGTGACACGGGCCGCCATCGACGACACCGACGAAATGCTGACCAATGGAAACTCGTTCAGCGTATGGGGGAACTACACCGACGGGGCGGGCGGTACAGCCACGAGCGTGTTTAACGCTGAAAAAGTAACATACGTTTCCGGCATGTGGGGTTACGAGGGCACGAGATACTGGCTCGCCGGCAAAACCTACGACTTCTATGCCCTTTATCCGTCCAAAGAAACATTGGGCGATGGTGTGTCTGTCGCCTGTACGGACGGTACTTTTACCGTCAAGGGCTTCGATGCCACGAAAGGACACGACCTGATGACGGCGGAAAAGACGGATATCGTAACCGAGACTGGCAACGTTCCCGAAGCTGTCAGCTTCAAATTCTTCCACCGGCTCACAAGGCTGGCATTCAACGTCAAGGCCGTGGGACGGGACGTGACGGTAACGTCTTTCAAGGTGAACGGCGTGATTCGGGAAGGTGACCTGACCCATACGGCGGGGGGAACGTCCGAGTGGAGCAATACGACAACAACCACTGCCGATGACAGACTGCTCGCCGCCTCCGATGTCGATGTCGCCTCCGGCAAGACCCAAGACATGCTGGGCAACGTGCTGCTTCCCCCTCATACCGACCTGACGGGGGCCGAAATCGCCATAAGCTACCGTTTCGAGGGCGAGACCGCCGACCGGAGTTCCACGGTCAGCCTCTCTGGCGGGAGTGCGGAACAATGGGATGCAGGCCGCCGATATGCCTACACCCTAACCGTCTCGGCCGCCTCGCTCGAAATCAAGGTGAAGGTGCTCGACTGGGACGAAGAGGACACTTCCGTATCATGGAACTAAAACGAAACAAGAAACCGACGACAACAAGCGTATGAAAAGATACATGAGACGATATTTATCCGGACTTTTCTCCCCGCACAGGGCGGCCGCCCTCGTGTGGGCCGTCTGCCTGCTGACCGGCTGCACCGCCGAGGAGACGGACGAATGGACCTCCGACGGGCGAACCACCTCCGTCACCCTGCGCGTGCCGATGGCCGAAACGCTCACCACCCGTACCACGGACGCGGAGTATGCAACCGACGAGGAGAAGATAAAGACCCTACGCATACTGGTATTCTCGCAGGACAAACCCGTTATCAACGAAGCGTTCAACGAAGCGGAGTTGTCCGACGGCAGCGTCACCATAACAGGCGTGCCGGTGGGCACCGTTACCTTCTATGCCGTAGCCAACGAAGAGGCTCTCGGCAAGGACTATTCCGACATGTCGAATTTCGAGAACAACCTTGTGGAGGTAAACGGCGTAAAGAAAGCCTGGGTGAAGGACGAAGAAGACCCCAAGCATTTCCCTCTGCGCTTCACCGACCCCCAAGTGAAGAAATACGGCCTGCCCATGAGCTGGTTCCAGCGCGACATGACCATCGAGCCACCCGGAGCCGAACCGCAGGAAATCGAAGTGGAGCTGCGACGCTGCGTGGCCAAGCTCAACGTCATCATGAGCAACACGCTCAGCGACCCCATTACCATTACCGAAATGCGTTTCGGTGAATTTTTCGGCGATCAGCTCTACCTGTTCGGGGAGACCTCCCTCGACGTACCCGAAGGAACGGATTATGGTGTCAAAACCTATTCCGAGGAGAACATCGAAATCAAGGGGTACGGCAGCAAGACGCTGGCCTGCTACATCTATCCCTCCTACGCATGGCAGGACCCGACCGAAGTTTCGCCCTACACCATCGGGTTCTCCACAGCTTCGGGGCAAGACTACTCCGATAAGTTTTTCATCGACGAGTACAACGGCCGGCTGAACTCCATCCCGCGCAACAAGCAGGTGAATATCTATGCCACGCTCAGCTCGGCGGCCAACCTGACGATAAAATTCGAGGTAGTGGAGTGGACGAAGAAAGATATAACCGTACCGCCATTCAATTAAATAAATCCCGTATGTCATTCAAGTTATGGAAACAATAGTAAGAAAAATAAGACACCTGCTGCCGGCCGCACTGCTGTCGGTATTGCTATCCTCCTGCACCGAGGAACTGTTGTTCGAGGAGCACCCCCGCGTGCAGGAAGGGCTTCCGGCACAGGTAACGCTGGGATTCCGCTCCGAAAAGAACCGCATAGTAACACGTGCGGCGCAGGACGAGAGCTACGAAAACCGTGTGAACAACCTATATGTGTTCATCTTCAATCCTGACGGTGAGGTACACTACCAGGGATTCTACACGGATAACGATATAACATACGACACTAATGCAGGCAGAAGCAAAGGGCAGGTCAGCTTCTCCACCACTTCGCTGAACAATGTGCAGATCGTCTGTATCGCCAACCTCTCCACCGAGAGCGTAAACTCCAACTATGAGGTTACTCAAGAGGAGATGAAAAAGATAACTTCGCTGGACGAACTCGAAGCCTATATCATGACACTGGACGAGCAGACCGTGGAACGCTCCACACAGTTCATGATGACGGGCTTCGCCTACGATGACAACGACTCCGATCAGACAAACACCGTCATCAACATACCCGGCACGGAGAGCGGCACTGCCTCGCTGGAATGCACGCTGCGCCCCGAACGGACGGACGCCAAGGTGGAGTTCGTGGTGAAGACCGAAATCCCCAACGAACACCGGCAAGGACAGGAACAGTGGGAAAGCCTCGACTTCCGCCCCCGCAGCTGGCGGGTGATGAAGGTTCCCGCCCAATCGCTGCTGTTGCCCAAGGAAACGGACGACGCCGACGGTGAAGGGTGTACCTATTTCGATACCGACGAAATGCCGTTCGAGATCGAGGCACGCGATGCGAACTACCTGCTGGACAGTTGCGCTTTCGTGTTCTACATGCCGGAGAACCGCAAAACGCCCGCGCAGACGATTTCCGGCGACGGACTGACGGACACACAGCGGTACGCCCTGCGCGAGGAGCGCAATCACACCACCGGCGGCTCGTTCCCCGACAAACCGGGACAGCAGTTCGAGAACGGCGATTTCACCTACGCTCCGGCAAACGCCACCTACGTGGAGATGTCGGGCACGCTGTCCTACAAGGTCGGAAACAGCACGGTCAACGCCGACGTGACGTTCACGGTGCATCTGGGCTATGCCGACGGCAATCCCAACGATTACGACACCGAACGCAATACCTATTATACCTATCACGTCACCCTGAGAGGCGTCGATGACATCGTAGTGGAGGTAAGCTCCGACCAAGAGGAAAACGAACGCCGGCCCGGCTACGAGGGCAACGTGATATTCAGCCAAGAAGGGCTGCACGAGCTGGACGCACACTACGACCGTGTGCTGATAACGATAGACCGCAGCCAAGTGGGCGACATGACTTGGGGCGTGCAGACGCCTTTCGACAAGGCTATCTATGCCGGCAATTTCTGCGAAACGGACACGCCGGAGCAGAACGGTATCCACGATTACAGGTGGGTCAAGTTTGCCATCAATGAAGATTACGGCGAGGAGACGGGCCAATACTATGTGAAATACCCCGGCGACCAGAACTACAAAGGAGGCGAAGACAAACAGTCGGGGTATGAGGGGCACTCAAGTTATCCCAACGCCCGCCTGCTCGACGCACACCAGTTGTTGCAGCGGTTGAAACAGGAATACCGAGAGGGGAAGACAACCGGAACGGTGGCCGTTACCGCCTTTATCGACGAATATGTGTATGTACGCGAACCGTCCGACCAGAATACCAACGCTACTCCGCTTTTGTCAGAGTGGCGGCGCTACGTGGAAGCCGAAGACCGCCTGCTCTACTTCATCAACGGAGCCAACTCCCAATACAGTCCCGACGGCGCATCAAGCGTGGTGGAGGCCATACAGACATTCAAACAGAAGTCCATACGCACGGTGTACAACGTGAAGAAGAGCGAGAGCGAACTGCCTACCGCATGGGGGCTGGAGAGCCGCATGGAGGGCGTGCGCTGGGCACCGGGCAACGTGAGGCTCGGCACCTCCTCCAGCAACGGCCGTCTCAACACCATACGCTGCCTGCTGGGCGAAGACTATGCGTCCAATAACTCTACCCTACTTTGGACGGACGTGCTCAAAACCTCCGAACCGTATGAGCTGAACAAGTACCAAGACGCCCTGCACGCCGTATTGATGCGCAACCGCGACTTGAACGGGGACAACATCGTACAACCGAACGAGATACGCTGGTATCTGGCCGCCATAGACCAACTCGTGGACCTCTACATCGGCGAGTACGCTTTGGACAACGCCTCGCACCTATACCCCACCAACGCAGCCGACCGTGAGAATCAAACCTACTGGCACTACACCAGCAGTTCTGCCGACGGCAACGACCCGTGGGTGCTGTGGGCCGAGGAGTGCGCCGCACTGGGCAACTACGACGGGTCGAGCGATAAAGTGGGCGGGAAGTACGCCTACCGCTGCATACGCAACCTCGGTGTCGGCCTCGACGACCCGGAGACGGAACCTACGCCACTCATTCCCGACGTGACGGCGGCGGAGAGCGACGGTACTTATGTGATAGACTGTACCAACCTCAGCGAGAAAGCCCGCCGCCTAAGCCGGGAGGTCAGCAAGCTGCCTGCGCACAACGACGAGCAACCTTCCAACCGGCCATACGGGAAATTCCGCGTGGCGGCAAACGATGCAGACTATCCCACGCCGAAGATAGATGTTAATGCACTAAATCGTTGGAATTGGGAGGACGATCATGATTGGGTATGGTACCAAACGGCCAGCATAACACCGAGCGGCTACCGCGTACCCAACCTGCGCGAACTGCTCATCATGGGGACACGCCTGCCGAAAGACGCATGGAGGACGTATACAGGAAAATGGGGTTGGCCTGTGACTATTTATACGCATAGCAGCAAAGCCATGTATATGACCTATACCAGTTTCAGCCGTGGAAGTTATGGAACCGGGAACAGTTCCATTTCGGGCAAGAACGGCGGTTTCCGTTTCAACGCCGAGGACGGCTCCATAGGTGCGACCGGATCGAAAGCCGACGGCGGGTATGTACGCGGTGTGAGAGATGAGCAATGACATAACAGCCCGTGCATAAGTCCGACCGACAAAAGGGAATAACCCTGTTAGAAAGATATAGTAATATCAAGTAGAACCCATTCAACCCAAAGAGGTTTTCTTCCACCGAAAAAGCCCCTCGAACCTATGCCTGAAGGTATCGAGGGGCTTTTCTTCTACTGGCGAAACGGTAATGGACATTTGGGCATGCGTTGTCCGATTGTGTCGTCCACGAAACGCCACCAGCGCCGGAACTTTATTTGTCAGCGACAGAAATAGGATGATAAATGTATGGTTCCCCTACCGCTTTTTATTTCTTCTTCAAAAAACGCTCCGTAAGCCACTTGCGCACCGGGAGGTCGTAGAACTTCAGACAGGCATAGGCAAGCGCGAAGGCCCCGACGAAAGTGAGCAGCATGTAAGGAAGGCCTTCGGCAAGCGTCGCCTGATGGTTGAAGGCCCACGCCGTATAGATATAGACTAGCGGATAGTGGGTGATATAGACAGGATAGGATATGTCGCCCAAAAACTTGCATACGGCAGTGGAACGCCTGCCCGTTATCCTGCCTCCCGCACCCATCGAAACAATGACCGGGAAAATGCAGATGATGCAGAAAGCCTCGTAAAGCCCGTTCATCCAATAACCGTCCTCCCCGCCGATACGGGGCACGGAAAGCACGGCGATAATCATCAGGCTGCACCACCAGAAAGCGTTCTTGCGGGTGCGTATCAGCCAGCCGAGCCGCGACAGGAGCAGTCCGCCAAAGAACGGGTACATCAGCCGAACCAGCCCCACGTACTGCTGTTCCCAGTTCAAAGCCCATCCGCCCACGATGTCACCGGCGGGTGCGGTAAGGCAGCGGTGTACCGTAAAGCACGCTGCTATTGCCACGAAGACGGCCAGCGCCGTTTTGCTGAACTTGCGAATAAATAGTGCGTACAGTATGTTCCCGATGTATTCGTAATAAAGCGACCACGCCGGTCCGTTCAGCGGGTGCATTTCCATCCATCCGCGAATATCCCATTTTAGCGGCAGAGGCAGCAACGTACAACCTAACAGCATGACCAGCAGTAGCGCACCGATGGACACGCCCTCCATTGCCGGATAACAAGGGGCTTTCTGAAACCAAAAGAGTGCGGCTCCCACAATACTTCCCATGGCCACCATAGGTTGCAGCCGGATAAGACGGCGCTTGAAGAAGGTTCCCATGCTCATCCGGTTCCAACGGTCATCATAGGCATAGCCAATGACGAAACCCGAAAGCATGAAGAAGAAATCGACTGCCAGATAGCCATGATTGATGATCTGGTTCAGATGATTGCCGCCGGAATGCGCTTCCAGCAGATGAAAAGCCACTACCATAGCAGCCGCCACACCGCGCAGTCCGTCCAGAATCTCGTAGTGCGGCTTCGAGGATAAATAAATATTTTGTACATTCATTGTATAGTGTGGAGAAATTTTATTATCAATCATTTTGTAGAAGGATTTCGGTTACTTCTTTAGCATAACTTCTTCCTACGGGTATGGGCTTGTTAAGTCCGATTAGATATATTTCCTGTTTAGAAAATTGTTGTATCTTGTTTACAGGAACAACAAAGGAACGATGTACTCTTATGAACTGTTTTTGGGGTAACATTTTATGAATTGCTTTAATATTAAGGCGTGAGATGATTGTTCCCCCGTTTAAACGGAATATTTTACTATAATTCTCCAAAGCTTCAATATAGAAGATATCAGAAATAGGTATATTTATACTGCTATAATCTTGTTTCACCACGATTGTGTCTTGTATGACATCATGAGTTATCTCGTTTTCATTTGCCTTGATGTGTAACATCGCTTTTTCCACAGCCCTTTCAAAACGTTCGTAAGCGATGGGCTTATGCAGGAAATCCACTGCGTCGAGGTTGAATCCGTCAAGGGCATACTTGGCATGAGCAGTGGTAAAAACAAGTGTGCATTTTTCAGGAAGTACCTTTGCCACATCCAAGCCACTCAAACCGTTCATCTCAATATCCAGGAACACTAAATCTGGTTTAGTCCGGACTATTTCTTCCAGCCCGATGCGGGGCTCGCAAAAAGAAGTAAGCTCCATGTTTCCTTTTCTCTCACAGAACCGTTTGATGACAAGTAACGCGATGGGCTCGTCGTCTATTGCTATGCAGCTAATCTTTCTCATGATAGTTGTATGGTTAATTTTGTTCTGAATTCATTTCTTTTCTTGTCCCTTTCCGTGAGCAGGGTAAAACGTTCCGGATACAGTAGCCTGAGACGTTTGCGACAGTTTTCTATTCCGATAGAAGGAGCGTCCTGTTCTTTCTCCCTCATTATAGAATTGCATGTTTTGAAAAACAAAGTTCCGTCTTCAACGATGATTCGTATGAGTATAGTGCAGTCTTTGGAAGAAGATGTTCCGTATTTGAATGCGTTCTCCACAAATGTAATCAAAATCATAGGCGGTATTTTTACGCTTTCTTGATCTGTACGGCTTTCGAATATCACCTTCGTATGATGGTTGAGTCTTAGTTGTTGCAATTCGACATATTGGCTGATGTACTCCAGTTCACTTTCAATGTTAATCTTTTCAACAGAAGCATTGTGATACATGTACCTGAGAATATTGGAGAACTTGACAAAAGCCGATTCTGTCTGGTCAGATTTGGTAATGACTAAACCGTATAGGGTATTGAGCGTGTTGAAAAGGAAATGTGGGTTTATCTGCGCCTTGTACATGGCCAGTTCGGCGCGGTTTTTCTCGGCCTCCATTTCCTGGCGGGCAAGCATTTGGCGGAAAAGTTCAAAAATGACTTCGATGGCCAGCCCGAATCCGGAAATGATTAGAAAGAAAAACCACACAGTTTGGGAATGGAGATGGCGGCGAAATTCCAGCGGGAGTTTGGAGTTGGCGTTTTCCGGCAGGGGGAAATGCGTCACCAGTTCGGTAATGAGCATCAGCAGTGCAAGTACCAGTATGATATATCCGTATTTTTTGCGTATGAACAAGGAAGGAAGATTTATGTTGCGATAAACAAAGTAGAGCAAATAAATATATACAATCAGTGTTACGACAAATACAGGCTGGGTGACAAACCATTTGTCTATCGGAACGAGCATGATAATCAGTGGAAGTATGACCAAACAAAAGAGCAGATCCACATAAATAGTTATCTTGGGGGATATGGCGGCGGTATGCTCGACCGTATCCTTTTTCCTGTTTTTCTTAATCTTTAAAAGCATTGGCATGTATTGTTAATCTTTAAAAGAGGATAGCTAAAAACACTATTTGATTGTTTCTGCAAAGATAATTCTTTGAATTCATTCCTCAAAAGGCTGATTATTGTCATTCGTCAACACATTTCCGCTGTTTATCAACACATTCTTAGAGCATATATAAAATCTTTTTAGTTTTGCCTACATTCGTTTTGTAGACTTTAAATATTCATTCAATAACCATAAATAGACAGAGAAATGAAAAGCATCTTCATTTTATCATCAGCATTGATACTATTGTCTTCATGTAACCCGAAGCCACAACAAGAGGCGGGTGCCAAGTACAAGACACTGCGTGTGGAATTCAGTGATAGGACACTTAAAACCGGATATACGGCCAGTCTGCGGGGACGGCAGTATGTCGAGATACGTCCGCAAGTAAGCGGTATCATAACGGAAATCCTTCTGAATGAGGGAGATCCTGTAAAGAAAGGACAAGTTTTGTTTATTATTGACCAAGTTCCTTATAAGGCGGCACTTGAAACAGCAATCGCCAATGTAAAAAGCGCGGAATCCCGTCTGGCTACGGCTAAACTCACGGCTGAAAGCAAGGAAGAACTATTTAAGGAAAATGTCGTTTCGGAATTTGATCTCCAGACGGCACGCAACTCTTTGGCCGAGGCCCAAGCTAATCTTGCTCAAGCCCGGGCCCAGGAAACCAATGCCCGTAATGATTTGTCTTATACAACGGTTAAAAGTCCCGTAAACGGAGTTGCCAGCATGATTCCTTATCGTGTGGGAGCCTTGGTCAGCAGCAGTATCACCGAACCATTGGTGACCGTTTCTGATGATGAGAAGGTATATGCCTATTTCTCTATGAACGAGAATCAGATATTGGACTTGATACAACAATATGGCTCACTTCAGAAAGCGATGGATAAGATGCCCGATGTAGAATTGACCTTGAGTAATGGTAAAGCTTATGCACATTCAGGTAAGATTAATGCCGTAAGCGGTACTATTGACGAAAACACGGGGGCGGTGAGTCTCCGTGCGGAATTTGACAATCCTGATAAACTGCTTCGTAATGGTGGTAGCGGTACAGTATTCGTCCCTTCACACCAGGACAGCGTGATTGCCATCCCGCAGGCTGCCACCTATGAATTACAAAACCGTGTTTTCGTGTATAAAGTGGTTGATGGTAAGGCTAAGTCAGCTCCGGTCGAGGTTTTCCGTCTGAATAACGGGACTGAATATATTGTTGAGTCCGGGCTGGTTCCGGGCGACGTGATTATCGCAGAAGGCGCAGGTCTTGTACGCGAAGGAACAGAAATAGATACTCATACAACTACTAACGAATAAGCTGTGCCATGAAAATAAGGACTTTTATTGACAGACCCATTTTGGCGGGAGTCATTTCTGTTGTCATTCTTATATTGGGTATCATCAGCCTTGTCCAGTTGCCTGTCGAGCAATTCCCTGAAATTGCTCCTCCTACGGTAAGTGTGCAGGCTACTTATACTGGTGCTAATGCCGAAACGGTACAGAAGAGTGTAGTTGTTCCTCTGGAAGAGGCACTGAATGGTGTGGAGAACATGATGTACATGACCTCTTCTGCCACTAACAGCGGTTCAGCCAACATCCGTATCTATTTCCGTCAAGGGACAGATCCGGACATGGCGACAGTGAACGTACAGAACCGTATCGCTTCCGCCCAAGGATTACTTCCTGCCGAGGTTACGCGAAGCGGTGTTACCGTGCGTAAACGCCAGACCAGTAATATTAAGGCTCTGGCCTTGTACAGCCCGGACAACTCATTTGATGAGAAGTTTCTTAACAATTATCTGAAAATTAATATTGAACCTCGTCTGGCACGTATTGCCGGTGTGGGTGAGGTCAATGTGATGGGAGCGGACTATTCGCTGCGTATCTGGCTCGATCCGGGAAAGATGGCACGTTACGGTCTGATTCCGGATGACATTACAAAAGTGCTTGATGAACAGAACCTTGAAGCACCGACCGGTACGTTGGGAGCAGAGTCGGAAAATACATTCCAGTATGTGCTCAAATACCGTGGCCGTTATGAATTTGAACAGGATTATGAGAATATGGTCATCAAATCGCTTCCTAGTGGCGAAGAGCTGAAGTTGAAGGATGTGGCCACTATCGAATTAGGATCGCGTACTTACACTTACATTGGCGAGGTGAACGGTCATCCGGGTTCTAACTGTATGATTGCCCAGACTTCAGGCTCGAATGCGAACGAGATTATCGAGGAAATTGATAAGGTGGTGGAGGATATCCGGGAAACTCTTCCCAAAGGTATGGAAATAGCCGATTTGATGAGTACGAAGGATTATCTTGATGCCTCTATTAAGAATGTTGTAAAGACGCTTTTCGAGGCTATCATCCTTGTAATCCTTGTGGTTTATGTGTTTTTGCAGAGTTTCCGTTCCACGTTCATACCGGCCATTTCAATCATCGTTTCTTTGGTTGGTACCTTTGCATTCCTTGCCGTAGCGGGATTTAGCTTGAATATGCTGACACTTTTTGCATTGGTATTGGTAATCGGTACGGTGGTGGATGATGCCATCGTTGTCGTCGAAGCTGTGCAGGCGAAGTTTGATGAAGGGTACAAATCTCCTTATTTGGCCACAATAAATGCCATGAGAGGTATCACCTCCGCGCTCGTCACCACAACCTTTGTCTTCATGGCGGTATTTATTCCGGTATCGTTTATGGGAGGAACTACCGGTACATTCTATACGCAGTTCGGTCTTACGATGGCTGTAGCGGTGGGCATTTCCCTCCTTAATGCGATGACTTTGAGCCCGGCACTCTGTGCGCTTATCATGACTCCACACGGAGATGTGAAGCAGGGGGAAAAGATGAGTTTTTCTTCTCGTTTTCACATAGCCTTTGATACAGCTTTCCATCGTGTCGTAATGAAATACAAGGGCGGGGTGTTCTTTATGGTCAAACGCAAATGGCTGACTGGTGTGTTGCTGATAGTAGCTGGTGCCGGATTGTTTTTCTTGATGAAGACGACCAAAACCGGTCTTGTACCCCAGGAAGATATGGGTACGGTATTCATTGACGTGCGTACTTCTCCGGGAAGTAACCTGGAAGAGACAAAACTTGTGATGAATGAAATTGACCGCCGTATCAAGGATATTCCGCAAATCCGTATGTTCTCCAAGGTTACGGGTAACGCCATGATTAGCGGGCAGGGAGCGGCTAATGGTATGTTCATCGTCCGCCTGCGGGACTGGAGTGAACGCACGGAAGAGGGTGATGATATAAATTCTGTAATATCTGAGATATACCGTCGTACAGCGGACATAGCTTCGGCTGATATTATGGTTTTCGCTCCGCCCATGATTCCGGGTTATGGAGTGAGCAGTGGTTTTGAGATTTATGTACAGGACCAGAAAGGAGGTAAGATAGAGGATTTGCTTTCCATAACCCGGCAGATGATTGACAAACTGAATGCCCGTCCTGAGATTGCACGTGCCACTACCTCATTTGATACCAAATTCCCTCAATATCTGGTGGAAGTGGATGCCTCACGCTGTAAACGCAACGGGGTTTCCCCATCCGATGTACTTTCTGTCTTGTCAGGTTATATAGGCGGTAACTATGCATCCAACATGAACCGTTTCTCCAAATTGTACCGGGTGATGGTACAGGCTCCGCCTGAATACCGTCTGGATACGGAGGCCCTGAACAATATGTTCGTGCGGAATGATAAGGAGGAGATGACTCCCGTTGGACAATATTTGAAACTGACACGTGTATACGGAGCCGAAACGCTCTCCCGTTTCAATCTTTTCTCGGCCATTAATGTCAATGGTATCCCTGCCGACGGATATAGTACAGGGCAGGCTATTCAGGCATTGCGTGAGGTGGCGGAAGAAACGCTTCCTGCCGGTTATGGATATGAATTTGGTGGCATGTCACGTGAAGAGGCTTCAACAGGAAGTTCCACTACTATTATCTTTGTCATCTGTGTGGTGTTTATTTATTTGATACTATGTGCTCTTTACGAAAGTCTTTTTGTACCGATTGCAGTCATTCTCTCGGTTCCGTTCGGTCTTGCCGGTAGCTTCTTATTTGCCAAAATGTTTGGTCTGGAGAATAACATTTATCTGCAAATCGGTCTGTTGATGTTGATAGGGCTTCTGGCCAAGACTGCGATTCTTCTTACAGAGTATGCTTCGGAACGCCGTCGTCAGGGTATGAGTATCTCCCAAGCGGCAGTGTCCGCCGCCCAGGTTCGCCTACGCCCGATTTTGATGACCTCGCTGACCATGATTTTTGGCATGCTTCCTCTGATGTTCGCTTCGGGTGTGGGAGCTAACGGCAATATATCTATCGGTGTGGGTACGGTTGGCGGTATGCTGATTGGTACGGTTGCCCTACTTTTTATCGTACCGGTACTGTTCATCGTGTTCCAATATTTACAGGAACGTTTTATGCCTGAACGTCAATTGCCGAAATTGGAAGAAAAAGATCAATAATCCGAATATAGTTAGTTTGAGTATATGAAAAAAGTAATAATATGCATATGTTTATCGGTGGGATTGAGCTCATGCTCAATTTATCGGACTTATAAACGACCTGATGTGGCGGTTGTTGACAGTCTTTATCGTCAGTCGGCTTTGTCTGCTGATACCACCGCTTCTATTGCCGATCTATCGTGGAAAGAACTTTTTACAGATCCACAATTGCAAAGCCTTATTGAAACAGGGCTTTGCAACAATTCTGACCTGGGTATTGCCCGCCTACGTGTCAAGGAGGCCGAAGCTCTTCTTAAGTCGGCCCGGCTTTCTTATCTGCCTTCCCTTGACCTTAGCCCGCAAGGTACGATTAGCAAGGCAGAGCATGGTAACACAACCAAAAGTTACGATTTGGCAGTTTCAGCGAGTTGGGAGATTGACATATTTGGTAAACTTACCAATGCCAAACGTGAGGCTCGTGCTGTATTGGAACAGAATGAAGCTTACCGGCAAGCCGTGCAGACGCAACTTATAGCGACTATTGCGAATAACTACTATATGTTGTTGATGCTGGATGAGCAACTGGGAATCACCCGTCGTACGGCAGAAAACTGGGCTGAGAATCTTAGGGTAATGAAGGCTCTGAAAAGAGCCGGGCAAACAACTGACATGGCAGTAGCGCAGACTGAAGCGAGTAAGTTGTCGGTAGATGCCTCATTGCTTTCATTGGAACGGCAGATTACCGAGTTGGAAAATTCTCTGTCCGCGCTGCTTGGCACACCTTCGGCCAGCATTGAACGATCAACCCTTGACACCCAATCCTTTCCGGATACACTTTTAGTGGGCGTTCCCTTACAACTTTTACAGCGCCGTCCGGATGTACGTCAGAGTGAAGCCGAACTGGCTACTGCATTCTATGTCACCAACCAAGCCGTAGCTGCTTTTTATCCGTCAATAACGCTGGGTGGTTCTGCCGGATGGACTAATACAGCGGGAGCTGCAATAACCAATCCCGGCCAATGGCTTTTGTCGGCTGTAGGTTCACTCGTACAGCCACTCTTTAACAGAGGACAGAACATCGCAAACTTGAAAGTAGCCAGGGCGCAACAAGAGGAGGCGGTGCTGTCTTTCCGCCAAAGCCTGCTCAATGCTGGTATGGAGGTTAATAATGCCTTGGTGCAATGGCAGACAGCAAGAGGCAGATTGCAGCTTGAAGAACAGCAAATCACATCTCTTGCGTCGGCTGTGCGTAGTGCGGAACTATTGATGAAACACAGTTCACAAAATTATCTGGAAGTACTGACAGCACGTCAGACTTTGTTGCAGGCAGAACTGGATGCTGCATCGGATCGTTTTGACGAAATACAGGGAGTCATCAGCCTTTATCATGCCTTAGGGGGCGGGATTGATTAAAAGAGTTTGTGATGGCTGTCGTTTTCCATTTGGATAGTGTTTGCTGATGAATCTTTAAACATCAGTTTCATGAAAGATTTTATCCTTATCAGACTATTATGACTCAATTACGAGAAATATAGTAGGCTATTATCAAATTCGTAAAAAAAATAGTCGCATAAAAAAGCCCTTAAATACAGAAGCTGTCTCAAAATAGAATTGCTAAAGTAAAAATCTTATAGATTGAAACTTAAAAATAAAGAATCTCCTGCTTTTAGCCATATAATTAGGATAAACTAAGGCTAAAGCAGGAGATCTTTATGATACAACTTTATAGATTATAAGTTATCCCATTTTTCTATATTGAGACAGCCTCTAATCTTCTCTAAAACAAATTAGAAGATTATTTTTGAATCTCTCCCTTTTCGTTGAATACAACGGTTGTATCTTTTCCATCTTTACCGGTAAGGATAACCTTGTAAGTTTTAGCAGCTTCATCAACAGAAGCTTCCTTGATAGTAGATTCCGCATAATTCTTTTTGATAGCATCTTGAACAGCCTGCGGAAGTTTTGCGGCTTCAATAGGTTTATATTCATTTACCATAGCTACTGTTTCAATTCCTGCTGTCATCTCATTGGCAAATGCAACTGATGTACCCAATCCCATAACTAATGCTACTGCAATAAATAACTTTTTCATAAACATTTTATTTTAAGTGAAACAAAAAACTAATATTTGAAAAATTAAAAGCAAATAAAATACCGAATAGAAACCAATAGTTGAAATTTAAGAACTCATTAACACATTTTCCCTGCTTTTTTATTAGTAGTCTAAAATGGCTCGTGTTATTAACACTTGTTTCACAAACCGTCCATAGCATTAGTGTGGATTTAATTCTACACTTTCTACATTTTTGTGTATTAAATCTACATTTTCTATTATTATAAGTTTTGGGATACTTTTTTTTGAAATGCTATCTATTTTTCACAGGTGGCTTTCTGTTCCGTTTGTACTTGTGAGCAATTGCCTGATGATTGTTTTTATGAGTGATCAACGTTACTATCATCGGGAGTAAGCAGGGAGAGGGTGACCAAGAAGTAAAAATATCTCTCTGCAAACTGAATATTCTAATAAATACCGTATTTAGTCTTAAAATATGCCTTTTTATGGTTATTTTCTCCTTGAAATCATAAAAATCGTGTTCTATACAGTTTCGTTTTCACATCGAATTGAAAGGTATTTTCGGGAAAGGACATATCCGCTATTCCGCCTGTCGCAATCCGTACCGGTAGGGAGGCGGCATTCATATAACAACACAGAAACGAGAGGAGTCCGGGAAGGGATTCCTCTCGTTTAACTTTACCTGCGGCCGAGCCTTTGACCTAAGACATACTCAGCACAGCCCGACCGGAAGCTCACTTATTTCCCTTCGATTCAGGGAAAAACAGTTCCACTCTGGTATGCCGGTTGGCCGCCGTAGGGGCGTAATCGGAGATACCGCCTTCGCCGGTCTTGGTCAACCTGTCTGACGGTAATCCCCGCTTGTTCAGTTCCGAGGCGATATAGTCGGCTCTCGAAACACTCAAGGCATTGTTGATACCGACTGTTCCGGTCGCACTATCGGCAGCTCCCGTGACTTTGACCTTCAGACCGTATTTCTTTACCACCCGTGCCAGTTCGTCGAGATTGACCAACTGGGAGGTGTCTGTCAGGTGCGACGTGCCGAGTTCAAAGAAAAAGAAGATGGGAGCACCGATACATTCCCGTCCGGACTGCATCCGCACGGCATAGTCTGCCAAGGTGCTGTCGGGAAGATTCTCGAACTGTCCTGTTCCGAGGCCAGACACGCTGTCCTGCCTATGCTGTAGGCTGTCTGCCCGGCCATTCCCGTTCGGGGCTTGTCCTTCCAAGGGCGATTTTCCGTTCCAATGCCTGTTCTTCAACCTTGCCCGCAGGGAGTTCAGTCCGCTGTAATTGTTCCTCGGATAGCCGTTGTGCCCGATGGTATCGTCATCGTCAAAAAGATGACAATACGTGTCAAGCAACCCTTCGATTTCCAGTATCTTCTTCAGTTCGGCCAGCGTCCGGCGGTCCTTGTCATGCTGTCCTGCATAACGGCTGTTTTGTTCCGACAGGACATTGACATAATCAACGAGCCACTGGTCGCGGCGAACGTAGGGACTTGGGTCTATGGCCCGTTTCCAGCCGACTTTGCCAATATGGAAAGAGAATCCTGCAGTGAGCGAAAGCATGTGGTCGCCGGGACGGTTCGCCTTGCCGTATCCGTCGAAATCTTGGAAGGTAGTCATGCCGGAAATTTCCACAAGGGCGCTAACCCTTTTGGAAATCCGGTACTGCCCTTGTATGCCGTAAGAGATGGCAAGCGGGTTATGGCCGTTGGTCGCATGATGCAGCAATCCGATACCGGCAAAGGGAGCCAGATGCCAGTGCACCTGTTCCTGCCGGGCATAGCTGCCTCCGAGCACATTCCACAGCAAATCCGCATGGAGGTGATGGTACTCCTGCACGGCCAGCATACCGTCCTTGAACTGCAATCCGCTGTAATTTATCCGTGCGCCGACCCACGGGGTGAACCATTTGCCGAGGGTAAGGCTATATGAGGGTTTCAACCTCCCGAACAGGTCTTCGCAGCCGAGCGGGGTGCCGAGAAAGGCCGTCGTGCCTCCGGTGATACTGACGAACCAGTTGCCGTTTCCCCGTGCCGGAACGACCACTCCGTCAAGGTATGAGGGCTGTAACGGCTGCAACAGTTCTGTGTCATCGTAACGGAACGTGCAGCGTACAGTATCCTTCTCCGTGGGTTGTACATCCGCACGGGCTTGCAGCGTACAGAACGCTGCGAAGATAAAGATGATATTCTTTGTCATAATTCCAATGTTTTTAATTATAATCTATTTGGTTTCCAAACATTCTTTGCCGTTTATCGTTTGGGCTTTTTGCCGATGGCCGGACGCATCATGCGGCTTGCCATTCTCATGCAGCGGAGCGCCCATGCCCGGTTGTCCTCGTCATCATCACGTCCCCATTTGAGGTCGCTGCCACCACCTCCTCCACCATGTGTTTCGGCAAAGGTGGTGGCATCATCGACCATGCCGAGAAACAAGAGCGTGGCGCAGTGCATGACTTCCGTGCCTTGTTCTGCCACGGAGCGCACGATCGTGCCATCGAACAGTTGCCGTTCGGAGGGCTTCATGCGTGCCGACAGTTCCCGCCACTCATCAACCATGTTTTCCAGCATGGCATCCTTGAGCAGGCTGTCCACTTTGGAGTGGACAGCGCGGGAGTATTCGTAGGCTTCCTCCTTGAGCTGTTCCGTGCGTTCCTCTATGGCTTCCATGTTCTCCTTGAGGTCGGAAAGCTGTCGGTCGGCAGTCTGTAACTTTTCCTGCTTGTCTGCCAGTTTCCCTTGGATAACGGCCAGTTCTTTTTCGAGTTTCTCTTTCTCGGCAGACAGGGCCAGCGCATCGCCTTTTCGGGCGTCCATATCGTTTTCAAGTGCCGACAGTTGAGCCTCCTTCTCGGCCTGCTCCCTTTTCAGGTTTTCCACCATCGACGTCAGGCCCTTGACCCTGCGCTCTGCCAGCCGGATGTCCGAGTGGAGGGTGGACAGGACTTCCTGATGCCGGCCAATCTGTTGTTCTATAGAGGTGCACTCTTCCGAGAGCATACGGCGGTATTCTTCCGTCGTCCTGTGCCGAGCACCGGTCTCGGCGACGCTCCGGCCTCTCTCCATTCCCCACTTCGTGTTGACCTCGGCGAAAAAGTCCGTATGGAGCTGTTTCATCCTCGCGCTATATTCGAACTTGTCCTTTCCGGCGAATATCTCCTTGTACGCAAACTTCCCGTCTTTAATCGGCAGAAGCGTGCAATGCACGTGCGGGTTCAACTCATCGAGGTGTACTATGAAGGCGGCGACATTCTGTTCGCCGTATCTGCCACAAACGAATGAATAAACATCCTTGGCCCAGCGTTCGATGTCGCTCTTCCTTTTGATGCGGGTATTGTCCGCACCTTTTTCAAAATCCACCTTCTGCGTGCCGAAAGCGAGTTCGTGCATCCGCTCCCGCGAACCGCCGAAGATAATGTTTACCACCGTTCGGTACTTCGGTTCAATCAGTCCCTCGTTTGGGTCCTTGATTCCGCGACGGTCCAATATGTCCGCTATCCGTTCCGGGATATTGCGGCTCGTGTCGATGGGGCGAACCTTTCCTCCGGGCACAATCTCGAAATTCAGATGTTTGCGGGTGGGGTCGTAGTTACCCTTGCTCATGGCGTACTGCTCCGCCTCTTTGCTGCGATTGCGCAGGTGTTCGTTGCCTTGGGCGGCAGTGATCCCTTTCGACACCTGAACGTCGAGAACCTGTTTTGCATTTGCCATACTGTTTCCGTGTTGTTTCGGACAATCCTCCGTGTCCCAGCTTGCTGCTTGTACGGACACCCTTCCCACCGACGTCAGTCGGTCGGGGTATTAGGCTCCCCCTTCCCTTTGTTCAGTGGCAGGCGGGCAAGCCCGCGTGCCTGCTATAACCGGAAGGATATTTGGACCGGAACCGGGGCGAATTGCCCGTGGTTATACAATCTTTGTCCGCGAATCCCCGTTCAGCTTTCCTCCTGCGCCTTCGCCAGAAGCGATAAAAAGGGTTTGCGAAGCGATTCAAGGCGTTCCGTCTCTTCGTCCGTACCGAAGCCTGTCCCGTCCGTCTTGCCGTCGATAATAAGCTCTGCAAGCTCTTTCGAGGCTTCGATGAATGCAGCCCACTCCCCGCCAAGATCGAGCCGGAAGAATTGCACGAGCGGTGAGCCGTCGTCGAACCTCGACTTGCGCAGAACCCGCCAGAGGGCGGCATGGGCGATACACTCCAAAACGGTCTCACGCAATTGTTCTTCTGACCGGTGGGTATGCACGGATGTCGTACCGGAATGATTGTCCGGATAGGCCCGGCTGTCCCGTCCGGCTATCTCCGCCAAAGTCTGACGCATGATTTGTCCGCATGATTTGCCGACATCGAAAGAGGTTGCTTTGCCAATCACCCAATCGTACAGTATTCCTTGTATTCTTGCGGCAAAGTCCGTTTCTTTCTGTCCACTGTCCGGCATGTCAGGCGTGCCGATTCGCAGATGCATGGTAATGATGACGCTTTTCGCCAGCCGGATACGTTCCAACTGCCCGAACGCTTCGAGCGTGTCCAGAAACGAGCGGACGGTAGCGCGATGCCAATGCCACTCGGATGCAAGGTCGGAAACGGTCACATGGCACTGGCAGGGACCGAGGTCGTAATCTTGTTTCCTTAAAAATGGGGAGACGAAACCTGCCAGCGATTTATCCAACAGGTCGCAGTAGGCTTCTGTTCTTGTTTTCCGCTCGCCGACTTTTTCTTTCAGATAGTCGAACACTTCCGTGCCGGCCAGTATGGCGGCGGGCGCTTCATTTCTATTTCTCATTTTCGTTCTGTTTTTGATGATTCATACCGTGCGGATTGTATGAACTGCCATTATCCGCATTATCGTGGCAGTCTCGCGTGATGATACTATGATAACTGTCGGCTAATGCTCCGGGGTATTCCAGCCATTCGAGGAATTTGCGCATGTCTGTCTTTCCGGACATGACCCTTGCCGACGGGTAGAACAGGGCAGCCAAAAGAATAAAGGCGATGGTTACGGACATCGTGTACAGATGCGGCACGAAGCCGATGACCAATGCCAAGAGCGCAAACCAGACGAAATGTTTCGGCCGGTCAAGCAAACAGCGCATCCATCGGTCCGCCCGCCGGAAAGAGGCCCATGCGGCACACACGATGGTCGATGGCACAACACCGAACTCGCCGGGGTGTCCGCTCGTATAGACATAATGGAAGAGGAGCAATACGATAAGCAACACATGGGCGTATAGCCTGCGGGCCTTTTCGCTCCATATCATTTTATCGTAGAATCTTGCCATGAAGTAACGTCTGCTCCTGTACAACAGCGCCGGAAGGACGACAGGCATTGCAAGAAACACAAACTGTAATATAATCCAGGTCATAACAGGTAATAGGGTTTTGAAGGTATATTGACTGGGCGTACCACAAGTTCCAATCGGACAATCCCGTGGGTGGCCAAGCGGATAATGTTCTCGGTATCTTCGGCTGTCAGGGACGACGCGCCTTTCTTCATCCGGGACTTGAATGTGCCGTTCTGCTTACGGTATGTAGCCAGTGCCGCGTCCAGATCATGCTCCGGAATCGTCCACGTCATGCCCCGGTCGTATGTGCCATGCGGTTTGCAAGCACGCAGTACCAGCGTGCGGGACACCAGGAAATCGGTCCGGTTGTTCCTCGGAATGACATGCTCCTTGTAGAGGTTGTCATCGGCCACCTCTATCCACGTGCGGTATGCGTCGATGCAGAAAATCATCTGACGATATATCGTGTTTCGCATAGGAACTGTTTTACATGAAATCCAACAGCACATCTTCCAGATCCTTCTTGTACTTGAAGCTGCCGTTTCCGGTGTGGAGTTTCAAGTCGAGAGACAGGTCGCCGTACATCAGTTCCAATGAATCGTAAACGGTCGCGATGACGCGGTTTACCTTGCCGTCCGCGTCTGTCCGGGCGTTCATCTTGAACATTTGCCCGAAAGCGGGATTGGAGTAGGCACAGGTGCTATGACCGGATTTTTCCAATCCGACCGGCACATGGTGGTAGAGCGTGATCAGCTCCATGTCGTCCTCGAATATGTCCATGACCTCCTCCAAATCATAGGGGTCCCGCAACGGGAACGTGAGCAGAACGTAGTCGCCGTAAAACTGCGGTTCCTCCATTGTCGCCACATTGAGAAGCTGCGGCATTTGCAGGGGTACGAACGACATAAAGTCATCCAAAAAGTGTCGTAACATAATCATATATCGTTTATTTTGTGAATAGGCTTTTACAACGAGGCGATGAATATCTCCATGAGCATACCGGGCAGCTCGTCCAACCGATTTCTTTCCGACGGCAGGATTTTACGCAGTGTCTCGAAAGCGCCGGGTGTCTCGGTCGCAATCCGGTCGAGGGCTTTCTTATCCTCCGGGGAGAGAAGCGTCATACAGAGGCCGTCCAAGGAAGCGTAGGGCTGGAGTATCATCCAAATGTAGGCGTGTGCCTGTTCGGGTGTCGCGACTTCGCCCCGATGTATGTCGTCGAGACAGGTACGCACGTTCTGTATCAGTCGGCGGTCGGCACGCAGGGCCATGTATATCAGGGCCTCCTTGTAGGTAATCTCTTTGCGTCCGGCGGCGAGAAACACCTCGGAACAGCACTTCTCCGTGTCGCGGGTAATGTCGGCCATGTTTGCACTGCCGGAATCGTGCAGGCCGGACAGAAAAGCGCGAAAAACGGCGTCTTCTTTCTCGATGAATCTCTTGAGGTCACGACTGTCGTGTATGCCGTCGTTCAGGGTTCCGGCAAGCAACTTACGATATGCCGACAGCGTTTGCTCCTTGTTGCCACGGTAGGCAGGCCGTTTATCCAGTGCTGCGAAAAACGGACGGATCTCCTCGGCGGAACGGTGTAGTTCCACGTCTCCGGCATAGGGAGAGAACCGCTCTTTCAGGCTCAACACTTCCTTGTAGGTGCGCGGTTTCGACAGGGCCAACCGGGAAAGTTCCGAGCAAATGGAATCGTGTAACAGACGACATTCTTCCCGTGTGCCGGAATGGGCCTGACGGGCCGTGTCCCGCCGAATGGCTGCAGCCACGGAATCTTTCAAGGTTTGCCATTTCCCGATACATACGGTCAGCTCTTTAAAGGAAAGTTCTTGGGACTTGCGTATCTCGGAAAGGTACTCTCTGTACAGACCGGCAGGCGTGTCTTGGGGTTCCGCCAGTGATTTGCCGTTCGGACCGTCGCATGACGGGAATATGAAAACGGCAATTGAAGCGGCAGAAAGTCCAGCAATGGAAAGTATGATTTTTAAGTATGATTTTCTATTGTTCATTGTTCAATTTTGAATTCTACAGCGCAAATCTAAGTATTATTTTCAAGATGGCAAGTGTTGAAATTTGTTTTATAAGCTATTTTTAACATTGTACTTAATAGTTTGATTTTCAATGAAAACAAGTGAAGAAAACAGGGGAATGCAAGTGCATTCTTCGATTTTCTACTCAAAGTATGGTTTAGTTTAAAATAAAACTGTTATATTTGTACTTGTTATCATAGAAGTGTACAATTAGATGGCAAAAGTAGGTTACATATTTAAGGCGGATCGTTACGACGGGTTCGAGGCTGACAAAGAATGGATGCAGGAGTACGGCTGTGTACAAGTGATAGAGGAACCGGTCGAAAGCGAGGCGCTACGGCCTAAATGGAAACAGCTTGTGGCGGGCCTCGAAAGGGGCGACGAGGTAGTGGTAGCCAAATTCAGCAATGCCCTCCGAGGGTCGCGCGAACTGTCGGCCTTCATTGAGTTGTGCCGTATCAAGGTGGTACGTATCATATCCATCCATGACCGGATCGACTCACGGGGTAAACTGTTTCCCGAAACGACGGTTGCCGATGTGCTGGAGATGTTCGGGGCGCTTCCCGAAGAGGTGGCGATACTGCGATATTCGTCCGCACGTGTCTTGAACCTGCAACAGAAAGCTAAGATTCCGAAGAAAACGATGAAGGCTATGGATAAGGCCGACAAGGAAAATACTATCGTTGACATGTATGTCAACGGTCATTCGTTCGAGGACATCATGGCGGTAAGCGGGTACAGCAGCCGGAGTTCGGTGTTCAGCGTGCTCCACAGACATGGGGTAAAACTCAACAGGGGGAAATTCAGCGGCCCCTTGGGAACCCGGAAAAAGAAAAAGGACGACAGTCCGGCGGAAGAATAACCCGTAAAACGAAAAGGGTGGCGGCAACTACCGCTTATAAACGGTTTAACTGTCGGAAAACGAGGTTGAAACGGATTCGCACTCTTGGTAACAAACAGCAGATGTTTAATTTATTAATACAGGTTAAATAAAAACGTAGTATGGAAGTAATATTGATAATCGTTGTGTTCTGGGTAGTGGGTAAACTTCTGAAAGCGGTGTTCGGCGGTTTTAGCAAGAGCGACTACCGGCGCGACCAGTAACACGTATGAGGCAACGGCGGCATTGTCTCGCCGGTTCTTTCGTGTCAGGAGTCGGAATATGATTCGTATAAATCAAAAGATGAATGTAGATAAATGAAAACTTACCTTATCTTGTTTTTGGCTATCGTTTTTGAAACTGTAGCCACTTCTTTCTTGAAACAGAGCGAACAGTTTACCAAACTCGTTCCGTCCGTATTGACCGTTCTGGGGTACGCGGCGGCTTTCTATTGCTTGAGTGTCGTACTGAAGAGCATCCCGGTAGGCATAGCTTACGCCATTTGGTCGGGAGTGGGTATCATTCTTATCGCGCTTATCGGCTTTTTCGTTTTCAAACAGCACCTCGACCTGGCTGCCATCATCGGGCTGGCCCTGATTATTGCCGGAGTGGTCGTCATCAATGTCTTCTCCAACTCGGTTTCTCATTGATGGAAGTGTCCCGTCATTGTGTTTTATACCAAACGAAAAGAAAGAAATCATGTTTTTCATCAGCATGGTTTCTTTCTTTTTTCAGCATTATAGGAAGGAGTCAAATATATACATTCAGCATAAGATACAAGTATGCCTTTTCGTCCTTACTGTTATGATGTTCAAGTTCGAATTGTACCTTATCTTCACGGGCCAACCAGCCAATAGCACTACCCAACTCGGCATCATCCATCCCTGTAATTTTCTTTATCTCTGAAAATTCCTATTTACGGAGATGGTCACTATTCAATAAACGCCAAACTTTACCAGCGTTCTCGCCAATGATGTATTTATCCATAAATTATAATATATTTATTGTTATATGTATATAATGTGTTATGCAAATGTACAGTTTTGATAACGAATTATTGCTTATGACCCATTAATGTTTATTAATACATCATGCATTTGGTGGAATTTTTATTCCGGATAACTGCTCAGAATGCCGCTACCAATCTTTAAACTTTTTGATAGCGGCATTTTACATGGAACCTAAATCCGAAAAAATTACCTGCAAATTATGGCACGTTGCCGGGAATATATCCAAAATGTAACGACAATCACTAAAGTCGTCAGAATTTCAGACAACGGTAAGGCGAGCCAAATTCCTTTTACTCCCATTATGGCAGGTAATACCATGAAGCACGGAACCAGAAAAACAAATCCACGTAAGACTGCAAATGTTATGGCCGGCTTTACCCGTTCCATGCTCTGATAATATCCAATAATGGAGAGATTCAAAATAAAGAAGATGAATCCTGTGCCATAATAAGGGAATCCTTCTATCGCTATGCGTGCGGCAGTATTGTCAATGCGCAAGAATAGTCCGACAAGCAATTCAGGAAACAGGATAAAGGCGGCAGTAGAAATGACTCCGCAAACTAATGCCGCAAACACGGAAACGCGTAAGGCGGAACGAACTCTTTCCGTGCTTCCTGTACCGAAATTGTAACTGATAATAGGCTGGGCAGATTGGGCAATGGCGTTACCTATCATGAAGACGAACGGGAGATAATAACAGCTTACTCCGAAAGCACCTACTCCGTCATCTCCCAAATGGCGCATGAATACCTGGTTGCCGATGAACAGCAATATCGCCATTGTCAATTCGCCTAACAAGGCGGATGAGCCTATCTTGCACTGCATCCCTATATCATGGAAGAAGAATAAAATCCTTTTTCTACCCAGACGGAGAGAATGCAAACGAGTGTCACGGGCATAGAACAACAAGTAACCCATCGCCACCGCTGCCCCGGCCAAACAACTCAGGGAGGTAGCAAATGCCGCCCCCATCACTCCCCAGCCCAGCGGGAAGATGAATAGCCAGTCGAGAACGACATTCACCGCTGCGGCTATGATACTGCACCACATGGCAAGTTTCGGAGCACCATCCAGCCGCATGGCAAACAAGGCAACGGCAATCCACAACTCGAACAGCAGAGACGGGGAAAACCAGACCAGATAATCGACAACCAGCGGCAGCAAATGCTCCGACGAGCCAAGCATACGGGCGGTTTCTTCGGGAAATGCCAGAATGAATCCTCCGACGGTCACGGATATGAGCGTCACGAAAAGCATGGCTTGAGTAATGGTCGCACGTGCCAAAACGGTTTTTCTTTTCGACAAGTAAATGGAAGCGATTACGGAACAACCTGCCCCCATCATCAGTCCAACACCCATGAGTGACATCAGTAGAGGGACGCAGATATTTACAGCTGCAATCCCGTCGCTGCCCACGCCGTGTCCCACGAAAATCCCGTCGATAGTCGTTACCGCCGACATACTCAACATTCCCAACAGAGTGGGGAAAAACAGTTTCTTAAACAGAACGGAAACTCTCTCATTCCCAAAATCAATCACTTTTTCTTTCATACGTCTTTGTATTTTATATTATATGGTTTACTTCCGGCAGAAAACGACGGAAGCCGGATAAGACGATGGTTTTACCCAGTCATCTTATCCGGCTTCCATAGCCCTCCGATGAGGATTATAAAATGTCCTTTGCGTTATTTCGCCGCAAAGGTGGGCCAAAGATTTGACTTATCCAAAAAAAGTTGCATTTTTGTACATTGCTATTTAATTCTTATATATGACAAAAGCAGAAATTGTTAGCCGGATTGCACAGCAGACCGGAATAGAGAAAGAGGTCGTAATGACCGTGGTCGAGGCATTCATGGAGAATGTAAAAGATGCGATGATTGCCGGGAACGAAGTGTTCTTGCGGGGTTTCGGTAGCTTCATTATCAAGCAAAGGGCAGAGAAGGTGGCCCGTAACATATCAAAGAACACAACTATTGTGATTCCGGCTCATTCCATCCCCGCCTTCAAACCGGCAAAAGTATTCCTGAATGCCGTAAAAGAGGGAAAATAAAGGACGTGTAAAAGTGGATTTCGGGAAAAAACGGAACCACTCAAATACTGTAACTACCATTACGATGTGTTGCAGTATTTGTGTAAAGTAGTGCCCCGTCTGGATTTCGGATAGGAGTGCGAGGGGTACAGGTTATAAAAGGTTGTACCTTAAAAGGGATTTGGAACAAAGAGTAGCCGACAAAAGCCGGCTATCTATGTTTTTCCACATACTCCAACGGGAACAACTTGGGTATATACATTTAATCCGTCACCTCCCAATAATAGCTTAACTCGTTCTCTTTCAGATTTTCCTTTGCGTATTGGTCGGCTTGTTCCCAAAGAGTATTGTAAAGTGCCGCCATATCCGGTCTGTTTTCATAGTATTGCCATATCTTATGGTTAAGTACCAATGTCAGTTCCGTCAAGAACTTATAGTCCCCTTTCCACTCCTTGAAAACCCTGCTGAAAGTGTCCAGAATAGCCGTCAACCCAAATCTGTCCGCTATTGAGAAATCTTCCCAAAAGGTTGTTTGTAACTCGTAACCGTTCTCTTGCATAAATTCTCTAAATGTCATACGCTCTAAATTTTAAGATTGATTATTTTTTGTTTTTCCCTTTGGTACAATCCTGTACCGAAAGGTTGATTATTTTTCTGCCTATAGGATTGACGGTCGGTCCAGACAAGAAGGCTGCGAAAAATACACTCTCCAACAAAGTCGGAGAGGAAGATTTTTCGACAGCAAGCGTAAGCGGTTCTTGACAGGACAGACAAACGGCAATCGAACTTTGCAGAAAAAATAAGCGGGCTTTCGGCATGGAGTGTTGGGAAACGGCTGTAAGGAGGATAAAACGGGGGAAGCTAAAATGTTATAAAAGGATTGCTTTCCGGTTGGATAGTCACGGTACAAAAGGGAACGGACCGCGTTTCGATAAAAGGGAAAGAGCCATGAAGATATAAAGGGGGAATTCCGGCAAAAGGATTCAGGACACATCCATTGTCAATGTATCCCGAACCTGCACCGGTCATTATCTGTACCGAATGTTTAGGAAACCCATTTGTAACCTTCGTCCGTCAGTTCAAAATATTCGTCCATTCCCGGTTTCACAAAAAACATGATTTCAAAGGCTTCGTTGCTTCCACCTTCGGGTATCGTCATGTTGATTTCTCCATTGCGGGCTGTTCCTCTTCCCGTATTGAAACCTAAGTCTTCGTCCGCATAGGCGTAATGGAATTCCACATCCGGAAATATCTCGGAAAGTTTTTGGATAAGCAGTGGCACTCCATTCCATGCCGTATCGAACCAAAGTATGCTCGGCTCTTCAAAGTCTTGGTGATAGGCATTCCATTTTGTACCCCATGTGGCGATAGACCACTCGTACCAAGTGGTATAACCGTACTTTTTCCGATTTTCCAAATACGATGCTCCAAGTTGCAGCGCTTCTTTTCTGTCCTTTTCCGCCAATCCTTCTATCCATTGAATGGTTCTCAAAGCATCATCGTCCAATAAAAAATAGAATGGCTTCAACTGCATTGCTTCAAGGTATTTCATACCCAAATCTCCACTGCTGCTTTTTTCTATCAACAGTTCTTCAGGCATAGGAATGATGTTGTTGAAGTCGATGTAACAAGGCGTATTGTCATCATCGGTTTTACCTTTTAAGAAATTCATTACTTTTTGTACTGTTTCCCGGTCTGCGTTTATTTCTAAACGGTTTGTCACATGATTAGGCATAATCTTAGTTTTTTGAAATTGTTAATACTTATTTTCCCTTTTGTCGGTTCTTTCTTCCTGAACCGCTTTGGGGTTTTACGGATGCGGTACACGGCTGTCGGGAAAACTTCATACGGTGGCTTTCCTTGGAAAATTACTCTTACCCCGGTAAGGAAGAATTTTGCAAGAAATGCACTTCAAGCCACCGGATCAAGTGCGACGGCCTACCTTTGCATCTGGTAAAACCAAACCGGTGATGGAAAGAAGAAAAGACGGGAGATATACGAAAGACCGGGGTCGGTATAAAAGGCGGATATTGCTCCGTGAGTAGTGATAAAAAAGGAATGGAGCTGATTATAAAAGGAGACGGTTCTGTGTTTCGCCCATTCGATAAAGGATACCGCAACCATCTCTGGCGGATGCGTTGCGGTATTTTGTGGACAGCATTTTATGCGGCCTTGTCCGGCTTGCGCTGCCTTGTTTTCCAGCCGTACACGGCGGCTACATACGGATAGAGGGAACGTGTTCTCCGGCGGAAACCTTCTTCGTCGATTTCACGGTTGTAAATCTTATCGGCGATACGCTCCGCTTCATCACGGTCTTTGGCGATACGATACAAGGTGTAGTTCGTACCGTCATGATGGCCCATCCGTCCGCGAATGTTATAGCCGTCGCCGTACCATTCTGCATCGTCGCACTGGGATTTCAAAATATCGGCAATGGTGCTGCCCAATATTTGATAGCCTTGTCTCCGGCCGTTCCATAATCCCAAGTTGCCGAACACGACAATAATGCCGTCCACTTCTTTATTCAGATTGCTCCGTTCGTCGTCCAGCCAGCGATATACTTCTTCTGCCCATTCTTCATCGCTGACCTCGTAACAGTCATCGTCCAATATTTCCCGTTGTGAATTTTGATAGTATTCTTTTGCCGTTTCGTCCAACAGGTCATAGCTTGACCAAATCATCTGTTTCATACGTCTTGAATTTTAAGTTTGACTTTTGTTTTTTTATCCCTGCCTTCGGAGGGTTTCCCTCGTCCGGCGGGATTTGATTTTACGTGCGGACCACAAGGCGGACAGAAGGGAAACAAGGCAAGGAGGAAGCGGATAGTCCTATGGACGATTTCATTTGTGTTGAACAAGTATTGACGAGCTTGCGAGTTGATGGTTGTTAACCTCAAATGAAGCCGCGCCTTGCCGGTTTCCGACCGCCTTAACTTTGCACGGGAAAATCAATGGACGATGGCGGACTCTTCGTGTGGAGTATGAAGGAGTATAAAAGTGTGGACGTTCCGGAACGGTAACGGGTAAAACAAAAGCGGCTTGAAAGCCGCTTTGTCCAAATAAGGCAGGAATTACTTCTTGCCCTTCTTCGGTTTCTTTGCCGGTTCCACAGGAACTTCCTCCTCTTTCTCGACAGCCGGATAAAATTTGACTGCAACCGTCACGATGCGGTTGTGCAGCACGCCGTCTTTGTCGGTCCATTCTTCGGGTTTGAAGTAGCCCTCCACGGTAAGCAGTGTGCCTTTGGTGAGCTGGTCGAACGACCCGGTATTTTCGTTCTTGCGCCACGCTTCAATGTTCATGAAAGCGGATATACGTTTGGTATCTTCGCCGTTCTTCTCCTGACGGGCCACTGCCAGCGGGAAACGTGCGACACTTGTGGTGGTGAACTGACGGACTTCGGCATCTTTTGCCACGAATCCGGTTACTGCGAAATTGTTCTCGATCTTTTTCATTGCGATTGCTTTTTGAAGTTAATAAATCAGTTTTACGGTGCATAAAAAGTAGGTGCAGTAAAGGGCTGCACCAAGGATAGCGCATAAATACTCTTTATTTTGGAGGCGAAGCCCCAAACCGCAGGCCCGATAAAGGAAGATTTGTGCGATACGCCATTGGTCAAGACCATCGGGTCGCGCCCGTCTGCATACTAACTTTGCAACGAAAAACGATATGGCGACTTCAAATAGAAAGCGGTCGCGAAAAAGTCGAGGCGAAACAATCCGCAGCGGGTTCGGAAACATGAAAGACCAGTCCGTCCACCGACACAAGACCGCTCCCATTCCGACAGGTGGGCGGGAAGAACATCAGGCGAGAAAGTGTATCGGCTGTTTGGGGTTGAAGCGGCAAGAACGATATACCGTTTAACAACCATATACGCTGCATCGTGGAAAATACTATCGGACGAAGATCCGGCAAAAGGCGTGTGCGACGTATCGATGTCGCTGTCTCTATCCGGCAAGAGAAATGAGGGAAAGAAGAGGTAAAGGAAAAATGGCCGAAGTCTGCCTTGAAACAAAGCGGAGAAGCCGCCTTTGCATGAGTGGCCGTTCGATATAAAAGGATATGGCGCAGCCGAAATGTATAAAGGGGTATTTCCGAAGGAAACGGTATGAGTGTCTGTTCGGAAATAAAAGAGGGTATCGCACCCGCATATCTGTTTTAGATTTTAGTCGGTGTAACCGGGCTGAAACAGGTAGTCCAGCCCGTTACTGTATTTACCTTTTCTCTGTTTCGGTCTGTAATTCTACCGGCTCGTCATCCCATGTCAGTTCTTTGCCGAGAAGTTTGTAAACAGTCCCTTTGGAGAGTTCTATCTCGATTGGTACGTTGTACACTTCTTCCAAATACTCCCAATGCCCACACCGGCCCCGAACGGGCTTTTCGGGCATAATCCATTCTGTTCCGTCTTTATTTACTGCCAACCATGCCATAATATCACATTTTTAGTCTGTTCCTTAGTAGTAATTTTATTCTTCTTGAGCTATCATTCTCTTACTGTATTCCAAAATTTTATCCATCGTAAGCCACTCCGGTTTTTCTCCCTCCTTGAAGCTATCATGCAGTTTTATCATAAACTCAATTTGCAATTTTTCGTCGCCAGCCCATAAGGTTTTGGGGTGTCTGTTACCGTAATTGAGGTAATACTCGCAGTCTGACCGTAAGCGGTCTAACAGTTGGTATCTGAAAACCGAATCCCTGTGTATTACTTCGTCTACCGTTACTCTTCCATTTGAATTTGTTACATCGTTTGTCATAACCTATAAAATTTTGAGTTTTCTTTTTCCCTCTTGTAGCACCTGCTACTTTCGGGCCTGATTTAATTATGTCGCCTCGAAAGGTGTCATGGCTCTGTATGCAAGGTTTCACGATTAAATACTACCCGTGCGAAGCGGAGGGTGGAGATTTTGTCGTGAACCGTCAGGCTTTGACCTTGCATACAAGAACGGCATGACAAGTACCTTTGCGACACAATTTATATCAGGCAGCCCGAAAGCGATGTGCGAACACAGGGAAGAGAAGGTCTCGTGTAAAAGGTTGATGGGCGATAAAAAGGGTTTGCAGCGAAAAGAGAAATATAAACGGGTATTCCGGGGCAGTATAAAAATTGATCATGAGGATAAAAGGGGGATTGTGCCAGCATGTCTATTGCGAGAAAAAGGAACGGGCTGAAGCTGGTAGTTCCGGTTCAGCCCGCAAAGCGCATTGGAGGTCTTTTGCCTGTTCCTGTCAGAAATGGGCTACCATAATCCGATGTTTGAAAATCCTGTTTTTATCGCTCGGTCGCCGTTGCTTTATCCAGATATGGTGTGCTCCGTATCCGAATATGAAATAGTCGTCGAGCGTGGTTTCGTTCTTCAAGCGTTCCATACTTGCACGAAGTTCGGTTTCGTCAGTTGCAAAAAGAATCGTGTTCATGATTCGGAAATAGATTTCTTCCGCTTCATCGCTATAGCGGCAAAAGACGTGTTCGATTGTTACGTTCATGGTTCTATTGGTTTGATTGAGGTGTTTCGGGTACATTAGTCATTATTGATTCTCCGTCTTGATTGAAAATTTCTATTGTCGGGTTGCCGTCGTTTTCTTCGGGGAGCATAGATTCCGATGTATCGGTCAATGCTTGCCACTCTTCATAGCAAAGACGATTGTCAATGATGTTCGACACGTCCTCACAGTTCCATGAGCGGACGATTGCCTCGGCTTCTTCATAACTGTCCGCTTTCACACTGAAATAATCCCGTTCCCAACTTGTAACCTTACGGTCTTGATAAAATTTGTATTCTCCCATATCCTTGTTTTTTTAACCGCTTACTTCTACAATATCCTCTATTCTGCCGTACAGTATCGAGCGTAACGCTGTTTTGTCAATCGCATAATACTCGTGAATGCTTCCGTGCTGTTTGACGAAATACCGTTTGAGGATGTCGGAAAAGTCAAAGTGATAACCGCTCAAGGCAATTCCACGTTTGAAATAGATACTTTCCCATACGTTACGGGTAATCCAGTTCTTTTCTTCCCGGTTTAACTTGCCTCCGTTGTTCAGGTGTACCCGCAATTTGTAAACCTTGCTGTCCTGCAATGTCGCCAGTTCGGGAATGTCCCATTTGACGAATTTTGTTGCTATCTGTGTCATACGTTTGCTATCGTTTAATCATGGATAATCACTTCATCACGGTATTCTGAAATTTCCTTGCCGCTTTCAAGGCGGACAACTATGGTATTGCCATAGTCGCCCACGATTGTGCCTTCCGTGTAACCTTTATATGGATTGAGCAACGTGCAGGACAAACCGATAATATCGCTATCTTCTTCGTATTCGTACATAGTGAATTGTGTTTAGGATAACTTAATGTTCCATTTGCCTTGCGAGAATATCCGAAAGCTCACGTATTCGTCCTCTAACTCGTATGTAAGTATGCGGATATAGATTTTGTCTTTGGCTACCAATAAGGCTATTAGTTCGTTGATTTCTTTTTCCGGGTATTCCCAGCGGGAATCAAATTCGGCATCTACCGTGTCGCCATACCGGTTGACAAAGCCGTTGAAATTATCGTCCAGAAATGCCTCTATCTTATTGAGGTCTTGTTTGTTTTCCGTACTTGCGTGGAAAATGTTTGTTGCGTAGTTTGCCATAACTTTGAATTTTAAGTTTTCTTTTTTCCCTCTTGTAGCATCCAGCTACTTTCGGGCTTGATTTAATTATGTCGCTTCAAAAGGTGTCATGGCTCTTTATGCAAGGTTTCACGATTAAATACTACCCGTGCGGAACGGAGGGTGGAGATTTTGTCGTGAACCGTCAGGCTTTGACCTTGCATACAAGAAAGACATGACAAGTACCTTTGCGACACAATTCATATCAGGCAGCCCGAAAGCGGATGTGCGAACACAGGGAAGAGAAGATCTCGTGTAAAAGGTTGATGGTTTATAAAAAAGGGGTTGCAGCGAAAAGAAAAATATGACGTGGAATGTTTTTTCTTTTGGCTGTACAATGGGACCGGAGTGTTTTACGAAGTTCGGGAAAAGGTTTAGTTTAGTCCATTAGCCTATATATATGCTAAATCAAAGTAAACTATATTTAGGCAGACAAATTTGCCTGCCTATAAGTTTTTCCTTATCTTTGTACGAACTAAAGATACTTGCTTTTTTCTTTTGGCTGCAGTGATTCTTGAAAGCTCACATGCAACCATCGGACGAAAAAAAATCTGGTGGGAAGCTGTTCAAGAAGTCCCGATTATAAGCAAGTGCAAAGAAAGAAACAGAGTGAAAACAAAAAATTGGGAAATACCTTTAATTAACGATTTTGTTTCTTGTTTGTTCCTCAATTAAAATCGCAGATTTTTCAATAATCTGATTTTCAAATTATTATATAAGCTATTTTTGAGAGATTGAATTTATTCTTAAGAAACTTAGCCGAGAAAAAGGTGCTGATGATGAATTGTTGGTATGCTCTAATAGTGGGGATATTAAAAAGCGAGGTGATTCAAGGTTAGGATTGGTGGCTAACTCTAATGATATCTATCAAGGTGTTAGGAGTGGGGATTTATTGATACATGGTATGGACACATGGCATGGAGCCATTGCTGTATCAAAATTTGACGGAATGTGTACTCCTGTTGTCCATGTTTGCGATAGTAGTCAAAATAAAGAATATGTTGCGACGTATTTGCGAAACATGGCATCTCAACAAATATTTAAACTTATTTCTAATGGAGTAAGGCAAAACACTTCTGATTTTCGTAGTTGGGATAAATTGTCGCGTATTCCTATTCCTCTTCCACCACTTGTGGAGCAAGAAAAGATAGTCAGCTATCTTGAAGATAAAACATCGAAGATTGATGAGGTTATTTTAGCAAAGGAGAAGCAGATAAAATTGTTGCAAGAGCTGAAAGATGCAGAAATCGCTAATGTCATAACTCGAGGTCTTAACCCTGATGTAAAAATGAAGAGGTATGATTCCTTATTATCATCAGAATGTCCAGAGCATTGGTGTATTACAAGAAATAAATCATTTATGTCTCTTGTCGGAGAAAAGGTAGGTAGGCAATCTGTTAGTTATACCCTTTTGTCTTTAACAACCAAAGGTGTTATTATTAGGGACGTTGAATCAGGTAAGGGTAAATTTCCTAAAGATTTTGATACTTACCAGATAGTTCAGCGTGGAGAACTGGTATTTTGCCTTTTTGATATAGATGAAACCCCGAGAACTGTGGGTATTGTTGAAACAGGCGGAATGGTTACAGGAGCCTATACTGTATTAAGAGTTAATGAAAAATATGCAATTCCTGAATATGTTTATTATTACTATTTGTGTGTAGATAATATTAAGGCATTAAAGCCATATTATTCTGGGCTAAGAAAGACTGTTAGAGCTGATAAGTTTTTGCAACTTTATATCCCGGTACCATCTGTCGAGGAACAACGAACTATTATTGCCTATATTGAAGATAAGAACAACAAAATTGAAGCACTAGTTAAGAATCTTGAGGCCGAAATAGCGTATTTGAAAGAGTACAAACAAAAACTTGTTGCAGACTGTGTGATCGGGCAAATAAATGTACAGTGTGAGCAATAAATAGATGAAGTCATGACAACCGATATATCAGAGAAAAATCTTGAATCAATCCTTGTCGGGTATCTTCGTGATGTACATGGTTACGAAGAGGGCGTTTCTGAGGATTACAATAAGGATTACGCACTTGACACAGAGCGCGTAAAGCGATTTATTCTTGCGACCCAAAAGAGAAAAGTTGAGAATACAGCATGCTTTGCAAGTGAAGTCTCAGAACGCAAGTTTTTTATGGAACTTGCAAAGCAATTGGCTGCACGAGGTGTTACCGATGTATTGCGTAAAGGATTTCGCTATATATCGGAGCTGTTCGATATGTATTATCCCCTGCCGTCGGAGTTGAATCCAACAGCACAAGAGATGTATCGAAAAAATATCTTTTGTGTCACCCGGCAACTCTATTATAGCAAGGATAATGCGAATAGTATTGATGTGATGATTTCACTGAACGGAATGCCGGTGATGACAATGGAGTTGAAGAATCACTATACCGGACAAACCGTTGAAAATGCTGTTAAACAGTATCAAACTGATCGGGATGCAAGTGATCCACTTTTAGCTCCGAAACGATGTGCTGTACATTTTGCCGTTGATGACGATGATATTCGTATGTGTACATGGCTGTGTGGAAAAAGTTCATGGTTCTTGCCTTTTAATAAAGGAGTGAATGGCGGAGCCGGCAATCCTGTGAATCCTAATGGTTTACGTACCTCATATCTTTGGGAGGAGATTCTACAGAAAGAATCCTTATCTGATATTCTTGAAAATTATGCACAAGTAATCAAAAAGAAGGATGAAAAAACAGGCAAAGTGAAAGTTTCAGTTGTTTGGCCTAGATATCATCAGTTGGATGTGGTTCGTAAATTATTAGCCGAAACACGGGAGCATGGAGTTGGGCAAAGATTCCTCATTCAGCACTCTGCAGGGTCAGGAAAGTCCAACTCAATCACCTGGTTGGCTTACCAGCTTGTGGGATTGCTTGACGGCACGAAACCGTTGATGGATAGTGTTATTGTAGTTACAGACCGTGTTAATCTCGACAAACAGATTCGTAATAATATAGCAGCATTCAAGCGTCTCTCCAATTTGGTGGCATGGGCTGATAGTGCAGAGACTTTACGTTCGAATTTGGAGAGTGGAAAGAAAATAATTATAACGATTGTTCATAAATTCCCATTTATCCTGGAAACGATTGGAACCGAAATGAAGCATAAGCGATTCGGTATTATTATCGATGAAGCGCACAGTAGTCAGAATGGATCTATGTCTGCTAAAATGAATATTGCGCTTAGTGGTAATGTAGGAGAAGAGGGTATGGATTTGGAAGATCGATTAAATGCTATAATTGAAGGTCGTCAGATGATAAAGAATGCAAATTACTACGCCTTTACCGCTACACCCAAAAATAAGACCCTACAGATGTTTGGAACCCCTTTCAATCAACCCAATGGAGAAATAGGATATCGTCCATTCCATGAGTACACTATGAAGCAAGCCATTGAAGAAGGGTTTATTATGGATGTCCTCAAATATTACACGACTTATAATAGTTATTATAAGATTGTTAAAGCTATTGAGTCTGATCCTGAATTCGAAAGAAAACAAGCGCAGAAGAAACTGAGAGCCTTTGTGGAAAGTCGGCCTGAAACAATTCAACAAAAAGCTGCAATCATTGTGGAGCATTTCCATACCCAGGTAATTGATAAAGGGAAAGTTGGAGGTCAAGCACGTGCTATGGTTGTGACCAGTAGTATTCTGCGAGCAATCGATTTTTATTATGAAATTACTCGTTTATTAGAAGAACGCAAAAGCCCGTATAAAGCTATTGTCGCATTCTCTGGAAGTAAAAATTATGGTGGTAAAGAGGTAACGGAAGCAGATATTAATGGCTTTCCATCCAAAGATATAGAAGATAATATGGAACATGATCCATATAGGATTCTTGTAGTAGCAGAAAAATTCCAAACAGGTTATGATCAACCCTTGCTTCATACAATGTATGTAGATCGGCAGCTTACAGATGTAAAAGCTGTACAGACGCTTTCGCGCCTGAATCGATGTCATCCTAAAAAACGTGATACTTTTGTGCTTGATTTTGCAAATGATGCAGATAGTATCCGTGCATCATTCCAACGTTTTTATAAAACGACGATATTATCAAAAGAAACAGATCCCAACAAGTTAAATGATCTTATTCAGGAAATTGAAGATGCAAATGTCTATACAGAAGAAGAAGTGGATACCCTAAATAAGAAATATTGGAGCGGAGCTACACGAGAAGAGATAGATCCAATAATCAATTTATCGGTGGAGCGTTTCAAAGAATTGGATGAATCGCAACAAATTCGCTGTAAAAGTAGTATGAAATCATTTTTGCGAACCTATCCATTTCTTGCTGCTGTATTGCCTTTTAAAAGTATTGAGTGGGAAAAACTTAATACATATTTTGCGTTGTTAATTCATAAATTACCGGTCCTTCGGGGTGAAGATTTTACAGAAGGGCTAATTGACTCCATTGACTTCGATCAATATCGCATCATAAAGGAAGAAGAACAAAGAATTGAGCTGGAAAATTCTGATGCAGAAATAGAACCAATACCGATTGGGACTTCTAAAGGAAAATCTGAACCAGAAATGGCAAAACTTAGTGAGATTCTTGATGAATTTAATGGTATTAATTGGCTGGATAAAGATAAGGCAAAGCAACAGCTTGAAGAGCTTCCTGAGCGGTTGCAGGCAGATGAAGCATTTGTAAATGCAGCTCGCAATAGTGACCGAGAGACAGCACAACAGCAATGTAATATGTCATTAATGATGATTATTGCACAAATGTTAAATGAAAATACAGAGTTCTGTCGTAATTATCTTGATAATCCAGACTTTATGAATTTTATTAATCAAAAGGTATTCCGCAAGGCATACGATGATATAAACAAATAATGCAATTATGAAACTTGGAAAGATTAAAAGAATCACAGATATACGTTCGGTATGGCATCATGAGGAAAAAGATTTTAGTAAATGGCTCGCTCAGGACGAGAATTTAAAGCAATTAAGTGATGCCATTGGAATTGATATTGTATTGGAAGAACGAGAGTCTTCTGTTGGAAACTTTAGTGTAGATCTATATGCGCTCGAAGAGGGAACAGAAAGACGTATTATAATTGAAAATCAGCTTGAAGATACAAATCATGATCATCTCGGAAAACTGATTACTTACGCTTCTGGAAAAGGAGCTGAGGTTATAATTTGGGTTGTGAAGCGGGCAAGAGACGAACACCGTCAAGCAATAGAATGGCTTAATCAAAATACGGGAGTAAATATTGGATTTTTCCTTGTTGAAATTGAGTTGTGGCAAATAGATGACTCTGCTATTGCACCAAAATTTAATGTTGTAGAACGCCCTAATGACTGGGCTAAACAGATGAAAAATGTTGATAGCTTAAGCGAGACAAAACAATTACAACTGCATTTCTGGCAACAATTATCCGAATTTATAAAATCTAATAGTTCCTTTTCTAAGGAATTTTCTCCTCGAAAAGCCCAGCCACAACATTGGTATGATTTGAGTGTAGGTAGTTCGTCCTATCATATTGGTTTAACTGTAAATACTCAGAAAAATCTTTTAGGTGCAGAAATATATATTCCTGATGACAAAGAAAAATTTGCAGTATTTAAAAAACATGCTCAAGAAATAGAGAATTTGATAGGAGAAAAAGTAGAATGGCGAGAAGCAACTAAAGCGACCCGAATTATTACTTTGCATTCCTGTGATATCAGTAAAGAAGAACAATGGGATAGTGCTTTTAATTGGCTTATGAATAAAGCTGTTGAGTTTAAACGAGTTGTTAAAGAATTTGATCGATAAACGTTGGTAAGATAAATTCAATATTATAGAATTCCGTATAATAGTAAGGTGATGAGAATAGATATTCAAGATAATTTTTTGAATTTGTTTATAACAGTGTTTAAGGATAAGCCTTTAGAATGCGATAATAGGCTGAATGCTTTTATGCTGAAGATTACTAACAATTCTTTTAATTACAATAATTTAAAAGAAGAGTTAGAAAATGCAATGATTACATATGCTCTTTCTCGTCATACTTATGATGAATTGATTACCCAAAGAAAATTTGGAAATTTATATTCAAGAGCACGTGAACAATTTAGGAAGGCAGAATCCAATTTAGGTGAATTAGGTGAATTGTTACTTTACTGTCTCTTGGAGGCTCACTTAAAAGCTCCAAAGCTATTAACTAAATTAGAATTGAAAACAGCTCCAAATGATTATGTGAAAGGAGCTGATGGTGTGCATTTGTTAAAGATAGACAAAGATACATATCAGATAATTTTTGGAGAATCAAAGTTACGTCCAGACTTAACAGATGGAATATCAGATGCTTTTTCTTCCATTAAAACAATGTTAAAAGAAGGACTAGAAAAAATAACATATGAGATACATTTAGTAAATAGTAATTTATTGAAAGAGAACGTATCCGATGAAAAATCATATGAAGTTTTAAAAAAAATATTAGTTCCAACTGAAAATGATGAAGATTTGAATGTTGATTATTCTTTTGGAATATTTTTAGGATTTGATTTTCCTATTTCAGATTGTGAACGTCGCCTAAATAATATCGAATTTCGGAAAAAGATGAAACAAAAAGTCGAAGACGCTATAAATGAAAAAATTCCTCAAATAAACAAACAATTGAAGAAAGAGCAGTTTATTGGATATAATTTCTACTTTTATATTGTTCCCTTTTATGAGTTAGACAAGATAAGAAAACAGATAATAGCAGATTTGAAACTAGAAAATATATGATTATAGCTGATAGAATAGCGAAAGATATTATTAAAAATTCGTATTTCCAGTCGCTCTTTAAAATCTGTCTAGAACATTCATATTATCAGATTTTGAGCGCAAAAGTATCATCTGATTTTAATGAAAAAGAGTATAGAGATTTATTAAGATTTGCAGACTTGTTATCAACAGCAACATTACCGGAAGCTCGTACTTTTGCATATCAGATAATAACTTACCTCAATTTTAGATATAAGTATGATCCATATTATTGTATGGTTTCTAAATCTGTGTATTATAATCTCGGTAATTTCCCTGCTGTTGGCTATTTAACTATGGTGGATAAAAATCATGCAGAACTACCTCTTGATAAAAAAGTACAGATTGAAGCAAAAAAAACAATTCAGGAAGTTCCTAATGTAGAGGATTTATATTTTACAGATACTCAATATGCTTTATATACAAGTTTAAGTGAGTCTCGGGAGTTTAGTTTCTCAGGGCCTACTTCTATGGGAAAATCTTTTATTATAAAAGCATTTATTCGTAGAATAATTTATAATAAGCCACCAGAAAACATGGTGATTATTGTTCCTACAAGGGCTTTGATTACTCAGTTTGCAGTTGAAATTAAGCAAGAATTGGGAAAACAACTGGAAGAAAATAGATATAAGATTGTTACAAATTCTAATGTGTCAGAATTCGTTTTAGAAAATAATACAAGCCTTATTTTAATATTAACACCAGAACGTCTAATTAGCTATTTATCTCAACAAGAGAATCCTGCAATCGGTTTTTTATTTGTGGATGAAGCTCAAAAAATAGCTCAATCGGATACGAGAAGCATTACAACGTATGTTGCGATTGAGAAGACATTAAAAAAATATCCTACAGTAAAAATATATTTTTCTTCTCCTAATATATCAAATCCTGAAATATTTCTAAAGCTATTTAGAAAGACAGAGCAGAATTCTTTTAAAACAGAAGAAACTACAGTTGCTCAAAATCTTTTTTTTGCTGACTTGGGAAATGGAGAACTTTCATATTATTACAATGATGGATTCACGCAAATGCCAATAAAAATTCCACAAAACATACGGAATGTTAATGATTTCTTGAAATTTTATGGAAAAGATAGCAACTTAGTGTATTGTAATAGTGTGAGTCACACTATTAGCTATGCAAAAAATTTAGCGGAGTCTATTACAAAAGATGATGTTAAAGTTGTAGATAACAGTTTGTTGACAAAAGTTGCTAAAATAATAAGTAAATATATCCATCCTGATTATTATTTAGCAGATATTATCAAAAAGGGAGTGGCATATCATTTTGGAAATATGCCACAAGTTATTCGAAATCTGATAGAATCGCTTTATAAAGACGGGAAAATTAAATATATATTTTGCACATCTACTTTATTGGAAGGTATTAACATGCCTACACAAAATTTGTTTATACTTGACAATAAGAAACATAAGTCGGTGCTTAAACCCATTGATTTTTGGAATTTAGCGGGTAGAGCTGGACGTATGTCTAAAGAATTACAAGGAAATATTTTTTGTGTAAAGCACATGGAATGCAATTGGAATGATACGTCATTTTTTAATGAGAAAAGAATAGAACTTGTTCCAACAATTTATGATCGTATAAATCACAATTTAAGAAAAATTGAAAAACAGATAGAGAAAAATGAGATTTCGTCTGGAAGTGAAGAAGAAAAGAATATATTACGCTATATTGCTAATATTATTTGTATAGATACTTTAGAACCCCAAAGTGGGTATAAAAGTCCAATTATTGATGAATTAATTAGGAGAAATAAAGAGACGATAATTAAGTTGGCTGAAAATAAAAGTAAAGATATAAAGATTCCATTTTTTTTATTAGATTCTAATGACTCTATTGATATCCATGTTCAGAATTCAGTCTATCTAAAGTTGAAAAAGCTTTATAAAGAAAAACAATCAATAAAATTACCAAGTCATATAGACTACACCAGATGTCTGGAGGTTCTTGAGATGTTTTATGATTTATATGATTGGAGTAAAACAAATAGTGAGTTGCATAATAAAAATAGCTTGAAACATTATTCTTTTTTAATGAATAAGTGGATTAATGGAATTAGTTTAAATCAAATAATTTCTGATTCAATTGATTACAATGCATCAAAACAATCATTGATACACATTATTCCAGGACATCCAGAATTATTTGATAGAAACAAAAAAGAGCATGTCAATAAGTTAATAGGTGATATAATAAGAGATATAGAAAAAATAATGAGATTTCAACTTGAAAAATACTTTAATCACTATTTTAATCTATTGATACATATTTTAGGCGAAGATAATGCCGGAGAAAATTGGGCAACTTTACTTGAATACGGTACACAAAATAGAATTATAATCGCACTGCAAAATTTAGGTTTATCAAGATATACAGCTCACTTAATATACAAAAATTATCGTTCTTCGCTAGTCATTGAAAACGGTAAGTTAAAAGGAATAAATAAACTCCAATTGTTAGGTTTCTTAAATAGAGGAACAATAGAATATGATGAAGTGAATGATCTTCTTTGAAATTCATGCCACAAATATAAAAAAGAGAGGAGGGAAATCCTCTCCTTTATATAAGATCTTATTATTTAAACTATTTGTGGGTGGCCTTAAACCTCCAGCTCCTTCAACGGCAACCCATAATTATATTGTCTGAAAAATCCTCGGTGAATAAGTTTCAAACCAAGAGTTTGATAATACTTGTAGTCATCATCCTCGGTGCAGAGGTACTTGTAACCATAGCGCGGGGCGTACTCCTTGAAGAAGCGGGCAAGGTCTTTCAGGTTTTCCTGCTGGTTTCGTTTAAAGTTGCTACGTACAATGATAATGCTCCAGTCGGGGATGCGGCCAACGCCGCAACTGTATTCCCAAAAACGGATGTATAAATCCATTTCGCCTACATGAACAGAAACACAAATGCCGTTGGCATTGTGCATAACGGAACAACAGTTTCTGTAACCGAATCTCTCACACAAATAGAGATTGAAATCGTAAATAAAATCGGAATAGTTCATAATAATTTGAATTTTGATGGTTAATAAAAAATTGATTATAGACTGAAACCTCGCTTGCGTTTCGGTTTCTTTTTCTTCTTTTTAAGCCGGTTGGCCTGTATTGCTTCCTCCGTATCATAATCCGTAGGAGAGGGCGTGAACAATCCCAGACTGATGCCGGAATGATTCTCCTGCTGATATTCATGCCGAGGTTCCTCGCGTATGGTTTCTGCCTGTACATGACGCTGGTTTATGGTAGTAGAAAGAGCGTTATACCTCAGTTCCTGATCAATGTTCAGAAAACTGAATTGGCGGTCAATCTTGGAACCGCTAAAGGTCAGTTGGTCACATGTGAACTTGACACCTTGCATCTCTCCGGTCGTGCGACTTAGCTTCCATTGCGTATCAATTCCGTACTTCCGTAAGGCCAGTCGCAGCTCACTCCAGCTTCGGGCGTTCGGAACCTCTCGTTTTAAGGCATGATAGATAAAATACTTTACCTTGTCATGACGACGTAACCGCATAAAATTGACATGCTCTTTTCCTTCAGCAAAATGCAAACGGTAACGGGCTGTCAGCATCTTGCAAACCTTTTCGTTCCGGTAGCGGTCGTTCTTGTCGCTGATGGTATGGCCGTTATTATCTACCCGGTTGTAAACGATATGACAATGCGGATGGTCACGGTCGATATGCCGGGCGATGATGAACTGTGTGTTCTCAATTCCCATCAGTTTCATATAGTCGTGGGCGATTTTCAGCATCAGTCCGTCATCGTCACGGATGCGGTCCCCGTCTTCTGCGGAAAAGCTCAATGATATATGGCCGACCTTGTTCTTGACCTTGTCGTTCAGTAAAGTCTGCAACTCGAATTGCTCCGCTATTTCTTCGGGCGAACCGTAGACACCAACCGCTTTAAGCAGTCGCGATTTATCTTCTTTCAGCACATAGTTTACGCACCCGGAAAACGATGTGCCCTTGACAATTTTACCGATCATCCTTGAGCTGTTTTATGAGTTGTGAAATCTGTTGAACGGCGGTACTGCACTCATCGGCCACACGATAAAAACCGTAAGCATTGGCTCGTCTGGCAAGCTGGTTCAGGTTTGTGCTTTCTCCAATCAGTTTTCGGATAATGTCAAGATTTTCTCTCGTAATTCGTTCGCGCACCGTGCCGTGTTCGATGAGTGAACGCACTACTTCGCTTTGACTGCGTTTACTGCGTCGACTGAGTGCTCTGAGCCAGCCGAATTGTTCGTCTGTAAGACGGATTGTTACTGTATTTTTCTTGTCCATAATATTTGCTTTTGAGATTAATAATTGTGACCATCGGGAGCCGTCTCACCGTCTTTTGAGGTGAGCAAGTGGCCGGGAAATGTAATACACCGGCATAAACTTGCTCCAGTGAAAAAGAAGTGAATCAGACATCTGACAGTCATCGTTTGAAAAGTCCTTTCCGAGTTCGTTGATCCGTTGCTGAAAGAGGTGCTTTCTCCACATTGACAAGCTGTAAATCGAAGGTCTTGACCAGTGTTTTCAAGGCCGGATTCAATGTGATAAGACGATTGAAAATAACCTCCTTTGTCTCTTCTCTCAGCAGAAAATCGGCGATGTCATAACCTGCATCCCGTTCTTCTTTTGTTGCGTTTCTTTCCATAAAATCGAAGAGAGAAACCTCTATTCCCAAGCTCCGGATCATCTCCATTTTGCTGTTCCAATAGTCGGTTGCCCCAAGGTCGGGGAAGAGCAGAACACGTCGGTTTCTCAATACGCTCATGGCATCCCGATTGAACGCTCCATTCTTTCCGCCCGAAGCAATCCAGAGGTATTGCGGCAGATAGAAGCTGGATATCAAAGCGCTTTTCTCACTCTCCACAAGGGCAACCGGACGCTGCTGGTCAGAGGACAAAAGGTGTTCACCAAACAGGCATTGCCGGAGGTTGAAATTCTCTTTCTTCAAAAGGGAATGTACCCACGTGATGTAGTTGTGCGGATCTTTAATCCGTCTTCCGTTTTCAGGATTGTAGAGCATCACTTTCCCGGTTCGTACCCGTCCGGAAATATCGACCTGCCAAAAGACCGTAGCTCCCGGCCAATGCTTCGAGGTTCCTACATGGTAGCGCAACATCAGTTCTTCGGTAGCCTCCTGCCCGAAATGAAAACTCAGGAACTGAAACAGCTTGTTCGTGTGATACAGCTTCAGGGACTGCCTCATGATTTCCGGCTCAATGAATGAAGGCGCAGGAGGCAGACTAATGCGTGGTTTTGACACCGGCACAAACTCTTCGCTCAATCGTTCTTTGGCAATCGGGTTTTCGTCAAAGTACATTTTGGGCGTATAGTTGTAGCCGCACTTCTGTTCATGGTTGCATCGCCCTACATAGTCAGGAAAGCTGATTTGCTTTTCCGTATCGATGTATTTGGCGAAACAACTTTTGCGGTGGCAGTTCGGGCATGTATGCCGGGTGCTGACACCTTTGTATGGTTCTAATGTGAATCTGTAATTCATTTTTCTTTCTGTTTGGATGTTACTATGCACATTTTCGCAACTTCACAACCCCCTCGGTTGCGAAAATGTGCATAGTAACAGGTTTATTTACTGTATTCTCCATGATTTTCTTTTCTGAATAATGTTCCGATGTGGCGTTTTAGAAACATCTTGAAAGCATGTTCCTTCATCCCGTAACTTTCAGCAATGCCGATACCTTCTGCTGTTGTAAATCTCTGAGGCAGGTTCAGGTAGATGGTGCGGTGCAATTCGCTCAACTGTTCCTGACTGACGGCAGTCTGCACTTTTACAGCTGTTGTCCGAAAATACTCGGCCAGCAGGATGGCACGGTTCACGCTTTCAAGGTCAATCGTAGTCTTATCGCACTCTCCGCAAGTCCATCGGGCAAGCTGGATAATCAGACAGAACCGGATAATGTAGATTTCCAGTTTGCAGTAAATTCCGACCAAAGCATCATTGGTTTCCATATCACATTGGCGGGCATTTTCATGCTGCCAGTCGTAAAGTCGTTGCTTGGCATCTTCATCGAATGGCAGGCATTGAGGCTGCAACTCATTATTCTCGTCATGCGGACAATCCTGTGCAATCAGCTTGTCGATAATCTGTTGCCACTGGATTTCCAGTTCTTCAGGAGTTTCCCGGTCGTTCCATCTGCTTTTCAAGACAGATTCAGGCATCACGAAAAGAATACGATCAATAAAACCGTTACTCGAACGCTCGCCCTTGACCAGTTCGCCCAGAATTTTCTTTTGGATGGTACCGATAACGGAGATATAGGGACGTCTGATAAAAATGGAACTTTGCGTACTCTTGCGATCGGAAATCGTAGGCTTGGCATTGAACACCGAAAGCCAGAACTGTTCTTCCGAACCGTTGTTGTAACGGTTGAAATTCTTGAACCAGGCAGATAGCTCGTCCGACCAAAGGCAGAGTCCTCTAGGATTCTGGGCGTGTATCAGGCTCAATCCTTCGGGAGTGATATCCGAAACAAGAAAGCGTCTGCGCACGGGAGCCTGCGGAAACTCATCCAAACCGGCTTCCATGCGTTCCTTCTTACTCATGGACATAGTGCGTTCATACTCGGCATACGACTTCTGATACTCCTGATTCTGACAATAGTCGTGCTCAATGAACGGCTGGAAAGCGAAACTCAGCGGATGACTCTTATTGGCTCCAGGGCGACCAATCAGTGCCATGTACAGAATAGGACTTTCCAGCCAGTTGCGCTTCACCTGCACCAGATGAGAGTTGCCAATACCCACGCCAATAGCCGCAAGGATAGCCGCAGCAACATAATCCACTGGATAGCCCTGACAATCGTGCAAACTGCTGATGATACGCTGAATCCTGATAGGAAAGACCTCTATCGGGAACTCACCACCGGACATCTTGGCTCCGATACGCACAGCCTCGCCGATAATACCTTCTGCTGTTAATTTGGAGGTTTCCATAGCCGCACAGATCAAAAGTTATAACCTCCCTTTGGTTTGCGTTTCGCCCCATGTACTATCTCCGCTGCCTGTTCCTGAAGTGACATGGCCTGCATCTGCTTGCGCCCGGACTCAATCCATTGCAGCAACTCGTCTTCATAGAAGTATAGTTTCTTACCTTTTTTGTAAGCCGGAATCAGTCCTTTACGCGCAAGCGTGTAAATGGTAGGCTTTGCCTTTCGTGTGATTTTACAGGCTTCGTCAATTTCAATAAGACGATGCTTGACTGAAGAAGCCTGCGGTTGCAGTGCCGCTACCATTTGACGGATTTGTTCCATCTGTTCTGTGAGATAACCTACCGCCTGCGGCAGCTTATCAAAAGTGATTTGTTCGTTTGCCATACGTACTCGTTTTTAATTGTTCGCTGACAAAGGAAATTGGTGTTTTGATGGTGGGAAACATCACCGGAATATAACTGTGAGATAACTTTTGGTGGTGATTTAGTTAAATAAAGATACGCTACACTTCTTTTAATATAATAAATGCCTTATTTTTGCAAAAAAATAATGAAGTACAATGAATGTCACTCTTTTTGATCCCCATTACCTAAAGCATGAAATGTTAAATCATTTATTACAAGCTTTACATATAACAGAGATATATAGTCTAATGCCTGTTACAGATAATATTAAACGCTTATTAGAATATAGTATCGTTCCAATTACAGTAAAACGTTATAGTTCAGAAGACCTTGATGCTGTGAAACGGAGGGCTGTTTATGCTTTTGTTCGTAATATATCACAGCCAATTATTGTTCATGGTGAATGGGTGGGAGATTGTCATGTCGAAGATAAATATAAAGAAAGTAATAGTGAGAAGTTTAATGAGAATTTAACATTAGATGATCCTAATATATTGATTTTAATTCAAAATACTTCAAACTCAAATGAAGAATCTTCAATCAAAATTTTTTCTTATATCTTTAATATATTAAAAAAATACTCCACTATAGATTATAGAAAAAGGATTTGTATAAAACGTTTATCTCAATATCTAACATTGGATGATAATGTTCTTTCATTTAGATATGTGAGTCGTGAAACTCCTGTCAAAGTTCTATCTTCATATTATCATATAGAAGATCCTAATCAATTAGTCGAGAAATTTCTCACAAATGAAGGCATTAAAGAAAGATTAATAGAAATAGAACAAGAAAAAAGAAGTGTATATATGATAGACTCAATGAGCGATAATGATTGGGGACAAAACACAGAAATGGATTACATAAGAAATAATGGTGGAGACTGGATTGATGATTAAATAATTAATTATATGTTATTGAAACAAGATTCTTTAGGTTGAGTATATAATATTTTTATTTCGTTTAATTTCACACTTCGATTCGGTGTGTGACATCTTACGCTCAATAGTTGAGATTTCCAAGTCACGGAGGGTATGGGCAAAAACATTCTTGATGAATGTGGCTGTGTGAATGCGCTTTATACCAAAAGCCTTGCCAATGTTCCAACCAAAATGCATAATATCAATGCTTTTAAGTTGTGAATCCACCTTTACGGGCGTTATCTTTTGCAAGGTATCGCCTGAACTATATTCAGCAACGTATGTACATAGACGGTTGAGATCCTCTTCACTCATATAGGCAACCATTGTTTGCTTCGTATAGCTAATGACCTTTTCTAATTTGGTTTGAATAGCATGATTCTGTTTTGCGATAGCGTTGGTTCGCATGACTTCATATTCTGAAGGTTCAGAGATTGCTTCTTCAGTGGTAGGAGCAGGCTCAATGACATCAGGCGTAGCCTGGTTTGAATCTTTGATTGTAGTGGCTTCCGGCTCAGAAACGGTATCATTGTGATTTTTCATCATTTGAAAAGCAGAGAAACGCAATAGAAAAGCTTCTATGCGTGGCAGCAAAAACTGATTGAAAGTCGTCTGTAAACTGGCATAGATCGCCATCAAGACAATTACTGTTGCAAAAAATGCAACACTACTACTGAAATCGTCAACGCCTTTGGATAAAACAAACAGCCGAGCTAAAACGCCAACGACAAGAGTGCCTACCAAGACAAGGGAATAGAGTGCTATATGTTCTATACTTTTCTGATTCATAGTGATATTTGCTAATTGTTTGTGCGCAAATATATGTCATTTCATAAATACCATGTTATAAATCCAAGAAAGTGGCAGCATTTGTCCTCGATATGGTACTTATTTCTATACCATCTATGCCACAATAGAATAAAAAAGAAGAGTCCAACTAGGTTTTAACCACATGTCGGACTCTTCTTACGTTACAGAGCTTTATACTATTTCAGTGAAATCTTATTCGCTGTCTCTCTCTTCTTTGAATTAACCAAATCAGCATAGATTTGAGTAGTAGTGACATTCTTATGCGTCAGCATCTTCGATACTGTGTAAATATCTGTGCCTAAAGAGATTTGGATGACGGCGTATGAATGACGAAAACAGTGGAAGGTTATGTGTTTTCTGATTCCGGCTTCGGCTATCCATTGTTTCAAGGGATGATGGGTCATGGAGCGAGTTAAGCCTTTGAAGACTTTTCCGGTGCCCCATTCGCCACACAACTCCAGTGCTTCCTGACTGATGGGGAGGGTAGCCTCGGTTTCTGTTTTCTCGGTACAGATACGAATATAGTAGCCTTGATCCGGCCCGACTTCAAAGTCACGCCAGTCCAATTTCAGAATATCACTGATACGGAGACCGGTCATGCAAGCAAACAGGGAGGCCTGTTTCAAGACTGGAATTTTACATGGTGTAGCTGCAAGTTTCTTGACCTCATCAAGTGTCAGATATTCTTTCTTGACCTCTTTCCATTCGATTTTTTCCAGAAAGTCGTTCAAGTTCTCGCGCAACATCTTTTCTTTATAGGCTATCTTCAACAGGGCTCGGAAGGTAGAATAATAACCGGCTGCCGAATTGCGTGAGATGTAGGCATTGGGATGATTGATCTGTTTGCATTTGAGCAGGTAATCCCTGAACTTCTCGCAAAGTTCTACGGTAACGTCGCCGAATGTGCATTTGCCGCCGACAAATTTCTCGAAGTGGTTGTAAACACAATCCCATTTTTCGTATCGCTCGCGTGCCTTTTCTCGGAAGTAGGCGAGGAAATCGACCTTCTGTTTGTTCTTGTCGAGGAAGCCGAACTCCTCGTTGATGAGCGACTGGACACGGATACAGCGGATTGCCTCTGCCTTGTTCAGCATATCCTGATTGAACATTCTTTGCTGCTCGTTCTTTGGCTTGGCATAGATGTAGATGCCGAGGAATTCCCGGCGACTCATCTTCATCGTGTAAGGATTGCGGATGGCCGGATAATAATCTAGATAAAGAGATATGCGGTCGTTACGCAATGGCTTTTGTCTCAAAGTTACGTTGGTGCATGTAAGTGTCATAGCTATATTGTTTTTTGATTAATACTTGTTTTTGTTGCAAATAAAATAAGTATTCTAATGGTGGCATTTATCACCGAAAAATAACTTTTCGCTCATTCTATCTTTGGAGGCTCAAAGAACTTGTCCAGCTCTGCCCGCAGAATCTTGGTATATTTACCGACCTTGACACGGGGAATATTATGGTATTTCACATAATGGTAGAGTTGATCCCGCGTCAAATTGAATCGCTCCATCGCTTCGGCAATGGTGTAGTATTTGGGCTCTTCTGGAGCTATGAGACCTTTGGCAATGTCCACATGCTTCTTGGAGTAGTACACCATAATGCCGACTTTCTTTTTGGGAATGGCATTCTTTGAAACAAAAGAATAGATGGCCGTCAGTGTCATACCGAACTTCTCCTGTATGTCTTGCGTGCTGTACCATTCCTTGATTTCAGGATCGGGAGCTTTCTTTGCAAAGTAGTCATCAATATGCTTTTTGCTCCAATAGGTTTTACCACAGTGAAAGGTTCGTGGAATATTATGTTCCTTAGCGATATGAAATATCCAAGAATCCTTTACGCCATACTTTTCCTTAACTTCAGCTGTGGTGTAGAAGTCGGTGATGCTCTGCTTGGATTTTGGTAGATGTTTTTTGTAAGGAGAAGCATTATCAAACAGAGCCTCGATGTCTCGTTTCCTGATAATAGTTTTTCTCTTTAACTGGACCGATTTTATCAGGTTAGTTTCTAGATACCTATAAAAGGTAGCCCTGCTGATACCGATATACTTTGCAGCTTCGCTTGGGGTAAAGAAATCCTTGTCAATGCAATCTTCTTTTTCGATTTGCTGATTGACCATTGTTTGGAATTCGCTAACACGCTTTTGCCTTGTTTTTTCTTTGTAGGCAAGGTTAGCACAACGACGCGAACAGCATCGTGTCGAGATTTTGTGGGCAATAAATAATTTGCCACACCACTCACATTTTTTCTGAATGTTGATGTTACTAGCCATTTCATTTATCTTTTTATTTCGCCAAAACAGTATCTCTGCGTATCACTGTGTCTCACAGCGTCTCATATCTCCACGACCTTGCCAACGATAATCCTCGGATTTTCGTGGTGAGGTACACAGGAGGTACAAAAAATGGCGTAAAAAGGCTTAGCAACGATTATCAACGATACTTGAGCAACAAAAAAGGCGCCCGTAAAGAGCGCCATATTAATCGATTATAATCAATTTAACTATTTGATAATCAGATATTTACTTGCCGATGAGCATATTTACATCACTGATTATCAGCGACTATTCATTTTAATCGGTACAACCTCTGTTTTGACAAATACAAAGAATGTGTGGACAAATGCAAACCATTGTATTTCATGGTTTTGCATATACGTGTTGTACCGCCTCTTCTCAGCTCTTTTGTGGAATGTCCGCTATCAGATTCAATGTATTGGATGATAGGGCATTTCCGCAGGTATGTTCCAGAACGCTTGTTAAATGCAAAGGTAGTGGTTTTCTTGGGATTTCTGTGGTTTACGGTTGATTTTTATTCTTTGAAGGGTGTTGGATGGTGGAAAATTGGTCATAAGACCGGCTATCTTTTGTGGAATATTTATGATTCGCTTGAAAAAGTGTGGGGAAATAGGTGAATTCGTTGGAAAAAGTGTAACAGATCTGATTTGTTCACATGAAAAAGTGTTGAATTATATATGTGGTAGTATCTCTTAAGGTACAGATAAATTATACCTTTTCTAATATAATATCATGTCTTACGAGGGGTGGCAAAATCCCTTTTTGAAAAAATACCCCTGTCACAGTTATCTGTACAGGGGTAAATCTTATTATCAGGACATTATGACAAGTTTTAAATCTACTAATAGAAAATATCTTATAATCTTATTCATTTGGTTTCATAAGTAATATTTAATTCTTTGAATATTCGCAGTAAATTTTTCTCGGATTTCTTTACGTCTGTACGATCAGAAGCTGTTGTCGTAGTTTCTAAATATGACTTTAATCGTTTTAATATCTCAAAGCATGACTGTATAAATATTTCTTGTTCTTTATGACTTAATTCTTTATAAAAGCGCTCATAGAATGGATAATAATTTTGTGCTACACGATAGGGGTAGTATCTAACTTCTGTTTTATGTTTAGGATCCATTAGTATAGAATGTGCATAACTAAATGCTTGCATGCATGTTGCTTTTGTTCCAAACTTTATTTCATTTTCTATAATAAAACGAGCATAGTGATTATCTATTTGATAGGTATCAAAATTCTCTATTTTTTTAGCAAAAGAATATGCTGTATCAAAATATATTTGTGCTTGTTCATAATCATATTCAGATAATTTTACAATGGCATATTGAAGCCAAAAATGTGGATTCTTATTGCACGAAGAAAGTGGCTTGATGTTTTCATAATACCTCAATATATTATGTTTATAGTTTGCATCATCTTTGTTTATGGTTTGTTGTATGTTGGTAAACATCATCATATTTTTTAAAATTCTTTTTATTTTTTCGTCATGACGATGTGCATTAAGATTACGGAAGATAGATAGCATAACATCCACAACGATTGTTGAATCAAATATTTGTTGTAATAAGACTTGGGATATTATTGAAGATTTTGATTTTATTGAATAGGTGTTAAAATCAACAAATTCTCTGACATGAGGATCTTTTTGAAAACTTGGACTATTTAATTGAGACATATTTAGACTGTATGCTAAATCCTCTAAATCAAGATCTAATTTTGATACCCTAGCAATTAGTATAAAAAGTATGGCTTCATAATAGCCATTTCGTTTTCTTATTGACGTGATTAATTTTTGAAAACTCTCTAAGATAGTTTTTGAATTGAGTAATTTAAGAATGATATTTTTAATTTGCCCTTTACATACTGTTTTAATATAATCCTCTTTTCTATCAATTCGTTCAGCGGAGAATTTATTCCAAAATCCATAATGGTCTAATATGTTTACAAATTGCTTAATTTCATTAGAGTCAAGTCTATTAAGGTCTATATTGTGAAAGTCTCCAAATAAATCACACAGACTGTTGTAATAAATATCATTCATTGCGCTGCGTTCTGAAAGAATCAAAATTTGATTTGTTCTATGTATTTTTAATTCTTTCAAACAGTCTATGTATGACATATAGTCATCAAAAACAAGTATATGTTGGCCTTCCTTTTGGCAAATTTGTTCTATTTCACGATTGTATGTGGTATAATATTTATTGAATCTCAATACATTGTATCCTTCTTTAGATAAGAAAGCGGTTAATGTTGTCATGAAAATACTTTTCCCATTACCTAGGTCCGAATGTATAAGAATATTATGCTCTCCTGTTTTGATTAAATTAATAACTTCTTCATGTTTGCTTCTATGTATGGAATATACAAAATCAGTTGGATTGATAGTTGAATAATACAGATTATCAATGTTGTATTCCCCACGAACTAATAAGTTAAACTCATCTATGTCCAATATTGAAGAAGGAAAATCTTTTATTTTAGGTTTACTAAAGCATAGATAGCTATCTGGCAATTTTGTTATATGTACATGATTTTTCTTGATTTCATTTATATGTTCTGTGAGTTTTTTAATGCCAATAGGAAACGGCATCCCAAATGTTTTGATAAGCGCTTGCTCAGTTTTTGATGCTTGCTCGCTTATTATAAAAAAAGTTTTATCTATTAACTTCGGGGTTAAATATACTATACGTTGTAAATCCAAATCATACTGCATAGAATATCCAATGAAAATTATTGATTTTGCAGTTTGTAAATCGCTTCTAAAAAGGGTTAACCATTCGCTTTTATTAAAGTCTTCAGTTAAATAACTGACATTTGTTAATTTGAATTCGCTATTAAGCTTTTCTTGGGTAAGTCTTTTAATGTCTCCATTTATGTGTATACAGAGATTTGACTTGTTTTTAAAATCATTTGGTCTATCAGATAATGTGACAGATTGTATTTTCTTTTTGTTCTTCTCACAGGCTAATTCAAAAACATTATCATAATTAGTTGTATAGATGCGTTGCCAATTAATTTGTGCTATAATTTCCTGTTCAGGAGTAACATCTATTGCTGTATATTCTTTACGCAAAAACTCGATTAAATCGATTTCGCTTTTAGCGCTTTGATAAATTCGTGAAGCTATTCCTAAATCATTTGTGAAATCTTTTTCTTCAAAATCGCATTCCGCTAATAATTTATGTGCAAGTGGAGTTGCTGTCTCGATTTTTTTATTCCCCTCATTAATTGCTCCAAGTGAAAAACCAGAACCAATAAATAATATGGCATCACCATCTAATGCATGAATAATTGCTTCTCTAATTTCCATAAAATCGTTTATTTAAAATTATGCTTGCAAAAATACGAAATAATCCTGATTATTGAATATAATTCACTATATTTGCACTACAAAATCACATCAAAGAATGAAATTGAATAGAATAAAGGCTGTCCTTTTGGAAAAAGGCATTTCTCAAACATGGTTGGCGAAGAAGCTTGATAAAAGTTTCAGTATGGTAAATGCTTATGCTTGTAATAGGATTCAACCAAATTTAGAGACCTTGCAACAGATAGCAGAGATATTGC